>Ga0272441_10010373_pt1 | contig 14114 bp, 12 predicted proteins | sample SSMProp6N_FD_193582 | JGI IMG/M metagenome (GOLD analysis project Ga0272441, IMG submission 193582) | Marine sediment archaeal communities from Little Sippewissett salt marsh, Falmouth, MA, United States - SSM-Prop-6N | ecosystem: Environmental > Aquatic > Marine > Wetlands > Sediment ... | reverse complement strand
AACAAAATCTCCAATATCTGGATTCTCCTTTTGACTTTTGTACCACTCTTTAGCTTCTCTTAAGATTTTGTCCTTCATCTTCCCCTCACCAAACTATAATTCCCTGTAATATTTACTTATTTATAAATCCTATCCAAATAACCTTTGCTTACATTCTGAATACGCCAGGTTTCCAGTCAGGTATGGTTGAATTAAGTGATGCTGAAATACCCAATCCCAATAACATCCGTGTGTCTACAGGATCGATTACTCCATCGTCCCATATTCGCGAAGTGCTGTAATATGGGCTACCTTCTGTTTCATATTTTTTAAGTATGGGCATTTTTATATCTTTTTCATCTTTCTTAGTAAGCTCTTTTCCCTTTCTCCATAGTTGATCACGTTTAACTGTCAAGAGAACATTAGCAGCTTGTTCGCCACCCATAACAGAAATTCGAGAGTTTGGCCACATCCAAAGCTGTCTAGGTTCATAAGCTCTACCACACATGCCATAGTTGCCTGCACCAAAAGATCCACCGATTACTACAGTGAATTTAGGTACTTCTGCACATGTAACAGCTGATACCATTTTTGCACCATCTTTTGCAATTCCTCCTGATTCATATTTACTTCCAACCATGAATCCAGTTATGTTTTGTAGGAATATTAATGGGATTTTTCTTTGACCACAGATTTCAATAAAATGCGATCCTTTAAGTGCTGATTCTGAAAACAATACACCATTATTTGCAAGTATTCCAACGGGGTAACCCATAATCCTAGCAAAACCACAAATTAAAGTATTTCCATAAAGTTCTTTGAATTCATGAAATTTTGAACCATCGATGATACGAGCAATTATTTCACGAACGTCGTATGTTTTTCTGGAATCCTTTGGTATTATACCATAGATTTCCCTTATATCGTATATTGGATCCTCTGGTTTTTTAATATCTAGATATGTTTTTTCAGGTCTATTTAGGTTTTCAACGATGTTTCTTGTTATATGAAGCGCATCTAAATCACTGTGTGCATAATGATCTGATACTCCGCTATTTCTACAATGTACATCCGCACCACCCAGATCTTCTGAGCTTACCTCCTCTCCTGTAGCTGCCTTAACTAGTGGAGGGCCACCAAGAAAAATTGTACCTGTACCTTTGACGATTACTGTTTCATCTGACATTGCGGGTACATATGCTCCGCCAGCAGTGCAAGAACCCATAACTACAGCAATCTGAGGGATACCCATTGATGACATTTTAGCTTGGTTAAAAAAAATCCTTCCGAAATGTTCCCTATCCGGAAAAACCTCATCTTGCATAGGTAAAAATGCGCCTCCAGAATCCACAAGATATATGCATGGTAGGTTGTTTTTCATGGCAATTTCTTGTGCTCTTAGATGCTTTTTCACAGTCATAGGATAATATGTTCCTCCAGTAACTGTTGCATCATTTGCCACTATTATTGCCTCTCGGCCATGAACTATACCAATGCCTGTTACAATACCTGCACATGGTGCCCTGTTTTTATACATGCCATGAGCAGCAAGAGTGTTAAATTCCATAAATGGCGTGTCTGGATCAAGAAGGGCGTCTATTCTTTCACGGGCAAGTATTTTATTTCTTGATTTATGTAGTTTAATTTTATCTTCACCACCACCTTTTGATGCAATTGCAATTTCCTTTTTTAAATCAGTTACAAGTTTTTCATAATGATTGAAATTTTCCTTGAATTCCTTACTTGAAGTATTAATATTGCTTTCGATAACATCCATAAAATTATTTCCCCTCTTTTTTTATAAGATCTATTGTTATTTGGCCTATTTCAATCTGATCTTTTTCTTTAAAATTAACTTTTTTTATCTTACCACTGAAAGGAGCTCTTATTAAATATTCCATTTTCATTGCTTCAATAACCATTAAGACATCTCCTTTTTTTACATTATCTCCATTTTTGATTTTTATTTTTACAATTTTACCTGAAATTGGAGAGCTAAGATTCCCTTCCTCATCCCTTTTTTTGGTTTTTCTTGCTCCGGAAAGTTCTACATTTTTTACCTTAAAAACATTCCCATCTGTAAATACAAATTTGTCTTTTCCTCCTGTGGTAATGACGCTTTTTATGATCCTATCGCCAAGTTGAATTTTCAAATGACCAGGTTTAATCTCTTCTGCTTTAACTTTGTATTCGGTATTGTCATATGTGATAAAATAAAGGTCCTTTCTCCGCTCAACTGATACATTGTATACATTATTTTCATGCTCATAGTTTATAAACATCTATAATTCAGCTCCTATTCTCCATCTCCCTACATGTTTCCATGGAGAGTGCGGATCAGATTCTTTATATCTAACGATTTCCTGTGTTCTTGAATGAATTGAATCATAAACTGCAAGAGCTATTATGGCAGTAATAGGTAAGCCTTCTTTAGAAATTGTCCAATCCTTGAAATAGTTATCAATGAAATGAGTAGTGATGTTTCCTTTCCTAAACTCCTTATGATTAATTACCTTCTTTAAGAAAGAAATATTGGTGGTAACACCTAAAACTACATATCTGGATAACGCCCAAATCATTTTATTGATGCTTTCCTCTCTGTTTTCGCTACTCACTATAATTTTTGAAAGCATGGGATCATAATATGGAGTTATTTTCATTCCCGTAAAAATGCCAGTATCATTTCTTATATTGGGTCCAGTGGGAAATTCTACTTTTTCTAAGGTTCCAATACTTGGTAGAAAACCTTTTGATGGATTTTCTGCATATATTCGACATTCAATAGCATGACCATGTTGAATTAAATCTTTTTGTTTGAGTGTAAGTTTCATTCCGTTTGCAATTTTTAATTGCCATTTTACAAGATCAATGCCAGTAGTCATTTCGGTTATTGGATGTTCTACCTGAAGGCGCGTGTTCATCTCCATGAAAAAAAAGTTAAGGTCTCCATCAACCATAAACTCTACAGTTCCTGCATTGTAATAGTTCACTGCTTTTGCAGCTTTTACCGCTGCGTTACCCATTTTCTCTCGTAATTCTGAAGTTATTATTGGAGATGGAGTTTCTTCAATAATTTTTTGATGTCTTCTTTGTACAGAGCATTCCCTTTCAAAAAGGTGAATAGCATTTCCGTGTTCGTCGGAGAGTATCTGGAATTCTATATGCCTTGGCTTTTCTATATATTTCTCAAGAAATACTGTATCATTTCCAAATGAGGATTTCGATTCACGTTTTGCTCCTTCAATTGATTCTTCAAGAACATCTTCGTTATGTACTATTCTCATGCCCTTACCGCCACCACCAGCAGCAGCTTTAACTAAAAGTGGAAAGCCAATTTTCTTACCTTCTTTTAGAAGTGAAGTATTATCCTGATTTTTTCCATGATATCCAGGTATAACAGGTACTCCTACCTTTTCCATGGTTTTCTTTGCTGCAATTTTATCCCCCATCAGGCTAATAACATCTGGATTTGGACCAATGAATTTAATGTCTTTGCTTTCGCATGCTTGTGCAAAGTCAGGGTTTTCTGCAAGAAATCCATATCCAGGGTGTATTGCATCAGCACCAATATCCTGTGCAGATTCTATTATTTTTAGAATGTTTAGATAGCTTTCAATGGGAATTGGATCTCCAAGGCTTATGCTTTCATCTGCCAATTGAACATGTGGAGCCTTTTTATCAACATTTGAATAAACAGCAACGGTTTTTATGCCCATTTCTTGACATGCTTTAATGATCCTTACAGCAATTTCACCTCGGTTTGCAATTAGCACCTTTTCAAACAAGATTAATCGCTCCATTTTGAATTTCTTTTTTCAAGAAATGCATTTATTCCTTCTTGTCCTTCATCCGAAACTCTTAGTTCAGATATTTTTTTTACTGTATACTCTTTATATTTTTCAACGGTCATATTTTGGTATTTATTTATTAAATCCTTTACTTCAATCATTGCTTTAGGACCGGAGGAATGAAGCAGTTTTACATATTTCTGAACTTCCGTATCAAATTCTTCATCTGATGTTATATAATCAATTAGTCCTATTTTGTTTGCGTATTGAGAATCAAAACGTTCACCTGTTATAAAAAGACGTCTCATATTAATTAATCCAATACGTCTTACAATATAGGTTGAAATTACAGAGGGAATTATTCCAAGTTTGACTTCGCTAAATGCAAATTTCTTACCAGGAAGTGCTATAGTCAAGTCACATACTGCAACAAGACCGATTCCTCCACCGAATGCATGACCATTTATACGCCCTATTACCGGTTTTTGGCAGTTGTAAATGGTTTCGTATAAGTCTAATAGTAATCTACTATCCTTGATGTTTTCCTCTTTAGAATAATAAGTCATACTTTTCATCCAATTGAGGTCAGCACCTGCCGAAAAGGACTGTCCATTGCCTGTTAAAATAATAATTCTTGTCTTGTCATCATTACTAAGTTCTTTAAAACAGTTTGTTAGTTCTTTCATAAGATTTTCATTCATAGCGTTATGAACTTCTGGTCTATTGAGACTAACTGTTACGATGTCTTTTTCTATTTTGAGCTCTATTGTTTCATATTTCATGATTCTCCTCTTAGGAAATTATAATATAATTCTATATACTTATGCTGATGATATTGGGAGAAATAAATAAATCTTTCTAAAGTTTTTACATTTATTGTCTATATCTTCTATCTTCCTTTAAAGATCGGTTTTCTTTTTTCGACAAAAGCTGTAATCCCTTCCTTGAAATCTTCTGTGGATGCTGATAATGATGCAGTTATACTTTCAAGTTCAAGGTGGCTTATCATATCGTTGTCCAGACTTTTATTGATGAGCATTTTTGCCTTACCTACTGCTATTGGTGGTAGTTTTCTAAACTTTGATACAAATTCCTCAACTGTATTGTCTAAATCATCTTCATCAACTATTTTATTTATAAATCCCAGTTTTTCGCCTTCCTCAACGGTGAATACCTTTGAGGTAAGAATGTATTCACACGCTCTTTGGTATCCAACAAGTTTTGTGAAAAACTGTGTGCCACACCCAGGTGCAAGACCGATCCCAATAAATGCTGTACCCATTTTAACTCCTTTAACTGCTACGATGATATCACATGCAATTGCAAGTGAGAGGCCTGCACCAAAAGCTGATCCATTAACTGCTGCTATTACAGGTTTTTCCATAGTTCTCATTTCGATGACACACCTGTGAATTGCTCTTGTAAGATCACGTAGAAATTGTAACTTGTTTTCTTCAAGATACATCTCTTTTACATCTCCCCCACCACAAAAACCTTTACCTGTTCCTTTTATAATTACTGCCCTGATACTGTTATCAGAGGAAATATTTCTTAGCACATGATAGAGTTCTTCACCAAGTTTAATGTCAAATGAATTAAGTCTTTCAGGTCTGTTGAGTGTAATATGTACAATATTTTCTCTTACCTCAGTTGTTAATGTTACATACTCCATAAATATCAATCATTAGGAATGTTATTTTAAATATAAATTTTGGGAAAAAGTATTAATAAACAGTTAACCATGCCGCGAATCGTGGTTAACAATGGAATCAGAACTTACTTTTGGAGTACTGATTGCATATCTTGCTGTCATTATCTTGATAGGTATTGTTAGTACGAGAAAGGCAAAAACGACAAAGGGTTTCTTCTTAGCAGATCGAAGCCTTGGATGGTTAGCTTTAACCGCAACAATAACTACAACAACTGTAGGAGGCTCAGCTACTATTGTTGCAGGAGGTCGTATATATGCTCAAGGACTGCCCGCACTTTGGTATGATATTGGTGGAGGTTTGGGTCTTATTATTCTTGGATTGTTTATAGCTCACAAAGTAAGAAAAACAGGACTTATCACTCTTCCTGATATCACAGGATTTCTTTTTGATGACAAAGTTCGCTATGCATCAGCCATTTTAATAATAATAACAGAGATTGCATGGATTTCACTCCTAATTCAAGCATCTAGTTTGATACTTTCTGTAGTACTATCTATCGACTTTACTATGATTCTTATTGTTATAACTGTTGGTTTTATAATCTATACTCTTCTTGGAGGACAATATGCTGTTGTTTATACCGATATTGTTCAATTTTTTATTATGATCATTGGAATATGTGTTATTGCTGCCCCAATTCTTTTTTGGAAGGCATTACCAAATATTCATAAATTATCATCGATTTCTACAGCATTTCCAGTTAATGCAGAAATTGGATTTCTAGCGGCAGGTTCAATATTTTTTATGATGTTTATGCCACATATTGTTGGTCCAGATATTTACTCCAAAATTCTTTCTGCAAAAAATGAAAAAATTGCAAAAAAAGGAGCAATTCTCTCAGGATTTTTCAAACTCTCTTTTGCAATTGCAATTGGTATAATTGCAATTTCTGCTCTTATCTTGTATCCTGGTCTTTCAAATCCGTATCTTGCCATTCCTACAGCTGTCTTTGATCTTTCACCTTTTCTTGCAGGAATTATTCTCGCTGGTTTTCTCTCGGTTATGATTTCATCTGCGGACTCATGCCTCCTTTCTGCAGGAACCATATTAAGTGTAGATATTGTTCGCAAAAAAAATGTTAATATTTCTCGAATTGGAATTCTTTTTGTTGGATTCGGAGCGCTTATACTAGCTCTATATTACAGCGATATACTAAAAACACTGCAGTTGGCATATACAGTTTTTACTGCTGGTCTAACTCTTCCAGTTCTATTTGGCTTTTATAGGAAAAAAACACGTATAACATCAAAAGGAGCATTATGGAGTCTCATTTTTGGTGGCATAATTTCAATTCTTTGGTTGATTTTTTCTCCTTATGGAGACTATGCTGTTTTGGTTGGGCTTTTAGTTTCTGTTATTCCATTATTGGTATTTAGAGAGGTAAAAAATGAGAGATAAAATACTTCATTTATTGAATAGTAGTGATTTCGTCTCTGGTGAAAAACTAGCAGAGAATCTGAATGTATCTAGAACTTCTATTTGGAAACAGATAAAAATCCTAAAAGAACTAGGTTATAAAATTGAATCAGTTAAAAATAAGGGTTATAAATTGATATCCCGACCTAGTACCCCTATTGTTGAAGAAGTAACTTTTAGACTCGATACTAAAATCATAGGTAAAGAAGTTCATTATTTTAAGTCACTTCCTTCAACTAATGTTTTTGGCAAGAAATTGATAAAAGATGGAAGTCCAGAAGGAACTGTTGTTATTGCAGACGTTCAGACAAGTGGAAGGGGACGTAAACATAGAAGATGGTTATCACCAGAAGGAGGATTATGGTTTTCAGTTATATTATATCCACATATTCCCCCCCATTATGGTATGCTTGTTACCATGGTAAGCTCTGTTTCAATAGTACAAGGTATCAATAATGTGACTGGTATATCACCAATAATTAAATGGCCCAATGATCTTTTATTAAATGGAAAAAAGGTATGCGGCATTCTAACCGAACTTGACGCTGAGATTGATCGAATAAATTATACAATTGTTGGTATAGGAATAAACGTAAATAACTCGATAGATGAAAAATTACAAAAAACAGCTATATCACTAATCCAGAAAAGCAAATATAAAATTTCTAGAGTTGAACTTCTTAGATCTATCCTTAAATGTATGGATGAAAACTATAGAAAGTTTATATCTGGTAATTTTGGTGATATCAGAAAATTGTGGTTTTCCTATTCAAATGTTGTTGGTAAATGGATTAGAGTAAGGGGAGAAAACACTGTAATTGAGGGAATAGTTACAGATATAGATGAAAGTGGATGTCTTATTTTGGATACTATGGATGGAATCACTAGAATTGTGAGTGGTGATGTGGAATATTTATAGGATTTTTCAAAAATATAATTGCTACATTTGTTTAATTGATAAATTTACTTGTTTTTAAATAAATTATTCATATAATGTTTCTCGACAGGATATTTGTGAATTAAACTACGTTAATATTAAATATATAATAAATTATAAAATAAATGCAAAAACAATTAAAACTGGAGATTTATTAAATGAAGAAAACTTTAATGATGTTTGTAATTTTTATATTGATATCATTATTATTTGATGGACCCTTAAATGCGACAATATCAGATAAAGAAGATATAAATCTACAAATTAAAAATGTTTTAGATGTGGATTTTACTCACACTGTTTTTGTAGAATACGCAACAACAACTTGGTGTCCATCATGTCCTACTGCATCTGAGGCCATATATTCAATTTATCAAAATGATAATTATCCATTTTATTTTGTATCTTTAGTTTCTGATGTAAATAATATTGCTAAAAGGCGATCACGATTGTATAATAATATTGTTATTCCATCTGTATATATCGATGGAGGTGATCTCAATTATTTCGGCCATGCGGGAAATGTATCGGCAACAGAAGAAGTCTATCGTGATCTAATTGAAGAAAGAGGAATAAACGAGGATATTCACCTTATTGATATGAACATGGATGTAACTTGGAGGGTAGATGCAAAAATAACAGTTTCTGTTACAATAAAAAACAATGGTGATAACTTTTATTTTGGAATGATCCGATCATATATAACTGAAATTGAATCAAGATGGCTAGATAATAATGGAGATCCATATCATTTTGGCTTCCTTGATTTTGCTTTAAATAGGCCAATATTTTTGTCATCTCAACAAACAAAAACGATTACTACTAATTGGAATGGAAAAGGATATCATGGTGGTCAGACCTATGGTGATATAACCAAAGATAATATAATGGTTTTTTCAGTTGTTTCACACTATCTACCTAATTTAAGGCAAGGATATCAACAATTACCAAATTATGATCAGAAATATTTAGCATTTTTTATGGATCAGTCAGTAGCAGCAATACCAGACTCGAATTAGATTATGTATAAGATACAGATTTACCTTCGATACTTTTATATATATAATAAATTGTAGTTTATAATAATATGGAGCTTGTAAAAAAACTTGCTTTAATTTTATTTGTGGCTGTTCTGCTAATCTCGATATATTTTATATGTTTTAATGGTGAAGATAAAGATACAGAAAATCCTATTATTGATACCATTACTGGAAATACAACTGGTATCACAGGTGAAATTGTTACGATATCAGCTACATTTTCTGATAATGTTGGTGTAACAAATGCTACAATATATTACAGAATTGCAGGTAATAGTGATTGGAACAGTAAATCTATTTTGAATGGAAGTGTGAATTTTTCCCTTCCAACTGATTCGGAAGAGGATTGGTATTATTTTATAACAATAGATGATGATGCAAAAAATGGTCCTGTTGGAGACCCTTCAGTAAATGGCAGTGTTTATTATACAATAACTGTTAATAGAAATAATAATAACGATAATGGGGATGATGATGACGATGATACAACAGTAAGTCACTATGTTTTTGTTGAGGAGAGTACTGCTCAAGACTGTAAATTCTGTCCTTCAGTAGCAGAAAAAATTCATGAACTTTATGAGTCTGGAAAATTCAATTTTTATTATGTAACATTAATTGAAGACGATCAAAAAGCAAAAAACAGATTGGAGACTCATTATAATCATTATGCAAATCCAACGGTTTATATTGATGGAGGATATGAAGTTATACTAGGCAATAAATCAAAAGATGAATATGAATCAAAAATACAAAATTCTTTCTCTAGAATTGCGGAGAATATTGATGTTAATATCTTAGCAAGATTTGATGAAAAAAGTTCAATTATCAACATTACTACAACGCTAATAAATCACGAAAAAACTGATTATAATGGAAACTTAAAAATATACCTTACTGAAATTATTTCAACTAAATGGCATGACTATAACGGTGATTCATATCATAATGCATTTTTAGATTTTGCACTAGACGAGATAATAACTATTCCTACAGAAAATCAAATTATTATTTCAAAAGAAATTAACGCATCTGAAAAGGATTTGGATCCCGAAAACCTATTGATTTTTTCTGTTGTCTTCAACAATGAGAAACATCAAGGTTATTCCAATCCATCAAGTAGTGGGAGCCCATTTGATGCATATTATTCAGATGCAGTGAATAGTACTTATGTTGTTGAGGGGGGAAATCTTCCACCTGATGTTGGTATCACACATCCAAAAAGAGGGAAGTTGCATATATTTGGTAAAGAAATTCTAACATCATTAACATTGAAGAGTACAATACTTATTGGTAAAACAACTATAACTGTTCAAGCATCTGATAAAGATTCTAATATCTCAAGAGTAGAATTTTATTTAGATAACCAACTAGTAGGTAATTTTTCTGAACCTCCTTATGAATGGAAATGGAAAAATCAAACATTGTTGAAGTTCAAACATACATTAAATATTGTAGCATATGATGAGGAAGGTAAATCTTCTACTGATATTATGGAGATTATTGCTTTCATATTTTCTAATTAAAAAAATTCTTATTTATACAGAAACATTTTATTTATTTTTTAAATAACAATTAAATAACTTTCAATGTAAAAATACAAGTAAACAATTAATAACATTACTATATCTTATTAAATTTGAGAGAATAAATAATGAAATTTTTTTAATATATCTCGCCATAACATAATCAAATAAGACTTCTTATTTGGAATTTTTCATCCTAAACATTACATTCATTTAGAAAAAAAAAGAAAATTTTTTATTAAATGGAATTAAGGATTAGAATATGATTTCAATAAATCCAATTGCTCAATAGTAAAATCTCCAAATATATCACCATATAAATATGGAATGCCCATATCATTTATTCTTGTTTCAAGTTCCCCCATTTTAATACACAAATAATTATATAATAATGCATTATATAATATTTTGCTTAGCCGTATCTATTACCAATAGTTTCCACTGTCATATCTTAATATGAAAAATGAATATTTTGCGATAAAAATAACTAATTTAATTATGTTTTTTAAATATTTATTTATATAATTTTAAAAGATTTATTACTCATAAAATATAAATAATATAAACGGGAGGGAAGAAAGGGAGGAAGTCTGAAAAAGAAAATTGTGTAACTATAGATAAGGACTACCTCCCTTCCTAAATCTACGCAATAGTATATATTACGTCAGTTGTATTTAAAAATTTTGTTTAAATAGTAGAAAAATAGGTAAATAATAGGTAAAAGTTAATATTTTTAATTATCATATGAAGAAAAATATCTAATGATAATATTTGTAATGAAATTTCTGGTAAGAATTAAAAAAAATGGATAAAAACCTAGATTTAACCCCATTATTATACGTGTTGTTGTATTTTTAAAGGAATAGAATTCTGAATACATTTTTTTTACTCCTTGTAGCAATTCATTTGGAGTCATATTCTTTGGTGTAAATACAACACTTTTAGCATTATATCTTGACCAATCTTTTGTTAGTAACCTATTTTCATTCTCGAACTTATCGAAAAGAGGTGTGCCAAGAAATGGTGTTAGTATCCAGAAATCTGCAATATCAATTTTTAACTCTTTAATCATCTTAAGAGTTTCATCAAAAATATTCTTTTTATCAGTATCAAAACCAAACATAAATGATCCAATAACTGCTATTTTATTTTCATGAATATTTTTAACAGCTTGAGAGTATTCTTCAACTTTATTTGTAGTTTTTCCGATTTTATTAAGTGTTTCTTGCGATATAGATTCAAATCCCACAAGCCATGCTACACAACCAGCTTCTTTTGACATGCGAACAAGTTCTTTATCACGAGCTAATACATCTGCATTACCGTTACAAAAAAACTTTTTGTTTAAATTTTTCATTTTTTTAAATAAAATTTTACTATATTCAGGATTTATTGTGAGAGATTTATCATAAAAAATTATTGTCTTTTGTGGTATAGATTTTATCTCATCGATAATATCATCAATAGGCCTTGTGAAAAATTGAGAACCGCCAGGGAGATTTGATTCAGGGCAAAAATCGCATTTATATGGGCAACCTCTTGTTGCCTCAATTGCGCCAGTAATTATAAAACCGGGTAATTCAACTTTTGTTTGAGGTATTTGTACAGAACTATCATATTTTTTTGGTCCATAAAAAGATTTTAATTTATCATTCTTATAGTCACATAATAGTTCAAGCCAGTTGGTTTCATTTAATCCTATTATTACACTATTAGAATGAGCTTTTGCTTCTTTTGACATTACCGAAGGATACCAACCACTTAGCACAACAGTCATATCTTTTTGTCTAAAACTATCTGCAATTTCATAGGCTCGATGAACACTTGAAAAATTGAAATTTATTAGAACTATATCATATTTTTCATCAAAATTGATATTGGAATATCTTTCATCAATAATTTTCACAGAATGTTTTTTAGGGGTAATCGCTGCCAATTGACGGGCATATAATGTAGGAAGAATTGAAAATGTATTCAATAATAGTTTTTCGGTAAGTTTTAACTTCTTTCCCCCTAACCAAAAATTTTCTATTATCAGTATCTTCATAATTTTTGATCAATATTAAAGACGTATATATATAAGTAATCATACCATACTAATCACAATAAATGGGTACATCAATGAATTCATTCTTCAATCCTGTTCTCTTATCAAAGATTCTTAAAAGTTATTTGTTTGACATAAATAGATTAAGAAATTTAAATGACGAAGAATTAAAAAAATATCAGATTAAACGTTTGAGAAAGATTGTAAAATTTGCATATACTGTACCACTCTATCATGATATATATAAAAAAGCAGAAGTTCACCCAGATGATATTAAGAGTCTTGAGGATATTAATAAACTTCCAACTGTTTCTAAGAATGATTTTAAAAAGTATTACCCAGATGGTATAATATCTTCAAAAATTGCTAAACACAAATTAATTGAAGTATCTACTTCTGGAACTACTGGTAAATCTATTACAATTTATGTTGATATGTTTGATATTGTTGTTGGTCTTTTTGGTTATATTAGATCTTTAAATGAACATGGTATAAATTGGAGAAAAGACAGACTTACTATTATTGCTGATTTTCAACCTCATACCGTTGAAAGTGGATACATTCATAGAGGTTTACAACCTAGACTAAGTTCTAATCTTTTTTTTAAAAATATTCAATGGTTAAATACTAATAATCCTTCAGAAAAAGTAATTAAAGAAATAGATAAATTTAAACCTGATTTTATTGGAGGATATACTGGTATGCTTGGGCATTTAGCTCTTTTAAAAGAGAAGGGATATGGAAAAAACATATCTCCAAGGGTTATGGCTTCAACTGGCGGATCGATTAATAATTCGCTTAGAGATTTGATCGAAAAAACATTTAATGTTCCTGTGTTTGAATCATATGCATCAACTGAATCTGGCCCAATTGCTTATCAGTGTAAAAATGGTGGATATCATGTATTGTCTGATTTTGTATATCTAGAATATTTGAAAAATGGAGTACATGTTAAATCAGGAGAGGCTGGAAAATTGGTTTTAACTAAACTATATGGCCATGGCACTCCGATTATTAGATATGATGCGATTAATGATATTGTTGCTCCACTCTATGAGAAATGTGATTGTGGTTTAGCTGGTGAACAAATAAAAAAGATTTATGGTAGAGATGATTTATCATTTTATACTACAGATGGTAAAATAATACTTCCGTCCTCTTTTGGGGAAATTTTTGGTAAAATTCTATATGAGTTAAAGACAAACAAATTAAAAGATGTGAGAGTAATTCAACATGATCTAAATAAAATTGAAATTCAAGCTGTTATTAATGAAAAACTAAGAGATGTTGGACCTTCTGTTGAAGAAATTTTTTCTGTATTAAAACAAGGTTTCGTTGAGAAATTTGGGTTAAATATTGAAATTTTGACTAAAGAAGTTAAAAAAATCGATAGAAAAAAACCTAGAATAATTTCAAAAGTAGATAGAAATAAGATAAAAATTACAGGATATGCTTGAAATCTCTAATTATACCAAAAATTTTATAAAAGACTATGACAATAACAAAATAATAAGAATTAATATTGGAGGCAAAAGATATGAAAGTAACACTTTGTATTGGAGATGTATGTCTAGAACCAAAATGTCCTGTTGTTGATATTCAAGATGATAAAGTGGTTATAGGTGAGAAAGAAAACATCTGTATACTAACAAAAGGACAGTTTGGTATACTT
>Ga0272441_10010371_pt1 | contig 14117 bp, 10 predicted proteins | sample SSMProp6N_FD_193582 | JGI IMG/M metagenome (GOLD analysis project Ga0272441, IMG submission 193582) | Marine sediment archaeal communities from Little Sippewissett salt marsh, Falmouth, MA, United States - SSM-Prop-6N | ecosystem: Environmental > Aquatic > Marine > Wetlands > Sediment ... | reverse complement strand
ATAAGTTATACCGATAACCGAGTAACCAGAAGCGATTCTGTAAATGTTGTTGCTCCCAAACTTTATTGTGGCGGATGAGAATCTTAAATATAACCGATAGTTTATCGGTTTCATGAAAATAATTTCATTTTTTATAGCTTTTCACATTAGCGAGCTGAACTTATTATTTATTTTTCATTCCTGATTCTATGAATATTTTTATTTATAAACCGAAAGAAAGAAATACATAATAATAATACAATATCAAGTTAAGTCAAAATTTTATTATAATAATAATTAAAAACAATTAATAACGGTTTTTTTCAAATATTCCCCCTAATATAGACAGGATAACTGTTTATTCTATTCATTGTCAGCCAATGCTAATATTTGACGTGTGTACTAAAAATGCTTATGATTAAATTGATAACATAAGAAAAATTATTTTCAATCTTGGAAAAAATTGCTATCGAAAAATAATTTATATTCCACTATTTTTATGAGGAAAATTATTTTGGAATCATTACAACCTCATTTAAAATGTAAAAAAAATGAAGTAAATAAGGCAGTACTCCTTCCTGGCGATACAGAAAGAGCAGATTATATTGGCAGCTCCATTTTTAAAGACTCTGTAAACATATCTAAAAACAGAGAATTTCACATCTATAACGGCACATTCGAAAACAATCCTCTTGCAGTTTGCTCTACCGGTATTGGCTGCATGTCAGCTGCTGTTGCAATGGAAGAACTCATTCATGTTGGATGCAAATACTATATCAGGGTAGGAACCTGTGGTGCTTTCTCTCCTGAAATACATGTTGGCGATATCATCATTGTGACCGGAGCAGTTCGAGGAGATGGTGCATCCAGGGAATATATTCCTTTAGAATATCCTGCCGTTTCAGATTTTCAAATGGTCAATGCATTGATTCAAAGAGCAATTGCACAAAAAATAACGTATCATACTGGAATCATTCGAACGCATGATGCTTTTTACATGGAGTCCCCTTTCGCCTTTGGAGATTGGAAAAAAAGAACAAATATCTGGACCCAGGGGAATATACTTGGAGTTGAAAATGAAACATCCACTCTTTTGGTTATTGGTTCTTTAAAAAAAGTGAGGGTTTGCTCCATCCTTGTCGTTGCGGGTCATCTAATGACCGGTAAAAAAGGCATAAAAAATGAACTTCACAAAAGTATCCATGTAGCAATAACCATTGCTGCTGGAGCATTGGTCGACATTCAAAAAGAAAAGGAAATAAAGTTATGAAAAAGATGCATCATCTTCAGATAGAGTCAGGACAAATAGGAGAATTTATAATAATGCCTGGTGATCCGGATCGTTGCCATCTGATAGCTGAACATTTTGAAAATCCTCAATTAATTGCCCAAAACCGGGAATATTTAACCTATACTGGAAAATATAAAGGAATAAAAGTGAGCACTACCTCAACCGGCATGGGATGTCCATCTGCGGCTATTGCCCTTGAAGAGCTTGTCATGTCCGGGGCAAAATATTTTATACGTCTTGGTACTTCCAGGGCTCTACAAAAAAATATACATTTGGGAGACATAATCATTCCCACCTCGGCGGTAAGATTGGAAGGCACATCTCTTGAATATATTCCAGTCGAATTCCCCGCTATTGCAGACCTAGATATTTTAAATGCCCTAACGAAAGCGGCTCAAGAGAAAAACCTGAAATTTCACACAGGCATCGTTATGAGTCATGATGCCTTCTATAAATATTCAACATTTTCAAATCAAGATTATCTGACAAGCAATCAGGAGTGGATTGATGCAAATGTTTTAAGCGTGGAAAATGAATCTTCTGCTCTATTTACCATAGGTTACCTCCGTAGAGTCAAAGTAGGCTCCATCCTTGCTACTGTAACCAATCTACTATCCCAAAAGACCATTACTGATAATATAAAAATAAATTCTATATTTCACTACATGACTGAGCTCTGTCTGGAAACTTTTAAAACCCTATAAATATTATACTATCAAGGTAAAAAATACTCTTTTCAATTTACCAATTACTTGTTATTAGGATTTCATTCAATTGTTTCACTTTGCAAATTTTTTCTCTTTTTAGCTATTTGTTCCGCGTTGGCTAAAATTCCTTAATAGTTAAATTCGATTGTCAATTTTAATTTTGTTTTACCATAAAAATTTCAGAATTATTGGATAAAACAATCATTATTTTCTTTAATGAATACTTATATCTGAAAGACAGTAGTAATTTTGCTATTTATTATTTTGTCTACGTGTTAATACTTTTAAATTAAAACGATGCTTGAAAGGATTCTCAGGCACAATACCATGCGCTTAGTGATTAGCTTGAAATCTAAAATATCTTTAATGATTTAATAATATGTTCATATATTGCATTACAACAAATGCACTTTTGATTAATTTTAGATTTGTTTCCTTAGAAAGGCTAGCTTTTAATATCAGTATAATTTTTTTGCTACCTATTTTAAATATAAAAAGGGCAGCTCCCTATTAACTTAAAGGTTGCCGCCCAAATTTAGTTTCTCTTTTTATATTTTATTCCCAAGGACCAACGATACCATTTACTGCCCAATCCATAGTGGTTAATTCAAATACCGACATACGTGAGCCTTCAGGCACCTTTAAATTACCATCACGATCATAAACCGGCCCGTTGAACGGATCGAAAACCATTGATGGATCAGACATCTGTTCAAATCTTTTCATAACAAGATCATATACGCTAATCATTCCTAAAATCGGATCATCGACTTTAGTTTCCTTTAGTTGCTTTTCGTATACTGGATTTATCAGCATACCAGGCTTTGCACCCATTTCTACAGATTTTTCTTTCAGTAGCCACCAATAATCAACATCGGAAAGATTTTTGGCAGTGTATACTCCGGCATAGACTTTCGCCAGAAAATCAAGATAAATTGCTTCCCAGTGTGCGATCTGTCCGGACACAACATAATCCGGGCCAAATTGATACATCGGCGAATAATGCCCGAAAGAGGGATGATCACTCTCTGCAGCAACCTGAACAACCGTTGGAGAATCTTCAGTGAAAGCAAAAACATCACATCCGTCTGCAATTAGTGCTTCCGTAGCTTCCTTAGCAGCCGTAGGACTAAACCATTCGTAAATCCAGCGGGCATAAACTTCAGCTTTTGGCTTTGTTTCGCGAACGCCTACAGCAAAAGCCCCCATGTGGCGTTTTACTTCGGGAATCGGAAAAGCACCTACATAGGCAGTTTTATTTGTTTTGGTCAGTGCTCCTGCAATTAATCCATTTAAATAGTAAATCTGATAGAAATCGGCCATATAAGTCATCATGTTGGGGTTACGTTTGAAACCAGAACAATGAGCAAAAATTTTATCCGGATATTTCTGAGCAGAAAGTAAAGTGCCATCCATAAATCCAAAACTGGTAGTGAAAATGACATCACAGTTTTCTTCCATGATTAGTTTGTCAATGTACAATGGCTCATCTCCCTCAGCAACACTTTCAACATAGACAGTCTCCAACCAGGGAAAAGTTTCCTCACAGATAAGCCTAGCATTATCATGCGCATTACTCCAACCCAAATCACCAATCGGCCCCACATAGATAAATCCTGCTTTAAGTGGTTCGCCTGGAACATATTCCTTGGCCATCAAACTTGTAGAAAGACAGAGTATAATCGCTATCGCCATTAATGTAATTAACATTATTTTCATTCTTTTCATTGGTACTTTTAATCCTCCTTTGTTTGTTAATCCAAACAGTTTTTTGATTTTAAAATCACTGCTGATTTTACCATGTTCCTGGAATAGAGCAGCAAAACTACCCAGAACATTGAAGTAACTTGAAATTAATACCTCACCTCCCTCTTTCTTTTCTGTTCTTATTTTTAATAATTATTTTTTTAATTATGTTATAATTTATTTTCTGTTCGAATATATAAGACTGTAATAAATATTTTGAAAATTAAATTTATTAACCGACTTTATTTAAAAATTGTGGAGTTTAAACAAATACAAAGATGGATTATTTTATCAAATAAAAGAATTCTTTATTTTTTGGATAACATCAATTTATCAAACTGTCGGAAAAAAATGCAAATAACCAGGATAAGTTCCTTAAATCATTCTTCACCTCTTGTATAGGGTAATGATAATGCGGCAGGTGAACCCATTCGTTTCTGTAGAGTTCCCCGGGATACAAAGATTAAAACAATAATCGCAAAGGCATAAGGCATGGCCTTTAATAATTCGGGCGATACCCAGGGCTGCAAGCGGAAAGACAGATGGTAAAGAGCTGCGAATAAATAGGCTCCCACCATACCATAAGCTGGATTCCAAAAGGCAAATATAGTTAAAGCAATGACTATCCAACCGGTTCCCGCAGTCATCCCTTCTGTCCATGCCGGTCTATACGCAACTGAAAGATATCCCCCTGCTACACCTGCAAGAATACCTCCAATAAAGACACAAATATATCTTACCCGACTAACACTTATTCCTAAGGAATCGGCAGTAGCTGGACTTTCTCCTACCGAACGAATAGTAATGCCAATACGCGTACGGTACAGGATATACCACATCAAAGGAACAATGAGAATAGTCAGATAAACAATCATGTTTTGGTTCTCAAATAGAATAGGGCCTATGATTGGTATTTTTACAAGGCTGGAAATTGTTATCCTGGGAATTGGATTTGGAAGGGGTTTTCCTTCCCAACCACGACCAAACATTCCTGATAATCCCAAGCCAAACATAGTGAGAGCTAAACCGGATACGACTTGATTAGCTTTAAGTGTTATGCTTGTAAAAGCGTGAATCAGTGAAAAAAGACCTCCAACAATCGCTGCTACAAATAAACCCAGCCAAGGATTACCAGTGCTATAAGCCGTAACAAAAGCCGAAAAAGCACCCATAATCATCATACCTTCAACGCCCAAGTTTAAAACTCCGGAACGTTCTGCATAAATCTCACCAAGCGTACCCAAAAGCAACGGTGTACCATATGCCAGAGAACGGCTTAATGTGGTTATTATCCATGTTTCCCAACCCATAACTATCTCCTATTTACCAGAGTAATTTTATAATGCAAAAGAATTTCACTTCCAATTAGAAAAAATAATATTAATCCATTAAATACATTGATCATTTGAAAGGGTAATCCCAGTGATACTTTTATTACATCGCCACCAGTCATGATAACGCCAAATAATAGTGAAGTTATAATAACAGCCAATGGATTACGTCGTGCCAACCAGGCAACAATAATAGCAGTGTAACCATAGCCCATTGAAATATGATTTGGCCCTAATAAACGCATATGAATTCCTGCAACTTCTCCAACTCCGGCTAATCCTGCAAATCCTCCGGAGATTAACATAACCAGGAGCGTTGTCTTTAATTGACTGATGCCGGCAAACCTTGCAGCATCAGGATTTTCACCGATCACCCTTATTTCAAAACCACTTTTTGTTCTTGTAACCATAATATACATAATAACTGCGAGGAAAATACCTAAAATTAAAGTCGGCCAGTGAATCCTGCTACCGTAAATTAAAGGCAATCTTGCTGCTTGTGGAAAAACATCGCTATAAGCAAATCCTCGCATGGAAGGACCTTTCCATGGACCATGAATCAGCCATTCCACAATATAAAGCGCTATATAGTTCATCATCAAAGTCGTAATAACATCATTTAATCCTAGTTTCACTTTCAGGATTGCCGGAATCAATCCCCAGGCTGCTCCCAATAAAAACCCACCGATAAACATAGTCGGCAAAAGCAAGATATCCGGTAAGCCACTAAACAGAGCAATGCCTGCTGCAGCAACTGCTCCCATAAGCAGTTGCCCTTCCGCGCCAATATTCCAAAAAAGAGCTCTAAATGCTATTGTCAAGCCGATACCGCATAATAATAAAGGGATTGCTCGTCGAATGGTCTCAGTAATACCAAATCGACTTCCCAATGAACCTCGAAGTATCAACTGATATGCGCGAACCGGAGAAACACCATAAATTCGAAAAAATAGTCCTGCAACAAGAAGAGCCACAATGATAGCAACCAATGATACAATCAATATCAAAGAACCGGATGTAACTGATCTTCTTTCAATCTTGAATAAAGGATTCTTTTTCATTCAGTTTCTCCTTGATGTAGGCTTCCCGCCATCATTAATCCGATTTCTTCAATATTAGCATTTTCTGCATTAAGAATACCCATTACGTTACCATCAAACAACACCAATATCCGGTCAGACATAGTCATAATTTCTTCCAAATCTTCTGAAATCAGTAAAATTGCCGCACCGCGATCTCGTTGTTCCAACAATATTTGCCTTACCTGTTCAGTTGCTCCAATATCCAATCCATAGGTGGGATGAACTGCAACAATCAAAGACGGATTTTCTGAAAGTTCTCTAGCCAGGACCACCTTTTGAATGTTCCCTCCTGAAAGAAGTTTGGCAGGAGTTTCATAATTTGGAGCGGCAATTTGATATTCCGAAAGAGCACAAAGTGCGTTTTGTTCAATTTTCTTTTTCTCCAGAAATTCTCTCCTACAATAAGGATGATTGCGATATTTCTTAAGAACTAAATTTTCACGAATACTTAACCCAGGTACAATCCCCATTTTTATCCTTTCAGCAGGAATATGGGCAACATTGCAATCGTGCATTTCCCTTGCCGAACAATTGGTAATTTCTTTTTTCGAAAGAAACATTTTTCCCCCTGTTAATTTACGTAAACCTGTAAGAGTTTCGGCAAGTTCATGCTGTCCATTCCCTGAAACACCTGCCACACCAAGAATTTCTCCGCCAAATATATCAAATGAAACTCCTCGAAGAGCCGGAAGCCCACGATCATTCAGTGTATGCAGATCGCTTACCTCAAGAAGTTTTTCCTTTCGATGCAACGGACTTTTTTCTAAACGAAAAACAACCTCGCGTCCGACCATCAATCTGGCTAATTCAGGTTTATCCGTAACAGAGGTACGTAGGGTTGAAATAACTTTTCCTTTTCGAAGAACTGTAACACTGTCACTTACCTGCATTACCTCTTCAAGCTTGTGGGTAATAAATATAATGGTCAAACCATTATCAACCAGGTTGCGCAGCGTTGCAAATAGTTGATCAACTTCCTGGGGGGTTAAAACGCTTGTTGGTTCATCCATAATCAAGATATCCACTTCCCGATATAATGCTTTTAGTATTTCGACCCGCTGTTGTTGTCCTACTGTCAGCTGCCATATCTTTGCCCGGGGATCAAGTGACAGGCCATATTCGTTGGCAATCCATGAAATTTTTTTGCGTGTTTTACTAAAATTTAAAAATAAACCCGTACCTTCGTCCAGACCGAGGACAACATTTTCTTCTACTGAAAGCGTAGGAACAAGTCGGAAATGTTGATGAACCATCCCAATGCGGTGACTGATTGCAGCTCTTGGCGATGTCATTCTGACCGGTTGGCCATTTAGTAGTATTTCGCCATCATCAGGCTGGTAGAGGCCATAAAGAATTCTCATTAAAGTTGTTTTTCCAGCGCCATTCTCTCCCAAAAGACAGTGAATTTCTCCACGTTTTACTTTTAGGTCAATTCCATCGTTGGCTACAACTCCAGGGAAACGCTTGACAATTCCACGCAGTTCAATGGCATAACTTCCTGAATTTTTCAAAACCACTCCTTTTACCGTAAAACTATTGGATTTTATTGCAACATCCATTAATAGTTCATGATTATGTCAGGATGTTTCCATGCATTATTTTTTCATGGCGAAAGCAGCAAACAAAAAATATTTAGTGAAAAAAATAAGATATAGCGTAATGTATTTTCTGATTTTTGTTCCTGATTTATAAGATTATATTAATAAATATATCAAACACAGAATGAAAATGCAAAAATTTATAGCGCTCTTTTAATCGTTTTTTCGTGCTCAATTCATCTTTCAAGAAATAGTCAAACCATCACTGAAAAACAAGATTAAAAATAACTTACAATCCATTATCATTGTTTAATTATAGCTGTTTATTTTGAGTAAAATGGCAAAATACATTTCAATCTATTTTTTTGCCCTATAACTATTGTATAAAATTCATTTATTATACCAAAGTAAGTCATTTTTTCTCCATTTCCAGAATAAATAATTAAATAGACTAGTTGTAACTCCATCCTAAAAATAGTGATAATTTTTCTATTAATCACCATCCACAAATACAATGAAGAAAAACAAGAAATTGCATGGTAGAAACATTCCATTCGGAATTGAATAGATCACATCTTTCCTTGAAATAAATAATTTAACTCAAAGAAAATTCCCGACAGCAAAAGGAAATGGCCAATTATTTATACAGTTAATTTTAGCCAAACTAAGGTTGGCTAAAATTAATAAGAAATCTGAATAAGAATAATTCAAGAATAATAAATCTATATTTGATTTTTTCCCTGTTAATCTTGGGAACAAATTTGAGAAATTCCCTACCAGCTGAAACTCAATCCCACGCCATTGGGGATAAACCATTCTACCGCCATATGATCATTGATCTGGTACACGATTTCCTTGATATTCTCCTGCCATCCCTCCTCGTCACACTGCCATCCGCAGTTCAGCTGTATCTTGCCAAAGTCCATCTGCAGGCGGGTCTGCAGGAAGGGGGCCATCTCTTCTGTCTGGTAGTGCATGCCGAGGCCTGCCCAGAAACGGAGAAAATAAGAACTGAAGATATCGTATTCTCCCCAGCCCCGGTAGGCATCATCCGCATAGCGCAAGACAAAATTCCAGCGGTAAGCGGGAGAAAGGGAGAGCTCCAATCCGGAGAGGTCAGCCCCATAACTGTGGGTCCATGCACGGATAACGTTCTTTTCCCTTGAAGGCTCCAGGTCGTCAAATTCAAGGGTCGGAATGCTGGTATAGAGGTTGTGCAGCCACATTTCCTCCCGGTCATAGAGGTGTTTCAACTGTTCCCCTCTCAGCAGGATAGGCATCATCAAATCGGTATTTGTCAGCCCGGCATGGTTGGCAGGGTAACGTAAATCAAATATGGGTATCTTGGGAGGATTGATTACGATAACAATGTCACCTATTTTCTCATTGGCAAGCAGACGATAGACATTGGGAGGAACGCCGGGATATTTACTTTGTTTGGTAAAAGAAAGCCATTCCAGATCAGTGAACCATTCTCCCCTGTAGCCGGTGTCATAGTAACGAAATACATCCTCTCCCTCATACAGGTACCTGATCTTCCCTTCTTTTTCTTCGAAAATCATCTTTCCCTCGTCCCAGTAACCTGTGACACGGTGGGAATCTTCCCGGTAAAAGGTAAAGTCAATTTCACTTTCCAGGACAATCTTCCTGGCCAATTCATCCTTTTTGGCCGGGTCCTTTAAGTAGATATTGGGATGAATCAATATTTTAAGCTCATCTCCTACGATTCTCTCAACTTCTCCTCCCTGTTCTGCATTGATAAACCGTCCGAAGGACATGCCATGGTCACAATAAAGGATGATGTTCAGATCATCCAGGTCCAATCGCTTGGTCAGACTGCCAAAATAACGGTCAAAACGGCGAATGCTGGCTTCGTATAATTCCGGTCCCATCAGATGTCCCAGGGAATCGGTGGTAAACCAATAGAATTCAATCACACCGTAAGTCTCCAGAAGTTCGGGAATATTAAGCAGGGGGAGAAATAAAAAGGTATCGAGTCCGGGGATACCATAGATAAAACAGGTTTTAGCCCGTCGGGGAACGTGGGAAAGTAATTCAAGGAAAGTCGTTGATTTAGATGTGGCTTCTTCCTTTTCCCGGTCATAATAGCCCCAACCCACGCCTCCTTCAGAATTATCGATTCCTTCTTTTAGGTGAGGAATGGCCATCTCCGTGCCTCCGGGAAACAGGCTAAGGCCATGACGGATCATGTGTCCCTCTTCGAAAACTGCCTTCAAGTTCGGTAAATCCCCTTCCTCCATATACCGGAAAAAATTCTGTGATGATACGGCATCAAGATGAATGATGAGAAATTTTGGAGATGCTTCACCTTCTGCAGAAAAAGAGATAAAGAATATTGCTAACCCAAAAATCAATGATCCTATCATCATTCTATAAAAAAAATATTTTTTAATCGATTCATTTGCCACTGGAAACATTTAAAAAACCTCTTTTCGTACTGATTTCCAAGCCATTGAACTCTATTTGTTTGTAGTCTTTCGAACAATTTAACTATTAAACTGACTATCATTTTATATGGTGACCATTCATTTACGGGTACCTATAAAATCAATTTTAAATTTTTGTGTACTTATAATAGACTTTTAACTTAGTAGGAATCTATTAAAGACTTTAACCTGGGAATTATCTTTATCGCTTCTTCTTCCCCGATTTTGATTAATTTCTCTCTTTCTTTTCTGTTCATAAAATAACCAACATTACCTTTAAATTGCGGTTCTATAAAGATATCTGCCTCATCAGATGATACGCTATGTAATTCATCATTCATGATAAAAATAGAACGTTGCAGAATGGATAGAATATTGTTCATAACGGGATCAGTATCCCATTCAATTCTTTTCAGGCTAACGCCAATAACGATATCGGCTCCCATCTCTCTTGCAATATCTGATGGTACCGGATCGACCAACCCACCATCCATTAATGTTCTATTTTCAAATTCGAAAGGAATACATGTCCCTGGTTGAGCCATGGAAGCGGCAATTGCATTTGATATTCGTCCGTGGCTAATGACTATTTTTTCACCGGTTAGCAAATCAGTCGCAACCGCTGCGAAAGGAATTTTTAAATCGTATTCAAAACTTGCCCGATTGGTTAATAAATCAATTTCATCCCTGATTGATTTAACATCTACCAAACCCTTTAACCACTTGGGTTTTATTTTATTTCCACTCCTTTCTGTATAAAACACGATAAAAGGTGTATTTTCTATATTTCTCAAATTAATCGAATCTTCTAAGAATTTAAAATATTTTACAAAATCCACGTTTAAAGAAAATTCTTCAATTCGGGAAATATCCCCCCATAAAGCATATAGACCAGCCAAAAATGCACCGCTACTGGTCCCTGACAAATAATCAATTTCTATGTCCGCCTCTTCCAAAGCCTTTAAAACCCCAATATGAACGAAGAATTTTACACCTCCCATACCCAAAGCCACTCCTATCTTAGGTTGAGCCCAAGAAAAAGAAATGCTATAAAAAGAGATTAGTGCAATAATAAGAAAAATCCAAATTATCTTTTTAATATTATTCATTTATATTATGTATCGGGAATCCCAATATTACCCCTTTCCTTTTTTTAAAATCCACACCCTTACTTGCCTTCTTCCCCAATCCATTGCTTTCTTTTCGTCGCCCAGGTCATAACAAACATCGATACGTTTCCCTTTAATTGCACTACCGCAATCATTTGCAAATCCAACTCCATATCCTTCGACATACAAGACATCCCCATAGGAGAACATTCCATATTCCGGATCAATCGCTATGCTCCCATAACCAGCTTTACAATTCGTTGAAGTATAACCATCTGCATAGGGGTAACAACTTCTCTTATGAGGCGTATAAGCAGTTGCAATCACCACAAATTCAGAATATGGTAATTCAATATCCTTTTCCCCATGGATGATTTCTTCAATCTCCCTGGCTTTTATATGCATTTCTTTCCAATTTATTTCCTTAAAATCACAAGGATCCTTTTTTTCCTGGCCATACTTTTCTATCAGGGTACAACCGGCAGCTTTATCCTGACTGGAAATCTTATTTTGAGAGGTAAAACAAATAATATTCCCTTCTTTATCTTTTACAATAAAAAATTTGCTCTCTGCTGTAAAAAATAGTAAAAAGAAAAACGTGATCATTAAAATAAATTGTGTTAATATAGTACTCTTTACTTTAATATTCCTCATTCCTTTCCTAAAAAATGTTTTTAATTAAACTCCTTATAGTTTTATTCTACTACAAATTATCCAAAAATCCTTTTAATCGTAAAAATAGTTTTCAAGGTAAACAAAAGATACAAGGGATATTAAAACAAAAAAAACCTGCTTTACTTTTGGTAAAGCAGGTTCATTAAAGGAGGTATAATTATGAAAAAGATTGTTATGTTGTTTGTTATTCTTGTAAAAAAATAATCTTTTTACAATTTAAACCTTAAAGATTATAGCATATTTCATTAAAATGTCAACTATTTTTCCGAAATTTTAATGATTTTATTTTACGAAAGAAATCTTTATTGTTCTTTTATGTTTATTTGTTTTTTTATATTTTTCTATTCTAGCTTAAAATTTAAAATAAGTGTTTAAAATCTTTTCCAGAATTTTTCTGCCTGTTGCCTCGTCTCAACAGTCATCTTTTCGTAATCCATCACTTTTATTTTTCTGTCATCCATGAGTATTTTTCCTTGAGCAATCGTTGTGCTTACCATATCTCCACTGATACCAAAAAGAATATGCGAGTAGAAATTATCTTTTGTAACGGGTGATGGCGGATAATAATCTACTGCAATGATATCCGCAGCTGCACCAACCTTTAGCGATCCGATCATTTGGCCAAAAAATTTCTGACCTATCATTCGGTTGTTTAAAAAAGCAATTTTAAATATTTCACTCCAACCTGCGCCTGGATCAAGCAACGTATGCTTTTGTAAAAGATTGGCAGTTTTTACTGATTCAAACATATCAGATGTATATCCATCTGTTCCTAATCCTACCAATATTCCCTTGTCGAAAGCAGATTTAACCGGTGCCATCCCTACTGCATTTCCCATGTTGGATTCAGGATTGTGGACAAGAAAAGTCTTATTTTTTTTAAGTAAATCTAATTCCTCATTCGAAAGGTGAACGCCATGAATCGCCAAAGTACCCGGCCGTAATATCTTGAACCGATCAAGACGTTGAGCCACACCATCATATCCTCGTGTTTTACTGTCATATACATCCGCTTTTCCTTCGGCAACATGAATATGAAATGGAACCTCTGACTCATCCGACAAATCCGACGCCTTTGCTAATGTATCATTATTTAAGGTGAAGGAGGCATGGAGACCAATCATTGCTCTCAAATTATTCTTTTTTTCTTTTTGTATTTTTTTAATAAAGCGTTCATTCTCCTTTAATCCAGCTAATCCTTTTTCGTGTCCGTCACGATCGGTTACCTCGTAAGCCAAACTGGCTCTTATCCCTGCTCGATCTACCGCTTCCGCAATAATATCCAAACTTCCTTCGATTAGATTGCTACTGGCATGATGATCAAAAATAGTGGTAACTCCTCTTTTTATGCAATCTGCAAGCGGATAGATGGCGCTATAATAGATATCTTTTTCGTTTAATCCCTTGTCTAATCTCCACCAGAGCTTTTCCAAAATTTCTACAAAATTTTTAGGCGGATGATCAGTTTTTATATCCATTCCGCGTGCAAAAGTACTATAAAGGTGCATATGTGCATTGATCATTCCAGGCATGATGATTTTTCCCTGAACATCTTTGAATTCAGCATGAGGGTATTTCAATCTTAATTCATTCGCATCTCCAATTGCTACAATATTTTCTCCTTCAATGATTACTCCGCCATGATGGATAACTCTCGAATCTTCATCAAAGGTTATTACCGTTCCGTTTCCAATCAGCAACATTTTTTCTTCACCTCTTCTTATGGATTCATATTTTTATCCAAAAAAGTTATTTATCTGTTTATTTGGTAGAAATAAAATTTATCATTTTGTTTAATTTATTTTATTCTTTTTAGTTTTCTGAATCTTTATGCTTCATTTATTATTGCTTATTGTATGGTTTTATTTACTAAAGTGTGCATTATTATGATAATATGGAAAATTAATGGTGTCAAATTTATAGGAACAGACTTTTTAATAATGATTGTAAAAACTACATAAAGGAAAAGTATATAAACTGTTGCAAGAATTATTCTTCTTTTGACCAAACTTGACACATATGTTATAATTCATAAAATAAAATAAACATGAAAAGCAAAAAATGGGAGAAGTAGCAGATATCCTCAATTCTACAGAGAGTCGCGGAAGCTGAGAAGCGATAAAAAGAATTAAAGATTTGCGAAATGGACCCACAAGCTTCAAGCTGAAAGGATGCAAACATCCGAGTATGTATTGACGGTCTTTTCCACCGT
>Ga0272441_10010370_pt1 | contig 14117 bp, 9 predicted proteins | sample SSMProp6N_FD_193582 | JGI IMG/M metagenome (GOLD analysis project Ga0272441, IMG submission 193582) | Marine sediment archaeal communities from Little Sippewissett salt marsh, Falmouth, MA, United States - SSM-Prop-6N | ecosystem: Environmental > Aquatic > Marine > Wetlands > Sediment ... | reverse complement strand
GTGGTAAGGGAATCATCGAGTCGCATTCTTTCACTGTAACTTCTTTGTTGGCGATAAATGTTCCAATTTTCTGCGCTTCAGAGTATATCGCAGTTAATGTGCTGTTTTCAACTTGCTCAAAAAGAAGAAATTTGACAGACGGCTTTTTGTCTGCTGCGAAGTCCCAGACGCCCACCACTTTTCCGTCAAGCAGGATTGTTGAAGTGGCATTGCCTGAACGGTCAAACACTTTGTCACGGTGCTGAGGAGACAGGAATCTTTCTCGTTCCTTGTAACCCATGAGGTAGGAATCAAGGGCAGGCAACAAATTCACCACCCGACTTTTAGGAGGAGCAGACCTTTTCAGAGACGCATCCGACTGGAGCAACAAGAAACCGCCCTTAAAGCCCACAATGTTTACTGGAACAATATGTTTTCCAAGCTTCTTTAAAGCTCCCTGAATTGCTGTTTTGTTTAAGCCAGTCCACCAGCTGATGTCTTTTTCGGTAACAGGACCAAAAGAACCCACATAGTACCGCACCAACAGTTCTACTGCATGGTCCTTGCTTGGCGCGTTCAGGTTCACGTCTGGAAAGTAATCGCTGAAGAGGTAGTAGGTGTGGAGGCTGCTTTTCCAGCCGCTTCTGGGGTTTCCGCGTATCAACAGCCCTTGGTCGCACATCAAATTCAAGGCTCCAGAAACGTTCAAGTCGGTCGTTAATTCGTTTTTTAGTTCTTTAGTCGTCATTCCCCTGCCTTTGAGGAGCAGCAGAATCCGCTGGGACAGCTTAGTGTACTCTTTTTTGGTGCCTCCCAAGTATCGGCTGTAATGTTCAGAGGCAAGCTCCACCGTCGCTTTTGTTGCCGAATATGCTATGGACAGCATTCCCTTTGGGAGAACGTACACGGTTTTTCGTACACATCGAATCTTGCCAAGGCTTCTTTTTTCGTACAGCTCTTCATCTAACTGTTTCTTTGTGAAGTTGTTTGCTCTTGAGAACAGGGAAAGGTACGGCGTTTTGGGGATGGTGGAATGGAGACCGCCTACATCCTCGACAATCTGGACAATATCACAGGTTTTTGAATCGTCAGTTAGATGCTGTTTACGCAAAAGGGAATTGTAGACTAAAGTCAGTTTGATTTCAGTCATCTTTTGTTACCGCCAACATTCAGCAGAGGAAACAGCTTTGGAAAACGCTATACTATGCAAAAGAGGTGATTGTGAAAAGATAAGGTTGTGGGTTAATCGAGAAAAGAAAACATGAGAACAAAAAATAGTCAGGTCAGAAAGAGTGATGGGCAGATTTCATGAACGTTTAGTGACGGGAACGCTGAGACAAATCATCAGTTAGATTGGACAATTTTGTTCTGCAGTAGAGACAGAAAATGAAGGGGTAGGAAAAACGTGGTAGCTGCATCCGAAGTCGCAGCTTTTCACTTCAACAGCCCTGCTTACTGGTTGTTTTTTAGACGCAACCGCCGCAGTTTACGCAGCCGCCCATGATGCCTCGGCACCACATAGGCAATTCTCGCTTAGGTTTCTCGGGTTCGGTTTCCGGCTTCATTTCGTTTTCAGCCAATTTTCGGCTACTTTGTGGCTGTTTCAGCATATTCTTTCACCAAATACAATGATGTAACGGAACGGGTTATTCTTTGAGGCGAAAAAATTGGGTGTTAAGAATTTTTGGTCACATTAATTGTTACTGAAATTTATATACCACAAAGGAGAAATATGACGTGTAGAATATAGTTACAGCAAACGTTACTTTTATCCATAGTAAATGTAACATGTGTAACGAATTGAAAAGGATGTAACATAGTTTGGGTTCCAAAGATGTGGTGGAAGGCATTCCGCTGCCTTTGTTAACAGAAAAATGGTTCAGCCAACGTTTTCCAGAGATGGAGGCAGTTAAAGTTCTTGATGGCACAGGGGAAGAATGGAAAAGACGGAAACTTAAGGTGGTTATAGTGGTTGCGTTCCATGCAGACTTGGAAGTGGCGCAGCTGAAACACTTTCTTCCGCTCTTCCTTGTTGAGGGGCTTATAGACAGCGGCTACTCCATCAATCCAGTTGTGTACGTTGGGGCTTTACGGGATATTGGCAGAGGCTATCACCGAGGAGACATCAGAGAGCGGGTTGCAGAGGCTCACAAGTTTTTTCAGGGAATCCTTGCTCCAAGCGCAAAGGCGGTGATTGTTGAAGACAGGGTGGAAATCCAGAGAGATGTCTACAGCATCTTAAGAATTCTTGATTTCGAGAAGAGCCTCCAGAATGTCCTAAACCAGATAAACACACTAGAGAAGCTTCGTGAAGCAACAACAGTTAGGCTCACAGATAAGGCGTACAACCTCACAGAATTCGAGAAAGAGCTTCTTGAGATTTACCTATTTGACAGAAACAAACTTGGAACAGAGATAAAGGCGTACCCCTATGTCAGCTGGGGTTTAGAGTCCCTCAGCTACCTGGGAGCTTCGTACAACATTTTTGACAAATCGAACGCAGGTCTTTCAATTCTCAAAAAACTGATTTGCGTAGACCAGAATATCGAATACCCCGCAACCATTGTTTTGCCGGACCCAGTTGCGGTTTCAGGAAAGCGCATGAGATACCTGCAATCAAGAGACCTGAACCCAGATGAAACATTATTCATAAGCGATTCGTACAGAGAGGTTAGCCGCAAAATTTACGAACAGGAAAACGTTTCCACAAAATTCCTCGAGTACCTTGTAAGGAACATCATTCAGCCATTTGCTCCAGCAAACGGAAAGAAGAGTAAGGAACAATGCGGGAAAGAAGCTGCAACAAAAAAACGTTTGGATGGTGATATAGCTTCCCGTGAGTTGAAACGTCTCTGTTTAAGATGCTACTGGGACTTCATAAGACCATATTATGAAGCTATGGAAGCGATTCTTGGCACTCACGAAAGCTTGTTTGTTCCAGAGGAATTAACTGAGAAAACACTGGATGCTTTAGGCTCGAAAAGAAATAGACAGATACTCACTGAATTGGCGTCCCATCACCAAAAACATGCTTCACCGATGACAGTGAATGAACTGTTTGAAAAGATGGGATTGAAAAAAGGGGCTAAGAAGGGGCTTTGGAGAAATTTGGACACTCTAGTAAGATGTGGCTTGGTGGACCGGATTCCAGAAGGCAGAAAACTCCACAAATACAGCATATACGGAAACAAAACCACAATCCGAATACGATTGGCTCTCAACGCAATGCAACGAGAACGACAAAAACAATAACTTTTGACGAGGACACAGCTATCTGAAGCAACGAGATTTTACTCAGTTATTTTCCGAAAGGATTTTAATCTAGATTAAAAGAGAAGAATTAGCTATGACTAACCAAACTGTGCTTGCAAAATACTCTGGAGCCGAGAGCGTATGCAAAACGTGTAAACACTTCGACAAGATAGAGGGACGCTTCTACTGCAAGCTGCTGGGCGCATTCCTAGCGGAACAAACCGTTTATCTTCCCTGCGACTTGAAAGAAACCGTTTAACAAAAAAATTCGAGCAGCTTTTTTGAGGTCACAAAAGTTAGTTCTGCTTCTTTTTCTTGACAATAAAGAACACAACTATAACCACAATCGCAGCTGCAACTACAGCTAAAACGTAAATCATCGTTGAATCTGAACCGCCGCCTGTGCCGCTTTTTTCACTCATCAAACCATTGTTTGTCACTGTGATGGTGCCGCCTGAATCTTCCACAAATTCTTGTTCATCTGGACCAACAGAAGCTAGAACTGAGCTGCTGACATCCTCGATGAAGGGAACATCAAAGGTGATGGTGCCATTATCGCCGTTGTAAACTACGATTCTGGCGGTGTTTGAAGTGGTTTTCACAAGCCAATTTTCTGCCGTCAACTCCCCATTATTCATCAAGTTCAGGGAATTGCTGGAATTGTAATTGCTGTCAATCAGGGTCATTGAATCCCAGTTTGTTATGCGGGTTGATCCAGAGCCGGATAGACTAAGCTTTTCGAAAACCATTGGACCGCTGCTTGACAAAATTGTCGAAGAATCAGCTGATGATATGTAGACTGCGCAGTTATTTGCGTTAACTTCTCCGGTGTTCAGGTAGTTGATGAATCCGCCATTGTTAACGAAGGTGCATGATTCCCAAGTGGCGTTGTCGCCCAGAATGTTCACGGCACTCTGGTCTCCGTGAGACTTGCCAGAAACGTCCATGCTGCATTCATTCATAGTCAGGTTTCCAGTCAAACTGTTCATGTTCACTGTTCCGCCATAGTTAACGTCAAATACGCCTTGACTGAGCAGCAGGTCGCCGCTGTTGAAGAGTTCAATTTTTCCTTCTGCGCCGTTAACAACAAAAGTTGTCTCAAACAGCTCAGCCTCGCCGTAGTTTGTGATGAAGGTGCCGTCAAACTGGTCCTTGAAATATCCATTCTGAACAGTCAATGTGCCATCGTTTGTGAAGTAGAAGTAACCTCCGAGGACGTCGACTGATGTGTCGGTCATGAAGCAGTCGCCCTCATTGTTAGCCGCGAATGTGGAGTTGCCTATCACGGTTAAGTGAACAGTTTCTAAGGTCAGGAATCCATTGTTATGTACTGTAAGATTTGCGTGGTTACACCTGATTGTAGTGTCCGTTATAGTCAATTCGCCATTGTTCACAATTTTAAGTTCAGTTATGTCGTCTTCTGTTCCATCAATCTGCAGTGCTCCTTCGATAACAGCTGTTTCTCCCGCGTCAACAGTTAATATGCTGTCAGAGGTGATGACCATAGACTCGCCTGAAACTGGCAAGTCATCCAAATTCAACACTGTATCGGCTGAGTAGCCAACTTGGCAACAAACAGCCACCAATAACACGGAAAGTAACGTTAGGCACACAATATTAGTTCTACACATTTCGATCTTTTTCTCCGCTTGAAACATCAACAATTTATCTTGTTAAAATCCTTTTACATATAAGCTCTGTCATAGCAGGTACCGTAAATAGCCCCAAGCAGGTTTTTAGATAAATTTATGAAGGTTGCTGAAGGATAGTTTTTCAATCAAAGAGGTTTTGTACATGGAATTGAAAGGAAGTAAAACAGAAAAGAATCTGCTCAAGTCATTTGCCGGCGAGTCACAGGCAAGAACCAGATACACCTTTTTCGCCAGCGCAGCAAAGAAGGAAGGCTACGAACAGATATCGGCAATATTCACCGAAACAGCAGCCAACGAAAAGGAACACGCTGAACTCTTTTTCAAGTACCTCAAAGGCGGAGATGTAGAAATCACTGCAGCTTATCCTGCGGGAGTAATCGGGACAACCGCAGAGAACCTGAAAGCAGCAGCGGAAGGAGAGAAAATGGAGTGGGGAACACTATACCCAGATTTTGCTGAGGTAGCGGAGAAAGAGGGCTTCCCAGAGATAGCTAACACGTTTCGCATGGTTGCAACAGTAGAGGAGAAGCATGAACGCAGATACCTGAAACTGCTGGCAAACGTCAAACAGGGAAAAGTGTTCAAGAAAGACAAGGTCATCAAGTGGAAGTGCAGAAACTGCGGTCACATACACGAGGGAAACGAAGCTCCAGATAGGTGCCCAGTCTGTGACCACGCAAAAAGCTACTTTGAGGTTTGGTGCGAAAACTACTAAAACCGTGAAGGGGGTGGGAATGTGGTTAATAAAGGAGAAATATACGTCTGCGAGGTATGTGGAAACAAAGTAGAAGTGATAGAGGCAAGCTTTGGAACACTGGTTTGCTGTGGGCAACCCATGAACCTTGTGGAATAAACATCTCCAGTGGGAGGACGTCTTCCCGTCTTTTCCTTTTTTTAGTAGTTTTTAGACTGGAACAGCAGCATTTGCAGAACAGTTACTGAAGCAACTAGAATAACGTTCAAATGCTACTAGGTGACCGCAGAAATTTTTTTTGAACCACTTTTGTTGACTGATTGAGGCATTTGCCATTCTGTTTTACATGCATAAAAAAGCTCTTAAGCAGAACTCGACGAATATATAGTTAGCAATATAGAAGGGGCTAAAAAAATGAAAAGAAAAATTTCAGTATTAATGCTATGCAGTCTACTAATGATCACAGCTGTTGGAACCGTTATGGCGGGAAACCCAGACTACAGCATCACAGAGTATGGCGCTGTAACTGTAGCCACCGTTGACGGTGAATGGACCGCCGAAGATGAATGGACTGACGCTCCAATTACAGACATGACTGGAACCGCCACAGGACAATTCGGATATAACATGGACTTCAACATTTATGGGCTACAGTGGCTTGTAGAATTTTTCGATGACGACACCGATGATGCGGAAGACTACTGGAAAATCTGCTTTGATGACAGCAACAGTGGAGGCTCCGCTCCTGACAGCGGTGACTTCATGATAGAAATTGTCGGACACACAACCATGACAGTGTACCAAGGAACAGGCTCAGGCTGGAGCGAGGTGGACCCAGCAGGCGAAATCACATGGAGCGACTCAATCGGTACCTCTCCGTTGAACAGCGAACCACACTGGATTCTGGAAGTCGTTGAATCAGATAAAACAAGTGGCATCATTCAGATTCCTAATGCACCACCAACTGGAATGAACATTATAGCTTATGACGCAAGCACCGACACAACTGCAGCGTGGGCACCAGACAGTGACGTGGATAACCCAGACAGTTGGGGACTAGTCGCAGACTATTCAATGGACCCAATACCTGAAGGCTTAACATTCGGCGTCATGGCTGCGTTGTCATCGATTGCTCTGCTAGCGGGTTCACTCTATCTACGCAAACACGCAAAAAAACGGATAGAATAACTTTAGATTGACGATGCAAAACGGCATCTCGATCTAAACCCCATATCTTTTTTAAATTCAACCAAAAAATCATGTGTTATTCTTATACTCCAATCTTAATTCTGCGAAGTAAAAGCCAGAAAACCGAAATGAGTGGCCCTTGCTCCAAATGGCGGGGTCGTGGGGATTTAAGGTGTTGACAGCACTCTCGCTGCTGAAGCAAGTAGAACAACGTTCACACTCCACTAATCGATAACAGAATTCTCCAAGATGACTCTTAGTTGACTGTTTGGAGCATTTGTCTTTCTGTTTTTTCATGCATAAAAAAGCTCTTAAGCTGAACTCGACGAATATATAGTTAGCAATATAGAAGGGGCTTTGATAAATGAAAAGAAAAATTTCAGTATTAATGCTATGCAGTCTACTAATGATCACAACTATTGGAACAGTTATGGCACAAGACTCAATCACCGAGTACTGGGCTACCGAATCAGCCACTTTTGATGGAGTATGGACCAGTGACATGGAATGGGTCGCTGGACCACAAACGCCAATATCTGAAGACGCTATTTTCACGTACATGCTGAGCACACCTGGCGATATGTCCGTAATGAATGCACAATTCCTCGTTGAAAATTTCGCTGACACAACCGACGACGCAGGAGATTACGTCCAAATTTGCTTCCAGTACGACAACTCTGGGGGCTCTGCTCCACAATCGGGATGTGGCAGAATCGACGTAATCGGACAAACAGACGTAGTCGCCTATGTAGGGGACGGATCAGCTTGGGTCGTAAATGAAGATGATCCTATAGAGTGGGCAGCTTCAATCAGCGAATCTTACCTCGAAAGCACACCCCACGTGATTCTAGAACTACAGTTTGACAAGATCTCAGGCTCTCTGCAACTCGGTCAGCCACCAAACGGATTACGAATTGCCGTTTACGACGAAAGCACGGACACACTTGAAGTATGGCCAGAAGGAAGTGACGCAGACGATCCAGATAGTTGGGGAGCAATTGCAGACTTTTCACAAGAACCATATTCAACTGAACCAATACCTGAAGGTTTACCCTTCGGGGTCATGGCTCTCTTGACATCGGTGTCTCTGCTAGCGGGTTCACTCTATCTACGCAAACACGCAAAAAACGGATAGAATAACTTTAGATTGACGATGCAAAACGGCATCTCGATCTAAACCCACCTCTTTTTTATTCTAACTCAAAGGAACATGTGATTACTTATTGGAACACTGAAGAAACATTATATTTAAATCAGTATTTCATGCTAAGAAAGTCATGAAGAAGTTGTACTTTGTTGCAATTTTTTGTTTGCTGCTGGTCAGTTCACTCCTGTTCATTGCTACTTTTCTTTTCGATTCACCCAAAAGCGAGTCTCCAGACGTGTTCGTGGGCATCGATGTTGCTTACAGTGATGTTGAGGAAATCAAAACCCTTGTTGACAGAGTGAGTTCTTACACTAACCTCTTTGTTATTGGAAGCACAGGAATATCCTATGACCAAATGAAGCTCGAAGAAACCTGTCAATATCTAACCTATCTCGATATGCAGTTCATAATTTATTCTGAACTCCCTTTTAGCTTAGAATTGATACATAATGTGTCAAAAAACTACGAAGATAATTTCATGGGAATCTATTACCTTGATGAACAAGGAGGAAGACAACTCGACATTGCTGACCTCAGATGGGTTGAGAATGCAGAAAATCATACTGACGCAGCCAACAAATTCGCTGAACGCTTGAATGGCTGGTTAAACAGAAGAACTTACGGAAATGTTACATTTCCATATGCTGCATCAGATTTTCGGTTATTCACATCCGATTATTCACTTTACTGGTTTGACTACCAAGCAGGATACGACGTTGTTTTTGCAGAGTTTGGCTGGAACTACAGCAGACAACTGAACGTAGCACTGTGCAGAGGAGCAGCCACAGTACAAAACAAGGAGTGGGGCGTAATGATTACATGGACCTACAATCATCCACCATACATCGAGTCAGGACCTGAACTATACGAGGACATGGTTCTCGCGTACGACAACGGAGCAGACTACATTCTCGTTTTTGATACCAACGAAAACTATACTGAAGGAATTTTAAAGGAAGAACATTTTGAAGCTTTAGAAGATTTTTGGCAATATGCCCAAACCCATCCCAGAGACAGTAATCAAGCTGAGAAGAGAGTGGCGTTTGTTCTTCCAGAAGGCTACGGCTACGGTTTTCGTGGACCAGAAGACAAAATCTGGGGACTATGGGAAGACACTATCCTATCTCTTGAAATGAGCCATCATCTTGGCAGCTATTTAGAAGAATACGGAATCAACTTGGACATAATCTACGGCAACAAAATAGAAACTAACGAAAACTACAAAAAATACATTTTCTGGAACGGAGTAACTGTCACAGACCCATAGACTTTTCTCCCATTACAAAAAACCAAAACAAAACTGTTGGTGGAGTCGCAGGGATTTGGACACGGGACTAGTGGTGACATCACCCGTTTTTCCCGCAAATTCTCCTTTTTTAAGAGTTAAAATGTAATCAAAAACCGGTTGGTTCGTTTTTCAGAAAGTGTAAATATCGCCGATACACTAATAGAAGGTGAATCGAGTTGAAAAAAGGAATTTTCAACAAGATTTTAGTCAAGTCGAATTTTGAGAACGGAAACATAGTGAAAGGAGTTTAAGAAAATGAGTGAAAAAAAAGAATTTAGAACTGCCCGTATGGGAACCTCAAACCGAGACTGGTGGCCAAACCAGTTAAAGCTGAACGGTTTACATCAAAATTGACCCCTTAGTAATCCTATGGGCAAAGATTTCAATTACGCTGAAGAATTTAAAAAACTTGACTTTGAAGCCCTTAAAAAAGACCTTTACGCCATTATGACTGACTCACAGGACTGGTGGCCAGCAGATTACGGTCACTACGGTGGGCTTTTTATACGGATGGCATGGCATAGCGCAGGAACATACCGCAAAGGTGATGGCAGGGGAGGAGCTTCTTCGGGCACGCAACGTTTTCCTCCTCTTAATAGTTGGCCAGATAACGTTAACCTTGACAAAGCACGCCGTTTACTTTGGCCGATCAAACAAAAATATGGCCAAAAAATCTCTTGGGCAGACTTGATGATACTTGCTGGAAACTGTGCCTTGGAATCTATGGGTTTAGAAATCTTTGGTTTCGGAGGTGGCCGAGAAGACGTTTGGGAACCAGAAGATACTTACTGGGGAACAGAAAGCGAATGGCTTGGTGACAGACGCTACACCGGAGATAGGGATCTAGAAAATCCTTTAGCAGCCGTTCAGATGGGTTTAATCTATGTGAACCCCGAAGGACCAAATGGTAACCCCGATCCACTTGCATCCGCTCGTGATATTCGGGAAACATTTTCACGCATGGCGATGAACGACGAAGAAACAGTAGCACTCATTGCAGGAGGGCACACATTGGGCAAATGTCATGGGGCTGGAGATCCCTCACTTATGGGTCCTGAGCCAGAAGCTGCAAGCATTGAAGAACAAGGACTTGGCTGGAAAAGTAAGTTTGGCAGTGGTAAAGGAAACGATACAATAACAAGTGGTTTAGAAGGTGCGTGGACTCCAAACCCTATTCAGTGGGATATGGGCTATTTTGATATGTTGTTTGGTTACGAATTTGAATTGATAAAAAGCCCAAGCGGCGCATGGCAGTGGAGACCAAAGGATGTTGCTGAAAAAGATCTTGCACCATCAGCTCATGATCCTTCGAAGCGAGTTCCAACCATGATGACCACTGCTGACATGGCGCTGAAGATGGATCCGATTTATGAGCCAATTTCTCGGTACTTCCATGAGCATCCAAAGGAGTTCACTGATGCCTTTGCCCGAGCATGGTTCAAATTAACTCATAGGGACATGGGTCCCCGTTCACGATATCTGGGTCCTGAAGTTCCTGATGAAGAACTGATTTGGCAAGACCCCGTTCCCACAGTTGATCATAAACTGATTGATGATCAAGATGTTGCAGAACTCAAAGCTAAGATTCTTGCTTCAGGGTTGTCAATTTCAGAACTGGTCGTTACTGCTTGGGCTTCAGCTTCCACATTCCGTGGTTCGGACAAGCGTGGTGGAGCTAATGGTGCACGCATTCGTCTTACCCCTCAAAAAGATTGGGAAGTCAACCAACCAGAACAACTAAAGACTGTACTGCAGACCCTCGAAAGAATCCAAAACGAGTTTAATAATGCCCAATCAGGCGTAAAGAGGGTCTCCCTCGCAGATTTGATTGTTTTAGGTGGCTGCGCTGGTGTTGAGCAAGCTGCAAAGACTGCAGGTTTTGATATAACTGTTCCATTCTCACCGGGAAGAACAGATGCAAGCCAAGAACAAACTGACGCAGAGTCCTTTGGTGTACTTGAGCCTGTTGCGGATGGGTTCCGTAATTACCTTAAAACCAAATATGCTGTGCCAGCAGAGGAATTACTGGTTGATCGTGCACAATTGCTGACCCTTACTGCTCCTGAGATGACAGTTCTAATTGGTGGTCTTAGGGTGTTGAATGCTAACTTTGGGCAATCTCAAAATGGTGTTTTCACTAAAAGGCATGAAACTCTCACTAATGATTTCTTTGTGAATCTGCTAGATTTGAATACAGTCTGGAAAGCAACCTCAGAAGATAAAGAGCTGTTTGAGGGATTTGATCGGGTAACAAATAAACTCAAATGGATTGGTACTCGTGTGGACCTTATCTTTGGTTCTAATTCTCAGCTTCGGGCTTTGGCGGAAGTCTATGGGTCTGGTGATGCAAAAGAAAAGTTCGTTCATGATTTCGTGTCCGCATGGAACAAAGTAATGAACCTAGACCGGTTCGATCTTGCTCGATAATGCGCGCGCAATGATGAAACAGTTGGTTCAAATCTAGTTTGATTTTGGGGTTAAAGTTTCCTCCAACCCAAATTAACAGTGTTCAACTTATGCTCCATTAGCCCAAATAAGTCTGAAATAGACTTCATTTGTTAAAATAAGCTGTTTGGTGGGGTCGCGGGGATTTGAACCCCGGACAAGTGGAGATATCACCCGTTTTTTCCTGCAAACTCCCCTTTTTTATATAAGAAACAACCAAACAATGTAAAGAGCCAAAGTTACCACGAACAGCGCTGCCCAAATAGGTTTGCTGTAGTCCAAGATTTTTTTGCCGTACAACGGGGTAATCGGGAAAGTGTCGAAGAAAGCAGCTATCAGACACATTGCCAATCCTGTTCCACCTATAACTTTGTTGCCGGTTAGCAGCAGGACGAAGAACAGTCCTGCAAACGCCAAGGCCAGCACTATCGAGAAAACTGAAAGCGTGGCGCTCAGTCGCTTGGTCATTTTGGGCGCGTGGTAAACGTTTCGAGTGGGAGAAGAGAAGGGGACCCTGAACGCAAAGGTTGTGACAATGAAGGTAGCAAGACCAAAATACCAGAGCTTGAACTCAGTCCAGACCCCACGATACCTAGCATAGCTTATTGTGACGAAGGCTTTTGCGAACCCTACAAGGATGCTTGTGGCAAAGACTGTAGGAAGAACTGCCAAAATATCCCCCAAACTGCTGACTTTGACAAAGGAAAAAGAAAACGCCAAAAGCACAATTGAGATGACGTAGGCAAGAAGTTCAGACTTGGTTGGCAATAAGATGGAGCCGCTCTTTTCATCCACCATCAATTTCCGTTTTGACGCCAGAAAGCTCGCTAGCCACTTCTTCAAAGCTGAGGGAAGAAGACCAATTAATTCTTTAGTCACTTTGCCGGTTGGCGCCCCAGCTGCGGAGTTGGCTACCGCAACAGCTACTGAAAAAGCCCCAGTGGCAACGACCGCTGCCACTGTCGCGATTGCGGCGTCAGATGGAGGAGGCACCCAGACTTCAGGGGACGGAGTCGACGAGGGGGTGGGAGCAACATAGGTGCCGAAAGCATAAAGGACGCTGTCGTATGAACCTACATACATAATTCCGTTAGCGACAGCTGGAGATGAGAATACTCCATTGCCGGTTTTGAATTGCCAGATGATGCCGCCCGCGGAAGCGTCCAGAGCATAGACTATGCCGTTCGGGTACGCTCCAATGTAGACTACACCGTCGGCGATCGCTGGTGAGGCGAAAACGGAGTCGCCTGTTGCACGGGACCAAATCAAAGCTCCTGTGTTTGCATTCAAAGCGTATACGTTCTGGTCTTCTGAACCCACATAGACTGTTCCATAGGCAACGGCGGGAGAAGATGAGACTGTGTTACCTGTTGTGTAGTTCCAAATTTGTGCACCATTGGCAGTGCTGAATGCGTAAACATGTCCATCGGTTGAGCCGATATAGACGATGCCGTCAGTAACTGCTGGGGAAGAATTTGTGTATATGTCGCCGTCTCCTGTGAAAGACCTCCAAATTTGGGCTCCAGTCGCTGCATTCAATGCGTATAGATAGCCGTCTTGTGAGCTTATGTAGACAACCTCATCAACGATAGCAGGTGAAGAGCGAATGTGTCCTCCAGTTGTAAAGCTCCACACCCTCTCTCCAGTTGTTGCGTTTAATGCATAGAATATGTTGTCATTTGCGCCGAAGTAAACAACGCCACCATAGACCACAGGGCTGGACCATGTTTCGTCGCCAGTCGTAAAAGTCCAAACCCTGCTGCCCGTAGTGGCATTCAAAGCGTAGATGTTAAAGTTCCTGCACGTAAAGTAAACCAATCCATTAGCTACCGCTGCAGATGACCAAATGTCCCCATCTGTTACGTATGTCCAAATCAAATCGCCTGTGGTTGAGTTTAGAGCGTAAAAATCCCCGTTGAATGCTCCCACATAGACTACACCGTCCTGCACTGTCGCAGCTGAGCGAATAGGTGAGGTTGCCGTATAGGTCCAAGCAATCGTGCTTGTACGTGGAGCAGGTGAAGTTGAATATCTTGCGTTTGTGAGGTCGTGACCAAACATGGGCCACCAATCTCCTGGCATGTCATCTTCGACTACGTCTGTCGCAAATGCCAAACTGGTTAAACCCAAAAATAGAAAAACCAAAAACATTACTGCTAACGCTTTCCTCATTTCTCTGCCTTCCACTTTTCTGAATTTTAGTTGTGTTGGTGCGAGTTCTATTTAAGTTTTAAAACATTATCACGAAAACAAAGAGACCAAGAGTCCACATTCAACTACGTTGTCACAATAAAGTGGGCTACCAAGATTTACCGTCAAAAAACGTGTTAGAATTAAACCCCAAACCAATAATACTCAATTCATGCCTTAATGACCTAAAAAGCCAAAATTATCCATTATTTATTAAAATATTCTGTTTGTTGGGGTCGCGGGGATTTGAACCCCGGACTAATGGAGATGTCACCCGTTTTT
>Ga0272441_10010369_pt1 | contig 14117 bp, 13 predicted proteins | sample SSMProp6N_FD_193582 | JGI IMG/M metagenome (GOLD analysis project Ga0272441, IMG submission 193582) | Marine sediment archaeal communities from Little Sippewissett salt marsh, Falmouth, MA, United States - SSM-Prop-6N | ecosystem: Environmental > Aquatic > Marine > Wetlands > Sediment ... | reverse complement strand
CACAATGTGATGGTTCTAATACTACTTTTGATACACCTTCTGATATACAAGGTATTATGTGGGTTTATCTTAATGGTGCATTTTTGGCGGAAGGAAATGAATTTACAAGAACTGGGTCAAGAACAATTACTTTGACTTTTGCTCCTGATAGTGGAGAAAAACTATATATTAAATATATATCAGCGTAATATGAAAAAAATAATCTTTATAATAGGATTTTGTTTAATAGGAGTGCTAATATCTACTTCTGTTTCAGCCATTACGTGGTCTGAAATATGGGATTTTTTTGTGTTCTGGCAAACAGAAACACAAAGTGATATTGATTTACCACCACCTGATTTAGGTGAGGTAGGTTCTATAGCTACTTATTGGAAAACAGTAGATAGTTTAATACCAAGAACAGCAACTTCAGTAGATATAGGTGCTGAAGATAAACGAGTACGTGAAGGTTATTTTGCTGCTTTGAATACAGCATCTAGCACTATTACAGGAATTACTGGTTCTACTCAATGTTTACAAGTTGATTCTACTGGTTTAATTTCTGGAACAGGTGTCACTTGTGGTACAGGTGCGTCCGATAACGACTGGATCTCAGGAACAGACCTCATTTATTCTTCAACCACAGCTACTTATTTGGGGATTGGGACGGTTAATCCAACAGCTAAATTCCATATTAGCGAATTAGGTAATATAAATGCCGAGATGATTTTTGAACAAGGAAATCAAACTGCCCCATTCGGCAATGGTTCAGCGATTTTTAATATGAAGTCAAAAAAAGGCAATGCAAGAATAATGATTTTTTCTTATGGAGAAGCTCAAAGTAATTGGATAGAAAGCGGAAATTATGCGTTTACTGGAAATGTTCCTTTGTATATAACTGGATATAATGGAAATGATGGTTCTATTTTATCATTGGATTTTGCTACTGTTGGTATTGACCAAAGAAACCCCGACCGCAAACTTGACGTATTAGATAACACCAACCCCCAACTACGGCTTACCCATACAGACGGGAGTGTTTATACTGACTTACAAACAACAGCAAGTGGACATTTGTATATTAACCCAAGCGGAGGTAATGTGGGGATTGGCACTACTACTCCAGAGTATGCCTTAACAGTAGAAGGAGATGTTGATATTGCAACAAGCACCTTGTTTGTGGATTCAATAAATAAGAGAGTGGGGATTGGGACGGATAGTCCGACAGTAGATTTAGATATACTTGGTGGTTTAGCTCCTCGTATTAGAATAACTGGCTCTGGTAATAATAGTGTGGCTGGAATTAATTTTAGACCGACAACTAATGCTGGTGCGACTGTTGATTCTTCTATTACATCAAGCTGGATTTCTAATGGAATGATTTTCAAATTACCGCGAGATGTTGGAACACAAGGATTTCATTTTCATAGTAATGCGGGCGTGAGTTTAATGTATATAGATTCTGTGAGTGGGATAGGCATCAACACCACAGGCCCTGACCGTAAACTAGACATCCTAGACGCCACTAACCCTCAACTAAGATTAACCCACACAGACGGAACTGTGTATACTGATTTTCAAACAACTGCAAGCGGACATTTATATATTAATTCAAGCGGAGGTAATGTGGGGATTGGGACGGATAGTCCGAGTGAAGCATTGGAAGTTTATGGCAGTGGTAGCGATATATATGTGAAAATTATTTCAACAGACAATGATGCTGGAATTGATTTGTTTAGAACTGGAGATGCGAGAGATGATTGGAGGATAGTCAATGAGGGAGGGGATTTGGAGTTTAGAAAATCTGACGATGATTTTGTAAGTGATGTAGATAATATGGTTACCTTTTTTAATGATGGTAGTGTGGGCATAGGCACAACTACTCCAGAATACACACTAACAGTAGACGGGACACTTTCGGTTAATGGAGCTACCAAGCTCAACGGAGTTCAATATACTTGGCCGACAGCAGATGGAACAAATACTTATGTATTATCAACAAATGGAGCAGGAACATTATCTTGGGTGGCTCAATCTGGAGGAGCAGGAGGAGGCACAGGGGCTTGGACAACAACGACTGACGATGAAGCAATTTATCCTAAAGATGTAAATGATGTGGTGATTATTGGGTCTAATACGACTACTTCAGAGGGATACATTTTGGAGGTGATTGGGAATTCCTTATTTGATGGTATTGTTGTAACTGCTTCATCAAGCATTGGCACCCTGTTCGTAGATAACCTTTATGCCACTTCAACAGAACTTTATGCAACTAAGTTTGGAACTAACTCTGAATACTTCACTGACCTTACTGGAACAGGATTACAAAACTCATCAGGAGTGCTAACACTAAATGCCACAGGAGACTGGACTGGAACATTGGATAATTATGATGCAACAAGTTTGAACGGGTGGACAGAGATTGCTGGTCAAACAGCAATAACACCAACAACTACACTGGGAGTAATTCTCAATGCTTCATCTTCTATTAGTAGTTTATTTGTTGATGCCTTTTCTTGCACAGATTGTATAAACGCCACAGAGATTGAAGATATTTATTTGTTAGACGATGGTGATGTCGGAACAGGAACTTATGACTTTGGTGGAGCAGTATTTGAAATACCTAATGGAGTAGCTCCTGTAACAGATTCAGTTGGTGAGCTTGCTTTAGATACTTCTAACGGACAACTTGTATATTATGCTACTTCAACACGAGTATTATCTTTTGAAAAAGAACGAAATTTAACTATTGCTTCAACTACATTGGATGCCATAGGTTCTGTAACCTCAACTATTTATTTAGGAGCTGGAAAAAGTTATGAAACAATAACAGATATTTACTGCTATACCGACCAAGGAGAAACTACAATTAGGTTAGGTGATGGTTCTAATTGGACAGAATATATAAGATGCAATAGCACAGGAGTAGAGGACGATGGAACAATCGCTAATGGAAATTTTACTAAAAGAGAAAAACGACAAATAGAGATTGGTTCACGAGATACAGCAACAGCGATGAATCAAGTATCAATAACAATAACTTATGTCTTAGATAGGGAATAGAATGCTCTCAGACGCATTCTATTGCCCCTTACAGCGTTGTTAGTTAAATATACAAGATTATGGTCAACTGTATAAAAAAAGCCCTAAACTGGATTAAAAAAAAATGGAAACAATTACTGTTATTTTTGGGAATTGGAGTGACAATATGTTTTGCGGTAGGAGCGCCAGCTGATAAGAGCTTTGAACAACTACCAAATGTCCAGAAACTTGAAACAAAATATGAAGTAAGTTTATCAGAACACGGTAAAGTAGAAATTGATTGTCAAAAAGTATCACTTCAAAAATGGGATGGAGAAGTTAAACTTGATATATCACTTCCTATTATAGGAGAACCAGAACAGAATAATGGCCGTCTTAAGTGGAAAAATGACAAAATGGAAGTTTATACTTATCCACTAAACCCGACAGAACAGATGACAGATGGCGGATTTGAAATAGAGATTGTGTTAAAAGAAAAGCCAGATACGAATGTTGTAACTTTGAACATTGAAACAGAAAACCTTGACTTCTTTTATCAGCCAGAACTTACACAAGAAGAGATAGACAATGGGGCATATAGACCAGAGAATGTGGTTGGAAGTTATGCGGTTTACCACAGCAATAAAACAAATATTCATTCAAGCCAAGCAGAAGCTGATAAGTATAAAGTCGGCAAAGCATATCATATTTACCGACCAAAGGTGTGTGATAACGATGATTGGTGTGTTTGGGGAGAATTGGATATAAACATTGATTTGGGCGTTTTATCGGTAGTTATACCGCAAGATTTTATAGATAAAGCAGTTTATCCGATTAAACACGTGGCTGGATTGACATTTGGATACACAGAGGCTGGAGAAACAGATTTTGCAGGGAATGATTATATTGTAGGTGCTGTAGAAGCTTCTTCTGAAGTAGGTAATGGGACTAAGATTTCAGGATATTTATACGGTAGTGCAGGCACGAGCGGTAATGCAAAAGCAAATCTTTATAATACATCTGGGGCTTTGATAACAAATGGAACAACTGATGAAGTTGTTATAAGTGAAGGTAACAGTGGTAGTTGGTATGATATGAGTTTTGTTTCTTCTCCGTCTATTGTTGCCCAAACATATTGGATAGCGGTTTGGTTTGAATCAACTGGAGGGAATGGAAACTGGAGATGTGATAGTGTAGAAGAAGCTGAAATTGAATATAAAATAGTAACTTATGGTTCATGGCCAAATCCATTAGAAGGAACAACAAATTCAAATGGTTGGAGATTGTCAGCCTATGTCACTTACATTTCACCAGGTGGAGAAGAAATACCAAGTGTTCCACCAATAATCTTTGAATAAAAACTATGAAAAAAACAATACTTTTAATAAGCACAATCATTTTAGGAGGAGCTTTGATAGCAATGGCTCAAGTAGAAATACCAGAACCAGAGTTAGAAGCAGATACCTTGCATAATGAAAATATGCAAATAGCAGATAAAATTGATGCTGGAGCTGAAACTTCTCAACTTATAACCGTTTTCACAAGAGGGGATACATCAGCCACCACAACTATTGAAGCAAGTTTTGATTATCGCGGAGAAACGCTTTCTATATCAGTAAATATGGATGGATACAATAATTGTAGAGCAGGAATGTGGGGAACATCAACAGAAGCGTGGTGTAAAAAACGACTTAACTATCAGATTAACCAAAATATGAAGTGGGCGAAAGAAAGTTTAGATAGTCGTTTAAATGTGCCAACTGATTATTCAGCGGAAATTAGTGATAAAGATTTATGAAAGAAGAAAAAAAAGTTATAGCAATAGATTTTGACGGCACTATAGCAGATGATAGTAATTTTCCTATTATAGGTAATATGTTGCCTAATGCTAAAGAAGTAATAACTGAATTGTCTAAAACTTATAAAATAGTTATTAATAGTTGCAGGACATCAAAAATGTTTAATGACCACCCTAAAAGGAATACTATGGTTAAAGATATGATTAAGTGGCTTGATGATAATAAAATTCCATATGATAGAATTAATATGGGAGATGAAGGTAAGGTTGTAGCCACTCTTCATATAGATAACAGAGCTCTCCGTTTTAACGGAGATTGGAAACAAACTTTAGAAGATATAAAAAAATGTATAAATCTTTAATAAATATAACAGATTGGTCTGGCGGAATGACATTAAACCGCCACAAAGGAAATGCTAACCAATTTACCGTTGGTTATGGTTCAGATTTTAGTTCTAAAAAAGGAACTTTAAGTGTTGGGCATGCATTTGAAGAAACTCCTCAAGCTGATAGCAACCCTTTTACTACCACAGAAGCAACATATATGCTGCAAACCGCTAAGGATGGACGTGGATATTTATTTGGAGAAAATACTAAAATTTACTATGTTTCTGCTGGAGTAGCAAGAATAAACGAAGCAACTGATTCAACAGCCACTGGTGTATTTAAGGGAGCTATGGAGTATAAAGATTATCTACTTTACGCTCAGGATACAACTATAGGGAATAAAGCATTAACAGCTGCAGTAGGTTCTGGTTGGGACTTTAATTATGTATCAGCTAATGTAGCAAGTGTGCCTTATCATTCAATGTATGAGGCACCAAATAAAACTGCCTATATCTGCAACGATGTTAATATTAGTTCAATCACTGACCCAGCTGATGGAGATGGTAGTAGTTTTACAGAAGCTGCTTTAATATTACCAACTGGCTGGCAGGCAAGAGATATTGATGATTTTGGTTTTAGATATACAGCTGTTGCCGCTAATCACGTTCAAGGAACTAATGAATCAGATGATTGTAGGATATTCTTATTTGATAGAAGTGGAACTACTTGGCAAGATGAAATAGAAATACCAGAAACTAAGATTAAAGCCATCCAATGGGCTGCTGGTTATTTATGGGTATGGGCAGGTAAAGGATGTAATATCTATGTTATTCCAGAAACTTCAAGAAAAGCTATTAAAATATTTTCCTTTTCAAGAGAAGACCCAACTATTGACTTAGAAGTATATCCTGGAGCAGTTAAAAAAAGAGGTGGAACAATCTTTTTTGGCTTAAATGGGATAACAACAAATGAAGCTATTAAAGATATTCAGAGCGGTGTCTATTCTTTCCCAAGCGACCCTAATAATTTCTCACTTAATTTAGTTTATCAGAGAGCGTCTGTAGCTGATGAGTATAAAGGACTTGGTATACTTTTTAATACTTTATACGTTTCAGTTGATAATACTGATACGCCAGCAATTAGAATAATGAGAGAGATGATGGGAGCTACTGATTTACATTATTCTGTAGCAAGTTCAGCAGAAACTTTAGAATATAAAGCTCCGCCTGGAACACAAATGTATGTTGAATACGTTGGAATAGAATTTGATGCTTTACCCGCTGGTTGTAATATCTCATGCAATTACACAAGAGATAGTGATGATACTAATAGAGTTTTATTTAGCAATCATACAACAGCAGGAAGCACAGAAAAAATAACTAAACTTGGAAGAAAGATGAATAGTATTCAAATTATGCCGCAATTAAAAGGAACAATCACTGGAGCAAATTATTCATATAGACCTTTTGTTAAACGTATTTATGTTACAGGTTATTTAATAGGAAAAAATGGCCCAAGATAAAGATAAAATAGAATTAGAAACACCAATGGGACAAGAGCCAATAGAAGAATCAAACCTTGTTCCCAAGATTGATAAAACAAAAACATCTAATTTAGATGATGATTTAGGTACCCAATTTACAAAAGTTCAAAGGGAGGATTTGACTGATGGCGGGGAAACAAGCTTACATACTCATGCGGCAGCAACACCAGCAGCACATAAAGCATCACATCAAAATGGTGGCTCTGATGAAATAAGTGTGGCTGGATTATCGGGTGAGTTAGCAGACGACCAACCACCCAAAGACCATGCTTCTGCTCATCAAAACGGTGGTGGAGATGAGATAAGTGTAGCTGGGTTGTCTGGAGAATTGGCAGATGACCAACCACCCAAAGACCATGCTTCTGCTCATGAAGATGGTGGTGGCGATGAAATAGATTTAACAGGATTAGCTGGAGCAAGTATTGTTAAAAGTTTTACTGCCGCTGATGATATAACCAATGGTAAAGCAGTTGGAATATTACCATCTGGCTTTGGCAGCAATGCTGGAAAAATTATAGAATTATCTGGCAATGTTTCAGATAATGGGGCAACATTAGGACTTTTTATAGGATTTGCTATGGAAACTATTGCTTCAGGAGATTCAGGCAATGTTATGTGTTATGGGATTAAAAGTGGCTTTTCAGGATTAACCATTGGAAGTATTTATTATATCAAGGATACGGCAGACACTATCGGCTACACCACTGAACAAACAAGTTATGATACTGATAAAGTTCCTGGTCCCTGGCTTCAATATTTCAAACCAACTAAAACACTGTTAATGGAAGTTGAATTGTATTTAAAAGATAGTGATACAGGAGATAAACAAAACGTTAAAATAAGAAGAGGAACTTGGGATGGATTACAAATAACTAGTGCTAATGCTGATGCTCCAAGTTCATTTGATTGGGTTACATTCAGTTTCGGCACAGGAGCGTTAGTTGTGCCTGGAGAAACACTTGTAATAGAGTGGGATGGTTCAGATGCAAGTGGAGCAACTTGGGGGACAGATAATAGTGATGTTTATGCTGATGGTTATCTTGCAAATGCAGGAACACCAACAACTCCTGATGGTGATGGTTGTTTCAAGTTAAGAGAAAAAGATACTGATGGCGAAATAAATACTTCTGCTGGCACAAATGAGAAAAAGGTTGGAATAGCGATTTCAGCCACAGAAATATTAATAATATACGATAATACTTAAACAAAACTATGCCTTATACAGACCCAAAAACTGGAATACTATATCCAAGTTTTGAATACTATCAACAAAAGGTTAACCCAGAAACTGGAGTATCTTTAGTTGAAGAAAAAAGAAAAGCTCAAGCTGAAACTGAGAAAACTGGAACAATTCCAGAAAAAACTAATGACACTTTAATTGACCAGACAACTGGAACTTTTAAGGTAGAAGAATTGTCTGGTGACCAAGCAGATATAACTTCTGCTAAATCACGTACAGCGTTCTATGATGAGATGTTAAAACAACAACAAGCTCAACTTGATAAATTAGAAAAAGAAAGAGAAGAAAGACAAAAGGCTTTTGATGAAGAAAATAAAAAGAAACAAAGCACTATAGATAAATTATTGGGTCGGGAAGAAAAAAGAGAAGCTGAGTTTGAAAAACGTGGTGTAAAACCTGATGAGTTCTTTGCTCAGCAACAAGCTACAATAGCCGAGATTCGTGCTTCAATGGAAGAATATGATGCTTTGGTCACAAGAAAAGACACAGAAATAGCTCGTATTGAAAGTATGAATATGATTGAATCGGCACAGAATACAGAAAAGATTAAAGCGGAGAAGAAGTATAATATAGAACTATCTCAAAAGGCGGCTAATATTAAAACTAAAATGGCTATTCAAGAGATGGAGAATAATAACTTTGAACGAGCGCGTAGTTTTGTTGATGAAGCTGTTGAAGATTATACCTTTGATTTGAAGCTTGAGTTAGCAGAATATGACCAGTTTGTAGAAACTAATCAGGCAGCTATTGATGAGTTAGATGATGATTACAAGGATATTCTTAATCAGACTTATGCAACTATGGAAGCTAAGTTTAATGAAGAAGATGCAAAAGCAAAAGATATTAGAGATATGATACTTAAATATCCAACTGCTAATATTGATTTTACAGATACAATAGAAGAAGCAACAAGAAAAGCAAGTGGGGTAACTCAGACAGCTGAAACAAAAGCTCCAACAACTAGAATGATAAACAATGTTCTTCATGAATATGATCCAGATACTGGAACATGGAGTCCTGCAGAAATAACTACTACAACAGATATTCCAGCTCCACCTGACTATGTAGAATCATTCCAATCATATAAAACTGCTGGTTGGTCTAGAGAACAAGTAGAGAACAGTTGGATTGCTCAATATAACCAAGGCAAAACTGCTAATATGCAGATAAAAGATAAAAAAGAACTCTATAAACAGTTTCCAGAAATCAAATCATCTTTAGATGAAGTCTTTAAACAAAAAAAACCTTCTACTCCTTCTTTTGGTGAAACGTTAAAACAAATTCCATCAGTAATAAAGGATTGGTGGCAAGGATTATGGAAATAAATACATGTCAACTTTAGCAGAAAAAATTAAAGGTTTTTTTGGCTCAGTAGGAGAATTGTTTAAAAAAGAAGCTCAAAAACCAATAGTTACAGAGCCATCTTTAACGACTCCTGCTGTAATGGAGAAAGTACCATCTCCTGTAAGGTTACCATTTGCTAAAGAAAAAACGATACCATTTGGTCAAGAAGAACTTATTAAAATTCCGTTGGATATTGGTTTTCGTTTACTTGAAGTAATTCCTAAAGCAGTTGCTCAAACAATTCAAAATTACAGAGATATACAGTCAAAAGGAATAGCAGAACCGCTATCACTGCCAATTGATGCAAGAAGACTAGGCTTTGATAAACCAGAAATTGAAGGGACTGGCAAAAGATTATTAGATAAATTTAATGAGTTAAATGCAATAGATCCACCCAAGAATCAACTTGGAGTATGGAAAAATGCTAGTTTATCTTCTTTAATGGTAGCAATACCAGATAGCATAGATGCTTTTGTTGCTGGTAATATGGCTGAATTAGGAGCAAAATTGTTCTTAAAAGCAACTAAATATGATCCAATACTTGAAAGAAGTTTATCGGAATTAGGATTACCACGAGATAAAGCATTCTCACCAGCAGATGTTATTACTAAAACTAAAGATAGTCTATTAGCTTCTCAAACCATCACAGATTATAGTAATAGTCTGAAAAGTGGGATTTATGTATCTGAAAAGATGACAGGCGAAGGCATTCCTTTATTGAATAAATTTTTTAGAACAATACAAGACACTGCGAGAAACCTTATTTTACCTTTAGAGCAATGGGGAATGGGCTTTCAAGTAAGTCCCATTGCTGTAGCTCCTGGTTTACCTGGTTTTATGCAACCTAAAGTTGGACTTACTGCAACTCCTAAAATAATTAATCAAGTTAACACATTATCTAAACAAGGGTTAAACCCAGCAGTTATAGCTAAACAACTTGGTATTACAGAGCCAATAGTCAAGTCTATTTTAGGTCAAGCTACTAAAGTGTCTGAATCTTTAGCACAAGAAGCTAAAAAGTATAAGAGTGCGGAGGAGTTTGTAGGAATGCAGCCAAAATTATTTCACGGAACAACAAAAAGATCTGCTTTAGCAATAGAAAAAGAAGGATTTAAGTTTGATAAAGGTGTTGCAGGAGCAGAACAACCAATAACCAAAGCATTAAAAGGGAATGTAGTTTTTTTCTCTGAAAATCCAGAAGTTGCTAAAAGATTTGCAAGAACTGATTTTTTGGTAAAACCAGAATTAGTAGAAATTACATCGTCAAACTTAAATATAGCAAAATTGAGTGATATTAAAGAAAGTCTCACTGGATTAGAAAGAATAAATGATTTAAAAAGTAGAGGGTTTGACGGATTACGAACAGGAACAGATGATATAGCTATTTGGAATATAAATAAAATCAAAACTAAACAACAACTAATAGACATCTACAACCAAGCTACTAAAACGCCCCCAAAAGCGCCCATTCCACCGACTCCACCACCAACAGAGATACCAGAATTTAAAGGAGAACCAACAAAAGACCCAGTCGCAAGACTCAGTGAACTCATTAAAGAAGCTGAACCAGCAAGAAAAGTAATTGAACAACAATATACAGCAGAAAGATCAAAGAGAATTACTCAAGTAGAAAAATTCATTGAAGAACAAATTGATCAAGTAGGCGGAGAAGAAGGATATAGAGCAATTTTAGGTAAATTAAAAGGTGAGTTAATAGCACCAGAAGCAAAGATTAGATTTGAACCAATCAAAGACAAACTTACACAATCAGAGATAAAGGATTTATTTGTTAGAACTTGGAAACATCCATACTTAGATAACTGGGAGAAAATAAATGCGGCTGATGGCTTAACTCGTTTATTAAGCGGTGATATTCCTCAACCAAACCAACTAGTTCTTCTAGAAGAGATATATGGAACAGATTTAATCAAAGCAATTCTTTCTAAAAGAGTATGGGGAACAAAATTTCTTGAAGGATTAATGGAGATTGTAAATTTACCTAGAGCACTACTTGCAACAGCTGATATGTCTGCCTTTTTAAGACAAGGAGTTGTGTTTGCTCCATCTCAACCTAAAGCATGGTCAAAAGCAGTAGCAGAAACATTTAAAAAGTTTGCATTTAGTCAAGAGAATTTCGAACAATATTTTAAAGATCTACAAAAAGACCCGCTTTATTCTTTAATGAGAAAAAGTAAATTAAGCATTACTGATCCTTCAAGAATAGCTGGAGGATTGACTGGTAGGGAAGAACCATTCATCTCACGAATATTACAAAAAATACCAATTATTGGTATTCCTACTAGATTTGCTGAACGTTCTTACGTGGGCTTTCTTAATAAGCTGAGAGTAGATATATTTAAAACTTGGGCAGATGAACTTCTTTCAAAAGGATTTAGTCCTACAAAAGATATAGAATTCTTTAAATCAATAGCCAAAATAGTTAATACCTTTACTGGAAGAGGTGATTTAGGAAAGAACTTAAATAGAATTGCTCCATTTTTAAACTCCATATTCTTTTCTCCAAGATTAAATGCTGCTCGTTTTAATGTTTTATTTAATCCTGTATGGTACGCTCGCTTATCAAAAGGAATGAGAGTAAAAGCAATTACCAATTTTGCTAAATTTGTAGTAGCTGGCGTAACAACGCTTGGTTTAATCAAAATAGTAGGTGGAGATGATGTAGAAGTTGAAGTAGATCTAAGAAGTTCTGACTTTGGTAAAATTAAAATAGATGATACTCGTTGGGATATTTGGGGTGGTTATCAGCAGTTTGCAAGAAGCATTGTACAGGTCATTACTGGAGAAAGAAAAAACACCACTACGGGTGAAATTATATCTTTAACTAAAGATGAATATCCTTTTACTACTAGAAAAGAAGTATTATTACGATTTATAGAAGGAAAGTTAGCACCAATCCCTTCATTGGTAAATGAATTAATGTCTGGAGCCAAAACATTTACAGGAGAAGATATGACTACTAAGAGTGTAATAAGAGAAAAGTTTATTCCAATGTATATTCAAGATATAGCTGATGCTTATGCTAGTGGTGGATTAGGTAATGCGTTAGGAGCTGGCATACCAGCTTTCTTTGGAATAGGAGTACAAACTTTTGAAGGTAAACAGAGAACATTGCCTACCCCAGGAATGGAAGGATTACCACCTATGCCTGGATTACCAGGAATAAAAAATCAATTACCTCCTATGCCTGGTATATTCTAATTATTCCTGAAACTTTTTAGGAAGTAATGGTAAAATAAAAACCCAAGCCATAAGTAGGATAAAACCACTACATAGAATAAGAACAATCACTTCCCAAATACCTTTTAAGATTTCAATTATCATATTCTTCTACCTACCATAACTAATAAAAAAAGTCAATATGGAAAAAACATACGTCAACGGAGTTCAGGATAACCGACTTGAAAAAATGGAAGATTGTTTATCAACTCTTCAAAGACAAGTTAATGATGAATTAACACATATTAAGTTAGATATTGCCACGATTAAAGCGAAACAAACTATTGAAAAATGGATTGTTTCTGGAATCATATCAGGACTTACAGGAGTAGTAGGTTTTTTGTTAGCCAAGTTCGTTTAAAATTAGGAGGTGCTTTTAATGCAATGCAGTAATTGTTCAGGTAATATAAAGTTATTTTTAACTCTTAATCCAATAATGGAGTTATGGGTTTGTGATAGATGTCATAAAGTATTTACTAGAGAAGCTGATAAAGTATTTCATGATCATGACATAGTTGGCTTTTCTCCAAGTGTTATCATCCAAGCTCTTAACATGGATTCTGGAAAGAGAAACGAATGAAAAAATGTGATGATTGCAACGAAATTTTGAGAGTTGGTGATGTTAAAAACTTTATACAAATTTATTATTGTCCCTGTTGCCATAGAACGTATTACAGGGACACAAGGGAGGATAAGAATGAGTCGCAAAAATCAGTATCAAACAGTTAGGCAAGTCAAAGCATCTCATAGAGCTGAAAATGCAATGATAAATCGTCTGGACAAAGAAGCCAAGCAAGACAGAGTATTGATTCTATTTACAGAAGAATATCGGAAGAAGCATACTCCGAGAGGAGCGTGATCCGCTATCTATTGGGGAGTTCCAAGAGCTCCCCTCCCCTATCCTGATCGCTGGGGAGCGAATACTTTTAGTGGGCTATACTTACCTTAGCGCGCTAAGAGCCGTGAACCAGTGGGCAGGGCAGGGGAAATAAAAACCCCCAGCCTATTCTTGTTGGATGTCTGGGGGGAGGATAGTTCCTTTTACTATTACGACGCTATTATAGCGAAAAGGTTTCAACTTGTCAAGTTAAATACATAAAAATATGGCAAAAGAACAAGATGTTAGTTTGTTAGGAAGAAGATTAGCAGTTAGTTTATTAAAAGTCGGGGCTAGTCTTCTAAAAAGCTCTTTTAATATAGAGCCAGAAATAATAGTTGGTCAAGAAATGGTTCGTAAGTTTCAAGATATTCCGTCAATCAGTTATTCTGATAGGCAATATTATTCAATCCCACTTGCTAAATGGAAAGAAATAATTGATGTGGATTGGACAAACCATAAGAAGTATATTGTTGATAGATTTGATTGCGATAACTTTGCTTTTTACTTTGCTTCTTCTATGGCTATGCAGTTTGGGTTGAATACTTGTGGTGTGGCTTATGGTAAAATGGGTGATGAAGGACACGCTTTTAATGTAATTTATGCAACTGACGGAATTAAAATTTTAGAACCACAGACCGATGATTGGGTTGACTATACTGGCGGAAATAGTGTAACATTAAGAGGGAAGACATATTCAATAAATTGGATTATCTTCTTTTAACAAAAATATATGAATTATGAACCAGCA
>Ga0272441_10010368_pt1 | contig 14118 bp, 9 predicted proteins | sample SSMProp6N_FD_193582 | JGI IMG/M metagenome (GOLD analysis project Ga0272441, IMG submission 193582) | Marine sediment archaeal communities from Little Sippewissett salt marsh, Falmouth, MA, United States - SSM-Prop-6N | ecosystem: Environmental > Aquatic > Marine > Wetlands > Sediment ... | reverse complement strand
GGCCGGACATGTCCTCGAGTCTGAGGTCGATCAGGGCGACGGCGCTATCGGCCCCCTCACCCTGGAGGGCGGTTGCGGCTTCGACTCCGGTGCCCGCCGCAACGGGTTCATACCCGCCGCCCTTGAGAATATCGGAGAGGATCCTCCTGATCGTGCGATCATCGTCCACGACAAGGATTCGATTGTTCTCCATCGTGTATCCCTGTTCCTCTTTCTTGCGGACTGACCGGGGCCCTGCCGGGGTCCCGGGACTGTGCCCGCTACTGATGAAAAGCTGATGCACCTATTGTATCGGCATCGAGATGGAAAGCTTTAGCTGGTATGGTGCTATGGATAGATATGATGATACCGGATGTCGGATCTGAAGTCTTCAGACGGAGGAATTCTTACAGCAGAGGTTTCTCGACACGGAGGGGGGACACCCCCTCCCTTACGTGAGAAGCTCTCTGATCTTCTGGGAGATCTGTTCTATGCTGAAGGGCTTCTGTATGAAACCGTCACAGCCCTGTTCCAGTATCTCTCGTGCCTGACCGTTGATGCTGTATCCGCTCGACAGGAGGACCTTGATGCCGGGATTGATCTTTTTGAGGATATCGTACGTCTCTCCTCCCCCCATGTCGGGCATGATCATATCCAGGATAACCAGATCGATTTCTCCCTGTTTTTCCGTATAGGTCTCAATGGCCTCCTTCCCGCTTCGTGCGAGGAATACCGTGTACCCTAAAAATGTCAGTATCTCTCCGCCGACATCGATGATCAGTTCTTCATCATCCACCAGGAGAATTGTCTCATCTCCCATCAGCGCCTGTTCTTCCCCTGACGCCACTCCCTGATCGTCGACGACCGAACCCAGTGCGGGCAGGTATATGTTAAAGGTGGTCCCGATCCCCTCTTCACTGTATACGGTGATGAACCCGTTGTGATTCTTGATGATACCGTAAGCGGATGCCAGCCCCAGCCCGGTACCCCTCCCCATCTCCTTGGTGGTGAAGAAGGGATCGAACACCCTCTTCGCCGTTTCCGCATCCATCCCCGTGCCGGTATCCGTAATGGAAATCTTTACGTAATTGCCGGGTTCAAGGTTATAGGGTTCCAGGTACTCCCTGTCGAGGGTGACATTCTCTGTCTGAAGATAGATTTCGCCACCACCGGGCATGGCCTGCCAGGCATTGACATAGATGTTGAGAAGGGTCTGCTCTATCTGACCCTGATCCGCCTCCACCATCCAGATGTCCTGCTGGTATTTCTTGTGTATCTTTATCTCCTTTTTGGTACGGCCGAACATTCCGGAGCTCTTCTTGGCAAGCTTGTTCAGGTCGGTCGGTTTGACCTCGTACTTTCCACCCCTGGCGAAACCGAGGAGCTGCCCGGTGAGCTCCGCTCCGTCCCGGACATACTGTTCAATATTTCTCAGCTTCTCGTAATGGGGGTGTGAGGAGTCCATATCGAGGAGGATGAGAGAGGCGTTCCCCTGGATACCCATGAGGAGATTGTTGAAGTCGTGGGCAAGACCGCCGGCCAGCGTCCCGACGGCCTTCATCTTCTGGGCTTGCTGAAGCTGGGATTCGAGGTTCTTGCGCTGCGCCTCCGCCCGTTTGCGGTTGGTGGCATCGCTGGTTGTTATGATGGCCCCCTCGGAGAAGGGCGCTATCTTTATGTCAAGAAATTTATCCTTGTACTCCTGCTCGAGGAACTCCTTCGATACACCCGATCGGATGCATTCCCTCAACTCCTCGAACATGTTGGTTTTATGCTTCGCGGCATAATCCTTGTACATGACATCCCTGTCAATAGCGGGCAATCTGCCCCCGGACATCTTTTTCGCGAGATTGTATCCCGTGACCTTCGCCTCACGGTCCACGATGATCGTCTCGATCGGATTGTTGTCGAACAGTGCGCGGTACCGCTCCTCGCTCTCCCGCAGGGCTATCTCGGCGCGCTTGCTTTCGGTGATGTCCATCAGGGAGCACACGCTCCTCTTTGTCCCGGGAATGATCCCTACCGTTAGGAGGAGCTTTTTCAAATTCCCCTTCTTGTCGAAGGCGGAGGTCTCATATTCCGGCGGCACACCCTTTCTTTTCTTTATTCTCTTCTCATGATACCCTTTCATCTTGTCCATATCTTGCGAGGTCACGAAAGCCGTCCAGTTCACCAGGCCTTCAACTTCTTCCTTCGAATATCCGAACAACTTCTCAAAGGCGGTGTTCACCATGGAGATAGTGTTATCCTCTTCGATAATCAGCGTGGGTGTGTTGGTGTTTTCAAAGACACTCCGGTACCGTGCCTCGCTTTCCCGCAGCGCCTCTTCCGCTTTCTTGTGTGAAGTTATGTCTTTCTCGACCGTGGTTACAGCTTGTGTCCTGCCGTTCTGATCTTTGACGGGACTCAGTGTCTTCAGAAAACAGTCACCATTCTTGGCATATCGTTCGTACTGGATTGCCTTGCCTGTTTTGAATATTTGTGTCACTTTCTGAGTAAATCTTTTCGCTTCCTCCTTCGAGAGAAACTCGCCGTAGGTCTTTCCGATGATATCTTCAAGCGCAACGCCGCGCCGTGCCCGGTATCCCTCGTTCATAAAGAGGAACCGGCAGTCTCTGTCCACGAGGTACATCAGGTCGGCGGTCGATGCCAGGGAACGGTATTTTTCCTCGGATTCGCGGAGTGCGAGTTCGGCATTCCGTTTGTCACAGGCCCTGTGGATGGTCAGCAGCAGCGACTCCATCTCGTATGATTTCTGGATATAACTGTAGGCACCCAGGTTCATCGCTTCAATGGCCGTTTCCTGTGACGCATGACCGGTGAGTATGATGCATTCGGTATCGGGGGAGATCTCCTTGATCTGTTTCATCACCTCGAGGCCGGACATGTCCTCGAGCCTGAGGTCGATCAACGCAACGGCGATATCAGATGTTTTCCCCTGAAGGGTGGCCGTGGCTTCCATTCCGGTAGCGGCCGTTACGGGGTCATACCCGCCGCCGCTGAGAATATCGGAGAGGATCTTCCTGACATTGGGATCATCGTCCACTACAAGAATTCGATTTTTTCTCATTCCTTATTCCTATTCCTCTTTCTTCCAAGCTGGCAGTATCCTGCCAAGGTTTCGATAACACACTTCAGTTATTGCCTTAAACAGTTCTTCCGTCTGCAGGGGTTTGTCCAGACAAGTATGGGCGCCCATCGCAACGGCGCTACCTATCTCCTCTGTCATCTCTTTCCGGTAGCCCGTTACGAGGATCGTCATGTGAGGATGTCGCTCCCTGATTCTCCTGAGGATATCCAGACCATCGGCCCCGCCGGGTTTCATGCCCAGGAGAACCATATGAGTCTCTTTGTCGAGCCTCTTCAGTGCCTTCAGGGGATCGGTGTATGTCGCTACCGAAAAACCCTCTTCCTTGAGTATTTCCCGAACAGTTACACAAAAGTCGTGATCATCGTCCACGATGGCAATGGAGCGCTCTCTGAGAAGGGAGGAGAAGAAGGGGAGGATGGTGTTGATATCCAGCGGCTTGGGAAGTACCGCGATGGCGCCTTCCCTGAGCCCGTCCTGTACCAACCGGTCATCGGAGTAAGCCGTCATGAGGATGACCGGGAGGAGAGGGTCCCTCTTTTTGATGGTACGGCACAGTTCGACCCCGCTGACTCCCGGCATGCGGATGTCGCTCAGGACGCAGTCTATCTGTTCCTTCTCCAACGTTTCAAGGGCCTCTTGGGCCGAGTGAGCGGGGGAGGCATGGTTGCCGTCGATCCGGAGGATATCGACAAGGGTCCTGACCATCCGGCGGTCGTCATCCACAACCAGTATGTGAGCCCGTGTACTCATTATGAGTCCCCCTCCCTGGTGGGGAGTGTGACGGTGAAGGTGCTTCCCCTTCCTTCTTTGCTCCAGACCTCGATGGTCCCTCCGTTACCCTCGATCAGGTTTCGGGAAACGGCGAGACCGAGCCCGATGCCGCGGGCGCGGGAGGTAAAGAGAGGTTCGAAGATCTTCTCCATATCACCTTCGGAGATACCTGAACCGGTATCGGAAACAGACAGCCGGACAGTTCCACCCCCATCCTCCGCATGTACGGTAAGGATGCCCCCTTCGGGCATTGCCTGATAGGCGTTGGACAGAAGATTTGTCAATATCTGGACGATCTGGCGGGCATTCACATGGACCGACAGGAGGCCGGCCGGCAGGTCTCGTACCACCTCGATCCTGTCCGGAGGAGCCTGTCTGTCCAGCGCCTGCGTGACCAGTTCGGTTACCGCTATCTCCTCTCTCTTACCCTGTTTGACCCGGGAGAAGTCCAGGAGGTCCGAGATGATCTTCTCTGAATTCCGGATCTCTGACGAGATGATGTCCATGTACTCTTTCGTGGTGTCGTCGGCATCGGGGTGTATCATCTTCAGGTAGTAGACGGCGTTGGAGATGATCCCGAGGGGGTTCCGCAGTTCGTGACCGACACTCCCGGCAAGCTGTCCCACAACAGCCAGTTTTCCCTTCCTGATCAGCTGCTCCTGGGCATCCCTGAGTTCCCCGGTGCGCTCTTTCACCATCTCTTCGAGATTTTGTGAATATTCTGTCAGCTTCTCTTCTGCCAGTTTGCGGTCAGTGACGTCGAGAAGTATGATGAAGATCGCGTTCCTGCCGCCGAATGATATCGTCTTCGAATACAGATCGACCCATTTTATCTTCCCGGTCTTTGTTATGATCCTGAAATCGTAATTGGCGACGGCATCTTCTCCCCCGCGCTGTTTTTTTTCCGACTGTTCCACCACAAAGGGGCGATTGTCGGGGTGAACGATCTCTGCAAATCCCCCCGGACTCCAGCCCAGGATCTCCTCGATAGAATATTCGGTGATTTCGGACGAGACTTGATTGGCATATTTACAGATGGTATCTTGGAAGATCATGATGCCCACGAGCGACTGTTCCGAGAGGAGCCTGAATGTTTCCTCGCTCTCCCTCAGGGCTTCCTCCCTTCCCGCGATCCGTTCGCTCAGGATGGAGACTACGGATGCGATCAGCAGGAACATGGAGGCGCGGAGAATGTTGTTCGAAAGATCTTCCGGAAGAAAGATGGCGCTGCTCGCAATCACTGCTCCCCCCAGGCACAGGGCCACGGCGAGGCTTTTTCTTTTCCACCAGATTGCCGACAGGACGATCGGTACATAGAAGAGGTGTGTAAAGATGGCACCGGTCTTGAGGATCAGATGGGCGTAAAAGATCAGGCACAGGGCACTCGCGAGAAAGATTGCCATGACCGCAATTCTGTACGCTTCTTCGTGTCCTCGGTATAGCCTAGCCACCATACGAAAAACAGCCCCCCATAGCTATTGTTTTTTCATGCCAACAGTCATGGTTACAGACCGGATGTTTCGTGATACCGCTCCGCCCGCGGACATATATCAAAATTGCGTTCAGCTTCTTTTTCCACAATATCCGCGGCCGTGACCATATATGAGTAAGGCAGAGCAGTCAACAGGTATAAAAAAATTTCTGCGAGATTTTCTTTCAATCCTTTGAATTGCCGGAGGATTCATCAATGATCCCTCCCCATGGTCTCTACCGGGAAAGTGTGCCATGTCCTCCTGTCCCGACGAAACGGGGACCCTATGCCGTCGCGTGATCGCGGTACTGCGTGACCCGGGCGATGTAGGTCTTCGTTTCCTCGGGCAGTCTGCCGGGATTTCTCTCCATGTTTCCCATTCCCCAGTTGTAGGCGGCCAGGGCGGCATCCGTATTCCCGTCATACCGGTCCAGAAGCACCTTCAGATACCGCGTCCCCGCCATCACATTCTGAGCTGGGTCATAGGGATCATCGACGCCAAGATCCCGTGCCGTTTCGGGCATGAGTTGCATGAGCCCCATCGCCCCCTTGGGCGATGTGGCCCGGGGGTCAAAATCGCTCTCCGCCCGGATGACGGCCCGTATGAGATCGGCATCCACTCCGTGTTTCTCGGAAGAACGATCGATGATTCGATCCATCATGGTGTTTCCTCCCGCACCATCCTGTTCCTGCTGCAGTGGGTGTCGGTTTATTGACGGTGATAGGCCGTACAGATGCCGCATCCCCGTCCCCCATGACGATGCGTACCTCCACCCCCCGGAGTTTGCCTGTATGGAGCGGATGCAGTGTTCCCGGACCTGCTGTTCAATGATCCTGACCAGGGCCTCGAGCGCCCCCTTTCCCAGAAGGGGTACGTCTTCTCTCTGCACGGTATTGTTCAGGATTGTACCGAAGTCCTTTCCCGGATATCGTTCACCAGAGGCAGCCGGAGCGTGCAGGAACGATCGAGCGTTGACCCCGTAGAGAATTTTCATGGAGACCTCCCTGACGAAACGATTTGATACCATATTCCACCTTATCAAATAGCGTGCCAGCCCGGGGCTCTTTTTGCCCGTGCGGATCGCATCCCGGCGGATAATGGCATACTCTGTGCTTTTCATACGGCAGGACCCTCCACGGATACGGTACGGGGCTACCATTCGAGCGGCGTGGAAGAGATGGAGGGGCGGTTATTGCAGAATATAGAATTATCAAGCAGATAGGAGATATTTTCAGCGGCAGTTGCCCGGCAATCGGCCGGGGTATACAGAGAACGTGTTGCACAGGGGGATCGGCATCGTCTCAGAAAACGTGCATTCTTTGCCGATAGAGATGTAAGGTTTTCCCATCTGAGGGATGGGATACGGAAAATAAGGGACCAGAAGGGTCGTGAGAAAGGACAGAGGGACATGAAGATACTGCCACACACTATTTCAGGGAGTACCGAGCAGCAGAAGACCGGTGCGGGCCAACGGGCCACGGGGGATGCGTTTCGTGACATTCTCCAAGAAAAGATCGCCACATCATCGAAGCCGGAGGAAGGCATCATGACTCTGCCACCGGTGCAGAACATACCGACCGTACAGTTTGATCAGATTTCGGATATGGGAACGACGCAGGGCATAAGACGGGCGGAACAGTTTCTCGATCTCCTTGAAGCGTATCAGGGGAAACTGGGGGATACCGGCTCCACACTGAAAGAATTTTCTCCTCTCGTAGCCAGCATGGAAAGCGAAGCGGCCAAGATGAAGCCCCTCCTGGATTTACTCCCGGACGGGGATGGACTGAAGGATGTTCTCAACAGGGCGGTCGTCACAGCGACGGTTGAAGCCATCAAGTTCAACAGGGGCGACTATCTCTAAGAGAGTCCTTCCTCGGGCAGTCAGTTCCTTTTTGTCTTGAGGAGATTCCGTCCCTTCTTCTGCGGACGTTACGAAGGTTCGATGCGGAAAGAAGAGTCCAGCATATGCCTGACCCGCATGGAGATCGTGTGATTTCTTGTCACGACCCCTCTCCCCCGCTTTGCAATCTCAAATGCCTCATCCCGGTGGTCCAGATAATATGCCGCCCGGGAGACCAGTTCTTCCGGGGTCCGGTAGGTTACAATTTCCTTTCCTATCTCAAATATTTCGCCTAGATCGTCGCTGTGTTCGGCCAGGACAAAACCGCCGCACGCCATGATGTCAAAGATCCTCATCGGGATGATATCCATCTGGTAGATCCTGTTTATATCGACATTGATGCAGGATGCACCGTAAATCTTGTTTATCTCATACGAGTGGCCGGCGCTCCCCATATATCGGACTCCGTACCGCTCCGCCGTCCGCCATCCCTCGTCCCCCCACACTCTGACGTCAAAGGCGTGTAACCCGGCAAGATAGTTGACCCGTTTTTCCGCCGCCGCGATTTCACCCACCAGCATGAACGGGTCATGGGCCCCGCTTAGACCCGCGAGGTGCCGGAGGAAGCCGGGAGCCCGTTCACGGAGCAGATCCGGAATCAGATATCTCGAGAGGTCCTTTCGCTGTTCGGAGAGGACCTCTTCCAGGAGGTGTGCCCCGTTCCTCGACGCTTCGCTGTCGCCCCCCCGGTACGCCGTGTAGTGTGAAAGGAAGATGTTTCTGCAGGTATTCGCGTTGTCAATCATGCTCGATCCGACGAAGGAGAGGGGGGCGCCATACGTCTCCTTTTCCTCCGGTGAAAGGTGAGGCGCCGATCTCTTCTCGGGATCGGCGGCAAGAAAGAGATGCTCGACATTCCTGAATCCGGCCCCTGTAAATTCAGAGACGTTGGCCCTGCGATACGTAAAGATGTGTGCCCGGTCGGCAGGTGCCGTGCATGGTTTCAAACGGTCCGTTGTCGGATCTACCTCCCAGCAGATCAGATCGATGTTGTTGCTATGGCAGAACTCGGCGAGGCCGTTGGTGTAATTGACCGCAAAGACCGCCTGGGGATTAAACCGCCTGACCGCCTGCGCCATCTCTTCGAGAGACAGCTTGCGTATGTCGAGGGTGTAGAGAGAAAACCCGAATTCCTCGAACGCGGTGCACACATCGTCCGCGAAGAGATCTTCGGAACAGATGATCACCCTCTTCTCCCCCGCACCACGCTCCAGCAGCTTTTCTTCATTCCGGTACACCCGGCGCAGGAAGGGGTGATAGACAACCGTGGCGTTCCTCGCCATGGCGAGTATGTCGAGGATGTCGATCCCCATGAGAATTTTCAGACGTCCGGAGCGGAGGTATTCGGTGTAGTCTTTCTGCATCAGGACGAGCCGGACAAGCCAGGGATCCCGATCCCAGACGGTAATCCTGGCCGTTCCGGAGCGGTGCAGAAGATAATCGAGCTGCTCTCCCAGTCCGATGCCGAAGAGAAGAATGGCCTTCGCGTCGTCGACATCGCCCAGAGAGCTCTCGATACCCCCCTTGTCGATAACGAAAGGTAATCGAGCCCGATGCCTCTCGTAACGGACCTCTCCGTCATCAAGAAAATGGATGTGAGAACCGTCGACAGGCAGACAGATCCGCTGAAACAGGTCCTTGTCAATAGCGGCCAGGAGGGCCAGGTTTCTCTCCAGCGTTGCCTCGGAAAACCGTTCCGGGAGCCTCTGATTCTCACTCTTCACTGATTCACCCTTTCCTAAAAGCGCTCCATCAACAATCCCTTAAGGACTGTGTTATGTATGGTGTGAACAGGAGTTATCCTGATTCGCCGTATATCGAGCAAGTTGTGTGCCATATCATGGTATGGATTTTATACCTAAATCGGGATAGATCCGTCGAGGCGGCACGTATCCCTGCAGTATTTTGCCAGACCCGGACGGTGATGATATCATGGCACAACCCTTGCTTTCTGTTCAGAGCGGTGCCGTCTCAATCGGCCGAAGATCGCAACCCGTCAACCGGCTGTTTTGCCTGATGGTTTGTGTCACACCATTTTCAAGGGAGTAGACCGGGATATCAGTGATATGGACAATCTGTTGATCGCTTATATCGAACCGCCGCAGCAGGAAGAAGGCGGTGACTATTATTACCGGACGTGGGCACCGGGCGCTGCGATGGCCGAAGAGGAGGACGTATGTGTCATTAATCTGACGAATGTGCACCGCAGGAGGGATGAAATTGCACGGGGTGTCGATATCCTCGTTTTGAAAAACATATGCGATCCGGACCTCCTCCCCCTGATCAGCGAAAGGAGGCGGGAGGGGAGGCTGACGGTGTACGAGCTGGCGGACGATATCGGTGCGGTCCCGCCGTGGAACCCGGTACACTTCTTTTACAGGGATCCGGAAAATCTCCTCCTTTTCAAGCGGTCCGCCCGCTGCTGCGACTCGATGCAGTTCAGCGTACCCGAGCTGAAAAGGATCTACGGGTACCTCAACGACTCTTCCGTCGTATTCCCCAATCAGATATCAAACGTGCCGCCGGCGAGGAGATACAGGGACAGACCGGATATCGTCATCGGATGGGGTGGATCTCACGGCCACCTGGAGGATATGGTCGATATAGCGCCCGCCCTTGTTGACTGGATCATGTCACGGGACGACATCTGTCTTTCCCTGATGTGTTCGGAACCGATCTGGTCACTCTTTGACCGGCTCCCCGCCGCGCGCAAGAAGTGGCTCCGGCCCGGCTCCCTCGATGACTACTATGCCTTTCTCGAAGGGATCGATATCGGTCTTGCGCCGCTCAAGGATACGACGTTCAACCGATCACGATCGGACGTCAAGTTTCTGGAATATGCCGTTCATGGTATCGCCCCCGTCGTTCAGGCGGCGGTGCCGTATACCGCTACCGTGCAGCAGGGGGTGACCGGTTTGCTGTTCAACGATGCGGGGGAGATGGCAGATGCCCTCAAAAGGCTTGCAGACGAGACATATCTCATCCCCGAGGTGGGGAAAGCGGCCCGCGGTTACGTGATCGGGGAGCGCCTCCAGCGGCACCACGGAAAGGACCGGACGGCGTTTTATCGGGAACGGCTCGCCGAGCTTCGCTCGGATCGACCCGTGGAAAACGGGAAAAACACCCTGTTTGAATCTCTTCATACCGTTGGAGGTGCGGTCTGCAGCGGCCGGCACCTCAGATTGATGCCCACCCGTTTTGAACTTCTGCTGCACGACGGGTTGATTGCGGGGCAGGTGCACGATGATGCACGGGCCGCCCGGGCACTCTTTTCAGAGGCGTCACGGCTGGAACCCGAAAACTATCTCCCCCACCTGTTCGGGGCGCGGTATTCTGAAGACCCCGTCTCTTCGCTCCGGCGGGCCATCGAAAAAAGACCGGATTCTCTGAAATCATGGATCATGCTGGGTGAAGAATACGCCAGGGGGGGGGACCTCCCCCAATCGCTCCACTGTCTTGAGTCGGCCTCCGAACTCTTCCCCGAGTATGAGATCCCCTATCTGAGGGCAGCCTCGCTGATGAAGCAGGCGGGTCTTGAGAGGGAAGAGAAGATTCTAACGGAAAAGGCCGAGGGACTGATCAGGCCGCTGGCGGAGATTCAAGACCGCGTATAACCGACCCTGTCCATCAGCCGGCTGAATTTCTCTATCAACCGCTCCGGTTCAATGGATGCCAGACAGGGGCTGAAGGCTGCATCCTTCTCTTCTGCCTCCGGACAGACGCCGCTTCTCTTCCACCGGTTTTCTTCCCTGAGGTCGTCTCTCCAGATCCTGTCAAGACCGCAGGGGGATGTGCAGGTAACACCGTGGTAGTCTGCGCTCAGGGCCATGATCGTCGGGTAGTATCGTATCCGCAGGTCGGCGCCCACCGGACCGAACAGGACCAGACCGGGTTTTTCCAGGGCGGCTGCGATATGGTAGGTACAGGTATCGGCACAGACAACCGCGTCGCAGTTCCTGATTGTCGTAACGTAGTCCCGAAGGGTCTTCATCCGGTCGCTGAGGTTCAGGACGTCAATCCCCGACCGGCTGATCTGCTCACCGGTACGCCGGGCATCCGTGTGTTCATGGGCGGCGATGAAGAGGACGTCGGAAAATTGTTCGGGCAGGACGGAAAGGACATCCAAGGGGACGTCCCGTGTCACCGTGCTTGTCAGCCAGTGAAGGAGGACGAGGGGACGACCCTGGCTGCGCCGCCTCAGATCAAGAAAGACCTCATCAATATTTGAGGACTGCGCCAGACGATCCGGGATGGAGGGGTGCTTGTCTTCCACCGCCCCGTCGTCGATGTTGAAACAACGCAGGCAGTAATCGGTCAGGTTCAGTTCCTTGTAGAGGGGCAGCGATGCGGCCGGGAAATCGAGATAGTAGTCGGCCTCCATAAACTGACTCATCCTGACGGGCATCGGGAAGAGGCGGTCGACGTCGGGATTCCCCTCATAAAGGGAGTGATTGACCTTCTCTGTAGCCAGCCAGACCCGGGACCCCGCAGGTAATTGCTGTTTGAGCGCCCTGATGGCGGCAGACATCATCAGATGATCTCCGATGCCCCCGCTCCTGATAACGATAAGCGTGCTGTCGGGCGGCAGCGCCGAAGGGGCTTCCTCCAGGGGCCGGGGAAATCCCGGAATGAGGTGGGGATCAAATTGTGCCCGGAGGAGAACGGGGCTGTGCCGTGTCAAGAGGATCGACCCGATGGGGTCATCGCACATCAGGATATTGTTCAGGTCGACGTTCGGGTATGATACCGGTTCGAGATCGTATGTCTCTCCGAAGATAGTCGCCTTGCGTCTTTCACGAACGGCCAGGAATATCATTTTCACCACCACGCATGGTATCTCGGCTGGTGCAGCGGCCCTGAGGGGAGATTCTGTATGCCGCCCGGAGTCCCGCTGCAAACGCCTGCCCCGTGAATCCTGCAAGAGGTGCGCCAGAAGTGCGGTGCCACCGGGGGAATGGAGACCTGAACGCCGCTGCGCCGGCCGGAGAGGCCGCCCTGCGAACCGTTCAGAATGGCGATGGTATGGCTCCGGCTTCTCGATTGGATAGGGGCCTGGGCGGCGGATTATGCCGGGTTGCACCGGCCGTGGTTCGGCCTCGGATCGGTGTCGGTTCCGGGCCACCCCCTGCGGATATCCAGCCGCGCAGCGGCAATTTCTTCCCACCTGTACGCCATCAAATTGACAGTATTCACCGCACAAACCGTCAAGAAAAAACAAACCACTGATATTACTGATATATTATCCGTGCATGGGGTGGCATATTTATTGCTGACATTGAAGTTAAAGTTTAAGGACCCTTTTTCGAAGATATCGGCCTCTGCTTTACAAGAAGGCAAAAAGCCCTGCCCCCGTGGAGACGCGACGGGGACGACTTCCGTGGATATTTCGAAAATTGTTATGGAGGGCATCTTGTAATCCAGGGGGGCGGAGCCCGCCCTGCAGACCAGATGGATACCCGTTACAGGGCTTTGTTGAGAATGCGCTCGATCCTGTCCAGGATGCAAATCGCATCTTCGGGGCGCCCCGTTTTTATATATATCTGACTCATCAAGGCGGCCCCGACAGTCTTCAACATATCGATATTTACCGGGAGGAGCAGATCGGGTGTCTGGCAGTCCATCAGGCGATTCAGTGATTTCAGGGAACCGTTCATGTCGTTGTTTTCATACGCAAGCCGCCCCCTGAGATACAGGCAACGGGGATAATCCTTTTCAAGCGCTTCCGCCTTTTCCAGCCATGCCATGACCTCCGACGGTTGGACCGGTTCTTCCTTTAAAGCCAGCTCTGCCGATTCCAGAGCGGCACCCAGGGCAACGTGGTGTTTATCAGGGTGTGCGACGGATAATTCCCAACCCTTCAGGAACTCTTTCTTGGCACGGGCATGTTTCTTCAGATCCAGCCAGGCCATCCCGGCCAGATAGTGGAGGAACCCGTCATCCGGATAATCCAGGAGGTCTTTTCCCAGGAGCCTGATATTGCGCTTCTGTTTTGCGGCTATCGCATCCTGATCCGTATAACCCGTGTGAACAATGGTAATGTCCTTGAAGACAATAGGAATCCCCGCTTCCATCAGTGCCGGGCGTATCTGCTCGTGGACACGGTATCTGAATTCGATGCCCGGGGCGTTGGGAAACATGCGGATCTGTGCCGCAGAGATCCCCGTGACCCCGTCCTTCGTGCTCTGCACGACAAATGCAAATGCCGTCTCAGGCGGGATCTCCTTCAGCTTGGCGATACCCCGGAGCGAATCTTCCGGGATGCGGTCGTCTGCATCGACATACAGGATCCACGGATTGCGCGCTTCTCTCAGGGATCTGTTCCTCGCACAGGAGAATGAGTCGTTCCACTCAAAGGAGCTGACCTCGGCGCCCATATCCTGCGCCACCTGTACGGTGTCATCTTCCGAGCCGGTGTCCACGACGACGATCTGCTCACAGAGAGGGGAGAGAGACTTCAGTGCCGACGGCAGACGGCTCGCTTCATTCTTTACAATAATACAACAGGACAGAGGGTACATGGCATCGTGAGGTGTCAAGAAATCGGATTGACGGATTTTCAACCCGGATACTGCAAAACCGCTCCATTGACCGGGTTTAACGCGTTTTTCTCATGCCTGATAGCTATCATACACGTCTTTTCACGTCAACGTTTGAAGTATGTCGTCTCAGGGCAGAAGGGGATGGGCGCGAGACGGCACGGACCGCAACGAGAAAATAAACGAAGTTTGAAAGGGAGGCACCATGAATTCTTTTAATGCGACACCCTTCTTGGAGAAAAAGGAGGAGCCCCGGGGAAGCCAATTATTATCCGATCATAGGCCCGCCATGGATACCGCCAATGAGGAAATCCAGGCGTGTCTGGAAAGAGGGGATATCGTCGCGGCCATGCCTCTCATTCAGAAGGC
>Ga0272441_10010366_pt1 | contig 14123 bp, 8 predicted proteins | sample SSMProp6N_FD_193582 | JGI IMG/M metagenome (GOLD analysis project Ga0272441, IMG submission 193582) | Marine sediment archaeal communities from Little Sippewissett salt marsh, Falmouth, MA, United States - SSM-Prop-6N | ecosystem: Environmental > Aquatic > Marine > Wetlands > Sediment ... | reverse complement strand
CTTGGGACGCTCAAAACAGCAAAGCCATGGACGACGGCGTAGTCTTGAGAAGTCGGCTCGGCCAAACGCCCCCCTTGGGGGGGGCTTCCTAAAGCCACGCCCTATGGGCGTGGTTGGTTACTCCCCTACGGCAGTTCGCACGAAGTGTCGAGCGCGACTGGCATGCCCACGTTGGCCCTCAGTGGGTTTGGCCCTTTCGGAACACAGAACCTGCACGTGAAGCCACTGGCGGGCCTTATTCCGGCCGCTTCGCCCGAGACATGTCTGGAGCTGACAGCGGACATCTACCTGCATACAAGCAGCCACAACACCGATATCTCGCTGACAGAGTTCCTTCCCGATCCGGACTTTTCCGCGAGCGGGAAGGGCGTACACCTTGAGATCACCAACGGTGTTTGGAACTTGGTTGGCCACCGCGATACCGCCAAGACAGACTATTTCAGGATACCTTTCGGTGCCGCGGACTTCAACGAAGTCGTTCAGGCCTCCATACTTCTCTCGACGGAAACCGGCACGGTCACCGCCACAGTCAGCCAGTCAAGCGGAACGATTTCAACTCAAACCTCTTTTCCCTTCAGCCAGATCAACTCGCTGACAGCCCTCTCTGTCTGCCAGGAGAGACGCTTTGGGAACAGCGGCTTCGACGTGGACAATATCCAGATCACCGGGAGCGGCTTCGTGCCCGAGCCGATGACCATGCTTGGCCTGTCGGGAGGCGTGCTTGTTTTGGGCGGGTATGTTTGCCGCCGAAGACGGATCGCTGCAACCTAGCTTAACCCCACCGCGCCACATCCTGACTCTACCGAGGTCTTCCGGGCAATAGCTGGCTGGGCGGGTCCGAGCCGCTGGACTACGTCAAGACGTTCGGGTCCCGCATCAAGCACGTCCACTGGAGGGACATGCCCGCCGAGATGGAGGCCCAGCGCGGCAGCCTGTACGGCTCGGGCATGGCGGGTCATCCCGTTGGGCGACGGCGTGATCGACATCCCGGCGATTCTCGCGGCCCTCAAGGACATCGGCTTCGACGGCGCGACCACGCTGGAGATTGCCGGCCCGGACAACGTCCGGAAGTCCGTCGAGCGCCTCCGCGAGTGGGGCGTGTAGGCGTGGGCGGATGGGTCCCGATGTCACCACGAATCCCAGGGGGGGGTGGGGCGTTCGAGGCCTTCTTGGCCTCGACCGCGCCCGTCGCTCGCGTGGCGCGGTTCAGCTTCTGTCGCAGGCGGTCCCGTCACCTCCCGGGGCCGGGAACGTGAAGCGGTAGGTTCCGGAGCCCACCTCGAAGAGGGTCTCGCCGTTCTCGGCGCCCAGCAGCGCCACGCCGTCGGCTTTGGTGCATGCGGTGCCGCTCTCGGTGACCTGTTCGGGGTCCTCGACCGGGATGTGCACGGTGGCGGTGCTGTTGGCCGGCACGGTGACGCGTATCGTCGCCGTTTCGCCGTCCTTGCGCCAGTCGGAAACGATCAGGCCGCGCAGGGTGCGCAGGGATGCGCGGGCCCATTCGAGGTCCGGCGGAAGGTACGGCCGGAAGAGGATCCGCTCGAAACCGGGCGCGGTCTCGTCCGGGCGGATGCCGGCAATCCGCCAGTAGAACCACTCGTCGATCGCCGCCCCGAGAGGCGCGTGGTTGAGCGACCCGCGTTCGCCGTCCCATCTCTCGCACGTGGTGGTGCGGTTGCTGCGCAGCATGTACCCCCAACTGGGGTACTCGGTGGCGTTGGCGAGCTTCCAGACCATGTCGTCGGCCCCAGCCAGGGAGAGGGCCTCGATGGCGAACTTCGTGCCAACATAGCCCGTGGTCAACCGGCGTTGGCGGTGGCAGACGCTGTCGCGGAGGTAGGTGGAGACGCGCGGGAGATGCTCGGCCGGCACCAATCCGAAGGCCAGGGGCCAGGCTTGGGCGCTCTGCACGCCGGTATCGTAGAAGCCGACGTTCGGGTCGAAGAAACGGGCGTTGAAAGCCTTCTTGATCTTCCGGGCCAGGTCGAGATAGTGCTCCGCGTCGTCCTCTTTGCCGAGGGCGGTGGCGATTCTGGCCATGGTGCGCACGTCGAGGTAGTAGAAGGCCGTGGCGACGGACAGGGGCAGGTTGGCCCGGCTGGCCGAGCCCTCCGCCGTGGCCAGGTGATCGCCCCATTGGGAGATCTGAAGATGCCCGCGGTCCTGTTCGGCGGGGAATCTCGCTTCCGCGCCGCTGCGCCACAGCAGGGCGTTGATTACGTCATCCGGCGAGGCCGTGGAGACCTCGTTGACCCCGGTCGCCTGGAGATATCGAATGTAGCGTTGGAGCGGGGCGTAGTTCTCCTCGAGGATCCGCCGGTCGCCATAGTGGACATACTGCCACCAGGGAATCAGCAGGAAGGCGGCGCTCCAGACCAGGTCCTCTTCCGCCCCGGCCTGCGGGGCAATCATGCCGACCATCCCGGCCTCGTCCTGCTGATCGCGGAAATCCCCCATCCACTTGGCGTACACGCGGGGCATCCAGAGGTTGTACAGCGCCTCGTTGGCCGTGCCCCATCCGTCGGCGCCCCACCCGAGGCGTTCCGGCCGCTGGGTGTCGTCGGTGGGCACGCCCATCTGCACGTTACAGAGCTGGGACTGGAGCGTGCATCGATGGATGTTGTTGACGAACTCGGATGCGCAGTCGAAAGAACCTGTCTGCGCCACGGCCACGCGAGTAAAGCGCCCCTCGATCGCGTCCAACTGCGGTGTCGCCGGATACCCGGTGACCTCGACGAACTGGAAGCCGTGGTACGTGAACCGGGGTTCGTACACTTCCTCGCCGGCGCCCTTCAGGATGTAGTTGTCCTCCTGGAGGGCGCGGGCCTGACTGGCGGTATTGAGCATGCCCTTGCCATCCACGGCCTCCGCGTAGCGCAGCTTGACGGCCGTGCCCGCCTCGCCGCCCCGGACCCGCAGACGTGCCCAACCGGCGATATTCCGGCCCAGGTCATAGACATAGACCCCTGGCTTGGGCTCGCGCATCGAGACGGGTTGAAGCGTCTCGACCACGCGTTCACCTTCATGCGTGGCGGGCAGAAGCCTGCCGCCCGGCGCGGCCACCGCGTGCACCGGCCGCCAGGCGCTGGCGTCAAAGCCGGGGCGGTCCCAGCCGTCCTGCTCGAGCCGGCCGTCGTAGCTCTCGCCGTCGTAGATGCAGTTGAAGGTGATGGGCGACCAGGCGCCTTGCCAGGAATCGTCGGTGACGATCCTCCGCCGCGAACCGTCCTCGAGCTCGATCTCGACCTGGAGGATGGCGCGCGGCGAGCCGTACCACTGCATCTGCCAGCCCCAATACTTCTTCTGGCCGTTGTACCAGCCGTTTCCGAGCATGAGCCCGACGGCGTTGGCACCGGTTTTCAGGTGGGAGGCGACGTCGAAGGTCGTATAGAGCACTCGCTTGCGGAAGTCCGTGCGAGGGGTGGCAAGGACCTCGTCCCCCACCTTCTTTCCGTTGATTCTCAGTTCGTAGAGGCCCAGCCCGCACACGAATGCCCGCGCTCTGCGAGCCGGTTGATCGAGTTCGAACTCCTTGCGCAGCAGCGGCGACCGGGGATCGGGCTCGACGGCGTCGACCTCCGGCGTCACCCGGTCTTGCTGGAACGTGTCGGGGTCGGGAAAGGGCTCATTCGGATCGCCCAGTCCGATCCATTGCCCCTTCCAGTCGGCCTCGTCGAGAAGCGCCGTTCCGAAGCGCGCGGTTGGGCTAAAGTCCGTCGCGCTGTCCGCCTCATCCCAGACCCGGACCTTCCAGAAGCAGTCCCGGTTGCTCTGCAGCTCCGCACCGGAATAGGGGACGTTCACGGACTGGGAAGAGGGGACCTTGCCGCTGTCCCAGAGGTCGGCCCGGCCGGGAACAAGCAAGTTCTCTGCGGAGGCCACCATGATCTGGTAGGCGCTCTGGCGCCGCCCGCGTCCGGCCAGGGGAACTTCCCAGGAGAAGCGTGGCGTCCGCGTGCCGACGGCAAGGGGTGCCGAGGCGAATTCGACCGTCATATTCATCATTGTGTTCCCAGAGGCGCCCCTTCACAGTTCTGGAATGGGTCTGCCCGCTGATCTCCGTTCATTCAGGCCTGGTGCGGTAGGTGTCTTCGTACTCCTGCCACAGATCCTGCATTTCTTCGCACTTGGCCGGCTTCTGTGCCGAGAGGTCAACCATCTCGCACCGGTCTGCGGACAGGTCGTAGAGTGCCCACGGGTCGTCCGGGGTGCCCCGGTTGACGTTGGACTCGTTGACCAGTTTCCAGTCGCCGACGCGAAGGGCCCGGTTGCCCTCGTGGTGGAAGTAGACATGAGACCGTTCCACGCGGGCGTCCTGCTCAAACGTGGGAACGAGGCTCCTGCCGGGCAGGGGCGGCGCGCCCGGGGGCAGGGGGATCTCCTCCGGTGTGACACCCGCGAGGTCCATGATTGTGGGCAGGAAGTCGATGCAGTGGCCCATGTCGTGGCGGAGTTCTCCGCGTGCCCGGATCCCGTTTGGCCAGCAGGCCACCAGCGGCGTGGCCACGCCACCCTCGTGGACCCAGATCTTGTGGCGTCGGAACGGAGCGTTGCTGCAGCTCGACCAGCCGGGGCCCAGGCAGAGGTGCGTCGTCTCCGATCCGGGAGGCGCGTTCGGGTCGTGGCCCCGGCCGCGGATCATGATCTCCGCGCTGGCCCCGTTGTCCGAGAGGAACAGGATGAGCGTGTCCTCGAAGGCCTCCATGGCCTCGAGTCTCTCGATCAGGCGCCCGATCTCGCGGTCCGTGCGGTCGACCATCGCCGCATGGATCGCCATCTTGGTTGCCTGGAACCGCTTCTGTTCTTCCGTGAGGGAGTCCCACGGTACGGCGTATTCAATCTCTCCCGGCCCGAACTGGGCGTCCCACTCCTCTTTGTGGGCCAGGTAATGGGGCGCCGGCACATTTGCTTCGCGCGCGGAGAGAGCGCAGTGGACGATCCCCATGTCCCGCAGGCGTTTCCATCGACGCTCGCGCAGGATGTCCCAGCCCTCATCGTATTTGCTGACGTACTTGTCGATGTCCTCCTGCTCCGCCTGAACAGGGAAGTGTGGCGTGGTGTAGCAGACGTAATGGAAGAACGGTGTTCCGCTATGGTCGGCCTCGTGCTCCCGCAGGCATTGCAGCGCGTGGTTCGTGATGGCGGTTGCTGAGAATGTCCTCTTGTCGGCGCGCTGGAAGAAGTGATTGAACTGTTCGATGTCGTAGCCCCAACTCTTGTCGAACCCGCCCTCTCCCTCAGGATCACGGGTGTTAAAGACGTGCCACTTCCCGGAATGGTAGCTGCGATAGCCGGCCTTGCGAAGATAGTACGGCAGGAGACGCTGCCAGGGCGGCCGATAGTCGCGAATCGGCGGGTCCATGCAGACCTGGGGCGGGTAGTAGCCGGTCAGGATGCAGGAGCGGGTGGGCCAGCATCTGCCGGTGTTGTAGAACTGGGTGAAGCGCAGGCCGGCATTTGCCATCCGGTCCACGTTGGGGGTCTCGATCTCGCCGCCGTAGCAGCCGACGTCGGAGAATCCCATGTCGTCCATGACCACCAGCATGATGTTCGGTTGCCTTCCGGGCAGCCTTCGCGTTCCGGCTCCGGTCGCGTGCATAATGGCTTCTCCGCTGCTCAGTTCGTGAAGGAGGCAGGCGTGTCAAGCGGCCCGATGTTCGCCTGTCGGCACGGCCTACCTTCTCTCCTCGCCATGGCGCGCCAGTGATTGACGGTTCTGCTGCAGCTTCACCTTGATCGGCGTTTACCGTCGAGATTCCGGCCGGCGACCGCCATGGACCTTCCCGGGGAGTCTATCGCAGATCGCGGGATGGGCAAACGCGCTTTCTGCTCGCCGCCAGGCAGACGCGGGCGAACCGGCTCCGCCGCCGCGGCCCGGCCCCGATAGCACGGATGGACGTGACCCCGACGGAAGCCCCTCGCCTGGGGATGATCGGACCCGTCCGAGTTTCGACGCTCGACCTGCTCGTGGTGGCCTTGACCGAGGGGGCCTCCCTCGTGGCCGCCAGCCCGAATCGCCACCGGATTGCCGCCGTTCCCGTCGCGTGTGTGGACCGGGAGAATCGCATGGCGATCGACCGACGGGTTGCGGGGCACATCACGGCCCGCCTCGGCAGCAGTCACTTTCCGTATTCGTAGTTCGGGTGGTTGTGGAGGTGCTTCTTCACGGCTGCGAGGTCCGTGTAGGACTTGAGGAACTTCGCGCCGGGCCTTGTCTTCCAGAAGGGATCGTTCTTCCGGATGGGCGGGAAGTGGCTGAGGATCTCGTCGAACCGCTTCCTCGCGGCGAGTACGGCGGGGTCCTTGGAGTCTGTGACGTCCCGGTACTCTTTGCCGGTCCGGTCGGCGCGGCAGTCATAGAAACGCCCGCGCGGCAGGCCGAGGATCGGGTTGACGGCCTCCAGCAGCCACCGCTTGTCGCGCAGCATCTGCGACGTGCCGATGTAGCTGTGGATCCACTCACGGTGCGTGTCGGTGCGCCCGGCCAGGAACGGGGCGAGGCTCTTGCCGTCGATCTCGTACCCGTCGGGCAGCTTCACGTGGGCGAGTTCGAGCATCGTGGGCAGCACGTCGGTCAAGTCCGCCAGTTCCCTCGTCGCGCCGCGCTTCTTGACCCCGCCGCCGAAGACAATCAAGGGCACGCGGGCACCGCGTTCGACGGCCCGTGTCTTTGCGGTGACGGCCGTGCCGTTGTCCGACGTGAAGATCACGACCGTATCACCCAGCAGGCCCTCGGCCTCGAGCGCTTCAAGGATGCGCCCGATGCACACGTCGATGTACTCGTTGAGGGCGCGAAACCGGGCGGCGGCTTCCTTGCCGTCCGGCGGCCGGCCCATCTCTCCCGGCTTGCCGTACAGCGGCGTGGTCGTGACGCCTTCTCGTGTGCCGTGCGGGGCGGCCATCGGAAAGTAGGCGAGGAACGGTCGGTCTCGGTTGCGGCGGATGAAGTCACAGAGGAAGTCCGTGTGGATCTTCGGCCCGAAGTCGTCGGGCTTCGCGGGCAGATATTCGCCGTTCCGGATGATGCACGGGCCCCAGTAGCGCGACGGGGTGGTGTCGTTCTCCCACGCCCCCGTGTGTTTCGGCCGACCCGGCAGCCGGGCCAACTCCTTCGGGCCGGACCAGAGGCAATGCTCGTCGAAGCCCCCGTGCTTCGAGTCCGGCGCGTCGCCCGTGACGTGCCACTTGCCCGCGATGGCGGTGGCATAGCCGGCCTGCTGGAGCCGCTTGGCGAACGTGAGGTGATCCCGCACGAGATTCGGCCGCTCTGCGAGCTTGAGCGCGTTGTGGTAGAACCCGGTGCGGCAGGCGTAGCGGCCCGTCATGAGCATCGCCCGCGTCGGCGAGCACATGGGCGTTGCCCACGCCGTCACAAACATCACCCCCTCGCGGGCCATCCTATCAATGTGCGGGGTGCGGGCCTCGTTGGGGAATCGCACGTGCTCTCGATAGCAGCCGTACCAGTCCGGGCTGACGTCGTCGGCCAGGATCAGGACGAAATTCTTGGGTCTGCCGCGCGCAGCGAGGGCACGGCGCGGCACGGCGAGCGCGGCCGCGGTCAAGCCGACGGCCCTCAGGAAGTGACGGCGGGTGAGGGGCGATGGGAGACTCCTTCCCGCCTGTCGCCGCGACCCGTCGCGCATATGCGGGGGACGGCTCGCCCGACGGCGATCTTCGCTGCGTAGGCATGCTCGCAGGCTTGCACTGGGGCAGGGAACGGGTGCGGCTTTCATGGGGCGTCTCCGTCGTTCCGGCTTGAGGTAACGAGGGCCCTGATCTTCCTCCGCGCGATCAGCCTCTGGCTGACGCGGCGGAAGCCGTTTGAGACGGCAAACGGGCCGTCGGTGGCCGGGCCTTTCGTGTCGGCTGGGGCGACCGGCCGGTCGGCGATCAACCAGACGTCCAGGAGAACCTCCCGATCCGGTCGGAGGTGGGGGGAGTCCTTGGGTGCGGCCAGCCGACCGGTGACGGTCAAGGCCCTGCCGCGGCGGCTTCGCAGATCGTAGGCGTACAATGCCCATCGCTTGCCGCGGCGGGACCGGGTCGGCGGCATCTCGGCCCCGTCGATGCGCAGCGACGGCGTCGCCGCCGCCCACGGTTGGACGATCAGGTCGTATCGCCAGAACGCTTCGTCGGGCACGCGCAGCGTCAGTTTGAAGGCGTCTTCCCGGACGCCCGCCTCTGCCGGCGGCAGCGGCTTGGGTTGCACCGTACGATCTGACTCGGGTTCGCCCGGCTCCAGTTCGAACACGTGCACCGACTCGCCGGGCACGGCGACCTCGAATGCCCGGCCGGACGTCAGCCGCCAAGGCATCTCCTCGACGAAGGGATAGACCGTCCGCGCCCGGTAGGCCTTGCCGGGCGGGCCGCGGTAGTAGACGGTTCCGTCGAAGGGCACTTCGACGGTCTGCCGCGCCCGGTCCAGGTTCCGCAGCGTGAGAATGCCCCGGCCGCCTGCCCAACTGACGTACCCGTAGGCCTTGCCCCGTTCGGGATCGCCACCGACGTAGACGGTGTTCATCAGCCGCCCCTGATTTCGGACGGCCCAGTGTGCCGCGAGGCCCAGCACCTTCCATTGGTCCTCATTGAGCAGTTCCGGGTCGATGTAGAGTTCCTTGAGCGTCGTACCCCGCGCGAAGTACATCACCACGTAGTCCGACCAGTCCCGCAGCGTGTCCTTGAAGTCGGTGAACGGCTTTCTCTTCGAGAAGAGGATGCCGTGCGTCATGAAGTTGGCGATGGGGATGACGGGCCGCGGGCAGCGCTGGAGGTTGTTGAAGCTCTGGAAGAAGTACTTGTCGCGGTACGTCGTCGCGCCGGCGCGGAGGGGCAGCTCCGGCCAGGCCCCACCCCCGCCCGAGTCGCCGGACATCATCCAGAGGCAGTCCACCTGCTGGAGCCACCACGGGCTGAACCACGTGCCGTTGGTGTAGTTCTGGTACACGCCCGGATGCAGGGCACGCTCGTAGGCGAGCAGGTCGAGCGTCGTGTCCAGGCACCGCTCGCGGGCGTGCCGCTGCGGCTGGTGGTGCGTGGTGAAGTTGTGGTTGAAGTCGTGCTTGACGTAGTCGACCTTCGCGTCGACCAGCAGCCACCGCAGCGAGCGACGCAGGTCCGCCTGGTATCTGGGGTCGAGCAGGTCGAAGTAGTTCTTGCCCTCAAGCCATCTCGCCGCGGTGCGGTCGAAGCCCTTCTTGTAGGCCGAGCGGTAGCCGACCTTCAGCCCGCGCTGGATGCTCTGGTTCGTGCCGTCCAGCGCCATCCAGATCCCCAGTCGCGTTCCCTCCTTCACGAGGGCCTCGCTGATCTTGGGCAGCGGATCGTAGCGGGGGTCGGACTTCGGCTCGAAGATGCGGTCGAACGTCTTGGAGTTCTCCCAGCCGTGGTCCGGGACCATCGCGTCGAGCTTCGCGCCGTAGGGCCCCATGCGGTCGCGGATCGTCCGGTACACGCCGTGCACAAAGCCGTCGACGCTCAGGACCTTGCCCTTCTCGCTGTACCAGTTGTTGTAGTGGAGGTGGCTTCGCGTGGGTTTGCGCGTCTCGGCGATATAGTCGAGCAGCCCAAGCTCAGCCCCCTCACCGGGGTTGCGGCTGATGCCGAGGACGGCCGTCTTGCCCAGGACGCCCCACGTGCCGCCCGATTGCCGGCGGGCCTCGCCCGGGAAATGGAAGAGCGTCACGAGCCCCTTCCGCGGCGCGTGCTCCCGGTCGCCGCCTTCCAGGTCGATGTCGTAGGGGTGGCGGTACCCAAAGTCCGGCTCGACGAAGCCGTCGCTGTGGCGGCTGTAGAAGCCCGGATAGTCCGCGCCGAAGAACCAGTTGCCGACGAAGACCGGCTGCCCCAACCCGCCGCGCGACGCCTCCCGATCCGTCGAGAACCGCAGCACCTGGAGCCGGTCGATTCTGTCCCCTTGACTCATCGAGAGGCGAATGCTCTTGCGGACGTAGGGACCGTCGGCAAGCGTGTAGACGACGGTGACGGCGCGCGGGGCGGCCGCAGGCGCACACGTCTTCCGCCCGTACTCGATGCGGACCGTTTCGTTGCGGTCCTGGCGGCGGCGGGTCGGCTCGTCGCGAGGCGCGTAGTCCGCGGCGGTGTACCGCGCCCCGTCAAACAGAAGCACCTCGAACTCGTCGCTCCTGACGGTCAGGCGGTCCTCGCCGTTCGTGCGGGCGAGAGTCGTCAGCCGCCACGCGCCGTCGGCTTTCTCGAGCGTCACGCGGATGTGGGCGTTGGAGAGGGCGATGCGGCTCTGCCCCGCCGGCGCGGCGGCGCACCATGCGCAGGCGAGCAAGAGCGAAACGCCGCACTTCGCGCCGGGTCGGCTCGTCGATTGCCTGTCGGTCATCACGCTCATCATCCTGCTTGGCGCCGGCCGTGCCGTGTGCCCTTGCAGCGCTCCTCTCTACTCTTGCTCTGTGTCACAGTGCTGTCCCGCCCTCATTAGGGCGGCCTTTGCGCCCTCCGGCGCTGCTCGTCTCATCAGGCCTTCATTCCCGTCAGCGTCACGCCCTGGATGAAGTACTTCTGTGCGAGGAAGAAGACGGCGACAACGGGCAAGGTGACCATGGTGCTGGCGGCCATCAGCAGGCCGTAATCGCCGCCGTGCTGCGTGCGGAAGTCGAACAGGCCGAGCGCCAGCGGGTAGAGGCGCTGGTCGTTGAGGTAGATCAGGGGGCCCATGAAGTTGTTCCACGTGCCCATGAACGTGAAGATCGCCACGGCGGTCAGGGCGGGCTTCATCAGGGGCAGGATGATCCGCCACCAGACGCCGAAGAACCCGCAGCCGTCGATCTTGGCCGCGTCCTCCAGCTCGCGCGGGATCGACCGCATGAACTGCCGCAGCAGGAAGATGAAAAACGCGCTACCGAACATCGAGGGCACCCACAACGCCTTCAGCGTGTTGTACCACCCCAGCCGGCGGAAGATGCCGAACACCGGGATCATCGTCACCTGGGGCGGCAGCATCATCGTGGCCAGCATCAGCGTGAACAGCGCCGACCGCCCCGGGAACCGCAGCCGCGCGAAGGCGTACGCCACCAGGCTGCACGAGAGGACCTGGCAGATGACGTTCATCACCACCAGGTAGAAGCTGTTGGCCACGTACCGCCAGCGGTGTTCGGTGACAATGGCGGCCATGCGGTAGTTGTCGACGTACTTTCGCCAACCGGCCGCGAGGGTCGAGGCACGCCCGAACTCCATCGTCAGCCTCATCCGCCCCGGCTGGTTGAATGTTCCGGACGGCTCGGTCTCGACGAGAGGCCAGATCCCCATGCTCCGCTCGTCGCGGTTGCCGTGGCCGGGAAGCTGGAACGTAATCTCCTGCCACCTGCGGCTGCCGAGATAGAAGCTGTCCTCGGGCACGTATCGCCTGCCGCCAATTTCCACGGCGACGTTCATCGTGTGCCAGGACCGGTCCTGTCGGATCGGCAGGGTGATGCTAAGCAGTTCGTCGGCGTGGATCGGCAGGGGCATGTCGGCAGCGATCGACAGCGTCTCGGAGTGGGCGAAGTCGTAGCAGACCGTGCGGGACGGTACGGTGCCTGTCCGGGGCGGCGGGCGGAGCGTGACGGCCTCGCCACTGCCGCTGCGCCACTGTGCCAGCGTGCTGCCCGGCGGGCCGAGCGCGTGCTGGACCAGGCCCGTGTCCGTGACGGTCACGTCGCGCAGCTCCACGGCATAGTGGATCGAGTCCCACACGTCGTCGACGCGCGCAGCGTCGGCGCGGTCGACGACGGCCTCGACGACGCTCGCGTCGGAACCGGCCCACACGTCGCGCGGCACGGATCGCCAGGTGGCGTGCCAAAGCCCGCGGACGAGGGCGGGCTCGAGGTCGGACCGGGAAAGCCCGTCCGTCCGACGGTCTGCGAGGATGTTGCGCCCGCGGCGCCACAGGGCGTCGGCCAGGGCCGGCCAGAGCCGGCGCCAGCGAACCTCACCGACCTCCGCGGGCCGGTGGACGGGCTCGATCCGCTCGTCGCTGATGTACGGCGAGCGCGTGATTCGCCCGGGCACCGACGGCAGCCATTTCGGCGGGTAGACGCCGATCTCCTCGCGGTACTTGAAGCTCGTGCTCGCCAGCCAGACGAAGGGGAAGGAGAACACCAGGCACCCGACCAGCAGCGCGCCGTGGATGAGGATCCGCCCGACGAGTCTCTGCGGCAGGGCGACCACGACGGCGACGGAAAGCGCCAGCAGTCCGCCGAAGACGTAGACGAGCAGCCCGCCCGCCTGGTCGAAACGCCCGAACGCCACGCCGAGGACCACCAGCGCCAGCACGGCCAGCTCACCCAGCAGGATTGCCACACGGAGTATCGCCCAAGCCGCCTTCACTGGATCATTCGACCTCGTAATGGACCCATCGCCGCGCCAGCTTCATCTGGATCAGCGTCAGCAGGAGGATGATCAGGAACAGGATCCACGCCATCGCCGATGCGTAGCCCATCTTGAAGTAGCGAAACGCGTTGTTGAACAGGTAGTACGCGTAGAACAGCGTCGAGTCGTTCGGCCCCCCGCCGGTCATGATGAACGCCTGGGCGAAGATCTGGAGCGTGCCGATGATCCCCATCACCAGGTTGAAGAAAATGTAGGGCGTGAGCATCGGCAGGGTGACGTGGCGGAACTTCCGCCAGGTGGATGCCCCGTCGATCTCGGCCGCTTCGTAGAGCTGCCGCGGGATGCCCTTGAGCCCTCCCAGCCAGATGATCATGCCGGCCCCGGCGCCCCAGAGGCCCATGAGGATGATCGCGGTCTTCGAGCCCGTCCACCAGTCGGGGCTCTGGAGCCACTTCGGCGGGTCGCTGACGCCCAGCAGCCGGAGCGTCGCGTTGACCAGCCCGATCTCGGGGTTCAGCACCCAGATCCACAGGATCGCCGACGCGACGGCGGGCACGATCGCGGGCAGGTAGAAGATCGTCCGGTAGATCTGCATGCCGCGGACCTTCGCGTTCAGCAGCATCGCCACGCCCAGCCCGACGGCCATGCCGATCGGCACGCCGAGCATCATGAAGGCCGTGTTCGCCAGCGACCGCCAGAACAGCGGGTCGTCGGCCAGCAGCGTGCGGTAGTTGGCCAGCCCCACGAATTCGGGCGGATGGAGCACGTCGTAGCGGCAGAAGCTGTAGACGATCGACAGCAGGATCGGCCCGGCGGTCAGGGCGACGAAGCCCACCAGCCAGGGCGAGATGAACAGGTAGCCCGCCCGCGCCTCGGGGGCGGCCATTCGGCGCAGAAGGTCCCGCCGCCCGCGGAGCAGGTAGATCACCGCCGCCCCGATCGCCGCCAGCGACCCGACGGCCCCGATCGGCCAGGCCCAGTTGACCGGCGGGTAGACGGTCTTCTGGACGATCGGGTCAAGCTGACGCTGGACCTTGTGCTGCCCGTCGGCGAGGGCGGCGACGGGTGTCGCGTCGTGGCGGACGGCCCGCTCGTAGGCCCGCACGTGCTCGTGCCACAACAGATGGCCCACCGGCGTCACCGGACGGTACTTGGCGACCTGCATCAGATCGGTGAACAGCCGGACGCTGCTCTTGACGCGATCGGAGACATCCGGGCTCGGCTGGATCACCTGGGTGAACAGCATGTCGTTGACATGGGGCATCGGGGCCATGGAGGGGATGAAGCTGCCCCCTCGCCCCGCCGCCGCTCGGGCGAAGACGGTGTTCTGGAACGCCCAGATCCGGTCGGTCGTCAGGAAGCGGATCAACTCGAACGCGATTCGGGGGTGCTTCGACTCGGCGGGGATCGCCCACGAGAACCCGCCCGCCCAGGTCAGCGTGTCCTTGCCCTTCGGGGCCGGGGCGGGCGCGACGCGGAAACGCATCTTCGGACGGTAGTGCGCGATGGTGTTGAGGAACCAGTTCCCGTCGATCTTCATTGCGACCTTGTCGGAGAGGAACGGGTCCAGCTCGGCGCCCTGGAAGGTGCTCTGGAACGACTCGACGTGCTCGATGCCGCCGAGGGAGTCGTACACCTTCACCATGAAGGCGAGCGCCTCGACGATTCGTGGGTCGGCCAGCGTGCAGCGGCGCCCGTCGGCGGACATGAACCGCCCCCCGTTCAGCCAGCCGTAGATGTACAGCCAACTGTTGCCGTAATTCGGCGCGAAGCCGAGACACGTG
>Ga0272441_10010365_pt1 | contig 14125 bp, 13 predicted proteins | sample SSMProp6N_FD_193582 | JGI IMG/M metagenome (GOLD analysis project Ga0272441, IMG submission 193582) | Marine sediment archaeal communities from Little Sippewissett salt marsh, Falmouth, MA, United States - SSM-Prop-6N | ecosystem: Environmental > Aquatic > Marine > Wetlands > Sediment ... | reverse complement strand
AGGCGGAAGTGAGGCAATATTTGGGGCGGTTACGATTAAAACTGGCCGATGATGAAAATTTAATATCAGATGATAAATTTAATTTTGTTTGGATTACAGATTTCCCATTACTTGAGTGGGACGAGGAGAGTGAGCGTTATGTAGCTATGCATCATCCCTTCACATCACCAAAGTCGGAAAACATTGAATCGCTCATCGCAGATCCTGCTAATGTGAAAGCCAGGGCATATGATCTGGTATTAAATGGGAATGAGGTTGCCGGAGGGAGCATAAGAAATCACAATCTTGAAAATCAAATGAAGGTGTTTAAATTATTGAACATAAGTGACAAGGAAGCGAGAGATAAGTTTGGCTTTTTATTGGATGCATTGCAATATGGTGCTCCCCCTCACGGAGGGATTGCGTTTGGATTTGATCGTCTTGTGATGGTAATAGCAAACAAAAAAAGTATCAGAGATGTAATTGCGTTTCCGAAAACGACGGCGGCAATATCTTTGATGGATGGTTCTCCCTCGCTAGTATCAAAAAAACAACTTGAGGAATTAGGTTTAGCCTTGATAAATAATGATGCCAAAAAAAGCTCATAATATTATTTTTTACTTGACAATAAGCGTTTTTTTTTTTATTATTAAATGACTCAATATAGCCTAATTAGCTGATTCTTAAATAGTATAAGTATTTCAGTATTTATTAAGGAGGGAGAAGAGTCGACTCCTATTGAGAATATGGTAAACATAATTAAATGGAAGGAGGTGTAAAAGCCTAATGCGTAAGATGCTCAGATCAATTGTTGTATTTGCATCAATTCTGTGTCTTCTAGGTACATTTTTGCTTTCCGGATGTACAAAGCATCCGAATGAAGAACAATTGAATACTTTGGAAGAAACAAAGAAAGCAGCTTTAGCCGCTGAAGAAGAGTTGGCTAAAAAGCAACAAGAAAAGGCTGAACTCGAAAATGAATTAGCCGAAAAGGAAGCTCAATTAAAAAAAGCCAAGAGCGAAAAAGAAGCTATCAAAAGTAAGCTTGGTGGTGAATAGGAGTTAAAATTTCATTTGTAACGGAGGAAATTTAAAATGAAAAACATTTTTTCGATCATTGCCGCTATCGCTCTGGTTGTAGTTTTAACCGTCAGCTTTTCTTTTGCTCAAGAAAAGATGACGATGGATGAATACAACGCACAGCTAGCGGAATGGCAGAAAAGAGAAGCAGATGCAAAAGCAGCCATCGCAGCAACAGAGCAAGAAATGGAAGCCTTAAATCAAGATATCGTCCGAGTTGATGAAGAAATCAATAACGAGTGGCAAGAGATATATGCACTTTTAGGAACCGATGAAGAAGGTGTTAACGAGTTCCGTAGCAATTTAGAGGCATTGGAAGCACAATTAGGTGATTTGGCTTCACTTCCACCTGAAGAACTCTACAAACAACGTGAACAACTCGAGGAATTAGAACAACAATTAGCTAGCTATAAAGAAAGCAACATCGCTTTATTAAGCGAAATGGAAGACAAAATAGCTACTGTTGAAGGAAAAGTTTCTGAGGTTCGCGCAAGTATGCCAAAAGCAATTTATGATGAGTACACAGTTGTTCCCGGTGATTACCTGTGGAAAATTTCTGGCAAAGACGATATCTATGATGATCCATATCAATGGATGAGAATTTACACTTACAATAAAGATCAGATCAAAGATCCAGATTTAATCTACAAAGATCAAATTTTCAAAATTCAACGAGAAGTTGGCCCAAATGAATATTTGGTCGTAAAGGGTGACTGGCTTGGTAAAATAGCCTCTAATCCTGATATTTACAGTGATCCAACAAAATGGACCAAAATATTTGAAGCGAATAAAGAAATTATTGAGGATAAGAACGTTATTTATCCATATCAAGTTCTTACAATCCCTGAATAATTTTAATGAAACTGCGATGGACTCAAAGCAGTTTTGTTTGTTTTATTGATATGAAAATATTTCAAAGCTCTTGGTTTTTGGCACTTACCAATAACTGAGGGCTTTTTTTTCTATTACAGTATGAACCATGAATGTAAATCAGGAAATTATTGATATTGAAGAAAACAATTTCAATTCCCGGAATAAATCAATTAGCATTACTTGGATTACAAGATGAAAACCTTAAACTGCTCGAAAGTGAATTCGATGTTAAAATAGTTGCCAGGGGAACAAATATAATATTGATAGGTGAAGATGAAACCGAATTACTTCAGTTAGAGAAGGTGTTTCTGGAACTAATATCACTAATTGAAAGTGGACAAGATATAGCTGTGAGTGATGTCCAAACGGTAGTTGATGTAATTACATCTGGAAAAGTTCAAAACCAACAAAAATCGAATGAACAGAATTTAAACAACGCAATACTGTATACGAAAGATGGGGTAATTACACCAAGGACTCCAGGACAAGTTGAATTATATGATTCTTCAAAGAAAAATGATATTATTTTTGTTACAGGTCCAGCTGGAACGGGCAAAACTTATCTTGCTATCGCCATTGCACTTGCACACTTGCGGGATAAATTGGTAAATAAAATAATATTGGCAAGGCCAGCTGTTGAAGCTGGTGAAAGTTTGGGATTTTTACCCGGTGATATGTTGGAGAAAATAGAACCGTATCTGCGTCCGCTTTACGATGCATTGTTTGATATGGTTATTCATTCAAAGTTACGGAAATATATGGATTCCGAGATTATCGAAGTAGTTCCATTAGCATATATGCGCGGGAGGACTTTAAATAACGCATTCGTAATTTTGGATGAAGCTCAAAATACTTTACCCAACCAAATGAAGATGTTTTTAACCAGGTTGGGAATGAATTCTAAATCTATTATTACAGGTGATATAACTCAAATAGATTTGCCAGATCGAAATTCATCTGGATTGTTGCAAATTAAAAAAATATTAAAAGGCATTGATGGAATAGATTTCATTGATTTAACGGATAGAGATGTATTAAGGCATAGATTAGTAAGAGAAATAATCAAGGCATATGATTCCTATGGCAAAGAAGAAAAATAGCAATAAGAAATCGAATAGTATTTATGAAGTTTTTAAGAAATTATTTTCTTTCAATTTACAGGAATATATACAGCAGTCAAAATATTTTTATTCAAGTTTATACGCTGTAATATTAATGTTAGTGGTCATTATCGTGTTGTCATTATTACTTCCAAGGGGGCGTTCTTATCAATTTGGTGGATTGAACGAGGGAGAAATCTATGTTGGAGAAACGATAATTGCACCGTTCACATGTGCGATTAATAAGACGAGTGAAGAGTATGAAAGTGACATAGAGAAAGCTAAAAAGAAAATATTGCCAATTTTTGTTAAAGATGATAGTGTGTGTCGCAGAAAAATAAGTCAATTAAATATGTTCTGGGAGGGGGTTGAAGGGATTGTCGAAACAGAAAAAAATAAAATTTCGATTAGAAATGATCTGGCAGCATATTTAAGAAATTACAAGATCAATCCGGATGAAAAAATATTGAGTTTTTTCTCGAACAAGGATTATGCAGCGAAAATCAAAACAATTGATGAAGACAAAAATGAAAAGGAAATATTTTATAAAGATTTTTTAGAAAATCTATTCACGGATTTTTGTGGACAGGGTATACTGGACAAGCTTAAGAAAAACATAAGCAGTAGGGACGGTAAGATCAGTATTTTAAATGGGAATGAGGAAATTGAGTCGTCCATCAATCAATGCAGTGATTTGGAAGATGTGAAAGTAGCTGCCCTGGAACGGTTGAGGATTAAATATAATGATAACGAGGATCTTGTCAATATTGGGTATCGAATTTTTTCCACTTTCATTGTCCCCAATTTGTTTTTTGACGAAGAAGAAACTGATATTCGCATATCAGAGGCCATAGCAACAGTGCCCAGGGCAAAAGGAACTATACTTGAGAATGAGAAAATCATAGAAACATATGACAAAGTAACCAGCGAGCATATTGCAAAACTTAATTCAATTGCGATAGAAAAGGCTGAAAGGGAGACCGGAAGGAATTTTTTCCTTCCAATTGTGAGGTACCTGGGAAAATTTTTTATGATAGCGATAGGGCTATTTATTTTAATAATATTTTTGATTTTAAATAGATGGCGTTTACTCAGAAGTACGAAAAAAGTTATTTTAATCGCAGTTATTCTGTTATTGGTTAGTATTGCAGCATTCATTATAGATAAATTTACACATTCGTCTTATTTATTTCCAATAACAATTGCTTCCCTGTTACTTACAATATTTTTCGATACCCGAGTGGGTTTTCTTGGCACCGTTGCACTCAGTATTATTTTCGGAGCGATGCGAGGAAATGAATTCATTGTAACCTTTGTTTCCATCTTTGCCGGTACAGCTGCAGTCATCTCTGTCGCAAGAGTACGTAGCAGAACATGGTTTTTGAAATCAATTCTCATGATTTCATTAGCTTATTTACTTTCCATTACGACAATTGAGTTATTACGATACACGTCGTTTACAAAATTAATAAATTATTGGTTGCAGGGAATAGCAAATGGTTTTCTTTCGCCATTATTGACATATGGGTTACAGGTTTTACTGGAATATATTTTTGATATGACAACTGATTTGAGGCTACTCGATTTATCCGACTTAAACAGACCTCTTCTGAGACGATTGGCAGTTGAGGCTCCCGGAACATATCATCATAGTATTATGGTTGGCAATCTGGCAGAGGTCGCTGCGGAGTCAGTGGGGGCTGATGGTTTATTGGCTCGAGTAGGATCATATTATCACGATATTGGAAAGATAGAAAAACCGGAGTATTTTATAGAAAACATTCAGAGGTCAAGGAATCCTCATGAAAAACTATCCCCAAGCATGAGTAGTTTAATTTTGACCAACCATGTGAAGCGGGGCCTGGAACTTGCTGAGCTCTATAAAATACCTACGAAAATAAAAAATTTTATTCCCGAGCATCATGGCACAAATGTGATGGCTTTTTTCTATAAAAAAGCGCTTGAGCAAAACAAAAATAATGAAATTGATGAATCAACATTCCGTTACCCGGGGCCTAAACCTAAATCAAAGGAGACGGGTATTGTCATGTTGGCTGACGGAGTTGAAGCTGCCTCAAGGACTTTAAAAGATCCATCCGCAAGCAGAATCAAGGGTATGGTTACCTCAATTGTCCATGAAAGATTCAGGGAATCAGAATTGGATGAATGCCCCATCACTCTCAGAGATTTGAATAAAATTATTGATAGTTTCACAACAGTTTTGCTCGGGACTTTTCATGCACGAGTTGAATATCCGGATCAAGAAGAATTGTTCTTCCCAAAAAATTCAGCCAAAGAGAGAAATAATGAAATTAAAGATTGATATTGAAAATATTAATGATAAATTCAATATAGAAGTCAAAAGTATTAATAAAATAGTGGAATTAATTTTCATTCATGAAAAAAAAGAACAAGGTAACATAAGTATTGTCTTTGTTGATCACACATACATTGAAGAGTTGAATGAAAAATTTTTAGGAAGATCTTATTCGACGGATGTCATAACGTTTCCTCTTAGTGAAGATTGTGAGGAGTCTGTGGAAGCCGAGATATATATAAATCTTGACATTGTAGCCGAGAATGCTGTCAATTACAATGTTACGTTTTATGAAGAAGTTTCGAGAATTGTGATTCATGGCGTATTACACCTGTTGAATTATGATGACGGTGATGCTGATTCTCGAAACAGAATGACTCAACGAGAGGATTACTATTTGAAAATGATGGCTGATTGGTGATCAAGTAAAAAATTACAGGAGGAAAGAAAACTTTTGGAGAGTGACCCTTATTTACAGCTAATTACATTTATTATATTATTATTTTTATCAGCTTTTTTTTCGAGCGCAGAGACTGCATATTTCTCTATATCTAAAACTGAAAGAAACAGATTAAAAGAAAAGGGAACAAGAAAAGGTAACGCAGTTATTCAATTACTAAATAATCCCAAAAAATTATTAATCACAGTTTTAACAGGAAATACCATTGTAAATGTTGCAGCAGCAGCTATCGCAGCATTAATGGCATCAGAATTTAGTAAGGAATTTAATTTTTCACATGATCTTGTAATATTTATTGAAATTGTGGTTGTAACACTCGTGCTCTTGATAACAAGTGAAATAACTCCTAAAATATTTGCAGTTAAAAACGCAATATTTTTAGCGGAAGTGTACTCGAAACCCATTCGATTAGTTACAATTTTACTATCTCCTCTGACTTTTATATTGAATCAATTCCCTCTTTTGGTATCTAAAGTAATTAGCAAACGTACGGAGCAATATTTATTATCAAAAGATGAGCTTAAAGTATTAATAGAGGTCGGTGAAGAAAAAGGGGCGTTAATAGAAGAAGAAAAGGAGATGATCCATTCTATCTTTGAATTTGCAGAAACTTCAGTTAAAGAGATAATGATTCCGCGAACGGATATGGTCTGCGTTGATAAAGATATCTCGCTCGATGAATTGATTAAGATAATTAGAGAGAAAGGCCATACAAGGATTCCGGTCTATGAAGAAAGGGTTGATGATATACTGGGAATTTTACATGCCAAGGCCATATTATCTGCGCTCCGTGAGGGAAAAAACGAAGTCGACCTTGCTTCGCTCGTCAAGACAGCGCTCTTTGTTCCTGAAAGCAAAATGATTGATGAGATGTTGAAGGATTTTCAAAGAGAAAAAATTCATATGGCCATCGTTGTCGATGAGTATGGTGGAACGGCTGGATTAATAACTCTGGAAGATGTTATCGAGGAAATTGTCGGGGAAATTCAAGATGAATATGATAGAGAGTTACCTCTTTTTAAAATTTTGGAAGATGGTTCCATTCTGGCAAATGCTAAAATAAATATGGATGAATTGAATGAAGTATTAAAAATAAACTTGTTGGAAGATTCATCCTATGAAAGTCTTGGGGGCTTCATTCTAGATCAGACCGGTTATCTTCCAAAATCGAAAGATTTGATTGAATATGATGGTTATAAATTTATAATAGAGAAAGTTGAAAAAAACAGGATTATTTTGGTGAAAATCATAAAGATAGAGAAAGGTGGTAGGGAACAATAATTCTGTGCTAACGCAAACAATATATTGAAAATTGAGATGGAGGTGATACCATGAACACAATGTCATTTCAAGCTGGAGATTTATTAAAGAGCAATCGAATCGCATTCAGTTTACAACGGATCTGGATTCAATTCATTGGATTGCTTATTGGGTACATTGGATATTTGATTTTAACATACATGAGCATTGTGATCGCTGGTTACAAATTAGGTGATATGTGGTCAACCATGGGATTGTTTCCTTGTCTGGCAAGGGTCGATGCTAATTGGCTCAGCTGGATTGTATATATGATTGGTGTATTATTTCTACTTTGTATATATCTGATAACTGCTACTGCTAACTCAAGAGCAGCTTATATGCTGCTGAAGGGTAATAACTTTTATTCCTGGAGAGAGGCGTATTCATTCTCACTCAAAAAATTGAATTCAGTAATTTTTTCTCCTGTCGCTGTATTGGTGATTTTAGGTCTTATTTTATTATTTGGGGTATTTGTTGGTCTCCTGGGAAAAATCCCTTACATTGGAGAGTTAGGAATTTCATTATTTTATTTGATATGGCTTTTAGTAGGATTGTTGATCGTATTTATTCTATTTGTGTTAGTTGCCGCACTATTATATACACCTTCCATCATAGCAACGACAGATGATGACACGTTTGAGGCTGTTTTTCAAACATTCTCCATGGTTTGGAATCAACCGTGGCGACTTATTTTTTACTCATTGATCGTTTTGGGATTATCGTGTTTGAGTTTTCTGGGATTCTCGTTTTTTTTGAAAAAATCACTGTCTATAATCGACTTTACATTAAGTGCAATTATGGCAGACAAGTATATCAATATTATTAATCAGGCCAATTTTCTTTGTGCAAGCTGGGTTGTCGATTCCATATATTGGATGAAAGGGGTATTGGGAAGACATATTGACAAGTTCTATATAAGTGAAGAATTTTTACAATTGGAGCTAACAACATTTCACAATATCACTGCTCATATACTTTCTATTATGTTAATTCTTATGGGATTTTTTGTCGCAGCATATACATTTGCTACCTTGAATGTAGGGCAAACAATCTCATATTTGATAATAAGGAAGTCTAAAGATGATGAGAATCTTCTCGACAGAATTGATCAAGAGGAGGAACTTGATGAGGAGGATATTGATTCAACAAATACATAAAATTTAAATGAAGCGGTAATTTGAGAGTCATGCTGTTTTATATATAGATTTGTTAATTTAAATAAGGAGATATATATGAATGCGCATATAAAACTGTTAGATGGAATCACACTAATCGGAAAAGGTAACACGAATCATTGGATACCAATGGATGGTCCTGAAAAACATGGCGGATCTGATGCAGGTTCAAGACCTATGGAGCTATTATTAATAGGTTTGGGTGGTTGCACGGGTATGGATGTTGTTTCAATTTTAAAGAAAAAGCGCGTACCATTTACAGATTTTAATATGGAGTTAAACGCGGAACAATCTGAAGACTATCCGAAAGTTTTCACAAAGATAAAAATCAAATATATTATCTATGGTGATGGAATAGATGATAAAGATGTAGCTCGAGCTATAGAATTGTCGGAGACAAAATACTGTTCAGCTATGGAGATGTTAAGGAAATCTACTAAAATTGAAACTGAGTATGAAATTCTTAAAAAATAATTTAATGAAATTTATTAAACGCGTCATTGATTTTAATCATAAATTTATTTATATTTACATCTATGGAAATACAAGAAAAAGAACTTGTGAGGAGCGCCCAGGAAGGGAATAAATATGCTCTGGCACAAATCATAAAAAAGTATGAGAAGATGGTTTACAATCTTGGCCTTAAGTTGTTAGGTACGGGGGATGAGGCGGAATGTGTGTTACAAGATACATTTCTCAAGGTTTTAGAATCAATCTCTAATTTCAAGGGACAATCGCAGCTGTCGACATGGATATATCGAATAGCAACGAATGAGGCGCTAATGCGTTTACGCAAGCGGAAAAAGCAGTTGCTTCCATTCATTGCGGAGGATGAGGAATATAAAAAGGATTATTCGAATATATTACATTCATTTTCAGATGATCCGCTGAATACTTTATTAACAACGGAACTGAGAGAGAAGATGCAGGATTCCATTGAATATTTACCTCCCAAATATAAGTCCGTGTTTGTATTGAAAGATATAGAGGGATTGTCATTAAAAGAGATCAGTAGCATATTGGAAATATCTGTTCCGGCTGTCAAGTCCAATCTGCATCGGGCCAGATTATTTTTAAGAGAACAACTCGGGGAGTATCTGGATGGAAAAAACTAACAATAATAAATGTCATCATTTTCTTGAACAAATATGCGATGAATTAGCAGAGGATATCAATTCACCTCTTTGCCAGGAAATGCAGGAACATTTGAATCATTGTGAAAAATGCTGCACGTCTCTCGAGTCCATGAGAATAACTGTAAAGCTTTTTAAACAAATATATAATCAAAAAGTACCCTCGGATGTTGATAAAAAGCTGTGGGAAAAACTTGGGTTGGACAAGCACTAAATATACAAATAACGGATTTATCAACATCTTGCCTTCATACATATTGCATTAAGAGCCCCATATTGTACGTAACCTGGAAATACTAATATGAATATCCATACAATAATTGAAAAAAAACGTGATGCTATTGAGCTTTCAAGGAAAGAAATTTCTTTTTTTATAGAAGGTATACTTAATAAGGATATATCAGAAATTCAGACAGCCGGAATGTTAATGGCTATATACATAAACGGCATGTCTCTGGATGAAACCTACAATTTGACGCACGCGATGGTAGAAAATAGCCAACGGTTTGATCGTGACCACCATGATAATTTACGTGTGGATAAGCATAGTACTGGAGGAGTTGGCGATAAAGTCTCATTAATGCTTGTTCCTTTATTGGCCTCATGCGGATTGCAGGTGCCAATGATATCTGGTCGGGGACTGGGACATACTGGAGGCACTTTAGACAAGCTTGAATCAATACCCGGATTTTGTACAAATATTGATTTTGAAAAGGCTGTCAGTCAATTGAATGATCTTGGTGCAATTTTTCTGGGGCAAAGTCAGAGCATGGTTCCAGCCGATAGAATCCTTTACTCGCTCAGAGATCATATCTCCACCATACGATCTGTTCCGCTCATAACATCCAGCATTCTTAGCAAAAAGATAATTGAAAATATAGACGCTTTGGTGATTGATATAAAAATTGGACAAGGTGCCTTTTACAAAAGCGTGGCTGAAGCAGGGCAATTGGTGATGTACTTAAATGGAGTTGCCCAAAAATTTAATATAAAGTTGAAATGTATCTTCACGCAAATGGAACAGCCTTTGGGGTATACTATAGGTAACTGGCTTGAAGTCACTGAAGTGGTTAATACATTGAAGAATAAAATGAATAATGAACTGGCATTAATTTCAAGGAGACTCGGTGCCGAATTACTTTGTCTTGTTGGAGAATCAGATACGATTAATGATGGAATATCAGTTATGGATGCGAAAATACTAAGTGGCGATGCTTTCAATAAATTTTTAGAAATTGTAGAAGCTCAGGGAGGCGATGTAGATTACATCCTTGAGAACAAAGAGTATAAAAAATCGAGAAAGCAACTGCTTATAAAAAGCGATGTAAATGGTTACATTCATCATATTGATGCCTTGAAACTTGGCTTATTATCCATGGAGTTAGGTGCGGGTAGGAAGGGAATTAATGATGGTATCGATTTTGGGGCTGGCCTTGTCTTACATGTAAAAACAGGTGATTATATTTCACGTGGTCAGGTAATAATGGAAGTATTGACTGACAAGGAATTGGATGAAAATGATCTTGAGAGGGAAGCCAGAAGTTACATACGAATAGAGGATCAATACATTGAGAGACTACCCATAATATTGGAGTGATTCCAAAAATCAGATAAAATAAGCAGTCTCTCAGCAAATTTAGCGAATTCTTTTTTTCTTTGTTTCATTACGGGTATTCGGATAATTATTTCTGAAGCCCGTATGTTTCTCGCATTTTTCAGTCGGAACGTGACGTTTATCGAAAATTTCTTTTACAATATCCGGACAAAATTCAGTAGCCAGTTTTTTAGTGTCATTGCATATTTCCACTTCCACAACTCCGGGAGGCATTTGGAAATATTCGATGGGCAACTCAAGGGTGTCATGAGCTGTTTTCATAAATGGTGCCCAAATAGGCAATGCTGCGACAGCTCCTGATTGACCAGATCCCAACGTTAGTGCGGGATCGTCCAACCCAATCCACACACCTGCGACAATCTGAGGAGTAAAGCCGATGAACCAGGCGTCAGTAAATTCATTCGTTGTGCCAGTCTTACCTCCAGCCGGTCTCAAGAATTGGTAAACGGTCCGTGCACTAATGCCTGTCCCACGATTGAGTACTGTTTGTAAGAGGTCAACCATGATATAGGACGTTTCAGCGCTTAGTACATGAATAAGTTCAGGGCGATATTCTTCAACCACATTTCCGTATTTATCGATCACCTTTTCTATGGCCATTGGTTTGGCCAGTGCCCCTTGATTTGGAAAGACTCCAAAAGCAGATGTCATTTCTATCGGAGAAACCTCGGCAGCACCGAGTGCTATTGCGTCTACAGGTGTCAGGTTTGTTGTTAAGCCAAGTTTACGAGCGTAATCAACAACAGTTGATGGAGGAACCAGTTCTTGAACAACGCGTGCGGTGACCAGATTTAAAGATCGACGCAATGCTTCTCGAAAAGATGTTGGTCCCCCCTGTGAGTGATCATAGTTGTGTGGAGCCCACCTGTCACCGTTGGGTAAATATAATACAACGGGTTGGTTTAGTAGCTCGGTACATGGCGAGTAGCCATTATCAATTGCTGCTGAATAGATAATGGGTTTGAATGTTGATCCTGGCTGTCGGGTTCGCATTTGCATTGCACGGTTATACTTGGATTCTGCAAAATCTCTCCCCCCTATCATCGCCAGAATGTACCCAGTGCCAGGATCGATTGCTGTAAGCGCGACCTGCACGGGTGCTTTAACATTTAATAGAGAATCCAATAATGGTTTATTTTTTTCAAGCTGGATGAAATCGATATTATCCAGTTCCGTTGCATCAATTAATTTCTTCCATTTCTTATTTCTAATGAATCGATCATTAACTTTTTTTTGCAATTTAGGCAGATGATTCTGTACTGCTCTCTCTGCTGCTTCCTGCACTCGTGTGTCCAGTGTTGTATATATTGTATAACCACCCTTGTAAAGATCCATATGGTATCTGTCTTGAAGTTCTTTTCTGATGTATTCCGTAAAGTATGGTGCGATTCCATATTCATCTCTGGTGGTATGATCAACAAGCGTTGCTTTAAGTGGAATTTGGATAAATTCTTCGTATTTTTCACGATTGATGAAACCTCTTTTCAGCATATTATGCAAGACCAGGTTTCTTCTTTTGAATGCTAATTTCAGGGAATCTGGTTTGTCAATTTCTCGATAATTATATGGAGAGTAGGCGGTTGGTCTTTGCAAAAGCCCGGTCAACATTGCGCTTTCAAAAACTTCGAGATCTCTGGCAGATTTGCCAAAGAAATACCGAGATGCTGCCTCAACACCGTAATTACCATGTCCAAAGTTCATATGGTTTAAATACATTTCGAGAATTTCTCGTTTTGTATATGTCCTTTCAATTTGGACGGCAGTGATCCACTCTTTGATTTTTCGTGATACCTTCTTCTCCAGGCCCAGATAAAGTTGTCTTGCCAATTGCTGTGTAAGAGTACTTGCACCTTGTTCATAGCGCATGCGACTAAGGTTTATGAGCATCACATAAGTGAACCTTTTTAAATTGACTCCCCAATGATTAAAGAAGGTGTGATCCTCGGTAGATAATACTGCTTGCCACATATGGTCTGGTATTTGTTCCAGTGGCATCAAGATACGTTTTTGTGTGAAAAGTTCTTTAATAATCACACTATCAGCCGATACAATTTTGGACGCCAATTCAGGTTCATACTGTTCAAGTTGTTCCAGTGATGGTAAATTACTACTTAAACTTATAACCCAAACAAGCACTCCAATTGTAAATAGGATAAATATGTATAATATTCGTTTAATCCATTTTTTAGGAGCGGATACTGTTTGAATATTATGTTCATCATAACTTCTGATTTTTCTTTTCATAATACCTTCTTTAACTGATCAAAAATCCCATTTTTCAAGAGAAATTTTATTGTTAGAAAATTTTCCATAGGTGAAGTTTGTAATCCAATCACCAAGATTTAATACATATTTCCCGGATTTTTCATGAATAAAGGGTCTGTGAGTATGTCCGAGTATTACACAATCAAATCCTTGTTGATGATATTTTTCTGCAAATTTAATGCATTCATTTTTATCATTTATAGCGTTGTGTTTGTCAGTTGTATATTCTCGACTGGTTCTGGACGCAAAATCAGCAATCGATGCTCCGAGATCAGGATGAATAAGGCTATAAAGGAAAATATTAACAGGATTTCTGATAATTTTTTTCAATAGACGATATCCTCTATCGTAACTAGCAATACCGTCACCATGAAAGAGATAGAACAACTTATTTTGTAATTCTACTTTAATTTCTTCCTTGTGCACTTTGATACCGACTTCATCATTGAGAAAACTACGCGTCCAGTAATCATGATTTCCTGGTAGAAAGTGTATTTCAACGCCGTTACGAATTAATTCGTGAAATTTATAAAGGAGTTTGAAATGCTTTTTTAAAATGAAATGTTTGTACTCAAACCAATAGTCAAATAAGTCTCCGACAATATATAAAATATTATCCTGATGATTTATATGTGATAAAAATGAAAATAATTTTTCAAGTTTTTTCTTTTCCAGAGTCTCAGACATCGTTCCAAAGTGTAGATCTGAGATAAAGTAAGCGTCCTTCATAATTGGCCATAGTCATATTGATATACTATTCATTAATCGAAGGTGAATTTTATAAAAACCTTTCAAATCTGAAATTTACATAATAATAATAATAAAATCA
>Ga0272441_10010364_pt1 | contig 14125 bp, 7 predicted proteins | sample SSMProp6N_FD_193582 | JGI IMG/M metagenome (GOLD analysis project Ga0272441, IMG submission 193582) | Marine sediment archaeal communities from Little Sippewissett salt marsh, Falmouth, MA, United States - SSM-Prop-6N | ecosystem: Environmental > Aquatic > Marine > Wetlands > Sediment ... | reverse complement strand
ACCCAAAAATAATATTTCAGACACTACATTTGTTTTCAGCATAACCATGTTCAATAATATCAATATGTTATAAATCATGGAGCGCTAATTTTAGGCGCTTTCTATCCCATTTTTGTCGAATGTGGGTATAGAGTGGCACGAAAATTTTAGAATATCGTCCTATCTAAAATTTCAGATAACGAAGGGGAAGCACATCTCTGAAAATGTTAGTTTGAACTATAATTATCTTTCGGAGATCCTAACTTTTAGGGCTCTCATAAAAACCAAATATATTGCAGAGATCTGTGCTTTCTTTTGGTGCCAAAAGAAAGTAGCAAAGAAAAGGCTCCCCCATGACCCCGCCCTTCGGGTTTGTTCACTCGTTCGTAAAATTCAGGTTGCGGCATAACTCGCTCTGTTTCACTCCGCTCACAATTCTGCAGGGATAGCAGAATTGGACGCACTTTACGTGCGCCCGTAGGGTGCGATACATGGATGTATCACATCAAACAGATGCCGCTTTCCCTTTTCCAACTGTTGTTATTTGTCTTTTCCTTTTTTATGCATGAAGTCCGGGTAAAGTTTTTTTGCGCATTCAGGGCATATGCCGTGGCTGAATTCTGCATCTGAGTGATCACTGATGTATTTTTCAATCTGATTCCAGTAGCCCTTGTCATCTCTGATCTTCTTGCAGACGGAACAGATCGGAAGGATTCCCCTCAAGGTCTTGATTTCTTCGAGCGCCTTTTCAAGTTCCTTGTTTTTGGATTCAATTTCTCTGTTAAGTCTTCGCAATTCCATCAAATCCTTGTGCCGCGATATGGCGATGGTAACGGCCCGTTCGATTTCACCCGGTTTTGGGGGCTTGGTTAAGTATGCACCAACCCCCAATTCGCTTGCCTTATCAACGAGATCCTGCGATTCATGCGCGGTGAGGACAACAACAGGAATGGAGCAACGCTCTTGAATTCGTTTTGTAGCTTCCAACCCATTAATTTCCGGCATCTTTATATCCATAAGGACAACATCCGGCATAAGCGAACATGCCAGTTCAACCGCTTCCAGACCATCTGAGGCCTTGCCTGTCAGTTCATAGCCGATTTTTTTTAATGCACTCTTTATTGTTTCGCTTACAAGATAATCGTCTTCTGCGATAAGGACACGTGTTTTGCTGTTTGATTTCATGTCTTATGCCTCCATTTCATCCAGTGTTTCGAGCTTGAAGACAATGGTCGTTGTCGCACCATTGTCATTTTCGAACAGGACCTTGCCCCGCAGACTTTCATTAACGATGCCTAGAATAAGATCAAAGCCGATATTTGCACTGCTGAGATCCCCTGCCACGATCTCTTCAGGATATCCAGGCCCATCATCCCTGAAAACAATACGGACTGTTTTGTCGTCACGGAGAATATTGACGCTGATTTGGCCGGTCTCGCCTTCGCTCAAGGCGTGTTTTATGACATTTGTGGTGAGTTCGTTGATCACCAGAGTCAGGTGATGTGCCTGATTGCTTGATACTGTTATGTCGGAATCATTTACAACGACGGATACCGTCTTGTTTTTGTAATGGCTCTGCAGGGCAGTGAGTATTATCCTCTCACAGAGTTCCGTGAGATTTAAAGGGCTCCATCCGGAGGCAGACAGCATGCTATGGACAGTAGAAAGACCTTCTATGCGGGCAATAAGATCACCGAGCACATCGAGGTAGGTGCTTACACCCTCGGCATCGGTACGATCCCGCTCCTTTAACAGCATGCCGATAATGGCGGAAAGGTTGTTTTTAACCCGGTGGTTTACCTCGCGCAGGAGGACTGCCTGTGTATCGGCGTATCTCTTTAGCGTTGCCTCAGAGCGTTTGAGTTCGGTGATGTCCGGAAAGGCAACAAACCCGGCTATGAGGTTGCCGTTATCGTCATAGATGGGTGTAGAGCTTGCGATATCCCACCTCTCAGTGCCGTCACTCCTTACAACCCTCAATTCCAGGTCCTTGACGGCCTTTCCCTTGAGCGCCATGGCCAGGGGCAATTGTTCGATTGGGATAAATTTACCATCTACCCCGTAGTCTTTCCATGGCTGCTTGAAATCAAGAAGATTTACGCCCCTCTTGATTTCGGAATCCTCGGGAATCCCTAGCTGTTCTATAACCGCTTCGTTGAATATCTTCAGTTCTCCATCCGGTGATGCTACTACCATCGGTATAGGTGACTGCTCTATGACCCCTTCAATGAGTTTATGGGCTTCTATCAGTTTCTGCTCTGCCCTTTTTCTTTCCGTGACATCAAAACAGATGCCGGTCCAGATAGTATCACCGGATTCTAATCGCCTCGGCATGGACTCCAGATGCAGCCAGCAGATTTCACCGTCGATTAAGAACCTCCCGTCCCATTTAAAAGGGATGTTCTTTATGCTGGCTTTCACGTTTTCATCTATCCATCCGGCCCTGTCATCTTCATAAACAAAATCAGTAATAAAGCCCGGATATTTATCCAATTCCTGCCTGTTCAGGTTAAAGATTTCACAGAATTTATCGTTAATGAATTCAAATACAAAGGGCGGGTTTTTCGAGTCATCCCACGCCTCGTGATCTCTATCACGACGAGATGAAACACGGATACGGTAAATCCCCATGAGCTTGTTGTTTGCCAGATCCGAATACAATTCGTTTAATCGGGCCAATTCGTCTGCGTATATCTTTCTTTTGGTGATATTGCGCTGCACTCCCCAGATGCGATGAAGCTCTTTGTCGATTACTTCGCCATGATAACTCTCGAGAAGGAATATGGTCTGTCCGTTTTTATCGATATTTTTTGTCTCTATATCGACAACAGAATAGTCTTCACCCTCAAGTGCCAGACAGGCCCGTTCACCATAGTTTGGAGCGAAATCAACAGCAGGCTGGTCTACCATGTCCTCGACCGTCAAGCTATACATCCTGGCCAATGCTTGATTGGCTTCTGCAATCAGGGCAGACTGGTTTATTCGTTCAATCAACGCCTGTTTCGGCAATGTGACCGGCACGGGCGGCTCCATGTCGATCCTATAGATCCCTTCACTGGCATGAGTGATAAAATTCTTGTATCGCAATTGACTCTCACGAATAGCTTTTTCCGCCTGTTTCTTTGTAGACACATCCTTGATAACCAGACAGTACTTCCGCTCGCCTGATATTTCCATATGCGTATGGCTCACATAAAGGCTGCGGCGTTTACCGCTCTTTTGTATAATGTCAACCTCGTAGGGTCCGCCTTTGCCTGCCTGAGCCTCTTGCCAGCGCTCATTAATGAAGGTATGAAGATCGGGAGGAATCACCTTGATAAATAGTGAACCGATGTATTCATCCTCGGGCCACCCTAATATATCCGCTGTTGCAGTGTTGCCGAATTCAAAGTAACCATCCTTGTCGACAACGAGGATGCCATCCTGGGAGGTCTCTATGATGGTCTGGAGATATTCTGCATTGTCACGCAGTTCAAATTCGGCATTCTTCTGTTCTGTTACGTCGTGAATGACAACAACGATCCCATTGATGCCCGGTGTATCCGGCAGGTATTGAAACGTATATCTCAAGTAAACAAGATCACCACCGGGGGTAATGGCCTTTACGGCCTCCAGCGAAAGAACTTCGACAGGATGATCAACAGTATAATCGATTGCTTGATCAAAACGCGCCTTATCATCCGGGTGTACATATTCAATTACGTTGATGCCTAAGGCCTCGGCGGGTTCCATCCCGTAATGCCTTGTTGCAGGGCTGCTCCATAGAATAACACCATCTTTATCGAGAATTATGATGAGGTCCTGTAGGTTTTCGATTAGAGCGTCGTGTTTTATCTCGATCCTGTGAGTATATATCTTGATGACCACGTAAGCTATGAGTGGCAGCATGAGGATCAACAATAACAACCCGAGACTCATATCGGACCAGCCGATCTGGCGCTTCACCAGCAGTGTCAAGTGCCCTTTTGGTGACATGAGGTCCTTTTTGATTTCAAATGCGGGGAAAAGGGCGGTCTCTATAAGGCCCATGGGTTCTCCTTAAATATTAAGCAACTGGCCTTCAGGATCGTCGTGACTGAAATCATTGTGGTAGATATATACCTCTTGACCGTTGATAATCGGGATCTTTTCCTGCATGGTGAGGATGTCTATGTCGACCACCATGCACGCCAGAAGTTCATCATGTATGACAATGCCTTTATTGAATTTTTGTGTGATAGGGGAAAAGACGACATAGGCCCTGTTGCCCTCGATAAGCCTGAATGGATGGGACATGACCGGTGAGCGATTTTTGATGGAATCAAGCATGGCCCTTTTCAGAAACGGCACGCTTTCCATATCCAGCCCCAGGACATCCTCGGAGCCTGGCCTGAGTGGTTCCATAAAGACCAGAGGATAGTAGGTTGGCTTTTCTTTCAGCTCCTGCCATTTGCGATCGGATTCATATGAGAATGATTTTACGGTGTAGTCGGGGTCCGTGTTCTGTCTCATATCCTCGACAAACGACCCAAGCTGATCATTTCCGACCTTTTGCACAACCTCAAGCGCATAGATCTGCGGGTTGGCCTCGATGACCTCCTTGGCATAATCCTTGGTTTCCGTGCTGTAGGTTTTGCCAACGGCAGCAAATAAAGCGGAAAACCCTTTCAGGATGGTGTTGTTGCTGATCAGATATTTGTTAAGCTGCTCTGAGTAGTTGGTCGTGAATCGATCCATTTGCGATTTTTTTTGTTCAATATCCTGTTCAATCACGCTCACTATTATGAACAGAAAGAGGATAAGCCACGACAAGATGCTAAATATAGAAATCCAGAACGGATTGCTTTTGATCAATCTATCTTTCATGTGTTCTCCTGAATACGTGATACATGGTCTGTACCTGGGTAGATAAATACAATTCGATTGTCAGCAGACATCAGATCCCCAGTATATTACTTGTTGAGCTTGAGCTACATTTCATTATTGTATCTATATACATCAATTTGCGTCCTTCTTATTCATACATTGATCGGAATATGTCAATGAAATTGAGTGTCTCATTTTCATTGACATATTCCGGGTTAGCGCAAATAGGTGCAAGCCCCCTTGTAGCGCTTTCGAAAATAGGTCGTTGACAGAGATTCGATGCCTATGGTCTTTCCCCTGCCAGGGGCATGGATAAACCTGTCGTTCCCGATGTATATACCCACATGGGATATGCCTCTGCCACCTGCCGTGTTGAAAAATACAAGGTCGCCCCTTTTGAGCCGATCTTTTTTGACAGGAGTTCCACTGCTGTACTGCTGTCTGGAAGAACGAGGAACATCGATGCCGTTTAGCTGGTATACGGCCAGCACAAGTCCGCTGCAGTCAAGACCCCTGTTCGGGTCTGCAGAACCCCACCTGTAAGGAAGCCCGATAAAGCTTCGGGCAGTCTGTACAAGGTCCTCCCTGACGTTTTTCTCTGCGCTTGATAGGGAAGGGCGTGCAGGGGAGAGCCCCCTGGCCGATGCATATTTGCCGGGATTGACGATCATGAAGCTATCGATGACGCCCTTGTCTTTCAGATCGTCGGCAGCAGTAATAGCCTTGCCCCGGGTGGGGTAGTTTCCGAACCGTACTTTATACAAGCCCGATGCATGATGGAAATAGAAAGCAGGCAATCCCTGCTCCTCCAGAGACCGGGTGAAACGAACGGCATTATGCACCTGGGAAAAGGCACCTGCCTGGACAGAATAACCCATGGCAGACGCAGCGATAGACGTGGTGGATTTTTGTCCCGGGTCGTAGATGAACGGCTTTTTTGCACAACCGGTTGCAAGCAGTATGAGGATTGTCCATATGGCAAGTCTGTCTTGATATACATGCAGGCCATGATTGTTGGCATCGATAGAAGCAAACGTGAGCTTTGCCATACAAACACTATCGGTCTTCCGGCAGCGTAACAGTAATAGTGTGGTACCCCAAAAAGGCCTGCTGTCTATGCCGATGGTCCCATGATGCTATGGTTTTTGAGGCCTTGTCTAGGGCTATGATAAGCAATACATAAAGACAGGGCCAGACATGGTGTTTCTTGTAGTTCAGGCACGCATCGGCAGGGGTGGAGAATAGTCTAGTCGATTATTTTCCAGGTCATTACTTTGTGGATTGGAATCCAAGGATATTATTATCCTCATGGAAAACAGTTTTCTCGGCAATAAAGATCCGATAAACCATATTCAGCCGGATCATAAGCCGTGCTTGACATAGTTAATGAATTGTGACTTCAACTTATTATAAATGTGATAAATGGGAATATGTTGATGTGCTAGGAGCGTACTATAAATATTAGGTAAACGAACCTGATGAAAGGATTTGCTATGAAAACAAAAAAGTCTCAGCAAATGTCTCCGGATCGAAAGACCATTGAAGTATTCAACCCAGCCACATCCGAGAAGATCGGTGAGGTGCCCTCTTTCAGCCTGGACGAGGCCCGAGCGGCCCTGCAAGAGGTGCGCGCGGCCCAGTCTGGATGGGCGCAAACCCCTATACGGCGCAGGGTAGAGATCATGCATGCATTTGCCTCCATCCTGCATGCACGTGCCCATGATGTGGCAACGCTCCTGGCTAAGGAAAACGGCAAATCCTTCAACGAGGCATTGCTATTTGATATTATCCCTGTGGTGCGCTTGGCAGACTACTATGCCTCTCATGCCAAACGTATCCTTAAGAACAAGAGACTGTCTATATCGCTATTCAAGAACCGCGCAAGCTACATCCACTACCAGCCGCGCGGAGTGGTCTTTGTCATCTCTCCCTGGAACTTCCCGTTGGGCATCCCTGCCGGCGAGGTTGTGGCCGCGCTGATCAGCGGCAACGGTGTGCTGCTCAAGCCGGCCTCGATCACGCCGCTCATCAGCCTCAAGTTACGCGAACTGATGGACGAAGCAGGTCTCGACCCCCAGATCTTTCAGGTGATTACAGGCCCGGGCAGCATGGCTTCCAAGCTGATTGACACCTGTAGCCGTGAGATCGATTACGTGAACTTCACCGGCTCGACCGAGATAGGCCGCAGCGTGGCTGCCCAGTGCGGCAGACACCTGATACCGTGTTCCATGGAGCTTGGCGGGACCGATCCGGCCATTGTGTGCAGGGATGCAGACATTGAACAAGCGGCACGATCAGTTGCCTGGGGCGCCTTTGCCAATGCAGGTCAGGTCTGCGCCTCGGTGGAACGTGTCTATGTCCATGCCGATATATATGACGACTTCGTCAAGAGGCTGATCGACTACACAGGCACTATCCGCCTGGGTGATCCTTTAGCTATGTCCTCGGAATGCGGCGCCATGACGAGCGAGGATCAGGTAAAGATCGTCGAAGAGCAGATAGAGGACGCATGCTCAAAAGGTGCACGTATTGTCACGGGGGGTAAACGTAATCCCGAGGGATCCATGTTCTTCGAGCCCACAGTCATCCTGGATGCCAACCACCAGATGAAGGTGCTCAGCGAGGAATCCTTCGGCCCGTTGCTGCCGGTCCTCAAGGTGGCAAGCGAGGAAGAGGCCATTTCCCTGGCCAATGACAGCCCCTACGGTCTGAGCGCTTATGTATATACCCGCAATCGCGCAAAGGGCCGCAGTATCGCCGAGCGTCTGGAAGCCGGTACTGTCATGGTAAACGAGACCCTTATGACCTATGCTCTACCCGAGACACCCTGGTCCGGCATAAAGGACAGCGGCATGGGACGGGTCCATTCGGACGAGGGGCTTCGCGACCTCTGCAGGGCCGCACATGTCAACTATGAGCTCATACGGATCCCGCGTCCGCTGTGGAAGCATTTCTGGCTCTGGTACCCCTACAGCAGGCAGAAAAACGCCCTTGCCATGGGTATCCTGGGTCAAACCATATACAATGCCCCCTGGCGAAGATGTTTGCGAGCCCTGTTGGGAAAACGCTGATAGTTGGCATTTCCCCAAACCAGTCCATGTCATCGAGGATTTGGGTGGCACCATATCTGTAGGTCGGATTGCAGTAGCCGGTTATCTGCAGGTAGGCAGTAAGAATGAGAATAAGGCAGGCCCAAACAAAAACAGAGATAGAAGAGGTGCGCAAGCTTTTTCAGGAGTACGAGGCGCTCTTGGGTGTTGATCTGAGCTTTCAAGGTTTCAAGGATGAACTTGCCGGTTTGCCCGGGAAGTACTCGAGGCCAAGTGGCGATCTCCTCATAGGTGTTATGGAAGATAGGATATCCGGATGCGTTGCTCTTCGAAGGTCCGACAATGGTGTATGCGAGATGAAGCGTCTTTTCGTAAGACCGGAGGCCAGAGGGAAAGGCCTCGGCAGACAACTTGCACAGGATATCATTGCGGCGGCACAAAGCCTTGGCTACTCGCTGATGCGGCTCGATACACTCGGCAGACTTGCCGAGGCTATGCATCTTTATGAAACGCTCGGATTTAAGAGAATAGATCCGTACTATAAGAATCCTCTCCCCGGTGTCGTATATTGGGAGTTGGACTTGAAGGCACAATAGTCCATGGGGCTATTTAATAAAAAGCATCCTGTTTCAACCATTGGTCTATAGAAGAAGTGTAAATAAATAAAGTTGGGAGCACTAGTCTTATATTCCTCTTTTATACTGGATGTTTGTTGTGGGATGAATGATTTGATAGAGTTTGTCTTTTGAATCGGGATCTCCATTCAGAAGATTTTCAAAAGACTTTATGACTCCGATTTTATCCGTCTCTATTCTAGTCTCGGTTTTTATGTCCCTTAGATCAATTAAAAAACTGGAAAAAATATTCGGAAGATCCGTGATAATATCTGTATTCAAGAAATTGTGATTATTGTAGATGCAATGATAGTTCCCTTTTGTTTTGTCTATAAAAAGAGAAACATCATTTAAATTTGTAATGGATGATGATTTATTACATTCTTGAAGACAGTCCTCATCGATGCTGTTTTTTTCACAACCAATAACCTGATGGAATAGGCATTGTCTACTGCTTAGCATCAATATGGGATGATAGATACTATAGTATAGTCTGAAATGCTTAGGATTGATAATTCTTTGTATTTGACGTTTATTGATCTCATTTGAAATAAATGATCCATAACAGTTAAACGTATTTTTTAAACATAACAAGCTGAAGGAATTAACAATATTGAGATAGGGTCCGGCTATCCAGGGTAGCCCCATTCCATGGGCTTCATAAGCTATTCCGGTATTATTTGTTACAATAAGTTCCGGTTGCGCCTGTTGAAGAAACTCTACTGCAGCAGCATAGTCTTCCCCTATTAAAACAGAAGGGAACCATGGAATCAATTTTTTGTTATTAGAAAAAAGATCTATAAACTCAGAACAGTTGTTTTTAAAACAACCGGGAAGTTGAAAAAATATATCTGCAGAGGTCTTATCACATAGGCACAAATCATTACGGGAGGAGATTAATACTCCAAGAGTGGCTTTAATCTTTGATTTGCGTTGCTTGTCTAAAAACGGAACGTCAATTGGGTCAATAAACTCTTTTGAACCATTCAAGATGGATAAAATCCTTTTCTTTATCGAAGTGAGTTCTTTAAAAGCGATAAAAAGATCTCTTTGAAGATTGTCTAATTCGAGATGCTTAATGTAATATTCCGTATTGTTTAAGGCTTTGAGTCTTGCTGATAATATATCATAATCCAGGCTTTCAGCATTGCTTTTTTTGTTTTTCTGGAAAATATCCTTACTGCCTGGTGGTGTTGTTTTAGCCGAACCTCCCTGGTCCCGGCTGTTTCGGCTTAGAGTGTATGTGCCTGCATTTGAGAGATTTGTTTCTGAAAAGACAATAAATGAAGTGTCCGGCGTTGTTACAGACACTTCTAAAGGCGTATCAATTTTACCTGAGATGCTTATTATTAAAGGAACCTTGGCTATACTTAATCGATCTATTTTATCTTTAACCCTAGTTGTAATGTCTGCTCTTTCTTTATAAAGTTGTTTTTGATCTTCTTCCATTTTATTAATAGTAGAATAATTATTCATGTCAGAAACCTGTTGAATTGAATTATCCCTGGGATTATCAATAAACATATTCTTATCAATATCACCCTTTAAATAGGAATTTGAGAAATTCCGGTTAAATACCTTGTAAAGATCGCTGTTATCAGTGTTTAGAGTGTTTTGATTGTAAAAACTCATGATTTGTCTTCTCCAGCAATTTACCACCGTATATACGTAATCAAAATTCTTTATTCTCCCCTCAATCTTTATTGAGGCAACCCCTGCATCATAAATCTCCCTTAGATCAAAATATGCCGAATTATCTTTAAGGTTAAGGGGGTAATCTTTACCTTGCCGAGTAGTTAAATATCTATCTCTGCATGGTTGACTGCATCTGCCGCGATTGCCCGATTTGCCTCCTAGGACAGAACTTAAATAACAAATTCCTGAAAAAGAGATACAATAGGAGCCGTGGACAAATATTTCAGTTGATATATTATTTTTCTTCCCGGTCGAAGTTAAGGCTTTTATTTCATTAATATTCAACTCTCTTGATAAGGTAACCCGGGTAGCTCTCAGTTTGTTCAAGAAATCTATCTGTCCGTCATTATGAGTATTAAGCTGAGTAGATGCGTGTATTTTAAGAGCTTTGAAATATTTAGATAATAGATAAAATAATCCCAAATCCTGAACAATTATCCCGTCAATGCTTGTATTAACCAGTTTGTTCAATATGCTTATAAGGTATGGAATTTCACATTCCAGTATGATTATATTAAGGGTTAGAAAAATCTTGCAATTATTTCTATGGGCAAGATTCAAGATCCCATTCAAATCTTTGATAGTTATATTTGTTGCCCGGTTTCTAGCATTAAATTTATTCAAACCGCAGTATACAGCATCCGCCCCTGCTAAGATTGCAGCTTTTATAGAATCAATATTTCCACCTGGTGCCAGTAATTCAATAGTTCTTTTCATAGGAGTATTTGCAACCTAATTGAAATCAGTGATAAAACAAACGTATTATTTTTAAAAATATCAGATTCAGCTGGAGTTACCTAAATTTATTGATAAAATTAGAAATATAGGTGTCAGGCCTTTATTGTTGACTTTGCTTCACTGAGGAGAATAACCAGCTCACCCCGACCTAGAAGACAAAAAAGCGCGTGATATTAGATGATTATGCATAAATAATCGATAAGATTTATTAGACAGGCTCTGGAGATTGCTCAGAGGTGCTCTATTTATCCGGTTTCGAGGGCTCTATTGAATAGCCCGACACACAATCGACCTTCAGTCATTAAAAAGCAAGGTCTGTTCCGGTACATATTCCATAACCGGCCCCCCATGCCTTCGAAGGAAATTCCCCACAAGGGTCCTGTGGCAATATTTTGGGTCTTTGCAATAACACAAGAGACATACGGTAGAACCGTTTTTTGACAGTTGCCATATTTTTCGGAGTGCATCCAGTTTTTCTTTCGATCCCAATTCCTCTATGAAGAGGTCCCTGAATGCAGGCCAATATGTATCAGCGTTTCTACCCTTCCAATAATGAATATATTGATTAAATAGAGTCTGCGAAGGGCTCAGCTCCGGCCACAACCTGACATAGATTATATAGATTGCATCTGGAGATCATCAATTTTTTTATACCTAAGCCAAATATTTATGCTTTACAATATTTTATGTATTGTTCATTTTTTTGCTTGTCCAAATTTTTCAGGACAGAAGAAATTGACATACCGAAGGTATGCCCGAAGGGTGAGGGGCATGGATGCCCCGAATCAAATAAACGAACCCGAAGGGCGAATTCATCAGGTTGTACGTGTCTAGGACATAGGTAACACTATATAGCACCACCTCAAGACTGCCGATCTGCTGGCTTTTACCATAGATCCTGTGTGGATATCCCGGAATCAGGGAAGATAATGGTGCACCTCTATGCTGCAATATCGATTAGATTATATAAAAAAACATTTAATGGGGTAAATAAATTCCATTTAAAAGGAAAGAATATTCCTTCAGAAGGTTATAAATACAGTCTTAATATCCCAATGTATTGAATATAGGACATTATTTAATGGTATAAGTAGTGCTCTCTATAATTGATGCCTATTTATTTTAAACACCTGGGATATCTAAGAGAATCATCTCCGGAAGGGGATGGATGGGGTGTAAGATGCAGAAATTAATAATGAAGATCGGTTTTTGTCTGGCTTTTGTCCTTTTGTTGGGTGCAAATACGGTACTGGCCTCCAACAATGTCACTCTCATGTCTTCTGATGTGAATGAGAGCGTCTTGAAATTCACCATAGAAGATTATGATTTCAAGGAGGTGAAAACCGCTAAAGGACCAATGCTGGAATTGTTGGTGCCCGATACGGGTAAGATGATGAAAAAGGGGGCTCCGGCATTGCCGAAGATGGCGGCAAGCGTATTGATCCCTGATAGTGCGGGTATGGCAGTTGATGTTGTCGGCGCGGATTTTGTCGAACTTAATGACATCGACTTGGCGCCTTCAAAGGGGAACCTGACAAGGGATGTGGACCCGGATGACCTGCCTTACACCTTTGGTAAACAGTATAAAAAAAATGCCTTTTACCCTAAAAAACTGGCAAGATTGAGGACGCCGCACATAGTCAGGGATTTCAGGGGCCAGACGGTTGTCGTGCATCCCTTCATGTATAACCCGGTTGCAAAGGTGTTGAGGATATACACGGAGATCGTTGTAAGGGTTTCAGATACAGGCCGGACAGGCGAGAATGTATATTCCCGGCAAAAGGCCCTAGAAAAAACCAGCAAGAGATTCAAGGACGTCTACTCAAGGCATTTTATCAATTATAATCAAGCCAAATCATATTACACCTCCTACAGGACATTAAATGACGACATCGATAATATGCTGATAGTCTGTTACAGCGGTTTCATGGATGAAATGGCCGATTTTGTGGCCTGGAAACAGAGCCTCGGCTACAATGTCGAGTTGGTCAACTATTCCAACATAGGGAGTTCCTCCAGTCTGAAATCATATGTTGCAAACTATTACAATAATAACGGGTTGACCTATCTGCTGCTCGTAGGTGACCATCAGCAGGTACCCTCATCAAGCACGAGTAGCGGTGATTCGGACAATAACTATGGGTATATTACAGGAGGCGATAAGTATCAGGACATCTTTGTAGGCCGTTTTTCAGCCGAGAATTCCGGCCAGGTAGAGACACAGGTGGAACGCACCATACATTATGAACGCGACCTACAATCATCTGCCGGTTTTTTTAAGAAGGCCATTGGCTCGGGCTCATCACAAGGGCCGGGGCACAACAATGAAATGGACTATGAACATATAAACAAAATCCTGAGCGATCTGGACGGGGATGGTTATTCTACAAATACGTGTCATCAAAGCGGAGGCAGTACTTCACAGATGACCAGTCTGATCAATGCAGGTGCCGGTACGATATTTTATGCCGGCCACGGCTCTACCAGCGGCTGGGCATCATTGAGCTATTCAATCTCAGATGTAAATTCGCTCAGCAATCGAAACGAACTGCCCTTTGTGGTCTCTGTTGCCTGCGTTGTTGGAAACTTTACGAGTTCGACATGTTTTTGTGAATCATGGCAGCGGGCAACCAGTGGTGGCAGCCCTACAGGTGCGATTGCCAACTGCGGATCTACCATAAACCAGTCCTGGATACCACCCATGGACGCACAGGACGAGATGGCCGACCTGTTGGTGCAGGGATCTGTCAGGACTTTTGGCGGCATGTTCGTTAACGGGTTGTTCAAGATGATAGACATCAACGGCAGCTCAGGGGAGCAAGTGGCGGATACATGGGTCTGTTTTGGAGATCCATCCGTACAAATGCGCACGCCGGGCAATCCGGATGGCCCTGAGGAGGGCGGCGGTCCCGACTTGTATACCCTGAAGGTTTATAACGGAAGCGGAGACGGCAGCTTTGAGGCAGGAGAGGATGTAAAGATAACGGCCAATTCAGCGCCGTCCGGACAGGAGTTTGACCATTGGGTGGTGAACTCCGGCAGTCCGCAGATAGACAATAAAAATGCATCGAGCACGATTCTTACCATGCCGGCCGGCAATGTGTCGGTAACAGCAACGTATAAGGAACAGGCCCCGGTATACGACCTGACGGTAGTCAGTGGAAGCGGAGACGGCAGCTTTGAGGCAGGAGAGGATGTAAAGAT
>Ga0272441_10010362_pt1 | contig 14126 bp, 8 predicted proteins | sample SSMProp6N_FD_193582 | JGI IMG/M metagenome (GOLD analysis project Ga0272441, IMG submission 193582) | Marine sediment archaeal communities from Little Sippewissett salt marsh, Falmouth, MA, United States - SSM-Prop-6N | ecosystem: Environmental > Aquatic > Marine > Wetlands > Sediment ... | reverse complement strand
CGCCCACGGTCTACGTGTATGGCCGGAACGGAAAGGACGGCTTTCGCGCCCTGAACCTGGGTGCAACAGGCGGCCGCGTTTTTTGCTACTGCGGCCAAGACGAGCCGTCTCTTTCGGTGGGCAAACTTGACACCGTCTTTTCGCAAGAGGCCGGGTGGACCCACCTTGCGTTCGCGTGTTTCGAGGACTACGTGCTGGGCAAGGCCTGGGCCCCGGGTTCACCCGAGCCCGCGTGGCAGGTCGAAGGCCGGGACGCTCGGAACCTTTCCGGCGAATTCGCCCTCGGGGTGTGGACCTCGCCGCGCGAGCCCTCCAAGGCCACGGTGCTCTTCGACGACGTGCGTTTCGCGCCGTTGCGCGCCGAGGACCTGGAGGCGTGGGGGATCAGGCCCGGGCCCTGGCCCCGGTTGGACCCGGCGTCGCTGCCCGGATCTCCGGGGGTGTTTCGCGCCACGGGGCGCCTCGGCATCGCATCGGCGTGCACTGCCATGGCATTCGACCTCGCCACAGGCGCCATGGCGAATCTCGTCGACACGCGCACCGGCCGCGATTTCGTCGCTCCTGAGGTCAAACGCCCGCTGTTCAAAGTTGCGCTCACAAAACCCTGTGAGGGCAAGCGCGTGGATATCGATGCGCGCGCGTTCGCCAGCGTCGAAGTCCACAGCGACGCACAGGATGTTTTGCAGATCGATTTCGCACACCTGTCCTCCCTCGCAATGACTGCGCATGTGACGGCGTCCCTGCTTGACAACCACACCATCGGCCTCGACATGAGGATCGAGAATGCGTCGGACTGGTGCATTGCGAGCATTGTATTCCCCATCGTGCCCGCGCCGCCGGTTCTGGGCGATGACGATTCGGACGACGCGTTGGTTTTGCCGTGGTCGAGCGGTGCGGTGCTGCCCTCGCCCGGGCGAGAGAGCGTGTCGCATACCGCCGACTACCCCGGTGCGGCCTTTGCACAGTTCCACGCCTTCTGCGACGAAACGGCCGGCGCCTACTTCGCTATGCAGGACCCCGACGGCCACTGCAAGCGCTTTCACCTTCACTGCGTGGCCAATCAGTCTGTGTCAATCACGCCCGAACACCTTCTCCCGGAACTCCCGGGCCGGGAGGTCGCTCTTCCCTATCCCACAGTGGTGCGCACGTTCCAGGGGGACTGGCGCGCGGCCGCGGCCATCTACAAGGCCTGGGCCGCCAACCAACCGTGGTGCGCCAAGCGGCTCGTGGCGCGCGAGGACATACCCCAGTTTCTGAAGGAAGGTTCCGGCATCATCATCACCGGCATCCAGAATCCGGAGGGCCGCGCACAGCTCTTGGGCGAACGCCTCGAGAAGTTGCCGGACCTCATGGATGCCTACCGGGAACGCACCGGCCTGAAGCACATGATCTTTGTCCCGTACGGCTGGGAGAACCGCGGGACGTGGGCCGGCATCAACTACCTGCCTGCCGTGCCTTCCAACGATATCTGGCGCGAAGCGAACGCCATGCTCGAGGTGCGCGGTCACCGCACCGCGTTCCTGACCTCCGGGTTCTGGTGGGTCACCAAGCGGCAGGAGACCAGCAACGGTCCCGCCTTCGATGACACCGCGGACTTCGAGCAACGCAAGGCCATGTGCATCACGAAGGCCGACGGGACGACCTGGCAGGTCGACAACTACAACCGGTTGAAAGAACATGGGTCGTGGCGCGGGCTGTCCGTCAAGTTGTGCCACGGCAGCCGGGAGGCGCGCGATACGATGAAGCGCGTGTTCCTCGACGTGGCCGGCTTGGGCGTGCCCCTCATCAGTTTCGACCAGGAGATCGGCGGGTGCCAGACCGCGCCCTGTTACGGCCAGAACCACGGCCATCCGCCCGGATACGGCGCGTGGATGTGGACCGATTTCCGCGACGTGTGCGCCGACATTCGAAGGGAAGGCAAGCCGATTCAGCCGGAACTCGGGTTGTTTCTCGAAAGGGTCAGTGAATTGGCCATCCCCTACATGGCCACGTACTGGAGTCGTCAATTCGGCACGGTCGACGTGGGCGTACGCCGCGGGCAGGGCATTGGGCTCTTCTCTTACCTCTATCACGAATACGTGACCGCTATCGGCGCCGCGTGCGTCCAAGGCCAAGGCCAACACGGGACACGTCCCCATCCCGGGCTTCGCTGTTATGTGCTGGCCAACAACCTTGTTCGTGGCCTGATTCCAGGGCCCTTTCTACACGAAGTGCCGCTGGAAACGGACAAGGAATGGGAGTCGCTCGTCAGCCGGGCCTACTTCGCGTTCTGCCGGCCGTACGCCCATTTTGCCGAGTACCTTCTTCTGGGCGAAACCTGCCCGCCCATCGAGGTCCGCTGTGCCGATACGGCGCTGTGGTTTTGGCGTAGGGATGCGGCCCGCGGGAAACCCATTCGCAAGGGCGGGCCGCCTCTTGTCAAAGTGCCCATCGCGCTGCCGGCTGTGGCTGTAGGCAGTTTCATCGGTGAGGACGGGTCGACGGCCGCGTTTCTGGCCAACACAACGCCGGAGCCTCAGGCCGCCGTGGCCATCATACCAAAGGACAAGCGCGTCATCGTCTATCGAGAGGAGCGGACCGAAGAGAAGCGGTTCGACGCGTCCGACACGGATCTGCCGGTACCGTTGACCTTCGACCCCTTTGGCGTCCGCGTCGTCGTGATGCGGTGAAGGGGGAGGCTCGGCGGGAAGGACCGGCTCGCGGGGATGCTCGTCCTGGGAGCGCCGGCATCCTTGCCGGCTCTCTGCAAAAGGTCAATTGGATCCGCGCGGTGTGCGTGCCGAAGTGATGTCCCATTGGATGACGCGGTCGAGGCCGAAGATGGTCTGGCGGGTAGCTTGGGCGAAGCTCTTGCCCATTCCGTAGGTACCGTCATCGAAAAGGCCGTCCATCATCTCCCGCCAGAAGTCGAGGTACTTCGGGTCGCGGGTTTGCTCGTAGGCGAAGGCGACGATCTCCGCGTTCATCAGACACGTAATGCCGCGTCCGCCGGTATCGCGGTGCGTGGGTGAGTTGCTGATGTAGCGGAAGCCTTTTCCGGGGTTCCAGGATTCGTTCATGAGCCAGTCGGCACCGCGGACCAGCATGTCGCGGACGTCCTGGGGGTCGTCGGGCTCCTGGTCGAGATACCGCAGGATGCCGTAGCTGAGTATCCCGACTGCGAAGGCCTTGCCGCCCACGACGGGGGTGCCGCCGGTCTCGTTGCGGGGGGGCGTGTGGAGCCAGCCGCCTGTGGCCGGGTCTTGGCGTTCGATGCAGCGCTCGATCATGAGCCGGGCGGCGTTGAGGTAGTAGGGGTTGCCGCTGAAGTTGTATGCGGCAGCGGCGTTGATGATGGGCCAGCCCCCGGAACGCTCGATGCTGAAGTTGAACGCCGGCGTCAGCTTCTCGGCCTGATGCGTGCAGACCCGCTCAGCCACATGCCGGAACCATGGGTCGCCCGTCAACGCGGCGTAGAGCCAGTTGCCCTCCTGGTAGATGTGGCCCTGCGGGTCCATGGCGCCGTGCAGCATCCTGCGGTAGCTGGCCAGGTAGGCCTGCGCGTCCTTGGCGTCCGGCGGGAACTTCAATGCATCAAGGTCGAGGCCGGTTCCGACGTGGTTGAAGCAATGTTCCCACACAAGGCCGCGAAGGCCTTGCGCAAACGCGCCGTGGATGGTGTCGACCGTGCTGAAGTGACGCGCCATCTCGAGCCCCCGGTCGAAGTAGCGCCGGTCGCCCGTGCGCATCCATTGGAGGCCCAGGGCCCAGCCCATGTCGTACTCATTGTTGCCGTAATTGAGGTAGCGCTCGCCGAACCAGTCGCCGTAGTGCATCCAGCCGTAGGTCCGGCGGTCCTCCCGATCCTTGAGATTCGCTTCGAAGTTGCGCGCAAAGAACTCCTCGTAATCCTCCCACACCCCTTCCGTGCGCGGGAAGAGCGGCCGGCCCAACACGCCCGTCCCCATCACGTACCCGGCCGGGGCCTGCGGCAGCAGCGGCGCGGCCGCCCAAGCGGCATACGGCCCAGATTCGGCGTCACCCGGAGCACCGTAGCGCACGAAGACCTCGTGCTGCGTCAATTGCCCTGCGCGGAACAGATAGTCTCCGTCCTTGAACCACCCGTAAAGCTTGTAGAACCACGCCTGGTCGTCTTCGCTGCTGTAAGTGTCGGGCGCGAGTTTGGGTAAGAGGCGGACTTCCACGCCGTTGGGCGTGACCGCATACCCGCTGGGATAGGTTTGCCAGAAGTTGCGCACCCGCACCGTCACGCGCGTCTGGTCAGCTTCAGCCACAACCACGCCCGCGGAACGCTCGCCTTCAACAATGCCGCTGCCGGTTCTCAGCGCGTAGTGGTTGTCCTTGTCTTGGTGGATCCACAAGCCGTCCGCGTCGGGCACGCTCTCGGTTGGTCGCCCGTCGAACCCGCCGCGCAACCCCGCGTCAAGCGGCACACGCAAGATGATCGAGCGGATCGCCTGGAACTGCGGCTCGGGCTGGTCATTGCAGACCGAGACATTGAGCGCGATGGCGGGCTGGCCTTTCCACAACGTCAGCCGGATCAGGTACTGCCAGGCGGGTTTCCCGTCGGGGTCGACCAACGGCCCTGACCATTTCAGCACGGCGCGCACCGGGCCGTTCACCTCGACTGCCAGGCTTCCCGCGTCCGGCGCCCCGCAGGTCAACACGACGCCGTCACCGGTTTCGACCTCGATGCCCCCGGCCGCGCACGGCGCCTTGACGCGCTCGGCGTTGCTCACGATCCCGTCGTCATTCCGGTCAAAACCCACGCGATCGAACAGGGCGGGCGTCTGCTTGTGCACGTCAAACGCCAAGGTCCCGGTCGTGACCGTCCAGACCTCGCCAGTCTCCGTGATCGCCACGGTGTTCGGAGTGTGCGAACCTAACGCGGGCCATACGGGCCGCGCCTCGAGTCGGTACTGGCCGGGCGCGTCCGCCAGAAAGCTGAGCGTGGCCCACTTGACGCTGCCGTCCGGCCACCTCGAGAAGCACTCGGCTTGGAGCGTGACCGGGCGGTCCGCGGCGTCGAACAGGCGCACGTCCCGGCACTGGGCCAGCGTTCCCTTGGCAAACGGCATGCCGATTGTCGCCGGCCAGCCCTGGCGCGGGTCGCCAGTCGGTTCGGGCACGGTGAGCGCGATCGTCTGCGGCTGCGTGTCGGACGGTCGCTGAGGCGCGGGTTTGAAGCGCACCACCTCGGAGGCCAGGGGTTGTCCTTCATATTCCGTCGTGATGCGCGCTTGGTACTCTTTGGCCGGTTCGAGGCCGCGCAGCGCGGCGCGGTGGTTGCGCCCGGTATATGGATTCGCGGTGGTGGTGTGTTCGAGATCGTCCAGGCCGTATTCGACGCTGCCCGTCTCGACAATGGTGGTCGTGGTCCAGCAGATATCCACGGCCCCAGGCTCAGGGCTCCACACCTCGATGTTTTCAAACGAGGGCGGCGGCGGCACGATTGGGTTCGTAGCGAAGCACAGGCTGTAGACCCGGTAGAAACCCACGGGCGTGCCACAGGTGAAGGTCACGGTGTCGCCTGCTGCAACCTCGAACGGGTTCTTGAAGCTGAAGAGGGCCATGCCGCCTTTCGCCCTGTCCGCCACCGCACACCCGATGTCGGTTCCGTTGAGCGTGGCCGTCAACTGCTCGCTACCGTCCACGTCATCGTTCATCACGACCCCGAGGTAGAACATGCCCGTGCGGTCGAATACGTAGCTGAATGCGTCTCCCGGATTCCCGGCCTTGATCAGGTTACCCTCGCTCTCGAAGCCGGCCCAGGCTGCCGTGTCCACCGCCGGCGCCAGGAAACCGCCGTTTGCCTCGAGCCAGGATTCCAGGCCGCGCCAGACGGGGTACCGCTCAACATGCGCGGCTGATGCGGGAACCGGCACAAAGCGGACATAGTCGTAGTAGCCCGGTCCGGGGCTGGTGCGCGGGTGCGCGTACCGGTCGTCCACCCAGAACTCGAAGTGCCCCTCAGGCAGGATCTGCGTGCCGAGGCAGAGTTCCTCACCCTGGTGTTTGAACCACTGTTTGCCGTCCAGCGAGTAGGCTAGGGGCCTCCCGGGATTGCTGACATACACCCGATACGCCCCCGGCGCCAGGTCGTCAACCACGCTGTGCAGCGGTGGGGCGCCCTCTTCAGGCGTCGATCGGTCCGCGGCAACGTTCGGGCTGGCCAGCACCGCGTCCGCGGACCGCTTATGTTCGATGTCCTGTTCCTTTGTCCAGAGCATCCAGCGATCGGCGGTGCGATCGTTCAGCCGCCATGCGGATTCCGGGGCCGAAATGGCCTCACTCTGGTAGACAATCCCTTGCGGCTCCACGCCCAGCGCGCCCCCACACGCGACCAAGGCGGCCGCGAGGCCAAGCGCCAGATGCCGTATTGGCCGGCCGCGGCCAGGCCCACGCACAACGCGGACGGGGTCCGTGAAGCGGACGGGGTCCGTGAATCGGTACACGGTACGCTCCTTTCAACCGGATCCGGTTTGCATTACCTTGAGAATGCCCTCGGCAGGTTCCGTCACCTCAGGATATACGTCATAGTCCACGTCCTGCCCGCGCAAGGTTTGCTTCAATGGCGTAATGACGAATCTGCCGCCGTGAAACACGCCGCCGGTCAGCACCACGGGAATCGGCCGCCTGTGCCATGCGACCTTGCGCGCAGTGGCATTGACCAGCTTGCCCAACTCGCGGCCCGCTTGGCGGCAGATCTTTCGTGCAACGCCATCGCCCTCCTGAGCGGCGTCGAACACGTGCTGCGTGAAGGCCGCGACCTGGGTGGCCGAGACATGGCCGCTGCGGTCGATATAGCCGAAGATATCCCAGACGCGCGCGATGCCCAGGAACGCATTCAGCTTCTCCGTCAGGAGCGTTTCAGGGCTCAGGCCGTCCTGCGCCAGCATGACGGCCCGTACCGCCCGGCGCCCGATCCAATAGCCGCTGCCTTCATCGCCGAACTGCGGACCGAAGCCGCCGCAGGTGGTCCAGTGACCCTGTTCGTTGAACGCGCGGCAAGACGACCCCGTGCCCGCCACGAGCGAAATCCCCCAGTTCAACCCATACAGCGCCAGTGCGAGTTCGCCCTCGGAGGTCTGCACGAACTTCACCGGGCCAAACACATTCTTGACGATGCCCTTGACCAGTACGGCGTCCATGGGCGCGGCAAGACCGGCGGTCGTCACCTTGCCCTTCACGCGCTCGGCGACCCGCTTCACCCGTTTCAGTAAGGCGCTGGTCTTGCGCGCGTATTTCGCGCGGTCGATGTACAACCCGCTGGCCGGGCCGCCCACTTCCTTGGCCAGGACGTTCCGGTCCGTGTCGGCCAGCAGGATGCGCGTCTTGGTGCCTCCCCCTTCGATGGCGAGCCAGAGTTCCTTCATGGCTCAGCCCAACTCGTGGGCGAAATGCACGAAGGCCGCGGCCGTCCATTGCAGGTCTGCCACGACCCCAAAGCCGACGCCTCCCTGGTCGCCGGGGGCGCCCTTCCGGGGCAGGTCCGGCGGCGATAACTCGCTCGTCGCGTCGTAGTACTCATAGAAGCAGCCGTGGTGCATGTAGTGCCGCACGATCTCGTTGATGCTCTTGCGGGCAATCTGCCGGGCCTCCTGAAAGAACCCGTAGGCCAACAGGCCGTCATACAGGAGCACGTTGACATTCACCCACGTCGGCCCGCGCCACATGTCCTTGCTGAACCAGGGCTCGTCCTGCGCCACGCTCGGCACGGGAAACCGAGACCAGAACTCACTCGGGTTCATCAAGTGCATGCGCAACGCCTCGGCGCGGTCGCGGTCTGCGATCTCGCCCAGCAACGGCATGAAGCCCGCCGTCGTCTTGACGCGCACGAACTCGCCGGCCTCGTCCAAATCGTAGTAAAACCGGCCCTCGTCGTCCCACAGCAACTCGTTCACCTGGGCCGCGATCCGCATACGGCGCTGGTGCCACTCCCCCGCCTCTGTGTATCTGTCCAGATAGCGGGCCAGCTTCTCGAGGGCGTTGTACTCGGCCGCCATGTAACTCGAGAGGTCCACGGCGGTCACCGCGCTGACGTTATCAAAGCGGGGGCTGTTGTCCATACCCGACTCGCCGCCGCGCGCGGCCTTGACCGGGTCGTCGCTCACGCGGAGTTGCCAGCCGTAGAGCCCGGTGTCGTTCCGGCGATTGGCCTCAAACCATTCAATGTACCGGACAATCTTGGGATACAGCTCGCGCAGAAACTCGGTGTGCATGGTGCGCTCAAACTGGCGTCTGAAGGCCCAGGCCACGATGGGCGGTTGCGAATCGTCCTCCTCCCTCGCGGGAACGCCCGGCTGCGCCGCCAGCAACAGCTTGCCGTCGTCGCGCTGCTTAGCGAACAAGGCCCGCAGCGCGTCTTGCCCCAGATCCGGGCGCACGTGCTGGAGGCCCAGCGAATGGAACGCCGTGTCCCAGAGCCACATGTGGCGGTGGGGCATGCGGTCCGGGGTGGTCCAGCGGCAGGGGATGTCCAGTTGCGCGCTCTCGGTGTTGACCTTGTGTATGCTGACGGCCTTGAAATAGGCGCGCCGGTTGTTGCCGACAAAGGACGGCGGGACCGGCACCGATTCGTAGAACGCAAGCCGCTGCCGGATCACGTCGGCCAGTTCGACCGTCAATGCGCGGCCGGCCCGCTCGAGCGCCTCCTGCTCGCCGGCGTAGGACACGGCGATCCCGATCTGCCGTTCAGGGGCGGCGGGCCCGCTGCACACCGCCAGCCACCAACCCACGCCTTCAAAAACCTCCGCGTCTTCTCGCACGCGCCCGGGGCTGGCGGGCACCAGTTCGGGAAACACGCCCTCGGGCAATTCCTCGAATGCGATGCGCACCGTCATGCTTGCGCGGTCGACAAAGGCACCCTCAACGACGCCCTCGCATTCCTCCGCAGAGCACGAGCAGCGCCAGCAGTCCGACAGGCAGAAGTCCGTGGGGACACGCCGTTGCACGAGGCGTGTGGCGCCGGCATTCGCAACCAACGTCAGCCGCGGTTCGAGCCAGAAGCGCCACCCGATGCCGTCGAGTGTGCCAGCGGCGACAAAGGGCTCGGCATGACACGTGTCGCCGTCCACGCCCGAGAACGCGAACAAGCCCCCCTGCTGCCATACGTTGGCCAGTTCTTCCATGGACTTCGGTACTCCTTCGGCTTCGGGGGCTTCGGCGTGCCGCGTGCGTCCTTTGGTCTATCCCGGGAACAGATACGCGATAAGCGCCTCGGCCTCGCTGAAATCGGGAATCAGGATGTCGGCGCCCGCCCGCAGGAGGCGTTCGCGCTTCTCCTCATTCCAGCCTTGACGCTTCACCTCGTCTGTGGCCACGCCTATGGCGATGCACCCGTGCTCCTTGCCGTTGCGAATCTCCACCGGGCCGTCTCCGATCGTCAGGACCTCGGGCCCATGCAGATCGTGCTGCGCAATCAGCTCGGCGATCACTTTCTCCTTCGAGTATTCCTTGAAGCTGCGCAAGGCGCCCCAAATCTCCTGGAAATACGGCGCCGCGCCCACGACCTCGGCCTCATGGCGCACGTCCTGCCGGTCCGTTCCACTGAATACGTACAGCGTGATCCCCCGCTCGTGGAGCAGCCTTACGAAGTCGAGCGACCGGCATACGGTCACCTCTTCAAGCGTGAGTCCCCCGGACTCAAGCCGCGCGATCCGCTCCCGGACAGGAATCATCAAGCGCTCATTGTAGAGGTCCTTGTATCCCTGGGCATCGAGGATCTCATCTTCAGGAACCATCCCGTGTTCGCGTACCATCTTGACGAGGATGTCCATCTGCAGGATCGTCTGGATCCCCGTGGTCTCATCGATCACACGCTTCACGGTTTCCTCGATCTCGGGGGGGGGCGTCTTGCCGCCGCATATCATCTCCACCATCAGGGGGCCCATGATGTCCTGCCACCCTTGGCGAAGCGTACTGATGGTGCCGTCGAAGTCAAAGAGGGCATGTTTTGCGCGCCCGCGCTCGACCTCGTTCACGATCTCGATTGCGGTGCCGGGCAGTACGTGTCGTGTCATCAGCCGTCACTCCACCATGAATTCGACGAGCGTGTACACGGGCACTCCCGCCAGTTTCTCGCGGCCCTTCAGCGGGGGAAGCTCGATCACAAACGCCGCTTCCACGATCTCCGCGCCGAGTTTGTTGACCAGCCCGGCCACTGCGGCCACGGTCCCGCCGGTGGCCAGCAAATCGTCAATCACCACGACGCGGTCGCCGCGCTGGAGGGCGTCCACGTGTATCTCGACGGCGTCGGTGCCGTACTCGAGGTCGAACTCCTCGGAAACCGTTTGCGCAGGGAGCTTGCCTTTTTTGCGCGCGGGGACGAAGGGCAGGCCCATGGCATACGCGAGCGCCCCGCCGAAGATGAAGCCACGCGCCTCAACGCCGACAATAACGTCTACATTTTGGTCCGCATACCGGGCCACCCACCCATCGACGATCTCGCGCAATGCCGCGCCACTGCCAAGCAGGGTGGTAATATCCTTGAACTGAATGCCCGGCTTGGGAAAGTCGGGCACGTTGCGGATGAGGGAAGCAAGGTCCATCGGCTGCAATCTCCTTCCGTACCTGGACGCCGCCTCAACACGTATTCCACGGCTTGAAGTCTTCGATGTTTTCCGCCACAAAGCCCCGCAGTTTATTCATGGCGTCCTTCTCGATCTGGCGAATACGCTCCCGGGTGAGCGAGAACTTGCGCCCGGTCTCCTCCAACGTGTGGGCGCGCCCGTCCATCAGCCCATAGCGGAAGCGCAGGATGTTGCCCTCCCGCGGGGTCAGTTGCTTCATGAGCTCTTCCATCTGCTGGTCGAGTTCGAATTGCACGATGCCCTTATCGATATGCAGCGGCTCGACCTTCTCCGGTATGCTCCGGCCGCTTTGCACATCCGTGCTTTCCATCTTGTCCAGCGGGGACACGTCCCTGACGAACTCTTGTATCCTGTTCGCCTCGCTGGCCTTGATTCCCATCGCCTCTGCCACCTGCTCGGGCTCCGGGTACTTACCGGATCGGATATAGAGGTCGTTCACCGTCTTCTTGTATCGGGCTACGTTGTCCGTGACGTACACGGGGATCCGGACGGTGCGGCCCTGATTGGACAAGGAGCGCGTCACGGCCTGACGAATCCACCACGTCGCATAGGTCGAGAACTTGCAGCCCCGCTCCGGATCATAGCGGTCCACGGCCTTCATGAGCCCCAGATTCCCCTCTTCGATCAAGTCTTGAAGGGGCAGACCGTAATAGAGGTACTTCTTGGCGATACTGACAACCAGACGCAGATTGGAGACAATCAGTTTGCGCCGGGCGGCACGGTCCCCCTTCTGGGCCCGTTTCGCGAGGCGGATCTCTTCGGAGGTCGAAAGCAGGCGGATTCTCGAGATCTCGCCAAGGTACGTACTCAACCCGTTCTCTCTGGAATCCGCCAAGATCCTACCTCAACGCAAAACGTGGCTGCGCCGCACGCAAAAGAACGACCAACCTCACACCCATCGCACCCGCGCCCGGCCTCTCGCATCATTCGACGCCGCGATTTCGACCTCTGTTCTGCCATTCTACTCGACCGTATAGAGGCGGTCAAGGAGAGCTTGCAGGGCTTCTGCGTCACAGAAAGAACCTTGGCATGGTCCCAGGCCTCTGTTGCTTCGTGTTCGCCAACACCCGTGTGAAAAGCACGAGAGTACGCCCCAAATCTGACGCAGGCCCCTTGCGATTGCCGTGCCAAGGCGGTAGCATAGCGCTTTCAAACGCGCGAAGGAGAAACAGGTTATGGCGGTGCAACCGATCCTATGGCGCGATGGCGAACTGACCATCATCGACCAGACGCTGCTGCCTGCAGAGTGCCTCCGGATCACGCTCGATACGCTCGATAACGTGTGGGAGGCCATCAAGTCGCTGCGGGTACGCGGCGCACCGGCTATCGGTGTCTGTGCGGCGTTTGGCGTCCTTGTCGGCGTGCGCGAGAAAAAGCCGGAGGACGCAGCGGGTGTTGTTCGCGCAGTGCGTGAATCGGCCGAGTATCTGGCCCGCTCACGACCTACGGCCCTGAACCTCTTTTGGGCCCTTGACCGGATGCGGCGCGTGGCCGGCGCCCATGCGGCCATGCCTTCGGCCGGGGCGTTGTTCGAACGGCTCGAACGCGAGGCAAAGGCCATCCTCGAGGAGGAGCACCGGCTCTCGCGCGCGATAGGCGATCACGGCGCGCCCCTGATCCAGGATGGCGACGGCGTGTTGACGCACTGCAACGCGGGTGGGCTCGCGACGTCCGGCTACGGCACGGCGCTGGCCGTCATGTTCCGGGCGCACGAATTGGGGCGGACCTTTCGTGTATACGCGGATGAGACCCGCCCGTTGCTGCAGGGCGCGCGGTTGACCACGTGGGAGCTGATGCAGGCCGGGATCGACGTCACGCTCATCTGCGACAACGCGGCCGCGCAGGTGATGCGGGAGGGCCGGGTGCAACTGGCGATTGTGGGGGCGGATCGGATCGCCGCCAATGGCGACACGGCCAACAAGATCGGCACCTACACGGTCGCGCTGACCGCCAAGGCCCATGACATTCCATTATATATCGCCGCAGGGATGAATACCTTCGACCGCACACTGGAAAACGGCGGGCTCATCCCTATCGAGCAGCGAGCCCCCGAAGAGGTCACCCGCGGATTCGGCAGGCAAACTGCGCCGGACGATGTGGACGTGTATAGCCCGGCTTTTGACGTCACCCCTGCGGGCCTCATCGCGGGTTTTATCACGGAGAAAGGCATCCTGCGGTCGCCATACCCCGAGAGCATCGCAGCGGCCCTGTGACGGGTCACTTGCCGAGGTCGCCTTTAAGTAGCACCATGTAGTCGCGGGCGACCTGGAGATCCTCGAGGGCCTCGGCCGCCTCGCACAGCGGCGTGGTTTCGCCCTTCACGGCCGCGAGGAAATTGATCGCCTGCTGCCGCATCGCGTGCACCCACGGCAAGTGGGGCGTGATCGTCTCCGGGGTTGCCCCATTGCCAGGGTCGCGCAGCACCGTGACCTTTCCGGGCCGATTGCTCGCAAGCGGGGCGGGCAGTTCGAGCTTGACGTAACCGCGCTCGAACGCGATCAGGGCCTGTTCCTGCCAGTCGACGGTGGTTTGGTAGGGGGACATCTCGATGGTCCCCGGCACGCCGCTCTGGCTATGGACGACGATGAGGGTCTCCGACGGGTCGGCGTAGGACACGCGGTAACGTTCACCAAGCAAATGCCGCATCAGGTTCACCTGATGAATGTAGTAATTCACGAACGCATCGTACGCCTTGCGGGTCTCGGGCCCCATGTCGCGCGGCCGCGGATCGTAGGCGAGCGGCGGCATGGTTTCCGCGGACGTAATCAGGTCCGTGAAGCCGGCCGCGATCCAGTCGCCAGCCGGCATCAGGATGCGCACGTACCGCATCGCGCCCAACTCGCCGGTCTCCTTCAGTCGATCGATCTCACGGCGGGCATGCATGGTGGCGGGATCGCTCCGCTTGTGGTAGCCGACGAAGTGCCGGGCCTTGCTGGCTTCACGTGCGGCAAGAATGGCCTCACCGGCCTCGATCGAGCATGAAAGGGGCTTCTCGGTGAGCACGGGGACGCCCGCCTCGAACAGGTCAGGGAGAAGCACGCCGTGCCGGTTGTACGGCTGAGGCGCGACAATCGCGTCGAGCTCCACGGCGTGAAGCATGGCCTTATGGTCCGGGTACACTGAGGGCACGCCGTAGCGGGCCGCGACGTTCTTGCCCAGTTCCTGGCGGATCTCGGCCAAGGCGACGACGTTGCAGTCGGCCAGCGTCGCGTAGTTGCGCAGGTGGGCACACTGGCCCATGCTGCCTACCCCAACAAACCCAATACGGATGCTGCTCATGGTGATCCTCCTCAGCCCTCGCACGGCCCGCAGGCCTCTGCGTGCTTCGCCCTGCTCAAGCGCACTGATTAGGCCACAGGGCCGCCGCCCTTCGCAACTCGCCCGCGAAGGGAGTGCATGTGGTGGGGCGAGCGTCCTCGCCAGCCGGCTATCCCTCTTATGGTGGGGCGAGCGTCCTCGCCAGCCGGCTATCCCTCTTGTGGTGGGGCGAGCGTCCTCGCGAGCCGGGTCTTGCTTGGTAGGCGAACTCCGACG
>Ga0272441_10010361_pt1 | contig 14126 bp, 15 predicted proteins | sample SSMProp6N_FD_193582 | JGI IMG/M metagenome (GOLD analysis project Ga0272441, IMG submission 193582) | Marine sediment archaeal communities from Little Sippewissett salt marsh, Falmouth, MA, United States - SSM-Prop-6N | ecosystem: Environmental > Aquatic > Marine > Wetlands > Sediment ... | reverse complement strand
TATTCGGGTTAACGTATTTATATAACCCAAATATCATGAAGAATTATATAGAGTTCTGGAAGGCGAAAAAGAGGATTTATATAGGAGCTGTTTTGAGCCTCCTGATAAGCGTTATCCTTTTACTTGCCGCCTCGCGATGCAGGGTGAGCTGGTTTATAATTTTGTTCGGCCTCCTGGGGCTCATTAAAGGCGTTGTGCTGTTTGCCGTTAAACAGGAAAAGGTAGCCTCCTGGCTTGAATGGTGGACCGGAAGGCCTGTTATATTCTTACGCCTGCATGCCGTCATAGCCGTAATAATGGGCATATTACTTCTATATTCGGCATAGAAATACACAAGGTAAATAAGCGCCGAACGCGGCTTAATAAAACCGACTAATTTCCTTGAAATTACCAGCCCTGGGTGTACAATAAGGAAATCAGCCGGTTTTTTAATAGCCGGCTATACCGCCAAACCGCCTGAGGCGCGCATCGGGAGACATGATGAGGCTTGCGGAAAATATCATTTTAAGTTTGACGATGAATTTCAGGATAGCCGGAACTTTAAGGTTTGATAAGGGATTGTTTTCCGCTTTTTTGTCTTCACCCGAAGACCCGCTTCCCGCATTTAAAGGCCCCACGCCGGAATTGCGCGGAAGGAGCAAAGACCACCCCAGGTACGGAAGATGGATGTACGCCTTTGTCAAATTCTATAAACCCGAAATCGTTCTTGAGGTCGGCACTAACGCGGGCGGGACGGCCGTGGGTATAGCCAGGGCCCTCGTTGAAAATAAAAAGGGGCGCCTGATCTGCGTTGATAACGCGGACGCGGAGCCCCGCAGTTTCCCGGCCGCGGCCGAGAAAAATATAAAATCAACCGGCCTGGAAAGCGAAAGATTCGAGCTTATACTCGGGGATTCAAAGACAGCCGTTCCTCTTCTATTGCCGCGCGTAAAAAGAAAACTGGGAGTTTATCTGGTCGATGGCGACCACACCTTTGAGGGCGCGTTGGCTGATATAGAAAACGGCTTGCCTATGATGGAGCCGGGAGGCTTCATTTTGGTCCACGACGTCGATTTGGGCCTGGACCTTGGCGATGAGGCCTCACCTTCGCATCCGCAGCCCGTCTATGAGGCCTTAAAAGAGACAGCGGAAAAACGCGGTTTGGAATGGTGTATTTTGAAATTTATCAGGAAGCATTTAGGAGTCATACAAGCGAGATAGGGGTGAATCTATGCTGTCCGAAAATAAGTATGCCTCTATTGCGGAGGCCCGCCGCAGGCTCAATATAAAGATTTTGGGCGGCGTTATAGCGATATTCGCGGCAATGCACCTGTTTTTGAATATATATATCGTATTCGCACCGCTCATGTTGAGCCCCGGCGAATTGGAGAAATTAATGCGAACATTGTCAAGGTTGTTCGGCCCGATCGCCATTCAGCAGGACAGAAACGGCATAATATTGGCCGTCAAGCTTACCGTCAGCGCGTTATTTTTGACGGGCGGCATAGGGATAACAATGTTTAAGAAATGGGCGCGAGGACTCGTTATTTGCCTTTTGGCCCTGCGCGCCCTTTACGGCACAGTCGTCTGCGTTGTCTTAGGAATTTTACATCCGCATCTCGCGATTATCGTAGGCGCCGGATCATTTTTATCTTATTATTTTACTCGCCCCGGAATAAATAAACTTTTTCGATAGGGAAGAACAAGTTATACCGTGTTTATTATGAAAAATTTCGAGTTTCACATAAACGCCTTCGGGCCTCGCATGAATGGCGCAAAATTGAAAATATCGCTCGCCCTGCTTATCATTTTTACGCTCTTTTTGGAGGGGTGCGCTTCATTACCCCTTTTCAAGCATGACTTCAAAAAGATGTTTACGCCCCATCTCTCAAGGATCGAGGATAATCCCGTCATAATAATACCGGGCATGATAGGTTCCCGGCTTGTTGACGGCAAGACGGGGAAGATGGCCTGGGGCTCGCTCAGGACAAGCCAGATATTCCGCTTATCCGAGCGGGAGGATATCGCTCTTCCGATAGATTCTTTGCCCATCGGCGATAACAGGGACAATATAGTATCAAAAGGCATTATAGACAGGTATGAATTTCCCATAGAGATAATAGAATTTACCGTTTACAGGGAACTGTTGTATATGTTCGAGGAAATAGGCTACCGGCTGGGGGATATAAGGAATCCCAAACCGGAGGACAACCTCTATGTTTTTGATTATGACTGGAGGCGCGACAATGTGGAAAACGCGAAGATACTCGCCGAAAGAATAGAGCATATTAAGAAGGTAGCCAAAAATCCGCATATGAGATTTAATCTTCTCTGCCACAGTATGGGCGGGCTTATAGGAAGGTATTATATGAGGTATGGGGGCAGGGACGTATTGGGCCAGTCCCCGAATTTTAAGGTTACATGCGAAGGCGCGAAAAACATCAAAAGGCTCATACTTATAGGAATCCCCAATCTCGGGTCTATGCCTGTTTTCGAATACCTGCATAAGGGCCTTGATTTGACCATAGTAAAGTATCCCCCGTATATTATGTTCACTATGCCCAGCATATATCAGTTGCTGCCTCCCAGGTATATCAATAGCTTTGTGGACGAAAACGGCGATTATGTGGAGATAGATCTTTATGATATCCAAAACTGGAAAAAATTCGATTGGTCGGTTTATTCCGAAAAGATAAACGCAGGCATAAAGTCACGTTATAAAGTGCGCTTCAAGGATGATTGGGAGGCCGAGTTTAAGGCGTTTGAGGTAAAAAGAGACAGGTTTATAGAAGCCGCGTTGAAGAGAGCGGACCTTTTTCATAAAGCCTTGAATTTCAAATCAAAGAGGAAGATCCCCTGCGAAATCATACTTTTCGGCGGGGATATGGTATGGACCAAAAACAAGGCCATATTGGCCAAAGACAAAAAAAGCGGCAAATGGCAGACCTATTTTTGGGACAGGCGCCTTAGCGAAAAGATATTGATGCCCGGAGACGGCATAGTCACCAGGGAAAGCCTGCTCGGGGTGCCGGTTGCCAGCACGACAAAAAATAGCTGGGCGGATTCGCCGATAGAGATATCATTCGCGCTTTTTGTCGCAAGGCGCCACGAAAATATCCATAAAGACGCCACATTTCAGAACAACCTTCTCCATATTTTATTGGGCGATTGGGATAACCTGTAAACTTAGGCGTTGTTAAAAAAGGAGGTATTAAAATGAAAAAGTCGTTGATTGTGATAATAAGTATTGTTGCCGTTCTGGCGGCCTTTTCTTTTATAAAAGACCTCGTTATCAAAACTTCCGTTGAAAAGGGGGTAGAGATAGTCACAGGGCTGCCTTTGAAAATACAAAGTTTAAAAGTAGGAATTATGAAGACCTTTGCCGGCATAAAAGGCCTTACCTTATATAACCCAAAAGGGTATCCCGATAAGGAAATGCTGAATATGCCCGAGATTTATGTGGATTATAACCTGCCGGATATTATAAAAGGTAAGGTGCACCTGGAAGAAGTCCTGATCGATTTGAAGCAGTTCACTGTTATAAAAAATAAAAATGGAGAACTCAATTTGGATTCTTTGAAAGTCGTTCAGGACCGCAAAGAAGACAGAAAACCGGCAGGGGGGAAAGATAAGGCGCCCGAAATACAGGTGGACGATCTCCGCCTTAAAATAGGGAAGGTTATATATAAGGACTATTCCAAAGGGCGGGTTCCCGTCGTTAAAGAATTCAACGTGAACCTGAACGAAAGATACAAGAATATAAGAGATCCTTATTCCCTCGTAAGCCTTATCGTGGTAAAGGCGCTTATGAATACGACGATAGCGAACCTTTCCGGTTTTGATTTAAAAGGGCTGCGGGGAACGATTTCAGATACCCTTGCCGGTGCCCAGAAAATAGCGGCGGAGACCGCGGCCGAGGCGCGGGAAAAAATGGAAGAAGCGGCGGAAAGAGCGCGCGAGGCGCGGGAACAAAGCAAGAAGATCATGGAAGACACGAGGAAAACTCTGCAAAAAAGTTCCGAAGACCTGAAGAACGCGTTAAAATTGCCTGTAATCCCGGATAAAAAATAAAAGGAGCCGTAAAAATGCTTACGAAAATAATGGGGACGATATGGGTTATTTTAGGTATTTTATGGACGGCAAAACCGGACATCCTTAAGAACCGCGTTAAAAAGAAAATTTCCCGCAGGATAAAATGGGTGGTTTTGGGTTTTGTGTTTGTCTTCGGCTTTAGTCTGGCTGGAGGCATAATGAGGGCGCCCGGACTTATTTTGAAGATTATAGCGCTGGCGGCCTTGATTGCCGCGATAAAGTTTATTTTATTCGCCAGCTCCGCTAGTTCCGAGAAGATATGGGCGTGGTGGCAGGAGAGAAGTTTGATATTTTTCAGGATAGCGGGGGCTTTTGTGCTGGCGGCGGGATTGATTCTGGTATTGCTGCCCTCCTCGTAGGTGGCTTCGGCCTTGCCGTTGTTCCACCTACGAGGTGGAGAAGGTTGCTGGCGAATTAGAAGCTCTCATCCGAATTTATTAAAATACAAACACGGAGGTGCCAAATGAGTAAGCTGTCAGACGGCGCGCCGCCGCGCGCGCATAAAAGGCGCGAGAGAAGGGAATTTAAAAGGATAAAAAAGCTTTTTATAGCGAGATTCAAAATACTACGGACTAAAGATGGGGTCTCTGAGCCCGTACGATGGAATATGGTTACCATAAAAAATATTGGAGCCAAAGGGGCGCTTTTTAATTATAGCAACGAACTTCCCCTCAGTTCGCTTTTGGATTTAAAAATAAACTTTCCGCAGTCCAGGACCCCGATAACCTGTAAGGCAGAGGTACTCCGCGTCGAAAAACCGCAGAGCTCGGTCATATTTAATATAGCCGCGGTTTTTGTGGAGGTTAAAGAGAAAGAAAAGGAATTGATAAACAGCGCCGCCGAAATGTTTTATTCGAAAAAAGAAGGAGAGATCGAACCTTGATGCGCGACGCGCGATCTCGGGCGTGAAAACGCTTAAACATTTTAAGGAATAAAACGCCAGAATTCCTTGGGCGTCGAGTTGATAACCTTATGGTCAATTCATGGGCGACGCTTTTTGTGGGCATATTCGTGCCTGTTACCGCGGCTCTTTATTGGAAGAGGGCCAATCCTCAGGCGGCCTGGGTTTCTATGACGGCCGGGACCTTGACATGGATAGGCTACATCATCGTCAGGACCGGAAATTTTCAGGAGATAGCGGATAGTATGTTTTATACGGCGGCGGCATACGGGGGAATCGTAAGTTTTTTAAGCTATGTCTTAGTGACTATATTGAAGCGCGGTAAGATAAAAGAGGTAAGATTGCCTTCGGAATATCCCGGAGAATAAGACCCGAGCTTAGACCATAATGATCTTGGCTGGGGCAAAACCGTTGAAATTGGGAACGGCGCTTGCGGATGAGTAAGCGCCTATATTTTTCACATAGACCACGTCGTTTACATAGAGCTCCGCTATTTCTTCGTTCGAAGAGAGGGTATCGAAAGAATCGCATGTGGGGCCGGCAAGCGTACTTAGGAATTTTTGGCCGCGTCTTAGACTTTTGAATTCGTATTTGCAGTGGTCGAACACCATGCCCGAAAAATCCCCGTATATGCCGTCGTTGAGGTAATAGTAATTCTTATTATTGCGGAAAGTCCTGCCTATGACCTGCGTTACCAGGATTCCCGCCGGACCCGCGAAGAATCTGCCGGGTTCCGCGATAAATTTGACGTTTTTATCGAATAAGGCCTTTTTCTCAAGCCGTATCTGCGAGGCCATCCTTTCGAAGTTGATCCCTACCTCATTGTCGAAATGGGGAATCGGAAATCCTCCGCCTATGTCGACCATTTTTAAGGGCATACCGTTTTCCTTGGCCTGCTTGAATATGCCGGCTGTGATTTCCAGCGCCTGCAGGTAGTTTTCCACGTTTGTCGCCTGTGAGCCGACGTGAAAACTTATGCCCAGCGGCACAAGCCCCAGCGCCTTTGCCTTGCGCAGGAGAAAAAACGCCTGTTCCGGGTCCGCCCCGAATTTCAGGGAAAGCTCGACAACGCTTCCGGAATTCGCCACTTTAATGCGGACAAGCACGCGCGCGCCCGGCGAATGTTTGGCAAGCTTATAGAGTTCCGGCTCATTGTCAAAGGTCATAAATTTTACCTTGCGTCTTCGGGCGAGTTCTATGTCTTCGGCGGATTTGATGGTATTTGCGAAAATGACCTTAGAGGGAGACGCGCCGAGGGACAAGACCTGTTTCATCTCGGCACCGCTTGCCACGTCAAAGCAGGCCCCGAGCTTGACGAATGTCTTGATGATACCGGGGTTGGGGTTTGCCTTTATGGCGTAGTAAGGAGTAACATCGGGCAGACACTTACGGAATCGCGCGTATTGTCTCTCAAGCACGGCGCGTTTTATCATCATAAACGGCGTGCGGTGCTTTTTGAGCATAAGCCTTATAAGATTTTCGACACCGTTTAGGCCTGTTTTAGATTTTTGCGGTTTTGAGTTTATCTGAGTCGTCGTAAGCCCCATATGTATCCGCTTCCTCGTATTTATCTGTTAAAAAGGTGGTGAACTGCCAGGTATCCTCTTCTTTGGGGCGCTGTATATCGAACTTTGTGAACTTCGTGTTTATATTTTTCAAGGGAGTCCAATCGACCGCCTTCGAGATAAAGGGCCTTATAAAAGGCGTTGAGGTTTTCAGGATTTCCTCGTGGTCTATGTCGTCAGGAAATAAAAATCCCTTATGCGGATTTTTAATCATCCATATGGCCGCCGCTACGACGGATATCGCGACCTGTAAGGTGGTTGCCTGTTGATGGGGGACGAGCCTGCGCGCCTCATGGATATCCAAAGTGCTTCCGCACCACCAGGATTTAAAATCGTGTCCCATAAGAAGCACGCCGAGCTCATCGCGGCCGTCTATTATTTCGTCACTCATTATCCTCTGTTTTTCCTGCAGTTTGAACTGTCTCATCTCCAATTCATGCAGGGAATTTATGGCCGCGTTGGAAGGGCAGTAGGCGTAGTGAACGGTCGGCCTGTAAACGGCCTCTCCGTTTTCCCATACCGTAAGCCGGTCGGATATACTGAACGCCTCCCCGTGCCTTATGACCATGCCCGTGATCTCTCCGCACGGGACCCAGGAGCGCACCCATGTCTTCATTCCGATAGAGCCGAGACAGATCTGGTTTTTAGGACCTACGTTATGGAAGTACGCGTTTTTGGGGACATATCGCTCATGCGTTCCCCATCCCAGCTCGGCGGGCGCGACTCCTTCTTCAAAAAATCCTTCTATACTCCAGGTATTGACAAATTCGTTTTCCTGCTTCGGCTTGTTTGTAACTTGCGTATCGCGTTCGCTTATGTGAATGGTCTTGACGCCTGCAAGCTGGGCGAGTTTCGCGAAATTTTTATCCGCCGTCGCTTTTTTTAATTGATTTTTCCGCGTGTCATTCGGTTTTTCTTTCAGGATTTTCGCGGCTATATCAAGAAGGGCGTGTTTTGTGAAATGCGATACCAATCCGGGATTGGCCCCGTGGTCGACAACGGTTGTTATATGTTTTTTATCCGGCGACATATCTATTTTTTGCCTCAATTCCATGTGTCGGGAATATAATGTGTATTTTGTCGGATTGTTGCGCTCGTCGTCTTTATAAGGGTCCCATTCCTCGACGGAGGTATTCGCGTATAAGACCTGGTTCTCGCGGCACCAATTGACCATCGCTATACAATCGATATTCCACGCGAGGTCTATGATCAAATCGCCTTTCCCTACGTATTTTCCGAGCAGCTCTTTGTAGTTATCCGGCGTTATCTTGTCGATCACGTAATTTACGCCTTTTTCAAGCGAATCCTTGACCCGCGCGCGGTTGTCTACAAAATCCATAATCGTGACATTTCGCGCAGGCATATCGATCAATTTAAGGACAAGAGGGATAGCGCATTGAGAAACCGAACCGCATCCGATGATTAATATTTTTCCTCCGAATTTCACGATAAAACCTCCCAGTTGTTATTTTTTGAAAAAATAAAAAACTTCTCTTAAAAACATTATAGCACATTTATTTGTGTTTGAGAAGAGACAGTCGCAAAAAAAATAAAAAAAATAAAATTTTTTTCAAAAAAATTTGGGGACGGTTCTCACCGCAAAAGGGGGACAGGTCTACACAAGGCTTATTGCAAAACATAGACCAGTCCCCTTCGTCCTTCGGACGAACCGTCCCCAACTTGCGTAAATCCGTTCCCGTCTCGTAGGTGGGGCGGGGGCGGGGCCGGGTTTTCGATTGATTTTTAAGATTTTTTGTGGTATCGTATGAGGACATATTGCTAAAGATTAGGATTTTATTACGGAAATGATAAATGCGATGGAAGACAAGTTTGATATAATAGTGGTAGGCGGCGGGCACGCGGGCTGCGAGGCGGCGCTTGTAAGCGCCCGTCTCGGCCTTAAGACACTTCTTGTTACTCTAAGTGCCGAGAGGATAGGGTTTATGTCCTGCAACCCGGCAATCGGTGGCTTGGGCAAGGGCCAGCTCGTCAAGGAGATAGACGCCCTTGGCGGTGAGATGGCCAAGGCGGCCGATGCCTCCGCGATTCAGTTTAGGATGCTCAATTCCTCCAAGGGCTACGCCGCGCGCTCCTCCCGCGCGCAGACGGACCGCGCCCTATATAATAGGTATATGAGGGAATGTGTTTTACACCGGGGGGGCCTTGATGTTCTTGAGGACGAAGTAACGGATATAATCGCCGGAAATAGATCCTGCAGGGGAGTCGTTACCGCTTCGGGAAAAAAGATAAATTCGAGAGCGGTCATATTGACGACAGGGACTTTCCTAAACGGTTTGATACATGTGGGGCTGGAACATTTTCCCGGCGGAAGGATAGGAGAGAAGGCCTGCGCGAAACTTTCTAAAAATTTGAGACAGCGCGGTTTCAAAATGGGCCGGCTCAAGACGGGAACGACCCCGCGGCTTGACGGAGGCACCATAGATTTTTCGGCCCTGAGGGTACAGAAAGGCGACAGTCATATAATTCCGTTTTCTTTTTCTACGGAAAAAATAAAACTCAAACAGCTCGCCTGCTATGTCACGGCGACCAACAAAAAGACACACGCGATTATCAAAAAAAATTTGCACAGGTCCCCGCTTTACACAGGGATAATAAAATCCACGGGAGTCAGATATTGTCCTTCCCTGGAAGATAAGATTGTCCGTTTCTCCGGGAGGGAATCTCATACGATATTTCTGGAGCCCGAGGGTTTAAACGTAAATGAATACTATCCCAACGGCATCGCGACCAGCCTTCCGAAAGACGTGCAGGAAGAATTCGTGCACAGCATAAGGGGCCTTGAGAGGGTGAGGATAAACACCTACGGCTACGGGATCGAATACGATTTCGTCGATCCGACGCAGCTTTATCCGACGCTCGAGGCAAAAGGCATAAAAGGCCTTTATATGGCCGGTCAGATAAACGGCACCACGGGATATGAAGAGGCGGCCTCTCTCGGGCTTTTAGCCGGGATTAACGCCGCGCTTGCCCTTAAAAGGGAGCCGCCGTTTGTGCTGAAAAGGTCCGAGGCGTACATAGGCGTTCTTATAGATGACCTTACGACGAAAGGGACCGCGGAGCCGTACAGGATGTTTACCTCGAGGGTTGAGCATAGGCTGGTTATAAGAGAGGACAACGCGGACATTCGGCTTATGGGCAGGGCGAGGAAACTCGGGCTTGTATCGAAAAGGGCCTATGATTCCATGCGGGAGAAGAAAAAAAAGGTCAACGCCGGGATAAAAAAACTGGAATCGGCCGTCGTCAAACCTTCGCCGCGCGTGAACGAAAATCTCGCGGAAATACGCACAGCCCCCATCACCACCTCGACCAGTCTCAGCCAGCTGTTAAAGAGGCCTCATATTTCTTACGATGATGTCTTAAAGATCGACAAGACACTCGGGCCGCTGGAATATTACGAAAAGGTCCAACTCGAGATCGATATTAAGTATGACGGTTATATCAGAAGAGAACTTGTGAATATAAAAAAGCTCGAGAAAATCGACGCCGTAAAGATACCATCGGGTTTCGATTATTCCTCGGTAAACGGTCTTTCGAACGAGATAAAGGAAAAATTGGAGTATTTCAAGCCGTATTCGCTGGGCCAGGCGGCCAGGATATCCGGCGTAACGCCGGCGGCCCTTTCTCTTTTGATGGTCCGCCTCCGAAGGTAGTATATGCGAGAATATTTTTTTTCGTTCAACGATTATTTAAGGAATAAATTCGGCGAGAGGGTCCAGCGGTTAAGCCTTAACGCCGGATTTGGCTGCCCGAACCGCGACGGGACAATCGACGCGGGCGGGTGTATATATTGCAACGAAAAAGGTTTTTCTCCTTTCGCGGGAACGCGCCTTTCGCTTGATGATCAGATATCGCGCTCAATGGATTACGCGAGGAGGCGTTATAAGGCGAAAAAATTCATCGCCTATTTTCAAAATGCCACCAACACCTACGCGCCGCCGGAAGATTTGAAAAAGGCATATGACGTAATAAAGAAATTTCCCGAAATAGTGGGCCTATACATTTCCACGCGGCCCGACTGCGTAGACGAGGAAAAACTTGAGCTCATCGATTCGTATTCTAAGGATTACGACGTCTGGATAGAGTACGGGCTTCAGAGCGTGCATGACAGGACATTAAAGATGATCAACAGGGGGCATGTCTTTCACGATTTCGTCGAGGCCGTGCAGATGACCTCGAAGAAGAACATAAAGGCGGCCGCCCATATAATACTCGGCCTGCCCGGGGAGACGCGGGATGATATTTTAAAGACCGCGGGAAAACTCGCCAGGATGTCCGTGTTCGGAATAAAGTTCCATATGCTTCACGTGCTTAGAGACACGAAGCTTGAGGATTATTACAGACAGGGCAGGATACGGCTTTTGACTTTCGCGGAGTACGTAGGACTTGTGTGTGATTTCATCGAACGCATAAGCCCCGAACATGTCATATTCCGACTGGTCTCCGACGCGAAAGCCGATTTTCTCGTTGCGCCGAAGTGGATTAACGGAAAATCCGAGGTAATAAAGTCGGTAAAAAACGAATTTAAAAAAAGAGGCACGAGACAGGGCTCGAGATACCCTTCGGTAAAGACAACCGCCTATATAAGAGGAGCTTGATCTTGAAAGTCATAGATGAGATAGCCGGTTACATAAAAAATTACAGGCCGCGCCACTCCAACAATATAAATTTCGCCCTGCATATAGTAGGCGTTTCGCAGGCGGTCTTCGGGGTTTTTCAGATATTGACGGGCGGATGGAAAATGGGTATACTCAATGTGTTTCTGGGGTATCTTTGGCAGTGGATAGGCCACACCTATTTCCAGAAGGACGAGATGGGCGAGGTCACCGGCGTAAAAAAATTAATAAGGAAATTTAGAAGGCCTTAAGATTCGGCATTCCGCGTCGCGGCGGACCAACGGCGCTTTATCAGTCGAAAAAAAGGATATCTGATGATAAAAAATTTGACAGAGATGAAAATCGGCGACAGCGGAATCGTCAAAGAACTACAGGGCGGAATGGGTTTTACGGAAAGAATCCGCGGCATGGGCATATATCCGGGCAAAAAAATAAAAAAGACAGGCGCCCATTTCTGGAGAGGGCCGGTCACTGTTGTTGTGGATAGTTTTCAGGTGGCGATAGGATACGGCATGGCATCAAGGGTTATCGTCGAGCTCGAGGGATAAATGGATATAAAAAAGATATTATTGATAGGTAATCCCAACGTCGGCAAAAGCGTGATTTTCTCGCGTCTCACCGGAGCGAAGGTCATTATATCCAACTATCCGGGCACGACCGTGGAATTTACTCAAGGGTATATGAAATTGGGAGATGCCACCCCCGCGATTATAGACGCCCCCGGCACCTACACGTTAAGGCCTACGACTAAGGCCGAAGAGGTCTCCGTGCGCATGCTTCGGGAAGGGGATGTCATCGTGAATGTGGTGGACGCGACGAACCTGGAGAGAAACCTATATCTGACGCTGGAGCTGCTGGAGAGGGATACACCGGTTGTCGTGGCGCTTAATATCTGGGACGACGCGAAACACAAAGGCATCGAGATAGACGCGGAGAAGCTTGAGAAAATCCTCGGCGTTCCGGTAATCCCGACCTGCGGCCTTACCGGAGAGGGCATAATGGAACTCGTAAGGCATATCCGCAAGGCGAAACCTAAAAAGCGGAAACCCCTCGACAGCGCGGAAAAATGGAAATATATAGGAACCATAATAGGGGAGGTGCAGAAACTTCATCACAGACACCATACCTTTTTGGAGATACTGGCGGATTTAAGCGTCAAGCCGCTTACCGGCATCCCCGTCGCCCTGCTTGTTTTGTTTTTTGCGTTTTTGACGGTCCGTTTTATAGGTGAGTCGCTGATAGGTTATATATTCGAGCCGTTTTTCGAAGCGGTATGGGCGCCTTTGATGATACGGCTATCCGAGTTTTTGGGCGCGGGGTCTTTTCTGAATAATATCCTTATAGGCGGTATCGTCGACGGAAAGGTGGATTTCGGCCAGTCATTCGGGCTTCTTACCACGGGCCTCTTTGTCCCGTTCGCGATGGTCCTGCCTTATATAGTGAGTTTTTATTTCGTCCTGGGAATACTCGAGGATTTCGGGTATCTGCCGCGCCTGGCCGTTTTAATGGACAATCTTATGCACAAGCTCGGCCTGCACGGTTATGCCGTGATACCTATGATTTTGGGCCTTGGATGCAACGTCCCGGGCGCGCTCGCGACGCGTCTTTTGGAAGGACGACGCGAGAAATTCATCGCCGCTACGCTGATGGCCGTCGCCATACCGTGTATGGCCCAGATAGCGATGATTACGGGGCTCCTCGGGAAGAGAGGAGGCAGGTATGTCGCGCTTGTATTCGGCGTCCTGTTCTTCCTTTTGATAATAAAAGGCGTCATATTGAATAAGTTGACAAAAGGCAAAAGCCCCGAAATCCTGCTGGAGATGCCTCCGTACCGCCTGCCTCAGTTTCGGCCCGTTATGAGGAAATTACTGATAAGGATTACCGGATTTTTACGCGAGGCGGTTCCTTACGTGCTGCTCGGTATACTTTTTGTCAATATTCTTTACGCCCTGCGCGTCATAGATTTTCTCTCCGATGTTTTCTCTCCGGTATTACGCGGCATCTGGGGGCTTCCGGAAGAAGCGATAGGGGCGCTTTTGATAGGATTTTTAAGGAAGGACGTCGCGATAGGCATGCTGGCCCCTTTAAACCTGACTACGAAACAGCTGGTCATAGGAAGCACGGTTTTGGCGATATATTTTCCGTGTATAGCGACATTTATGGTGTTGATCCGCGAGCTTGGACTTAAGGATATGCTGAAATCCGCGATTATAATGATAAGCACCGCTATAATAGTCGGCGGCCTCCTCAATTTTGTGTTGAAGTTTTGACATAGGTTTACGCCTATGGGAGTAAAAAATTTTTTAATAGCGGCATTTTTGATATATGCCGTATTTTTGGGAGGTGAAGCTATGGCTTTGACGATAAAAAGCTCCGCTTTCGAGACCGGTGGCATGATGCCGGCAAAATACACCTGCAAGGGCGAGGACGTTTCTCCGCCGATGAGCTGGGGCGCCGTTCCGGAGGGAACAAAAAGTTTCGCGCTTATTTGTGACGACCCCGACGCCCCGTTTATGACATGGGTGCACTGGGTGATCTACGATATACCGGCGGACGTCACGGAATTGGGCGAGAATACGCCAAAGGAAAAGACACTGCCTGACGGGACCCTGCAGGGCAGGACTGATTTCAGAAAAATCGGCTACGGCGGGCCCTGTCCGCCTCCCGGAGGGCCGCATCGTTATTTCTTTAAGCTGTATGCCCTTGATGCGAAACTTAATCTTGGGCCGGGCTTGACAAAGAAAAAACTTCTTGAGGCCATGGAAGGGCATATACTGGAACAGGCCGAGGTTATCGGAAAATTCAAGAGGTAGTAGTTTCAGGGTTCAGGGTACAGGTTCCTCCGCAGGAGGAAGGGGACTGGTCTATGCTTTGCAATAAGCCTTGTGTAGACCTGTCCCCCTACGGCAAAGGACGAAGGGGACAGGTTTAGCTTTGCGGTCAGAACCGTCCCCA
>Ga0272441_10010360_pt1 | contig 14128 bp, 12 predicted proteins | sample SSMProp6N_FD_193582 | JGI IMG/M metagenome (GOLD analysis project Ga0272441, IMG submission 193582) | Marine sediment archaeal communities from Little Sippewissett salt marsh, Falmouth, MA, United States - SSM-Prop-6N | ecosystem: Environmental > Aquatic > Marine > Wetlands > Sediment ... | reverse complement strand
TCCAGGGCAGCGCGGATCGCTCCGCCGAACAGGCCTATCTCCCCCTGACCGGCACTAAAGGTGATGGTGCGCTCGTCCCACTGCAGGTTCACGCGCTGCTGCAACCCCCGCATATCCGGGAGCTCCACCAACAGGGCGGCATCCTCCCAGAACACGTCCCGCTCGGCGATCCGCCATTCACTCAGATCGGGCTCGAGGAACGTCCCGGAAACACGCAGCCGAGCCGTATACACGGTTACCTCGTAAATGCCGCGGTTGCGCTTATCGGTGTCCACCACCGCCGTGATCTGCAGATCGGCGGGAAGGAAATAGGCAGTCTCGATCCACTCTTCGATATCCCCCTCCTCGTCCTTGATAGTTTTCAGATACGGTACCACCAGAACCGGTCCGGCCACGATCTGCTCTCCTCCCCACATCCCGATGATCTCACCCTCCGCCTGCAGGCGGGTCATGTTCCGCTCCTCGACCAAGACACGGATCATCTGCAGCGGAATCAGAAAGATCAGCAGGAGCACGGCGATCAGCACCATCTTGATCACGGTGCTCCAGTTCCTGCTCTCCGGCAGCGTTTCTTTCAATCTCTTCATCTGTTTCCTCCTCGATATTCGGTTCTCTCCTTCGATGCTATCCCGGGCAGTGAACCGAAACCTGTCCATCCTGCGGCGCTTCGATGAATCATTGCGGCGAAATTGTGGCATGGGTGCTGCTGGAAGGGGAAAGCCGGCTGTGATAGAATTCAGAAGATGCACGGTGTGAGTGAGCCCCTGGTGGCGCTGGTGGACGACGAGCAGGACATACGCGAGGTGGTGGGCTATGCCCTGAAGCAGGAGGGCTACCGGGTTGCCACCTACGCCGACGGACAGCAGGCGTGGCAGGTCTTCGGCCTTGCCCTTCCCGATCTGGTAATCCTGGACATCATCATGCCCCGCATGGACGGCCTGGAGCTGTGCCGAAGGATCCGCGCTCTTTCAAACAGCGTACCGCTGCTGTTTCTCAGCTCCAAAGACGATGAGTTCGACAAGGTGCTGGGTTTGGAGCTGGGTGCAGACGACTACCTCTGCAAGCCCTTTTCCATCCGGGAGCTTCTCGCGCGGGTGAAGGTGCTGTTTCGCAGGGTTTCTATCACAACCGGGGAGAATGCAGCCGGGCGGGCCGACATCATCCGCTGCGGCTCGCTCGAGCTGGACCGGCTGCGCCACACGGTTCGATGGAAGGGAAACGGTGTAGCGCTCACGGTCACCGAGTTTCGCATCCTCGAGGCGCTGGTGCGGCAGCCCGGATACGCCAAGAGCAGGGACCAGCTTCTGAAGGAGGGGTATCCGCTGGATGAGTACATGAGCGACCGCAACATCGACGGGCATATCAAACGCATCCGAAAGAAAATGAATGGCGTCGATTCCGAGTTCGATGGAATCGAAACGATCTACGGTTTGGGTTATCGTTACCGCAGCGATCCGGCGACATGATCGACAAGATCCTCTGCTTCTTCTCGCGCATCGCCGTACGCTTGCTGGCCTTCAACGCACTGATCGTATTTCTTCCGGTGGCCGCGCTGCTGTACCTCGATACCTACGAGAAACAACTGCTGCGCTCCCTGGAGCACGCCTTGGTACAGCAGGGACGGATCATGGCCGCCGCCTTGGCCGACGGCGAATCGCTTCCGGCGGAGCGAGCCGAGCGAATCCTGCGGCAGCTCAAGCAGCGCCATGACGCCCGCCTGCGCGTGGTCGACGTACAAGGAAAGTTGATCGCGGATTCCAGCCGCCTGGGCCCGCGAAGCGATATTGCCACGGAGAGTATCCCGAGACAGGAAGAGTCGGCCGGTATCCGGGCAGAGGGCCCGCCTCCGGCGGAGCAGCGCCTTCTGTACAGAATCGCCACCTACCCGATTCAGCTGTACCGGCGCTTGTTCCGGCCTCCCGAGCCCCCCCTCGAATCGGCGGAGTATTACCTAAGCACCGGCACGCTTTTGGGCCCGGAAATCAGGGAAGCCCTGGAGGGCCGATACGGCGCCATGACCCGTATCTCCACCGGCGGACAACGCTCCGTCACCCTCTACAGCGCGATTCCCATCCTCAGCGGAGATTCGGTATCCGGGGCGGTGCTTGTCTCCCAATCAACCTACCGGATCCTGCGCGACCTGTACGAGCTACGTCTGGAGATCTTCACGATCTTCCTGATCTCTCTGGCCGTGGCCGTAGCAATCAGCCTATGGTCCTCCGCCACCATCGCGGCTCCCGTGCGTAAGCTGCGCAGACAGGCGAGAGAGATTCTGGACCAGCGGGGCAGGCTGCGTGGACAGTTCCGCTACAACCGGCGGCGCGACGAAATCGGAGATCTGTCCCGCGCGCTTGAGGAGATGACGCGCAAACTGCGGGGGCATATCGACTTCGTAGAATCCTTCGCCTCGGATATCTCCCACGAGTTTAAAAATCCCCTGGCTTCGATTCGTTCGGCCGCCGAGATGATCGCCCAGGCCGGAAGCCGGGCGGATCGAGACCGCTTTCTCTCCCTGATCCAAGGCGGAGTACAGCGCATGCAGCATCTGCTCGGCGCGGTGCGGGAGATATCGCTGATCGATGCCCAGCTCGATGAGGAGGAGAGACGTCCAGTAGAGGTCGCCCGCCTCCTTGGACATGTGGTACAGGCATGGGCGACTCGCACCGGCTCGTCTGTTCCGGTCCGGATCGTGGAGCGAACCGACGCCCTCACCGTTTCCATGGCCCCGGAACGGCTGACCCAGGTCCTCGAAAATTTGCTGGAAAACGCACTGAGCTTCGCCCGCGCAGAGGTTCGCATCGAGCTGGGTCGGGAGCACGACCGGGGTGTTATCAGTTTTATGGATGACGGACCCGGAATCCCGGAAGAGCATCTGGAGAGGATATTCCACAGGTTTTTCAGCTATCGCCCGGGCGGCAACGCCGCCGGCACCGCCGGTGATCCGGCGCATCATCTCGGACTCGGCCTGGCCATCGTCAAGGCGATTGTAGATGGTTATCGAGGCAGCGTCACGGCGCGAAACGGATCGCCTTCGGGAAACGGACCGGCCGGAGCGTGTATCATCGTAACCCTTCCCTGCGGGTAAAAAATTGGTAGTTTTATAAAAACGGGCTACCAATAATATACATAGGAGTATCAACAATCCCGGGCAATAAAAAATGATGTCACTCGGCACGGCCCCTATGTTGGGGACTATGATCAGTCGCGATCCGACTCGTCTGCTTCAGATCGTGGAGGAGATATATCACATCAAAGATCTGGACACGCTGCTGGAGAAGGTGCTGTTCGAAGCGAGAAGATTCGTCAACGCCGAGGCAGGCACTCTCTATCTGGCCGCGAGTCGATACCTGTACTTCAGCTATGTTCAGAACGAAGCCCTGTTCAGCGAGGATCGACCCAAGGATAAGTATATATACTCCAACAAGCGACTCCCCATCGACAAGAACTCCCTGGCCGGTTATGTAGCCGCCACGGGGGATTCTCTGCTGATCGACAACGCCTACCACATCTCCAGCAACGTCTCCTACCACTTCAACCCGGATTTCGACAGAAAAACGTCCTACAAAACCGAGTCGATTCTCGTGGTTCCACTTGAGACAACCGAGCATGTGATTCTCGGTGTGCTGCAGCTGATCAACGCCAAGAGCGAGAATCAAACGACCATACCGTTTTCCATGCAGGACCGGTTGTATATAACCGAGTTTGCTCGCAACGCAGCCAACGCCATTGAGAGAGCGAAACTATCGAGGGAAATGGTACTGCGCATGGTGGAGTTGGCAGAGCTGCGCGATCCGTACGAGACCAGCCAGCACGCCAAGCGGGTCGGAGCGTACACGATCGAGCTGTACGAGGCCTGGGCGCTGCGCCATCGGATCGAAGATCGCAAGATCAAACACATGAAAGAAATACTGCGCAACGCAGCCATCCTCCACGATGTGGGCAAGGTGGCCCTGAGCGATGTAATACTGAAAAAGCCCGGGGGATTGGGCAAAGATGAAATCACCCAGATGAAATCCCACACCATATACGGAGCCCGTCTTTTCCGATACGTTCACTCCGCGTGGGACCGCATGGCTGCGGAGGTCGCTCTGAACCATCACGAGCGTTGGGACGGCCGCGGCTATCCGGGCAAGGTCGACAACATCTTCGCCCGCGAGATTCGCTTCGGTCCGGGGAAAAAGGAAAAGGAGATCCCTCTGTCGGCCCGAATCGTGGCCTTGGCCGACGTGTACGACGCATTGATGTCGAAACGCTCGTACAAAGACTGCTGGAAAGAGGAACAGGCAATCCGATATATCAGGGTCCAGGCCGGCAGGCAGTTCGATCCCGAGGTGGTGGCGTTGTTTCAGAGAAACTACGATACGATACGCGCTATCCGCAAACGCTACGCGTGAGCGTTTTTCTCCCCGTCTGCTTCAAAGAACCGGCCTGATTCCAACAGTTCGCTCAAACGCCTGTAGCTCATCTGCTGTGCGTGAGCGGCCAGTTCGGCAAAGGCATCCCGGGCATCATGTGAGAAAAACAGGCGTTCCTCCTCCTGGGAAGCCGGTTCCAGCACGACCAGGCGGCGAGCCCGTTTTGCCAGGGCCAGATTCCCCTCGTTCCCAGGCCCAAAGGGAAAGCAACACAGAACCGTCAGCTCCGCCTCCCCGACCATCGGGTAGGCTTTCTGCAGATCCGCTTCATCGATGCGGGAAAACGCTCCGATCACGACGGATGGAATCTCCAGGGAGGACCACAACTTCTGGTCCGCATCGTACTCGTGGGCGATGCCGCCCGAGATGCGGTACCCGAGCCGCACCAGTTCGCGCGTCAGATTGATGGCGCTGCCCGCTCCTCCGATTATGTGGATCCGGGGCCTGGGCGCTCGTCCCGCGCGCATGCGCGGAGCCACGTTCACCACCAGGGCACCGGTCGAGGTGTTGCGGGTCACCATCGTCTTGATCCCGTACACCGAATCGAGCCGCTCGCTGCGAAGAACCTCCTCGGGCCGCCCCTGCGCCGCCACCCGGCCCTCATGCAAAAGAATCAAGCGGGTACAGTACTGGGAGGCGATATCCAGATTGTGCACCGCCGCGATCACGGCTTTCTTCTCCCGACTGAGCTCGCTGGCCATGGAGAAAAATTGATCTTGATGCTTGATATCCAGATTGGAGGTCGGCTCGTCCAGTAGCAGCAACTCCGCTTCCTGGACCAGAATCTTAGCAAACAGCACCAGCTGTCGTTCCCCCCCGGACAACTCGTTGAAGTAGCGCTCCTCGAAGCCGGCCAGACCCACATAGGCCAGAGCTCGCCTCGTCCGATCCAAATCCGATTCGCTCTCCCGCTTGAAACGGCCCAGAAACGGGTAGCGCCCCATGAGTAGGATATCGAGAACCGGATACGAAAATGTGGTGGTGGTCTCCTGGCTAAGGTAGGAGATCGTTCGCGCACGCTCGCGCAGGCGGATCTGGCGAAGCGGACGCCCTTGCAAAAGGACCTTTCCGCTGGAAGGGGTAAGCACGCCGATCAGCAAGCGCAGAAGAGTGGTTTTTCCGGCCCCGTTGGGACCGACCAGTCCGACGAACTCGCCCCGGTTCACCGAAACACTGATCCCGTCGATGATGCGCTTTTCGGTGGCTGAGAAACAGACCGACCGCGTTTCGATCAGGTTCTCAATCATAACCGAACCCCTTCAGGCCTTTTCGCTGATAGCGGATGATCAGATACAGAAAGTAGGGGCTGCCCAGCAGCGCCGTAATGATTCCCACACGGATCTCGAAGGGAGGAATCAGAATGCGGCCGAGCAGATCGGAGCCGAGCAGAAATAACGCACCGCCCGCCGCGGAGACGGGAAGCAGGAGGCGATGATCCGGACCGATCAACAGACGGAACAGATGGGGGATCAACAGCCCGACAAAACCCACCGGGCCGCTTATAGAAATGGCCATTCCCGTGACGATCGCCGTAACCGTGAGAATAGCCCGTTTGGTACGCTCTACGTGCATGCCGAGGGAATGGGCATTCTCCTCGCCCAGGGCAAAGAGGTTCAGCTCCCGAGTAAACAGAAACAGTGTGCCCATACCCGCGAGAAGAATCGGCATGGGTACCAGCACGTGCCGCCACATCCGGCCCTCCAGCCCGCCCATGGTCCAGAAGATGAACTGACTCACCTCATGCTGCTGGGAGAACAGCAGGATCGCCGAAACCATGCCGTTGAACAGAGAGGAAATCGCTAAACCGGCCAGGACTACGAACAACAGCGAAGTCTTACCCTTGTAGCTGGAGATCAGGTAAATCAGAGAGGAGGCAATCAGAGCTCCGGCTGCGGCCAGAAGGGGAAGAAAGAACAGGTTTAGGGCAAACAAACCCGTGGTTACGGCAATAACGGCACCGAGACTCGCGCCGGTGGAAACGCCGAGGATATCGGGACTGGCCATGGGATTTCGAAACAGCCCCTGCATGGCCACTCCGCCCATGGCCAGGGCCGCTCCTACCAGCACGGCGGCCAGGATCCGCGGCAGACGGATGTAGAGAATGATGTTCAGCTGGATCTCCGGGGGCAGCTCAACGGAGTGAAAACCGATCCCGTGCAGCAGCAGGCGCAGGACGGAGGCGGCGGGCACACGCACCGCGCCGATTCCCACCGAAAGCACGATTACGATCAACAACAGGAGTAGAAGAACGATCAATATTACGGTCTTTCGAGCTCTCACGCTTTGCATGAACTCTCGGTCTATTCGGGGAACAGCTGCGGGTAGGCCAACTGCGCCAGATACTCCACCGCATCAACGATATACTGAGATGTGGCCGCTTTCAAACCTTCGGGCATTCGATACACCCGCTGTTCCCGGATCGCAGACAGTCCCTGCAGGGCCGGATCACCTACCGTCTGTTGGTAAAATGCATCGGCGCCGTCCGGATCTCCGTAGATCCAGCCGGGGAGAATCAAAAGATCCGGATCGAGCTCCAGAATCGTTTCCCTGGAAAGGGGGACCTGCCCCCACTCATCGGCGCTGTAGCGGCCGACCGCATTGATCAGCCCGGCGTATCGTATGATTTCGTCCCAGGAACTGCCCGCCCCCTGGGCGGTTCCCCAGTTGGCGTAATCCATCACCGTCAATCTCTGCTGATCGGACAGTACCGACAACCGTTCCTCGATATCGGAAAGTCGCTCGTTCATACGCTGGATCATGGCCCGGGCCTCATCCTCTGTGCCCACCATGCGGCCGACGATCCGGATCTTCTCCTGGATCGCCGGGACCGTAAGGGCGGTGGCGATCAGGTACACCGGAATCCCCGTATTACGCAGCTGGGCCACCTTGTCCGCTTCACTCCAGTTGGCGACCAACACCAGATCCGGCGCCAGCGAGAGGATCAACTCCACATTCATCGTCAACTTGTTGGCAATCGCGGCGGCCTCTTGCACTACGTTGGAGATGGCCGGGTCTTCGCTGAAGGTGGTCACTCCGAGCAAGCGACGATGATCCACCATCTCGAGAAGGATGTCGTCGGTAAACACCGTAAGAGATACGATGCGCTCGGGTCTGCGCTCCAGCCGCACGGTGTAACCGCTGTCATCCCGAATCTCGAACGGATAGGCGCCCACCGCTTCGCCTGTTCGAGCCGCCTCCCCGGCGGCCGGATCCGGCGGCGGCTCACCCTGCTCCTCACGGCCCGAGGCGTGGCCTTGGGCGCAGAGCAGGATGAGAATGACGACAAAGAAATGCAAGCGATTGATACGATTCATGGAACACCTCCTGCATGGTTCTCGCGTACAGGCATAGCCCTGCTATCTTTTCAAGCGAGGTCCCAACGTCTCCTGGCTTCCGGATCATCCTCCACGCTCGAGCCTTCCCAGTCGCCCAGTGGCTGCCGTTCGAGCGCTCGTTCCCGGTTACAGTGGCGCGTCCGCGGCGGAGTTTCACCGCCTTCCGCTGAAGGATCGACGGCTAGCCTATCAGGACGGCTTCCCGGCTGTCAAGGCAGATTTGTAGCATTGCAGCAACGAACCGGGCACACTATACTTGAATGGATCCGCACAGGAGGAACTCAAATCGATGAAAACAAACACTCTTTGGGTGCTGAAAATTTTAAATTTGATAGCCTTTCTGGCCACGGTGGCTGTGAACGCCATGGCCAATGCCCTGCCGATCAACGGAAAGACTACCGGTGAGTTGTCCGATCTGTATCCAAACCTGTTCGTTCCTGCCGGAATTACCTTTTCGATCTGGGCGTTGATTTACATCCTTTTGGCCGTCTTCGCCGTGTATCAGCTCGCCGCTCCGGCTGCGAACAGCACCGGCATCGTTGCTAAGATCGGCCCCTGGTTTCTCATCGCTTCGGCAGCCAATATCGGGTGGATCTTTCTCTGGCACTACCAGCGGGTCTCGGGCTCGCTGATCGTCATGCTGGTCCTCCTGGCGGCCTTGCTGGCTGTCTATCTTCGTCTCGGCATCGGCGTGCACTCGGTGTCCTGGAAGGAGCGGCTGCTGGTGCAGCTTCCCTTCAGCGTGTACCTGGGCTGGATTACCGTGGCCACGGTCGCCAATGTCACGGCGGTGCTGGTGAACGCGGGCTGGAATCGTTTTGGGGCTTCCGAGCAGCTGTGGACCGTGATCGTGCTGGTCGTGGCCGCCCTGATTACCCTGGCCGTGCTGTTCACCCGCAGCGATCTGTTTTACGCCCTGGTGATCCTATGGGCTTTTCTCGGCATCCTGCTCAAACGTCTGGCTGTGGATTCACCTCCCAGCCGGGCCATCGTGGCGACTCTGGCGATTGCCATGGCCGCCGTCACCCTGGTGCTGCTCCTGAGAGTCCCGCGTTGGCTGAAAAGCTGACGCGGCGAAAGGGGTATCACGCCGGAGCTACCTGAACAGCGACCGAGTCGGTGCGGGCGCTGCGACTGGGTTCGGTGGGAACGGTGAAGGTCAGGACGTTCGCCGATCCGGGGCCACATTCCCGCAGCCATACCCACGACACCCGGCGTGATATCCTCCGTGATGGAACCCGGCAGCCGCACCGTGCCCCGGGGGCTGTCCTCCCGAACTTCCATAGCGGATCGGATTCCACGCGCGGCGGCATCCTGCGGATTCACCCACAGCCGCTGAGGCTCCAGTGTCAGAAGACGGGCATCGTTGGCAAACTGCGAGTTGGCCCGATGGCATGCGTGCGGTGTGATCAGGTACAGGGGATGCTCAGCCACCAGGCTCAGAGCCGGGGATTGTCACGGATGCGCATCAAGCGCCCGTCTACGACCTCGGCAATCAGCGGACAGCCGGCGTCGCGGTTGCAGGTGACCGGCAGATTCAGAGAGTGCTCCATCAGACCAAGAGCAGCCAAACTCCCGTACCGATGCCCAATCCGAGTAGATAGCCGGCGAGCACATCGTACAGGTAATGGACACCCAGAATGATTCGGGACAGACCCACCAGCAGTGCCCACAGGAACAGGAGCGCCCCGGCCAGAGGACTCCACCCCGTGGTCACGATCAGGGCGATCGCCACGGTACGCGATGCATGGCCGGAGGGAAACGAATGGGGATCGGTTCTCCTGTAGATAGCACCCCACTGCCCGGCGGGTCTGCGGCGGCGAAAGCCGAACTTGAGCGCGGAGGTTGTCAAAATCGTTAGAACGAAACCCACCGCTATGGGGATTACTACACTCTGCCGGGAAAAATCGTGCAGCCACCAGAGCGCGAACAGACAGGGAAACAGCACCGCGGAATCCGCCGAATGGGCGATGACAGACAGAATCTTTCGGCCGGTCGGGCCGGTGACAAGCTGTTGCAGGCGGAGACTGGCGATGTTGTCAAAACGCTTGAGGGAACGCAAGCTCACGGAAGCGATTATAGTCGATCCGCGGGCCACTCGGCAACGAAGCAAAAAGCCAACCGGGATTACAGCACGCGCAGGACACGATTCGCCGTCTCGATGAACCTGTCCACACCCGCGGTACCCATAATCAGCGGCAGCTTGGTCAGCACCGCTGGCGGACAATCTGCCTTGTACGTCTGGGCGCTCACATCGATGCACGCCTCGTTCATCCCTTTAACAAATCGCACGGCTGCCTCCGCCTCGCGGAAGAAAATCGAGCTGAGGTGACGATGACCTTCAATCCGGTCGATCCACCCGCCGTGTTGCTCCGCCATCTGCTGCAGACTTCGTTGGTAGTACGTACCCACATGTTGAATCGCCGCTCCGTTGCTGCGCACAAACTCCATGGTGATCAAGTATGCGAGGGAAGCCAGCTCCTCCTGACCGTTTGTGACCAGTGCACCGAACTGATCGAGGTTGTCCATGGCGGGGGTTGTGAGAACCTTGGAGGCCGGGTACTGCCCGCCGGGAAACCCCTTGCCCACCGACACAAAATCCGGATCCAGTCCGTACTCCCGGAAGAGAAAGTACTGCGGGCTCCATATACAGCTCTGGATCTCGTCTGCGCATACCGGAATATCGTGCCGGTGACAAAGCGAATACACCCGCTTCAGATATGTTTCCGTAAGCCGGATGCCTCCGTAGTTCATCAGGACAATCTCGTGAAAGAATCCGGCGATCTTATACGGGGGGCGCTCGTACTCATCGATCCGCTTCTCAAAATGTGCCGGATCGTTGATTGCAACCGATTTGACCTGGAAGATCTTCTGTTCCTCCAAGAGCCGGTACATTCCCGGCCATAGTCCGCGCATCGCCTGGGTGAGGACGGTGGTACCGTGATAGTTTGCCGCTTTCCCTCCCTGGTTGTCGGCCATGACCAGAAAGACCGGTATACGGCCGGCGTAGGCAGGATCGGGATGTGAAGCCTCCAGTTTATAGAAGCGGGAGAGCATCATTTTCAACGCCGCTTCCACCGCCAGGCTGCCGGTCTCCAGATTGATCACGCGGTTGAGCACCCGCTGTTGCCGGTCGGCGATCACCTTGTCGAGAGATACGGTATCGTCCCCGGCTATTCCGTTGGCCGCCGCCACCAGCTGCTGCTCCAGAACGCGCGTCATATGGCCGCGCGAATTGTTGTGGGTGATATTGAGGATACCGAGCCTCTTGGCATTCTCGATCAGGCGATAGCCGGGAAAACCGTGGCCCAGGGAAGCATGATAGTGCTCGCTTTTGGCGATCATATACACCCGGCCATCCTCTCCGATCCGCACCGGTCCATACCCGCTCAGGGGAGCCCGGTCTGTGCTGCTGGCCCGCCTGAAGGCTTCCGTAGCCGCCCCTGCGGCCGAGCTCGCCAGAGCGGGACAGGCCTGCTGACCCACCAGACGAATCAGCTCATCGGCACGGTTTTGGAAGCTCTCCGGACAAAAATCGATCTGTTCGTCTGCGATCCGGAAAAGCTCCCTCCGATCCCGGCCGGAGGCGTAGGCCTGAGCCGCGCATACGGCATCGAGATAATCCTTCCCGAAAAAATCGACGAGGGACTTGCGGATATTCTTAAAAGTGACTCTCAAAAAACACTCCTCTGCGGTAGAATAGCGATTTTTTTTCGATTTAGAAGGGTTTTATTTTTGTAGTTGACAATTAGTGGTATTATTGTATAAAATCAATAATAAAATTTCAAGTAACAAAAATAAAAACTGCAAAACCGAAAAACCTATGGTTTGAGGAGCTAACCGTTCGTCTAACAACAAAAAAATCTTTCTGTAAGGAGGACAAAATGAAGAAAAAACTGTTGTTGGTATGCGGACTCGTTCTGATCGCCGGACTGTTGTTTGCCGGAGGCGGCCAGGAAGAAGGCACTGCGGGCGAAGGACTTGGCGGTGAAATCACTCTCTGGTACTTCGAGTACGAGATCAATTCTCAGGAGGACATGGAGTTCATCGCCAATCGCTATATGGAGCTGAATCCGGACGTCAAAGTCGTTCTGGAAAGCCCGCCGATCGATCAGTATCACGACCGCCTCATCACGGCCGTGGGTGCCGGAGAAGCACCTGATCTGGCCATGAACGCCACGGCATGGATGACCGAGTTGGCCGAAGCCGGGGTGATCTTCGATTGGGAAACACAGGTTCCCGCAGCGTTCATCGACACCTTCGTGCAAAACATGCTCGAAACCGGTCGCTTTAAAGGAAAGCTGTACGGCCTTCCCTATCTGGCGACCTCCCGGGGTATGTTTATCAACGACACGATTTACAGCAAGGCGGGTGTGAAACCGGCAAAGACGTGGGAAGAGTTCGTTCCCGCGGCCAAGGCGACCACCAACGCGGCGGAGGAATACTACGGCCTCGCCCTTCAGGGAGCCGGAGTCGAGAACTTCGCCGCATGGTTTCTGTACTTTTTCTGGTCTTTCGGCGGAGAGATCTTCGACGGCCAGGGAAATCTGACCATCAACAGCGCCGCCGGCGTCAAGGCACTCACGTATATGGGGGATCTGGTAAACAAACACAAGGTGACTCAACCGAACGTTACGGCCACCGATCTACCCGAGCAACTCAATCTCTTTAAAGCCGGCAACGCCGGTTCCACCATCACCGGTCCCTGGCTGATCGGTATTCTGGCCAGCGACGCACCGGACCTCGAATACTCGGTAGTACCGATTCCCGCCGGAGAACAGCAGATCACCCTGGGCGTTACCGACTCTCTTGTATTCTTCAAGGACAGCGACAATCCGGAGGTGGCCAAAGATTTCGCACAACATTTCCTGTCCCCCGAAATGCAGACCCGCTGGGTTAGCGGACGGGGCATGATCCCCATCATCCAGGAATCATCCAAGGATCCGATCTTCACCGGAAACGAGAAGCTCAAAGTCTTCCTCGAAATGCTGCCGAGCGCCCGGTTCGCTCCCCTCGATCCTCGCTGGACACGAATCATGGAAGAGGGTGGAAAAGCCCTGCAATCGGTGTACCTGGGTCAGGCGAACCCAAAAGACGCATTGGATAAAGCGGTGGATAACGTCAACCGCATGTAGCCCCCTTTTGAATTTGTTATATATTGAAATGATGCGGGAAGGGACCCCTTCCCGCATCATTCGTTTCAACGATAGAATTGCCATATGAATCGCTACTTCGGTTATCGAATCCTGCAGCGCATCCGACCCGTCCTCTTCCTGCTACCGTCGGCCTTTTTCATATTCGGCCTGGTCTACTATCCGGTAATCAACGCCGCAATCATCTCCTTTTTCGACTACAACGTTCTCAGCCGGGAGATGAGTTTTGTGGGCCTGAAGAACTATCTGTTTATATTCAACGAGCCGCTGTTTATCACGATTTTTCAGAGGACGATTGTCTGGACCGTAACCGTGGTGGGAGGGACAACCATCGTGGCTCTGGCTTTGGCTCGATTGCTCGATGTCCAGTTCCCGATGAAAGCAGTCGTGCGAAGCATCTTCATCCTGCCGTGGGCCACCTCTCTCGCCCTGAGCGCGATGCTCTATCGCTGGGCCTTGAACTCCGAGCGAGGACTGCTGAACTACACGCTGAAAGAAGTCTTGCACGTGATCGATCAGAACGTCGGCTGGCTGGCCACGGGACAGACTGCCTTTCCCTGGCTGATCTACGTGGGAATTTGGGTTTCCATTCCCTTCACCACTCTGGTGATTCTGGCCTCCATGCAGTCGGTACCCCGGGATTTGTACGAAGCGTGCGCACTGGATGGAGCGAGCGGGATTCAGCGCTATCGCTACATCACCCTTCCCTCCATCCGGCCGATCATCCTGATTACGATCCTCGTGAACTTCATCGCCGTGTTCAATTCCTTTCCCATCATCTGGGTCATGACGGAGGGCGGACCGGTCAACGAAACCGACATCATGGTCACCATCCTCTACAAAGAGGCGTTCAAGTTCTTGAACTTCGGGCGGGCTTCCGCCGTGGCGGTTCTGATATTCGTGTTCTTGTTCATCATCAGCGTGTTCTATCTCATCATGCTCTCGAGGCAGGAACAATGAGGTCCAAGCAAGCAAAAAGGACAATCACCGCGACAGTCGTCGGCATTGCCGTAATCGCATTGCTGCTGTACATCCTGTTTCCGTTTCTCGTAGCTTTGAATACGGCCCTAAAAACCAAGGCCGAGATCTACAGCGGAGAGGTGTACTGGATCCCCCGAATGCCCACGTTGCGGAATTTCATCGACATCTGGTCGCAGATCGATTTCGCCCGCTATCTGCTGAACAGCGTGATCGTATGCGTAGGCACGAGCACCCTGGCCACCAT
>Ga0272441_10010359_pt1 | contig 14128 bp, 12 predicted proteins | sample SSMProp6N_FD_193582 | JGI IMG/M metagenome (GOLD analysis project Ga0272441, IMG submission 193582) | Marine sediment archaeal communities from Little Sippewissett salt marsh, Falmouth, MA, United States - SSM-Prop-6N | ecosystem: Environmental > Aquatic > Marine > Wetlands > Sediment ... | reverse complement strand
ACACGCTTTGACGGATCAGACGATAAAATCGAGAACGATGACACTATTGCTGCTTCGATAAACAATCTATCGGCTATCACATTATCGCTTTGGGTCAAATCCGACGTGACATATCAGGACAGTGATGTTTTGTTTACAAGGGAACCAACAGGTTATGACATAGAGCTTGGTATCAGGTATGACCGTAATGGAGCCTCCGGCGGTGGAGTTAGTGGGATAAAAGCATCCATCAAAACAACGTCCGGTGATACTCAAATCGAAAGTTCGTCCAACGTGCAGACTACCTCCTGGCAGCATCTTGTATTAACATGGCAAAATGATCCGAATGATTCTCATTTGAAATTATATATTAACGGAGTTCTCGATAGTGGCCTGCGATATGACTCCGGCCCCGTATATGGAGTGATCACGGGAATACAAAAGTTGATGCTTGGCTGTGGTACCAAGAATGAGTATTGGGATGGTTTGATTGATGACGTTCGTATCTATAGCCGTGCGCTAAACGTGACGGAAATAAATATTGTCAAGAATGGTGGGACGGTTTCTGACCTTCTCTTATATTGGAATTTCGATGAAAATGGCAGCAACATAACTATCACCGCAGCACCGTCTAAAACTGCCGTAAACTTATGGTCGGAAGAAGGTGATATGGAGAAATGGTCTCAGGCCGCAGGTGCATTTTTTAGAAGTATCGACAGAAAATAGTTTTGTTCTCCGACGATAAAAATGAAAAAAACTTATCGGCCTTTACACATGATGATAAGAAAAATCCAAAATATGTTGATAATACTTAAGACATATCAAAAATCCCCTCTAAGCTCGGATTAATCCGGATGTTCCTGTTGTATCAATCTAACGATTTTGTCGATTTTAATGACCTTGATAGCAAAAAATATGAGAAATGACAGTTATATCATCATATTGACCTGTTCAGGCTTGAAGGCACGTTATTCAAGTCTTCCAGTTTCAATTGTTTATAGAAGTCAGATAACAACAGAAAAGCTTTTGGGAGCATTTCTTGTGTGATTTGTATTGTGAAGTACCGTCTCTAAGATGTCGAAAAAAGGTAGGATAATTAGGTTCGAATAACGTACCTATATAGGAAAGAGAGGTTGTACAAAATGGCGGATGTAAAAAGTACACGGGCCTCGATACACATTTTACGTGATAACAGGCTCGCCGGGCATATTCCGGCCGGTGCAAACGTAGGTTTTACGCTCATAGAAATAATAATCGTTGTTGTGATACTTGCTATAGCGGCAATGACAGCTATACCCCTGATGAGTTCGGCGGGCAGCGTGCAAATCCGTTCCGCGGCAAACATGATCGCCGCCGATCTGGAATACGCCAGAAGCATGGCAATAAGCAGGGGACAAAACTATTCCATTGTATTCGATGATAGCACTGAAAGCTACAACATAAAGGACCAAAGTGATACTGTGATACCGCATCCTGTGAAAAAAGGATTTCCTTATACTATAGATTTTCAGAATGACAGCAGACTAAACAAGGTGAATATCACCGGCGTGAATTTTAATTCTACAGACAGTGTTACGTTTGATTGTCTTGGCAGTCCCGACAACGGAGGTACGATCAGTCTGAATGCAAACGGTGCCACAGCGACAATTACAGTTGAACCCGTTACGGGATATATATCGATAAGTAATTGATGCGGCAAGAGGGCATATGATTAGCTGGGGATTTAAAACTCGTAATATCAGACCGATAGGATTGGACATAGGTCATAATTCTATCAAGATGATTCAACTGGCCATCAACGGCGAGCAGGTCTCTGTTCTTGCCGCGGACGAAGTTCGTATAGATTCCAGCATTAACGGCGACCAGCAGGCAAGGAAGGAATATATAGTCTCCTCGGTTAAGCAGATGCTTTCAAAAGGCAACTTTCACGGTAAAAATGTTGTATCATGCCTGCCATGCGGGGATTTAAAAATCACAAGCCTGCGACTCACTGAGGCCGAGGGAGAAAAGATAGAACAGGCATTGAGGCGGGAAGTCGTTCATCGTTTTGGGCTTGATCCGGATAAAGATGTCATGGATTATATTGTCGCCGGCAATGTTCGTCACGGAGATGAGATTAAAAACGAGCTCATTTTATTCGCAACGAATAACGAGGTTGTAAGAAGCCATATTGAGATGGTCGAGATGGCCGGCCTCAGACCTATAGCAATAGACACGATTCCATGCGCATTGTTCAGGAGCTTCGAGAGATCTCTGAGGCGACAGGAAGACAGGGAACATGCCGTCATTTTTATCGATGTCGGAAGTTGCTATACAACCGTTGTTTTCGCTCGCGGAGGAGAAATATGCTTTGTCAAACAGATAAAAATCGGTGCAGGTGATTTCAACGGGGAAGTTGCGGCAAAGCTGGGTATAAGTAACAGCGAGGCCGAAATACTGCGGGCAGAACTGCAGGCGGAATACGGTCCATCAATCCCAAAACCGGATTCCGCAAAGCATACGCCGATAGAAAACAAGCAGAAAATAGAAGCCTCGACCCGTCAGGTGATGATCGATGCAATAAGTAAAATTGCCGAAGAGCTTGCATACGAGATATCACTGTGCCTGAGGTATTATACTGTAACATTCAGGGGCAAACGTATCGAGCGGGCGATTCTTACCGGAGGCGGAGGATATGAAAAAATTCTGTTGGATGTCATGCAGCGACAGCTAACGGTTGGCGTCGAAGTAGCCCAGCCTTTAAGGGGCTTCGATATGTCGAATGAGAGGGCCAATCTGAATTTCTACGGTGACAGGCGGGGCTTGCTTTGTGAATGGGCAGTGGCTGTAGGACTTAGTCTGAAGGGACTGAACGGAAACCAGAGAATAAAATCCGAGATAGAGCAGAACGTGCCCGTTAATTACGAAAGAAGAAAAGCGGAAGGAGAGAGTCATGAAAGATATTGATTTCCTTCCGGAATGGTATAAAAGCGGCAGAAGACGACAAATAAGCTATCGCACGCAATGTTATGTATTGGGCGGCATGTTTGTCGTAATGATAGTCTGGAACTTCGTGACTTCATACTCTACCTCGAAAGCCAACGCCCAGGTTCTTGAAATGACAACCAGGCAGAAACAGGCGGAAAAAGTCTCAGCAAAATTAATCGAATTAAAAAAAGAAATGAACTTATACCATAAAAGAGAAGGTTTAGTAGAAAAAATCGATCCCAAAATAAACATAGCGAGTGTACTGGCGGAACTAAGCTACCTCGTCGATGAAAGGATCGTTCTGAGCAATATTGAGCTCATCTCGGAGAAATTTACAGAAGAGGAACCTTCTCTACAGGCAAATGTGGTCGTAAGAGCTGTACAGTCCAAATTCAATACAAAGCTGGATTTACCTTTGGGAAATGTGAGATTTAAAGTGCTGCTTGCGGGTGTTGCCGGAGATGCTGGCGATGTGGCTGGTTTGATATGTAAGTTGGAAAACTCACCTTACTTTAGCCAGGTTGTATTATCATTTTCTAAAAATATGGATATGAAAAGAGAAAGTTTCGACTATCCGGACGAACAAAAAAGACCGGCACCGGCATCAATAACCGGCCCAAAAGGCGATAGCGGATCAGAGGGAAAAATCCAGGTAAGCAAATTTCAAATAAGTTGTTATCTGGCGAATTATCTGGAACAATAAATATTGAAAGTAAAGACCTTGTTTCGAGAAAAGCAGCAAATAATGATATGTCTTACTGCAGTAGTCATGATAGGCGGTTTTTTTCTGTTCAGATTTCTGCCTTTGCATAAAAGAACGAAGGCTGCGAAACAGACAAAACACTCCCAGAGCATGGTCATAGCAAAAGGTATATCTGACAGCGAGCAACTACCTGTGTTCATGGATCAGCTGCGCAATCTCAAGACTAATCTCAATAATTTTGAAGCAAATATACCAACAAAAAGAGAACTCGGTACATTCGTTCATGAAATTGCGGATCTGATGAATCAGTATCAACTAAAGGGACAGGAGATAACACCGCGTTCGGAAATAGAGACTGATGGATTGAACTGCATACCGGTGAGCATACAATGCAAAGGCAACCTGACACAGATATTTAAATTCAATCAAAAGCTGCAGGAACTGGATAGAATGGTTCGGATCCAGCAGGTTAAGCTTGTGAACGATAGTGATTTTAGAGGAGAGGTTCTTATGGAGGCCGATGTGGTAATCTATTACAGAACAGAGTTTGCAAAGGGATAAAAGAACTTATTGGGATTTACAGTAAGAAAAGAAAAATGCGCAATAAATTAAGCAATAATAACGAAGCCGGCAGTCTTATCAGTCACTTGGCCGCAGAGAAAAAAAAGACTGTAATGGCGGTTTGTTTAGTCTTGTTAATGGCTTTTATGTGGGTAAGGGTTTTCTTCAGAAAAGAAACTACTGAAGAAGCGAATGCAACCACAGAACAAAACAGCCTGCAAGGCGAATCCAAATCGGCATTGAAAATATCCTATATAGAATTGCCGAAGGTAGCCGGCCGGAATGATGTAATAACAAGAGATATTTTTAGCTCAAATGGTTGGCGCAGCTTCAGTGAGAAAGGGAAAAATATTGTCAGTATCGAAGAAGTAAACGTAGTTCCGGGAGACGGTAGCGAGGAAGTGATTAGAAAAGTTGTGGAGAATATTAAGGTGGAAGCAATTGTGGTGGGCGATAACGCCAAAGCCTTTATCAATGATAAGGTGCATTCGATCGGTGATAAACTGCTCATCAAAGACGGAGTTAGCGAATACGAATGTGAAGTAGTTGCAATAGAAGAAAATGCGGTTGTAATCGGTTGTTCGGGAGCAGAAGTGAAGTTGAAACTGAAACGTGTGATCGGAAACAGTAAATAGTCAAAATAATAATGTCAAGAAAGAAAAGGAGCCAAATTATGTGTTATGTAAGAAACTACAAAAGTAAAAGATTATTTATGAGGAGCCTTGTACCGGCCGTAATAGCGGTAATTGCTTTGTGCAGCTTTGTACAAAGTCCGGCTCTGGCCGGTGCCGGTGGAAGTACCAGTCCGGCGGCGGGCGAAATGACGAGTGTCCCCGAAGGCGGTAGAATCCCGATATTCAATTGTGAAGAGGATTTCGGAATACGCAAAGCCCTGGCAATGTTAGGCAGTATGTGTCACAAAAACATCGTACCTTCTACGAGTGTTGACGGACAGCTGGCTTTCAGAAGTTTAAGGGATGTGACCTTCGAGGAAGCAATGGATGCAATTTTAGGAGAAACCTTTGTATATGAGGCGAAGGGAAACCTGATTAAAGTTTACACCAAGGAAGAATATAAAAAGATCAAGGAAGCTCCGGAACGTAGAATATACAAGGTTTTTACTCTCTACTATATGAGTGCTACCGAAGCGGTCAAACTCATTACTCCAGTATTAAGTGAAACCGTAACTATTCAAGCCAGCTCTCCCGCCGAGACAGTCGGAACCACCGGTGAATCCATCACCACAGGTTCAGGCGGCGGAGATACGATGGCATTAAACGACAAAATTGTTGTCCTGGATTATCCGGAAAATATTGCCGAGGCGGAAAAACTGCTGAAAACACTGGACATTCGTCCCCGGCAGGTACTCGTCGAAGCTACTATTCTCAGCGCTACATTAACCGAGGGAATGGAACTCGGAGTTGATTTGAACCTGCTTGGAGGTGTTCATTTAGAAGGTACTGAGGCAGCTTCTGCCGATGCATATAACACAGCAGTTTCGTCACAAACACCTATCGGTCAGATCGGTCAACTTGGCCAGGGTAGCATTAACGGCACGCCCCTGGAAGTTTCCGGTTTTGCAAGTGTGGGCGGCAGCGGATTGAGAATCGGTGTTACAAGCGGTGATTTGGCGGCATTCATAACCGCATTAGAGGAAGTAACCGACACGACGGTTCTTGCAAATCCCAAGATTCTCGCAGTAAACAAGCAGCTTGGACAGGTTTATATCGGTACTAAGATTGGCTATGAATCGCAGACAACTCAGACACAAACTTCGACTACCCAGCAGGTTGAGTTCCTCGATACGGGTACAAAGCTGTCTTTCAGACCCTATATAGGCGATGACGGTTATATCAGAATGGACATTCATCCCAAGGATAGTTCCGGAAGTTTGAAAGCAAACGATATTCCCGACGAATTCTCAACCGAACTGGCGACGAATATAATGGTCAAAGACGGCGAGACAATCGTTATCGGCGGATTGTTCAGAGATGTTGTCGTTTCAAGCCGCAGCCAGATTCCGTTGTTGGGTGATTTGCCCCTTATCGGCGCAGCATTCAGAGGCACTACCGAAACTGTAACACGTCAGGAAGTTATCGTTTTGTTGACTCCTCATATTATCGAGGAACCTGGAGAGACAAATAGTGATGCCAGAGTTGATGACGTTCGCCGGAAAAGATTCGGTGCAAAGCACGAGCTCCAGTGGACAAGCAGGCCGAGACTGGCTGAAGATATCTATGCACAAGCCGCTCAGTTATACATCGACGGCGATAATATAGGTGCGATGAAAAAGCTTAAAACAGTTCTTAAGCTTCGTCCGTCATATCTCGAAGCGATAAGACTTAAAGAGAGAATTATTTCCGAGTCCAGTCCTGATGAGTATCAAAGGCTGGAAAGGGTTGCCGCTGAATCTATAGACCAGCATGAGGCTTCTAACTGGCAAAGAAGATAAGTCTCTACTGGAGATTTAACTGCAACCTTGAGTTTTGAAAAAGTTGGAGCCGCTGTTGTGAGATTATCAAGAAGCTTATATGCAGAAGTCACATTAATAGTGATATGCAGTCTGTTTATCGGATCCCCCGCCGAAGGACAGAACTATAGTGCGGATGATAGTCGGCAATTCGCCGGTTACGTACAACAATGGGACTATGTTGTGCCGGTGAGTTACGTTGCTGGGGCTGTGGGCGTGATTTTGCTCGGGTGGTACTGGCTAAGGTTAGCCGGGGCAATCACGTCCATAGCCAGGCTCCTTAAGGATGAAAGAACAGGTTCTATCGGTACCGTTGAAAAACTGCTTATTCCGATAAGAAAAAAACAAGTTGAACGGTTGTGTAAAACTATTCGTGAGCGTATCGAAGGTTGTTCCCTACGTGTTGCAGAATATGAGAAGGAAATCAAGGAGCTTCAGATTCGGGTTCAACTCTCACGAAAGCGGGAAAAAAACACCGAGGCTATTATATACAGCATTCGTGATGCCGTGCTTGTTATTGATGAATTTGACAAGCTTATTATGGCAAATGAAGCGGCGGAAAAACTTTTTATGTTCGATCTCGGGAGCTCACAGCATAAACCCATAAGAGAGCTGATAGGCCCAAATTACAGTGAGTTTCTGGATTTTCTAAGTCACAGCAGACAAAGCAAGGGACAGGCAATTAAACGAGAAATTGAGTTGTCCGGAGAGGAATCATCGAAGATTTACGATTGCATCGTCTCCTGTATTTACGACCAGGACAGACAAGTTTGCGGTGCCGTGATGGTGCTGCACGATATAACTCGTGAAAAAGAGATATCCAGGATGAAGAATGATTTCATCAGTCACGTATCACACGAGTTAAAAACGCCTCTTGCTTCCATAACAGCCTATTCGGAAATGCTCGCCGACGGTGAAGCCGAAGACGAGGAAACAAGAAAAGAATTTTATTCGATTATCCAAAATCAGGCAAACAGGCTTAATCGGCTCATAGAGGACATACTCAATACCTCACGCATCGAGTCCGGTTTAATAAAAGTAAATAAAGAACCGATAAGCCTGACAATCCTTATAGAAGAACAATTACAAATGATTAAAAGTTACGCAGATGAAAAAGATATCGAAGTAACAGGACAAAAGCCTATTGTGTTCGATCGAGTTTTAGCCGACAGGGATATGATTTCACAGGTTATTATCAACCTGCTGAGTAACGCCGTTAAATATACCCGGCCCGGAGGTTCGGTGAAAATTGAAACCGAAGTAGATGAAATAATCGGTTTGATACGAGTTAGTGTAACCGATACGGGTGTCGGTATTCCAGAAGATGAAATTGATCATGTTTTTGACAAATATTACAGAGTTGGGGCCAATAAAAAACAGGCAAAAGGAACCGGCCTCGGTCTTAACCTTGTTAAACAGATTATCGAAAAGGTGCATAACGGCCGAGTATTTGCTAAAAGCCAAGTCGGAAAGGGCAGCACATTCGGTTTTGAGCTGCCTTTGGCTAAAATGCAACCTGTCGGGGTATAATATGAAACGCTTTTAACCAGAGAATGCCAAGCTTTGTGCACTCTATATTAACTTTGGTGGAGGTAAAATAATGACGGGCAAGAAAGTATTAGTTGTAGATGATGAGATTCATATAGTTCATGTCGTGGCGATAAAACTCCGTAACAACGGCTATGAAGTTGAAACAGCAAATAATGGCGCAGAGGCTTTCGAGTTGGCCTGCAGGGATAAACCAGACATTATTGTAACAGATTTCCAAATGCCGGTCATGACTGGTATGGAACTCGTGGAAAAACTTCGACAAAACGAGGACACAAAAAATACACCAATAATCATGTTAACTGCGAGAAGTTTCGCTATCCCGAAAGAAAAACAGGAGCAGTTAAAAATATCCGACTGCTTGAGTAAACCTTTCAGTCCGAGGGAACTGCTGTGCAATATAGAAGATATTTTACACCAGAAAGAGATGGCGGTTAGTAGTTGATAATATAGAACAACACCGAGATAGTCTTAAAAAAATTGACTTGTATATATAAAAACCATGGAAGATATAATCAGAAAGAGTATAAATTCCACAGAATTACGCGAGCTGGAGAAGTTCGGAAACAGACTGAGCAAATACGGCGTGAATTTTGCTTTTTACAAAACGGACGATGAACTTGCATTACTATATGAAAGCGACAAATTCAAAAGTGATTCCGAACAGCTCAAAAAATATGGTCGTCAAGTGTTAAATGAGAGCGACCAGACCGATTATATCAACGGCACATATCCGAATGTCCGTCAGTTCCATGACGAAAATCTCATCACGGCGGTTGTTATCAAATCCGGCCGTTTTAATAATCATCAGCCGGAATCCCTGGGTACCGCTATGATTGACTTAGGCGAATTTTCACAGGCTAAGTCCGAAAACAATCATTTTGTGGAAATACTCGGGTTATTCGCGGAACAATTTCAAAACAAGACAAACGCCGAAGAGCAAATTGAAATGATCGGCACGGAACTGTCAAGAGTCTATGAAGAATTAGTGCTGCTTCATAAAATAAGCACAAACATGAGAGTTACAGAAGCAGACTCTAACTTTCTCCAAATGGCTTGTGACAGTCTGACGGAAATAATTTTCGTAGAAGGCATAGCAATATTACTTGAAAAAACCATCGAGGACGAGCAGCGGTTGGTCGTAGCCGCCGGTTCCGGATTAATAGATATAGATGAGCAAATGGCAGCGGTTTTGCACAGCCGAATGACGGAGGAAATAAACAGCGGTAAAGAAGCGTTGCTTGACAGTGAGGTGGACTCACCTTTCAGATACAGCTGGCCGGAAAATGTGAAAAATATTATTGCAGTTCCTCTTTGCTGGAAAGAAAAAGCGGAATCCCATGTTGCCGACAGAACCCAAAACGATAACTATATAATAGGGCTGATGGTAGCAATAAACAGAATCGGCAAGCAGGATTTCGACAGTACAGACGTCAAACTTTTCAATTCCGTTGCCAGCGGTTGTGCGGTTTTTATTGAGAACGGCAGATTGTTCAAGGATCTAAAAGAGTTATTTATCGGCTCGCTAAGAGCATTGACAAACAGCATCGACGCCAAAGATAAATACACACACGGCCATTCCGAAAGAGTTGCATTTATTTCCCGCTGGATTGCGGAAAGGCTTTCCGAGCAGGAACCTTTGGAGGAGGAAAAAATACATGAAATATATCTGGCCGGTTTGCTGCATGATATAGGTAAAATCGGAATTGACGAGGTGGTTCTGCGTAAAACCGGTAAACTGACCGAACAGGAATTCTCCCGCATAAAATTACACCCGTCCATAGGAGCGGGTATTTTACGTGAAATAAAACAGATGCGTGAAATTGTCCCGGGAGTTTTATGCCACCACGAGCGGATGGACGGAAAAGGATATCCGAACGGATTAACTTGCGAACAAATCCCGCTTACGGGCAAAATCGTCGGTTTGGCCGATAGCTTCGATGCAATGACATCAAAGCGAACATACAGAGATGCAATGTCAATAGAACAGGCACTTGACGAAATAGAGAGAGGATTAGGTACGCAATTCGATGAAAAAATCGGCAGGATTTTCCTCGATAGTGACGTTTATAAGCTATGGGACAGTATCCGGGACGGTCTGGAGGAAATGAGCAATAACAGTGCTTCCTCGGAATACGGTACTGCGGCTGTGGAGATGCTGATTAGATGAAAGTTAAGATACAGGATTATAACAATGTTACAGTCATCGAGCTGCAGGGCGAGTTCGACAGCGACGTAATTGAATTATTTAAAAATACCATCACGGACGTAATTGCAAAACATAGGACAAGCATAGTGCTTGATATGAGCGGTATTGGTTTCATCGACAGCCAGGGACTGGAACAGTTGCTGTGGGCTCGCGACTACTGCAATCAGAACAAACGCGGATTAAGACTTGCCGGCCTCGATGAAAACTGTAAGAGAATCATGGAAATAACCCGGCTCGAAAATGAATTCGATCATTACGCCGAACTGACGGAAGCCGTAAAAAGTTTCACATAAACAATGCGGTCGATTGGTTTGCTCGATATAGACGGAAAAGATTTAATATGAGCCAAATAGCTTTAGAAAACAAGATGCAGCTCGGGCAACTGCTTCTCTCTCGCGGGGTTGTTACAACCGAGCAGATAGAGACGGCTCTGACCGAACAAAAAGAAAAAGGTCATCGCAAGCTGCTCGGTGAGCTTCTGGTGGAAATGGGCTATTGCTCGGAAAACCAGATAGCTTCCGCATTGGCAACGGGTTACGGGGTGCCGTATGCACAGGTTGGTCCGAAGTTATGCGATCCGAAAGTACTTGAAATCTTACCGAGAGAATTTCTCGAAGAACATATCGCCATACCTTTATTTAAGGTTTACGACGTACTTACCGTTGCGGTCAGTGAACCGACAAACGTATTTTTAATGGATGAGATCGAGCGCATAAGCGGTTGTAAAGTTCAGATAGTATGCTCGACAAGTAAGGATATTAAAGCAACATTGCAGACTTATTTGCCCGCCGCCAATGTATTTGTTATCGACGATATCATCGATGATGAAGGGCTGGAAGATTTTACACTTATCGAGAACATTGCTCAGGATATAAGTAACCTCGAGGAAATTGCCGGTCAGTCACCGGTGGTTAAGCTTGTCAATTATTTGCTTTATAACGCGGTTCGTGAAAATGCCAGTGATATTCATATCGAACCGGATGATAAAAGATTGCGCGTTCGCTACAGGGTGGACGGAAGATTATACGAAAAAATGAGTCCGCCTCACCAGATGCATTCTGCCATTGTCTCGCGTATAAAAATCATGGCCGAACTCGATATTGCACAACGTCGTCTGCCTCAGGACGGCGGAATACACGTTATAATGGAAGGCAGACCGATTGACCTGCGCGTTTCGGTTATGCCGGGTAACTTCGGCGAGAAGGTTGTAATAAGAATTCTCGATCCGCAGAGAGTGCTTTTCAGCCTGGAGTCACTCGGTTTCACCTACGATAATCTCAAATTATTCAGGCAGGTTATACATTCACCGAATGGCATTGTTTTGGTGACAGGACCGACAGGCTCAGGAAAAAATACAACCCTTTATGCAGCTTTATCCGAATTAAACAACGATGAAGTTAATATCTGCACGGTCGAAGACCCGGTGGAATGCAATATATCCGGCATAAATCAGTTCCAGGTTCATCAGAGTGCAGGTTTCGATTTTTCAACGGCCCTGCGAAGCCTTTTAAGACAAGACCCGGATATAGTCATGGTCGGAGAAATTCGCGACCATGCAACGGCTACTATCGCAGTACAGGCGGCTCTGACCGGTCACCTGGTACTATCTACTCTGCATACTAACGATGCTCCTGGCGCGGTAACACGTTTAGTGGATTTGGGAGTCGCTCCCTATCTCGTGAGCGCATCTTTGATTGCCGTTCTGGCCCAGAGACTCGTTCGCAAGATATGTTCCAACTGTAAGACGGAATATGAGCCGCCAGCGAGCATCAGGAAACTTATTGAGAAAAACGGCGTCAAAATTGATAAGTTCTTCCGGGGAGTAGGTTGTAAAAAATGCCGGAACAGCGGATGTGCCGGGCGTATTGCTATTCATGAGTTGTTTATACCGGACGAGGAAATTATGGACATGATTAGTGAGGGGATAAGCTCAAAAAAATTAAGAGCGAAAGGATTGGAAAACGGGATGGTATCCCTGCAGTCGGATGGAATTGAAAAGGTAAAGGCGGGAATTATTTCTATTGAGGAAGTCTTAAGAACGACACAAACCGAATTATAATGTGCCGTTTCGTATGTAATATATTATTTAATATCAAAGATTGGACAAATGGCTGTTTCGTCTGTAAAAAAACCGGAAGAATTCGAACCTGCAATCAAGAGAGAAGACTCACTGCAAACTGACAGCACTAAGGAACATAGCTCAGAGGGCCTTGTTGAAAATAGAAACCACGAGGCCGAGTCGAATATTCTTTCGCAAAAGGACTTGACCAGAGGCTGGTCGAAAAATGATTTACCGGCAAAGTCGATGCTGTACAGGGCAAAGGTAAAATCGTCCGAACTTATATTATTTACTACGCAGCTCTCGGTAATGCTCGACAGCGGCGTTGTGTTAAGTGACGCCCTTGACGCAATATCCGAGCAGGCTGAAAAAGGCACACTCAGAACAATAATAAAAAGTATTGCCAACGACGTTAAAAACGGCGATAACTTTTCAAAGGCTCTGGCCAGCTATCCGAAAGTATTTAATGCTATGTTTATCAGCATGGTGAAAGCCTCGGAGGCGTCCGGCAAAATGGCCGAGATGCTGAATGTTCTAAGCGGGTATTTGACCTTCGAATCGGAAACCCGCAAACGTATTAAGGGCGCATTAACATATCCGTTTATTATGGCTCTAATGGCTGTTGCCGCCACCGGAACACTGATGTTCTTTGTTTTGCCGAGATTTATGGGAATTTACGAGGCAAAAGGTGCCGCACTGCCGAAACTCACACAGATCCTGGTCGGCTTCAGTAAAATATTGGGTAATTTCGAGATTATGACCGTCATAGTGACAACGATTATTATCACATCGGCTGGATTGTACTACTGGGCGGGGACAATATCCGGCCGGCGGGTATTCGATTATATCAAAATACACACTCCCGTTATCGGTACAATGTTTATCGATACGGTCGTCACTCGAAGTATGCGTATTATGGCGACAATGGTAAATACCGGCGTAAATCTCCTTGACTCCATACAAGTTATGCAGGGCTCGTGCCAGAATTATTATTTTCAACGACTCTGGGAAGGGGTCGATGAGAAAATCAGGGACGGCTACCAGTTGTCTGAGTCGATATTGATTTCGCCGGGTAACGAATTGATTGCCCCCGGAATTGTTCAAATGCTCAAAGCGGGGGAAAAGAGCGGCAAACTTGGTGAAGTCTGTGACAAGGTATCCGTATTTTACGAAAAGAAGCTCGAGGCAACAATTCGAAACGTCATGGCACTCATAGAACCCGTTATGATAACAATACTGGGCACCATTATTGGAACAATCGCCATAGCTCTGTTGTTGCCGGTATTCAGGATATCCTCGGTCATTGCACATTAAAATAAAAGGGCCTATACTCAGGAAGAAAGTATAGGCCCTGAATCAGTGTATAATATACAATATCTATCGAGTGACCAATTGCCGACTTATTCGGTTTACGGCCTCGAAGAATATAACCAAATATCGTCCACAAACACCATACCGGAAGCGTTGGATTCAAAACCAATCGTCAAGCTTGTGACATTACTCAGATCGATACCCAGAGAAACCAGGTCAATCGGAAACTCCTGCCATTGTGCCCGGCTCAGATTGCCGTCAAAGCTCCTCTTGACTCCATTGACCTTTACATACATCCGGTCCGCGGCGGAATTATTAGGA
>Ga0272441_10010358_pt1 | contig 14128 bp, 10 predicted proteins | sample SSMProp6N_FD_193582 | JGI IMG/M metagenome (GOLD analysis project Ga0272441, IMG submission 193582) | Marine sediment archaeal communities from Little Sippewissett salt marsh, Falmouth, MA, United States - SSM-Prop-6N | ecosystem: Environmental > Aquatic > Marine > Wetlands > Sediment ... | reverse complement strand
GGGCCCACCATCTCCTCGTCCTGCACCCACTTCCCCCCCTTCGTCTTGATATAGAAGCCCGGCCGAATCGGCTTGCCGTCGGGGCCATTGGGTTCCTTGAGGCCCGTGGTGTCGAGGTAGCGATATGCCTCGAAATAGCGCCCGCACGCCCCACACTTGTAGGTGAACGAGCGGATGGCCGCCTCCTTGCCGCACTTGGGGCACTTCTTCACCCCCTTGGCGTGCGGGGCGAGGAACGTGTGGCCGCAGGCCTCGCACACCCACTGTTTGGCGTCCACCTTGTCGATGCGCGGCGGCTTTTTCTCCGAGCAACTGCACGAGGCGAGCAGCAGCGAGGCCACCACCACACACCCCGCACACAGCCAGGCAACATGTCTCATCTTCGGGGCTCCTCACACCAAGGCGACCGGGGCACAACACGTCGCGCCCACATTCGCACTTGATAAGAAACGGACACCTGCCTATCATGTATATAGGGCACACGGATGATTATCAGACCGTTCCACACCCGTGTCAAGACCCATTGAGGAGTATCATGCGCACAAACACATCCCTTGGGTTCACCCTCATCGAGCTTCTCGTCGTCATTGCCGTCATTGGCATCCTGGCGTCGTTGCTCATGCCCACCGTGCTCAACGCCATGTCCAGCGGCCAAAGCGCACGCTGCAAAAGCAACCTCCGCCAGATCGGCGCCGCACTGGTCAACTACATCCGCGAGTTCAACGGCCTGCTGCCCGCCTCCGACGACAGCGAGGCCCGCGTGATCGACCAGGGCCAATGGTGGCGCACCGCCCAGGGCATGATGGTGCCCTACCTCAGGGACTTCCATGTGTTCGAATGCCCCGCCGACATGAACCTCGCCCACGAACTGGGCGGCAGGCGATGGTGGTCCTATGGCTGGAACTCCAACTACTATAACAACGACACCGGCTCGTGGCGCGGCACCTACCACCGTACCATCGGCGACGTGAAGAACTCCGTTACCGCCCTCACCTTCCTCGACCACACCGAAGCCGACGGAGGCGTCGACGGCAACAGCGACCGCCCCTACATGCCCGCGGCCCTAACCAACCCCAACCTGGGCATGCAACGCCACAACGGCGGCTTCAACGCCCTGTTCCTCGACGGACACGTCGACCAGCTCAAGCCCGGCCCCGACACCAACGCCGAGAACTTCGAGTGGTGAGCCGCCCCGGGCCCGCATCCCCTACTACCTGGTGGAGAATGCGTCGGCGCGGCGTCCCTCCGGCACTGGGCACGCGAATGCCCAGGGCCCTTCGCCACACAACGCACCGCTACGGGCCGTAGGCGCGGATTTCGTAGACACGGGCGGTGGGCACGCCGTGGGTGGCGAGGACGTCGAGACGGAGCTTGGTGGCGGGGATGGGCTCGAACGTGTGGATGCGGCGGCGCTGGATGTTGCCTTCGATGCGGAGGATCTCACGCCATTCGCCTTCGACCTCGGCGACGAGAGCGTAGTCGCGCACGCACTCGGGCACGGGGCCGTGGGGGATGAGGCGGTTGAGGTTGGTGTCGAAGGTCACCGCGACGGTGGCAACGGGCTTGGGGCCGCGAAGGTCGAGGATGAGGCTCTGGGGCAGGGGCTCAGTGGAGTCGGAGATCCAGATATTGGGCCAGCCGTCGGGGCGCGAGATGCCGTTGATGACGCTGTCGGCCTCGAAGGGGTGCGACGGCGGGTCGAGGCGGAAGCAGTAAGTGCCGCGCTGGCCGAGGTGACGCCAGCCGCCTTCGCCGCGGGTGGCGCGGACGGTGCCGGGCGGCTCTTCGTTGCTGGTGAGCCAGGCCACGCCCTCGACGGGCTGGAGCACGAGGAAGTAGCGCCCGCCAGACTCGGTGACCTGATGGAAGTCGAGGGTCACCCACTCGCGGCTGTTGTGGGGCACGCGGGCCTCGGTGGCGAAGATGGCCTGGTCGTGCGAGAAGTCGTCGAGCGCGTCGGCCCAGTGGAGCGAGGCCACGACGTCGATGTCATGGCCGAGCGAGGATTCGAGGAGCACGTGGACGGCGTCGATGCGGTCGCCGCTGACGGGGAAGAGCTGGGCGCGGGGGGCATCGAGGGCGATGGCCTGGTCGGGCTGCTCGATGCGGAGTTCGGCGGTGCTGGTGGCTGTGGCGTGGGCGGTGCGGGCGAGGTCGGCGGGGTCGGCATTGGCGAGGCCGGGGATGTAGGCGTCGTCGCGGAGGAGGATCTGCTGGAGTTCCTCGATGTGGTCCTGCTGGATTTTGCGGGGCGTGGTGTTGTGGCGTTTGCACAGCGCCGCGGCCACGCCTACGGCCTGGCCCATGACGCCGCCTGTGGCGATGAGGCGGGTGGTGCCGAAGGCCACGTGCGACGCGCTGATGTTGCGGCCGGCGAACATGAGGTTGGCGATGTTGCGCGAGTAGAGGCAGCGGAAGGGGATGCCGTAGACGGTGCGGAGGTGGGTGTGCTGCGAGGGCGGTTCGTTGGCGTGGATGCCTTCGGACGGATGCAGGTCCACCGACCAGCCGCCGTAGGCCACGCGGTCGCCGAACGTGGTGGCGTCGATCACGTCGTTCTGGTCGAGCACGTAGTCGCCGAGGAACCGGCGCGACTCGCGCTTGCCGGGCACGGCGCCCACCCAGTCGAGTGCGAAGGTGTCGGCGCCGTGGTCGCCGCGGTTCTTGATGTGGTCCCAGATGCCCATGACGTAGGCCAGCAGCTTGTCGCGGATGGGCTCGTTGTCGGCGATGATGTCGAGGGTGCCGCCATACTCGATCCACCAGAAGCCAGCGCGGCGGAAATCGCTGTGGTTGCGGAAAGGCAGGTCGTCGTCGGTCTCGAAGCGGTAGGCCCACTCGGGCGGGGTGAAGGGCACAGGGCGACCGAGGTCGATGGTCTTGAAGAGGATGGAGCTGCCGAGCGTGAGCGCATCGGCATGCTCGGGCGCCAGGGATTCGTTGTACTCGCTCCGGGCCTCGCGCCCCATGCGGAAATGGGCGCCGGCGTCGGCCGCCACCACACCGTCGCCGCTGGCGTCGATCACCGCGTGGCCGCGAAGGTGGAGCGTGCGGAAGGCGGAGCTTTGGTAGGCGACGATGCCCTCGATGGTCGTCTCGTCAGACATGATGACCATTTGGGCACTGGTGTTGAGGTAGAGGGCGATGTTGGGCTCGCGCCACACGGTGTCGAGCAGCACGTGGTCCCACATCCAATTGATCCGGCCGTTGGCCACGGGCTCGTGGTTGCCGAAGCGGTCGGCCAGGCGCAGCTCCTCCACGATGCCACTCTCGCGCGCGTGGCGGCGGCTGCCGTGGGCATCGGCCCCGCCCATGTTCACCCGCACCTCGCTGCTCGAGTTGCCCCCGAGCACAGGACGGTCGTGCACCAGCGCCACCGAGCAGCCGTTGCGCGCAGCCGACACCGCGGCACACACGCCCGACACCCCGCCGCCGATCACCACCACATCGTAGCTGCCATCGTAGACGGGTCCTTCGAGCTTGCTGTCGAGAGGCACAACTCGCCTCCTGTTCATAGTCGGGGTGAGCGTTGATTCGTGTTGCCGCCGTGGAGCGATTATGGCACGCAGGGCGCGGCGTGTCAACGCAGGCGCGCGACCCGCAGATCGTGGCTGCCGTCGGCCCGTGTGGCCTCGAAGTAGAAGAACCGCTCGCCCGTGGCCGACACCACGCTGTCGATATAGCGCAGTGCGCCCGTGGCGTGGGGGCTCACCATCGCCGGGCCGTCGGGCGACAGCGAGCGCCAGGCAAACAGGTCGCCGCTGAGCGCCAGGCCCGTGCGTTCCTCGTAATTCTCTGCCACACTCGCCGAACCATCGTAGAGCCCCAGCCACCCGCCGGCGTGCGGCACCATGCAGCCGAGCCGCGCGGCATAGCAATCCCACGTCCCCTGATCGGGCGGTTCGAGGATGCTGCCCTGCCAGTGCCACGTGCGACCGTCCAGGCTTGTGGCCAACGCGCTGGCGCTCTTGATCAGGCCCGTGTTGTACACATCGGCCGTGCCGTGCATTTCGTCGGCGGCGGCCGCGCGCACGGGCGCGGTGGCATAACTGATAAGCATGTACCACACCGGCCCCACGCGCAACACCCACGGGTCCTTCACCCCCTCGAGGCCCAGCGGCGGGGCAGTGAACAAAGTCGTGCGGGTCGCAGGGTCGAAGGCATCGGGGCTGGCGGCCTCGATCAGGTCGATGCGCCAGCGGCTATCGGCGCCATCCACATAGCTCACATAGTAGAGCCACGTGCCATCGGCCGCGCGGTTGATCGCGCAGCGTTCGATGCTCGTGCTATCGAACTGGTCTTTGGTCAGGGTGCACACATCGTGGAACTCGATGCCATCGGTGCTGCGTGCCAGGCGCGTCTCGCCCCCGCGGTCGGGTTCCACGCCTCGGGGCCGGCGGTAGCGGTAGGACAGGTAGAACGCTTCATCGGTCGGGTCGTAGAACGCCCCAGGCGCGCCCACCCACCATCCATTGCCCGAGCCCAGTGGCTCGCGCACCACAATGCTCTCGGAATAGTCGAACAGGCCTGGGATGCCGTGTGCTGGGGCCATGGGAGCACCTCGGTGAATGGGTGATGGGACGGATTGGGGCCTTAGGGCCGACGGACGCCGCTTGGCCGGGCGCCGTCACCGCCCGATGCGGACGGTGTGCTTGGTGTCCTTGATGACGAGACGGAAGCTGCGGACGCGGGTGGGGACGGCGAAGATGTAGGTCTCGATGAGCGGCTTGCCAGGCTTGAGGAGCAGGGTCTGGGTCTTCTCGTCGCCATCGAAGACGCGGCGCTTGGACATGGGGCGTCGACGCATGAAGCCGTAGGGCAATACCTTCGTGTCGTTGCCGACGTCGAGATAGAGGTCGGCGGTGTCGGGATTGTCGAAGTGCAGGTAGACGCGGCTGGGGCTCTTGGCGGTGGGCTCGAACTTGACGGGCACCTCGACGAAATCGCGGCCAGGCAGGGTGGCGCGGCGGTAGGTGTACTTGCGGCTGGCACGACCGACCCGCAGGGGCACGTCGGCCAGGGAGTCGGGCACGAGCAGGGCGGAGCGCATCCAGCCCTGGCACCAGTTGGCGCCGAGGGTGATGCGGACGAGCGACCATTCGCCGTGGGCCTTGATGAGGGTGACGCGCGTGCCTTCCTGGAGTTGGCCGGTCTTTTGGTTGCCATACATGAGCGGGGTCTTGTCGTGGGTAACCACCAACACCGCGTCGGGCTCGGCGGGCGTGGATGGCGGAGCGGGCTTGGTGGCTTCGGGCTTGGCGGCTTCGGGCTTGGCGGCAGGCTCGACGGACTCGGCCGGCTTGGCAGGCTTTGCGGGTACATCGGGCTTGGCCGATTTGGCGGGCTTCGCGGGTGCAGCGGGCTTCGCGGGCTCGGCGGCGAGCATCAGGGTCGCGGCTCCCCACAGGCACAGTGCAACGGTAGCAAGCGGCTTCATCCCTCTGCCTCCTTTCTCGCGAAGTCGTGCAACGCGTCATCGGCTCCATCCGTTGGCCGCCCGGATCATACGTCCCGCCCCGGCGCCTGTCAAGGAGCAAAGCACGGGAGCGCGGGGACGCGCCCCCGCCGTGCTGGCTCCGCGAGGATCGAAAGCGGCGACAAGTCGCCGCACTCCCAAAGAAGCAAAGATGGGGTCAGGTCGTAATTTTCACTTTTTGACCTCGACGGTGCGGATCGCTTGCTCGACGGTGTCGATGGCCAGGATGTGTGCGGCCTCGAATTCGGGCAGCGTGGGCTTCCAGGGCGTCTGGAGGAACCCGAAGCAGTGCTTGGAGTCGAGTCGCGGGGTGCAGTAACGTGCGAGGCGGCCGAAGTTGTCGGGCGAGTGCCAGATGCTGCCGGTGGGGATCTGGTCGAAGCCACGGTCCTCGAGTTCGAAGTAGGCGCGCACGCGGGCGTCGCGGGTTTTGTGGAAGTTGAGCCAGTAGTACCAGTTGCTCTGCACCACGGACGTGGGCATGGTGGCGAGGAACTCGTCGTGGTGGTGCCAGATGACGTCGGACCACACCCAGGCGCGCGAGCCGCACGTCTCGACGGCCTCGACGAGGAGCAGCAGGTCGTGCCACCACAGGCCGTGCTGGCGTGCCATCACGTAGATGAAGTTGCGCTGGTGCGCCGCGGTCTCCTCGTCCATGCCGAGGTGGAAGAAGCGGGGGGTGTCGAACAGGTCGACCACTTCGGCAATGAGGTCGCGGCACACGGTGTAGTAGCGGGGCGTGGACACGCAACGGGCGTATTCGCCGAGCCAGGCGTCGTGGGTGGTCGAGAAGTTAAGTTTGGGGATCGGCTCGAGGCCCATGGCCCGCATCTTGTCGAGTTCGCGCCGCAGCTTTTTGTGCGACCACGAGCCCTTGACGGCCAGTTCGGGGTGGCTTTTGTAGCGAACGCCTTCGCCGAGATCAAGCACGACCATGTTGAGTCCCGCGTCGGCCATGCGTGCGAGCAGGCGGTTCCACAGTGGCTCGTCGAACCGCAGGTAGGGCTTGGCTCCCCAGTGTGGTCCCAGGTCGGGATGCTCCCAGTCGCCCCACATGTTGTAGCCCAGGTGCAGCAGGTTTGCCCAGATCACCGTGTCTCTCCTCACCAGTGCCGCGACGGGCGAATTCGTCGAACCACGCCGGTGGACATGAAGAAGCATTGGGGCGGGCGAGTCAAGCGCGCGTTGCGGGGTGTCCCCGCTGTGCTCGCTCCGCGAGCGATCCAAAGCGGCGACGGGTCGCCGCACTCCCAAAATCACGCGTGCTTGCCCCCGTGCTCCTGCGCAGGGACGAATGGAACCAGCATCCAGCATCGAGTCCCCGGCGCGGGGTTCGAGGACGAGGACGAAGATGAGGACGGAGAAGAAGGCCCTTGGTCTCTTGCCGCGTGGCGGGCGTTTGGTATAATCCCGTGGACATCATGGATACCCTTGCTCCTTTCGGGAGAGCGAATCATGACGGGACTGGCTGGCTGGGACTGGGCGGTGATCGGGGTGTATTTTGCGGCGCTGGTGGCGATCGTGTGGTGGTCGTCGCGGCGTCAGCAGTCGAGTGAGGACTATTTTCTGGCGGGCCGCAACATCGGGTGGTTCGTGATCGGCGCGTCGTTGTTCGCGTCGAACATCGGCTCGGAGCATATCGTGGGGCTGGCGGGGGCGGGCGCCCGAAGCGGAATGGCGATGGCCCACTACGAGCTGCACGCGTGGTGCCTGCTCGTGCTGGGTTGGGTGTTTGTGCCGTTCTATTCACGGTCGGCGGTCTACACGATGCCGGAGTTCCTGGAGCGCCGCTACAACGCGACGGCGCGGTGGATCCTGTCGCTCGTGAGCCTGGTGGCGTATGTGTTCACGAAGGTGAGCGTGACGGTGTATGCGGGCGGGGTGGTGTTCAAGACGCTGCTGCCGGCCGAGACGTTTGGCGGGCTCGACCCGTTCTGGGTGGGGGCGGTGACGGTGGTGGTGCTCACAGGCATCTACACGGTGCTGGGCGGACTGCGTGCGGTGGTCTACACCGACGCGATGCAGGCGTTTGTGCTCATCATTGGGTCGGTGTGCATCACGGCGATCGGGCTGTCGAAGATCGGCGGGTGGGGCGAGCTTCGGGCGTTGTGCGGTACCGAGCACTTCAACATGTGGCGCCCCGCGAGCGACCCCGAGTTCCCGTGGGCGGGGATGCTGTTCGGCGCGCCGATTGTGGGGCTGTGGTATTGGTGCACCGACCAGTACATTGTCCAACGCACCCTCGCGGCCCGCAACATGCAGCAGGCGCGGCGCGGCACCATCTTTGGCGCCTACCTGAAGCTCACGCCCGTGTTCCTGTTCATCGTCCCGGGGATGATCGCCTACGCGCTGGCCAAGAGCGGCAAGCTGACGCTCGAGAGCCCCGACCTGGCGTTCCCCGCGCTGGTGCAGGCATTGCTGCCCGTGGGACTTCGCGGGCTGGTGGTGGGCGGGCTGTTGGCGGCGTTGATGAGTTCCCTGTCGTCGCTCTTCAACTCGTGCTCGACGCTCTTCACGGTGGACATCTACCAGAAGCTCCGGCCTGAGGCGTCGGAGCGGCACCTGGTGCGTGTGGGGCGGATCGCCACGGTGGTGGTCGTGGTGTTGGGCATCGCGTGGATCCCCGTGATGCGCTACGTGGCGGGCGCCCTCTACGTATATCTCCAGAGCGTGCAGGCATATCTCGGGCCACCGATCACCGCGGTGTTTTTCCTCGGTGTGTTCTGGCGGCGCATCAACGGCAGGGGCGCTGTGACAGGGCTCATCTGCGGGTTCGTGCTGGGGATGACCAAGCTGGCGTTCCAGATCCTGGCGGGGATGGAGAGCGTGGCGCCCAGCCTGCCCGGGTTCCTGGTCGCGTTCGGGCAGTTCAACTTCCTCTACTTCTGCCTCGTGCTCTTCGCGTTCTCGGTAATCGTCGTCGTGGTGGTGAGCCTGCTATCGCCCCCGCCGCCGCCTGAGAAGCTCGATGGCCTCACCTACGCCACCACCGCCGATCAGGCTCGCGAGGCGACGCGGCGCTCGTGGACCGCGTGGGACGTGGTGAACACGTTCATCATCCTGGCCATCATCGCCTCGGTGTACCTCTACTTCACGGGGTAGCCTGCGTCGGGCGAGGGAAGATGGAGGGGATAGGGTGAGGCGCCGTGGCAATCCTGACCTCGTTGACGGTGCTGACCGGTGGGGAGCGTGTGCACGACCTCGCTCACCGTTTGCCAATGGCCCGGTCGATCTCTTCGGTGGAGGGCTCTCGCCCGGGTCGCGACTGGCCCATGAAGTCCAAGACCCGTCGGTGCAGCGCCTCGAGGTCTTGGGTCTTCAGCCTATCGCCGAACCAGGTGAGCGCCTCCTCCTGCGCCACAGCGGCCGCCACGGTGGCGTTGATGAAGTTGTTCAGCGACACGCCCTGCCGCTTCGCCAAGCCCTGCGCCTTGCGCTTGAGGGCATCACTGAGCCGGACCGTTAGTCTGGCCATGGCCGATCCTACTCATATTCCCACTTGTGCAGCCAGGGATCCTGGGTCTGCTGCTGGAAGGCTTTGAGCTTGTCGCAGAAGCCGGCCACACGGGCGGCGTGGGCGGGGTGGTCGGCGAGGTTGGTGGTTTCGTTGGGGTCGGCGGCGAGGTCGTAGAGTTCGAAACGGGGGCGGTGGATGTAGGCGTCGACGGTGCGGGAGCCGAAGCGGTGGAGGTCGTCGCGCAGGGCGCCTTGCCACGAGGCACAGCGGTAGAGGTCGGAGGCGAACGAGTAGTCGAGCTTGTGGGCGATGTTCCAGATGAATTTCCAGCGGTGGGTGCGGACGACGCGCATGGGGTAGTAGTTGGTGATCTCGTGGAAGGTGTGGGAGGCGTAGACCTCGTCGCGCCAGTCCTTGGGCGATGGTTGGTCGATGATGGGCTTGAACGAGCGACCGAAGAAGCGGTCGGGCTCGTCGCATGCGCCCGCGAAGTCGAGGATGGTGGGCGTGATGTCGGCCCAGGTCACCAGCCCGTCGCAGGTGGTGCCGCGTGCGGTGTGGAGCGGGCTGCGGACGATGCAGGGGAGGTGCATGCCGGGGTCGTAGAGCGTGGTCTTGGCCACGGGGAAGGCCGCGCCGTTGTCGGCGATGTAGATGAGCACCGTGTTGTCGTATTTGCCCGTGTCCTTGAGGATCTGGATGAGGCGGCCGATGCCGCGGTCGAGCCGGGCGACAGATTGGTAGTGCTGGGCGAGTTCGGCACGCACTTCGGGGGTGTCGGGCAGGTAGTGGGGCACGGCCACCTCGTCGTCGCGGAAGGTGATTTCCTCGTCGCCGGGGAACGACTCGTCGGGGTTGCCGAAGCGGTCGGGCTTGCAGGGGTGCGATTCGAGCACGCGGCCGTCGCGGTGGGGGTTGAACGAGCACCAATAGAGGAAGAAAGGCTCGGTGCCTTCGATGACCGGGCGGCAGCGTTCGGCCATCTGCACATCGTCGCGTCCGCAGGAGGGGAGCACTTGGTCGAAGGGGAACAGGCGGTCGGGGGCGACGTGGTATTTGCCGATGCGCGCGGTGCGGTAGCCGGCCTGGCTGAGGAGGGTGGGGAGACTCACCACGTCGTCGAAGCAGGTGAAGTGGTGGCGACCGTGGGTGTGGCCGTAGGTGCCGTTGGTGTGGCCGTGGATGCCCGTGAGGATCACCGTGCGGCTGGCGGCGCAGCTTGCGGTGGTGCAGAAGCTGTGGGTGAACGCCACACCGTCGGCGGCCAATGCGTCCATGTTGGGCGTGCGGATGGCCGTGTTGCCGTAGCAGCCTGTGTCGCGTCCGTGATCGTCGGACACCATCAGCACCACATTCGGTCGGTCGTCGGACATGGGGAAACTCCTGTTGCGATGGAAACGCGATACGTCCACTATAGCGGGTGCGGCGATGTGGCTCAAACGCAGCCGGTTTGACAGCGGCGGGCGTGGCCTCTACATTGGCAGGGCGTTGCAGTGGTTCTGCGCTCACCCACGGAGGCACGATATGGCAGCACACCGGAATCCTGGCGCATTGCCCGGCCTATCGGCCCGATTGGTCCTATCCGTCCTGTCCGTCGCATGCCTGGGCCTGGGGCTCGGGGCGTGTGCGCGGGGCATGGCCTCAGCAAAACGAGGGAGCACACAAGTGGACAAGTTCCTGGTCTACGTGGCGGCACGCACGAAGGAGAAGGGCGGCGGGATCCATCGCTACCACCTCGACACCGCCACGGGCAAACTCACGTGGGTGGGCGTCACTGCCGAACTGGCCAACCCATCGTTCCTCGCCATCCATCCGAACAAGCGGTTCCTCTACGCGGTGAACGAAATCTCGAATTTCCAGGGCAAGCGTGAGGGCGCCGCCAGCGCGTTCGCCATCGACCCCGCGACGGGCGACCTGACGCTGCTGAACCAACAATCGACCTGCGGCCGCGGCCCATGCCACTTGGTGGTGGACGCTGAGGGCAAGTGCGTGCTGGCGGCCAACTACGGGGGCGGCAGCGTGTGCGCGTTGCCCATCGGCCCCGACGGTCGCCTCGGCAAAGCCACGGCCTCGGTGCAGCACGAGGGGCACAGCGTCAACCCCAAGCGGCAGAAGGGGCCGCACGCCCACTCGATCAACGTGTCGCCCGACAACCGCTTCGCCTTCGCCGCCGACCTCGGGCTCGACAAGATTCTCGTCTACCGCCTCGACGCGGCCAAGGGCACCCTGGCGCCCAACACCCCGCCCTCCGCCGCCACCGCGCCGGGCGCAGGCCCACGCCACTTCGCGTTCCATCCCACGGGCCGATTCGCCTACGTCATCAACGAATTGGGCAACACCGTCACCGCGTTCAGCTACGACGCGGCGAAGGGCATGCTCACGCAGATGCAGGACATCACCACGCTGCCCGCCGGCTTCGCGGGCGAGAGCTACACGGCCGAGGTGCAGGTGCACCCGTCGGGCAAGTGGCTCTACGGCTCGAACCGCGGGCACGACAGCATCGCCATCTTCGCCATCGACCCCGCCACGGGCAAGCTCACGCCCGCCGGCCACGAGCCGACCCAAGGCAGTTGGCCGCGCAACTTCGGCATCGACCCCTCTGGCGCCTGGCTGCTGGCCGCCAACCGCAAGGCCGACAACCTCGTGGTGTTCGGCATCGACCCCGCCACCGGCGCGCTCAAGCCCACCGGCCAGGTCATCGCCGTGCCCGCGCCCGTGTGTGTGAAATTCATGGCCATCGGGAAGTGAACAGGGGGCGCGCATCGTGCTGCTTGGACTCCACATCGAGATCTGGGTGGTGCTGGGGCTCTACTTCGCGGGGATGCTGGCGCTGGGCTGGTGGAGCAAGCGCCAGGCACAGGACCGCGAGGGCTACCTGGTGGGCGGCCGGCGATTCGGCGTGCCGATGATGGTGATGCACGCGTTCGGCGCAGGCACCAACCCCACCGACACGGCAGGCACGATCAGCAAGACGGTGGCGGGCGGGGCGTCGGGCATCTGGGTGAGCTGGATGTGGATGTTCGGCACGCCGTTCTATTGGCTCATCGCGCCCGTGGTGCGGCGGATGCGCTACTTGACGCTGGCGGACTTCTACCGCGAGCGGTTCGGGCGTGCGGCGGCGGTGCTCTACACGCTGGTGGCGAGCGTGGGGATGACGATCTTCTTCGGCGGCGTGCTGCTGGCCACCACGCGCACGGTGCAGGGGATGATGGGCCAAACCACGGCGCAGGTGGCGGGTGCCGTCGATTGGTGGTTCTACGGCATCCTGCTGGTCACCACCGTGGTGTTTGTGGTCTACGGCTTCTGGGGCGGGATCGTGGCGGCGATCCGCACGGACATGGTGCAGGGGCTGATGATCATCGCGCTGTCGTTCCTCGCCATCCCCGCTGCGCTGCGGATGGCCGAGGTGGGCGGCCTGGAAGGAATGCGGGCGACGTTGGCCGCCAAGGACACCGGCTACCTCAAGCTTTTCCACCCCGGCCACTTCAGCCTCGGCGCCGTGATCCTGTTGTGCATCAACGCCCCGCTCACGGCACTCGCGCTGCCCCACCTGATGTCCGTCACGTCGTCGGGCAAAACCGAGTGGGAGGGTCGCATGGGCTTCGCCGGCGGCAACCTGCTCAAGCGCGTGTGCACCATCGGCTGGAGTGTGCTGGGCCTGTGCTGGCTGGCCTATCTGATCCGCACGGGGCAGGACGTGCGGCCCGACGCGGCGTTTGGCGACTCGATCCGCCACCTGCTGTCGCCCGTGCTCCAGGGGCTGATGCTCGCGTGCGTGATGGCCGCCTCGATGTCGTCGGGCGATGCCGTGCAGGTGACCGTGGCCGGGCTGTTCACCCAAAGCGTCTACCGCGAATACATCCGCCCCGACGCCGACGAGCGGCAGCTCATGCGATTCACCAAGTGGACGGGTGTGGGCATCATTGGCGTGTCGCTGCTCTTCGCCGTCCTGATGCAGAGCAGCCTGGTGAAATCGGTGATCATGTACTTCAACATCCTGGCGCTCATCGGCATCTCCACGGCGTTGGGCATCCTGTGGCGACGGATGAACCAGGCGGGCGTGTTCGCCGCCACGATTGCCGCCACCGTGGTGTTCCTCGCCACGCGGCTCATCCCCGGCTGCCCCATGACCGCCAAGTTCGGCTTGCCTGTGCTCGTGGGCGTGGTGGCCGGCGTCATTGGCAGCTTGGCCACGCGACCGCCCGACGCCGCTCGGATCGCGCGATTCTTCACCCGCATCTACGTGCCCATCGGCCAGGAGGACAAGCTCGAGCTATCGCTCGACGAGGCCGTGCCACCGGCCAAGCGGTTGTGCACAGCCGGCGGCCTGTTCCTCGTCAGGCCCTCGCGCCAGAGCTGGGTGGGGTTCGTCATCACCCTGGCCATCTGCCTCGCGTGCGTAGGAGCTATGCTCGTGATCCTGTAGTTCCGGTGACACATCACCTGACTGGCGCGTTTTACCTGGAGGCCGTCCCGACCGATGCCCCCCTCCACGCCCCACACGCCGCCTCCCCAGATTACCAGCCGCCTCGCCTGTGTCCCCGTGCCCGCGTGCTGCGGGGACCCCTGCCGCCCCCTCCCCAGGCCCGTGCTCGCCAAGGCTCGCCCGTGCGGCACCCCACAGCACGCGAGCGGTGGCACCCTCTCCAACCCCACATCGCCCCCTGCTCGCTCGTTCCCCCACGGGGGGCCAGGGGGGATCGTCCTGACTCTGGCTGAGCGGAAGCTGCGGTCGCCTGGAAGGCGACGGCACGCACGCGAAGGCGGCGTCTTCGCCGCTGGCTCGCGATGCCTTGGAGCGAGAACACCGCATCGGGGAGTCACCCCCGCCAGATTCCCTTCGCAGATTCCTCGGTCGCAAAAGCCACTACGGGCAGGTGCCCTTCGCCTCCCCTACCAGCCGGCTGTTGGGCGGCGAGCTTGGGGGAGGAACGTGGCCCGCTCGCCGCATAGGCGGGGCGAGGTGGCAAGGGGCGCGCAATACGCAAGGGATCTCGGCGTGTGGACACGTCGCCCACAGAAGAGGGGATAGGCGGAAATGAAACCCATCGAACGCCTGAACTCGATGCTCGCCGGCCGCCAACCCGACCGCTGGCCGTTCGTGCCCTCGATCTACGAGCACGGGGCCGCCGTGCTGGGCAAGAGCCCGGCCGAGACGAGCTGCGACGCCGGCCTCATGGCCGACGCCGCCATCT
>Ga0272441_10010357_pt1 | contig 14130 bp, 11 predicted proteins | sample SSMProp6N_FD_193582 | JGI IMG/M metagenome (GOLD analysis project Ga0272441, IMG submission 193582) | Marine sediment archaeal communities from Little Sippewissett salt marsh, Falmouth, MA, United States - SSM-Prop-6N | ecosystem: Environmental > Aquatic > Marine > Wetlands > Sediment ... | reverse complement strand
AAGACATATGATGATCATATGAAATATCCCTATTCCTTTCTCAAATAGACAGCATAATAATACAGTTTGCAACTAATACCGGCAGCAGGGTCTCAGGCCCTGCTGCTGTTTTTTATCCACCCTGGCGCAATCCGAAAAAAAATAAAAAAGTACTTTACATTCAACACAATATTACATATATGTTTCTATATATAGAAACATTCGTGCAGTTATTGCCTGAAGGCCCGCGGGGATTAAATAAACGACTTCTGAAAAGGTAAATTTAAGGATATAAAATAAAAAATGAGTGCCGGAATATACATGAAAAAATCACGACAGACATTTAATGCATCAATGGTCTGTGCTGAAACATTATTCGTCATCAGCGAATGGTGGTGGAGAGATGCGCGTGTTCCGCAGACATAGTATTTATATACATTTATATAAATCAGGGGCTGCGGGATTTCCGCGGCTTTTTTTATTTAAGGGGGGATGGAAATGCATGAACAGTATACTTCAGGGTTGAATCAGATCCGCAAGACCTGCAGGGCGGGTGTACTGTCAGGCAGCCGGTTCTGGCGCGGCTGCAATGGAAATGTACCGGTCATAAGGGCGCGAGGGGCCGCACACGCGGAATATCGCTGAGAAAAGGTCTGACAGCAAAGACAAAACAATACTGATTTCAAGGAGAAAACAATGCCAAAACAATCAACCAAGATAGTATTAACTGAAAAGGAGATGCCGAAACAGTGGCTGAATATACTTCCGGAACTTCCCGGGCCGCTGAGCCCGCCAGTGAGCCCGGTTACGGGAAAGATAATGAAACCGGAAGAGCTGGCGGTGATTTTCCCGCCGGCCCTGCTCGAGCAGGAGGTAAGCCAGGAGCCGGTGCTGGATATACCGGAGGAGATACTGGACATATACCGTCTATGGAGGCCGTCGCCCCTGTTCAGGGCAAGAAGGCTGGAGGAGATTCTGAAAACACCGGCCAAAATATTCTACAAGTACGAGGGTGTTTCCCCGGCCGGGAGCCACAAGCTGAATACTGCTGTTGCCCAGGCCTATTACAACAGGCAGGCGGGTATTAAGAAACTCACCACTGAAACAGGGGCTGGACAGTGGGGCAGTGCGCTTGCGCTTGCTGCGAATTTCTTTGATCAGGACCTGCACGTGTACATGGTGCGGGTAAGTTATGACCAGAAACCATACCGGAAATACATGGTTGAGACATGGGGCGGGCGTATCACACCCAGCCCGAGCAACCTTACAAACGCGGGCAGGGCCATACTCGAGAAGGACCCTGACAGCCCGGGAAGCCTGGGAATAGCCATAAGCGAAGCGGTTGAGGAAGCTGCATCAAACGAGGGTGTGAACTATTCCCTGGGGAGCGTACTGAACCATGTCTGTCTTCACCAGACCATAGTGGGACTTGAATGTCAGAAACAGCTTGAGCTCGTGGGCGAATACCCGGACGTGGTAATCGGGTGCGTTGGAGGAGGTTCAAACTTTGCCGGAATTTCTATACCGTATGCCAGGGACAAAATTCACGGAAAGGACGTGCGCCTGCTTGCAGTGGAGCCGGCAGCCTGTCCCACGCTTACAAAAGGGAGTTTCGTGTATGATTACGGTGACGTTGCAAAGATGGCTCCCATAGTAGAGATGTTTACTCTGGGGCACAGCTTTATGCCTCCGAAAATACACGCTGGCGGACTCAGGTATCACGGCATGTCGCCAATAATAAGCTACATGCACAAGCATGGTATTGTTGACGCTGTTGCCCTCCACCAGAAGGAGTGCTTTGAGGCGGCAATAATGTTTTCGCGTACAGAAGGCATAATACCCGCGCCCGAATCATCGCACGCGCTTCGCGCTGCAATTATTGAAGCTGAAAAGGCGCGCGAAGAGGGGAAGGAGAAGACAATACTCTTTAACCTGAGCGGTCATGGGCATTTTGACCTTGCCTCGTACAACATGTATCTGGATGACAAACTCCAGGATTACGATTATCCGAAAGAGAAAATCGAGGAAGCACTCAGGGACCTGCCTGATGTAAGGCTGTAGAGAGACGAAACCGGGCCGCGCATGTAATGCGCGGCCCGGATAATATTTCCCGGTATCTATACGTAACGGGTCCTCTGGTAGAGGCCCTCGTAGAACTTTTTGCCCAGGGTAACCTCGTCTATGGCCAGTATTGACCTGCCGCGTGAAAGTTTTTTGTTTACCCTTTCTACGATCTTTTCGTCCCTGACTATCATCATGATCTTCTGATGGTCCGGGACCGGATTCTCTTCCGGTTTCTTAAGCCTGAGGAATATCCCGCGGAAAAAGACAAGCAGGTCATGATTTTTACGTGCGCGTGTATTCTTACGGCCGCTCTCTATGAACGAGACAGTTTTAAGGATCACCTCTTCGTCTATCATCATTGCGCGCTCAAAGAGGTCTTCATCTCCTGTATTGTAAAACTGCTCAATTATAAGTTCACTGATGACCTGCATGGTACGTTCCTGAAGGGCGCGGTATGAGTCATAGCCCTGGTTCCGGGTGATCTCCCTGTCCCTGTACATGTGACGGATTACACCGCGTGCACGTTCATAGTTGTCCCATATCCTGCATATCTGTTCAGCGTACATGCGAATGATCTTTTTTCTTTCCGAATCAGAACGGACCTGCTTAACATCCTGTATGTTGAGGTCATCGTTTTTCACAATGTCTGCTCCTTCAGAAAAGAAACATGATATTAATAATATACATAATTTGAATATGAATGTTTACCCTGAATTGTGATAAAATATGATAATTATAGTGTTAAAACGGGGTTATGAGAAATGGGAGTAATTTATTGTTTGTGATGATTCTTTGCATGCGCTTATAGAATTTTATATAAATATTCAGGATTCTGTTAAAGGGCGGGAAGCGGTACGGGTATACTGAAAGCTGATCAAGCCGGTAAAAGTTTTAAATCCCTGACGCATAAAAAATGACGGCCCTTTTGCCGTCATAATGAGCGGGTGATGGGAATCGAACCCACACTATCAGCTTGGAAGGCTGAAGTTCTACCATTGAACTACACCCGCATAAACCGGCAGGATGCCGGTAAATACCTGAACCAACATAACCATCAGCGGAAATGAGTCAAGAAAAAATTTATTTCACATGCCGGTCACATTCTTTAAGTTAAAAATGCATGCCTTGATCCAGTAATTTACTCTGAGCAACCGGTTTTTCACCTGAATTTTACTCTGAGCAATGAATTCAGTTCCTGATTTCCTCAGGGTGAAAACTGTAAAAATGCAGAATACACCATAATAAAAAATAAATATACATATGGATTTATATATCCTTTTTTTCTTGACAATTATGTCGCTTTAGGTGAATAATGGGGATTAGTGGTGATTTGTGTAAGATTTTCCCTTATATTTAAGCAGTTTTCCTGTGCTGTGGTGAAAATATCAAAAATGGTCATGCCCTGCCATAGGCTGATTAAGGGCCATTGACCTGCAGTTCAGTACAGGCGCGCGCAAAGGTTGTTGAATGTTCATAGGTGAATATCATCCGACTATTGATGATAAGGGCAGGGTCGCTATCCCTGTCAGGCTGAGGCGCGCGTACGGGGACGATTCCGTTATCAGCAGGCTTATAATCACCCATGGATTTGACAAGTGCATCATGGCATTCAGAGAGGCAGACTGGACCGACTTTATTGAGAACAGGGTGGTGACCCTGCCGCAGTCTGACCCTAAGAACAGGATGAGGATGCGTTTCATTCTCGGGGGCGCGTGTGAGTGTGAACTTGATCGCCAGGGCAGGATAGTTATCCCGGGGTATCTGATGGAGTATGCTGAGATAAAGACTGACGTGACAGTTCTGGGAATGTACAACAGGATAGAGGTGTGGGCAACAGATGTATATGACAGGTACAGGCCCACAGGGGAAGAACTTAATTCATTTGCAGTGGATCTCGGATTTTAAAAAACAGGTCCGGAGTTTTAATGAGACATAATATCGAAAACGGATACAATTCCCAATATACCCATGTGCCGGTACTCTGGCGCGAGGTGCTGGAATATGTTAAGGCGTCACCGGCAACTGAACAGGGCCTGCTTGTTGACTGTACACTCGGAGAAGGGGGGCATTCCGAGATCCTTCTTGAGAACTGCAGCGGACTTCGGATAATCGCGTTTGACCGGGACGAGCATGTTCTGGAAGATGCTAAAAAAAGGCTTGCCGTTTTTTCAGAAAGGATCAGATTCGTGCGGGATAATTTTTCGCGCATCGCGGATAACCTTGAAGGTCATGAAAATGGAGTTGATTTTTTCCTGTATGATTTTGGAATATCATCCTTTCATCTTGACAGGAGCGGAAGGGGTTTTAGTTTTAGCAGGGATGAAAATCTTGACATGAGGCTTGATTCCGGCATTGAAAGGGACGCCTCTTACATTGTAAACAGATTTGATGAAAAGAGCCTTGCTGACATCTTTTTCCGCTACGGTGAAGAGCGGTGGTCCAGGAAGATTGCCGCGTATATCTGCAGGAGCAGGCAGAAAGAAAAGATAACAACAACAGGGGAGCTCGCGGAAATCGTGCTCAGGGCGATTCCAAGGAGATTTCACGTGAAAAATATTCATCCGGCCACGAGGGTTTTCCAGGCCCTTCGTATAGCAGTGAACGATGAACTCGGTTCAATTGAGAAGACCCTTGATGACGCGTACAGGTTTCTCCGTCCGGGAGGTTTGATCATGGCGATTTCATTCCATTCACTTGAGGACCGGATCGTAAAAGACAGGTTCAGGAGGATGGCGCGCGGGTGCACATGCGGACTGGACCCGAAGTACTGCATGTGCACGGGCAAGCCGATGGTCAGGATACTGACGCGAAAACCTGTGCTGCCGGAACAGGACGAGATTGAATTCAATACGCGTGCGCGCAGCGCGCGTATGCGTGTTTGTGAGAAGGTGCAGGTTTCCTGATGCCTGAGATGAGAGCGGGGGCGGAACCATTAAATATATTGCAACAGCACTGGCCATGATAATTTTCATCATACTGCACGTATGGCAGAACACTGAGCTGATGAAGATTAAGATGGAATTCAGGAAAAGGGCCACTGTAGAGAAGAACCTGATAAAGGAGAACGACCGGCTCCTTTACGAGATTGAGAAGTACCGGCGGTATGACAGGATGCAGAAGTACGCGGAAGAACGTGGATTCAAGAGGATAGAACCGGGAGATTTCGTTGTACTGGAAGCAGGAAAAAAGAATGAACAGTAAATATACAGATAAACCGGTTACCCTTGAGGGCCTTCTGTCAGGCGGGTCCAGTGATATTACCCTCGTAAAGGGCGGGCTGGATGCGGAAATTACTTCAGTCGAATATGATTCACGCAGGGTCAGTGAAGGGGGCCTGTTCGTGGCTGTTCAGGGCCTGAAGAGTGACGGACATGAATACATTGACGCTGTTCTGGAAAAGGGCGCGGCCGCTGTAGTCGTGTCCCGGGACAGGGCGGAGGAATTCGCGGACCGTGTTAACGGCCGGACTTCACTGCTCTCCGCAACGGACACAAGGAGTGCGCTCTCTTTTCTTTCAGCGGGTTATTACGGGAACCCCTCAGGGAGCATGAAGGTAATAGGCATAACCGGAACAAACGGGAAGACCTCAATTACGTATATGCTCGAGTCCATACTCAGGGCAGGGGGCTTTAATCCGGGAATTATCGGTACTGTCAATTACCGCTGGTCAGGAAAGGAGCTGCCCGCACCCAATACAACGCCTGAATCAACAGACCTCCAGAGAATCCTGGCGGACATGAGAATGGACGGGGTGGATGTAGCTGTCATGGAGGTCTCATCTCACGCGCTGGAACTGAAACGCGCGGACCACATAGAATTTGACATTGCAGTTTTCACGAACCTGACCAGGGACCACCTGGATTTTCATGAAAACTTTGAAAATTATTTCAGTTCGAAAAAAAGACTCTTTGCCCTGCTGGAGTCCGGCAGCAAGACCGGCAGGACCGGCATTATAAACGCGGATGACAAATACGGCGCTTTACTTCTGGAGGATACAGCAGGATACACTTCCCGTATCTGCAGTTTCGGCCTGGAAAAGAACGCCGCATACCGCCCTGTAAAGGGAAGCATCGCAAATACTATTGACGGACTGAGCTACGAAATAGAAGAGCCCGATCCGGGCACAGCCATAGACCTGAACCTTTCCGGCACATTCAGCGTGTACAATTCTATTGCCGCGTACGCGGCAGCCAGGGAAATGGGGCTGCCGGCTGAGACAATACAGAAGGGACTCAGGGAACTGCATACAGTACCTGGCAGGTTTGAGGTGCTGAAGTCCGGCCTGGGATTCAGCGTGATTGTTGATTACGCCCATACAGGTGATGCCCTGCTCAAGCTGCTGGAGGCGGTAAATGAACTCGGCCACTCAAGGGTCATTACGGTTTTTGGATGCGGCGGTGACAGGGACAGGAGCAAGCGCCCCATCATGGGAGCTGTTGCGGAAAGGAACTCTGACCTCGCAATAGTCACCAGTGACAACCCGCGCACTGAAGACCCGGATGCGATCATACAGGATATTACCGGGGGCATGAGCAATGGCGGTTATGAGATCATCAGTGACAGGAGAGAGGCCATACGCAGGGCCGTAATGGAAGCGGGCAGGGGAGATATAATTGTAATTGCAGGAAAGGGCCACGAGGACTACCAGATACTGGGCACGACCCGGATACATTTTGATGACCGTGAAACAGCAGCAGTATTTATAAAGGAGAGGGAAACGCTTTGAGAACGGGCTTTAACTCAACAGCGGGAGAGATAGCGGAGTTCTGCGGAGGCACACTCATCAGCGGCGCGCCGGATACTCCTATTGCCACAATCACTTCAGATTCACGGGAACTGGGCAGGGACAACCTGTTCATCCCCATACGCGGTGAGAAATTTGACGGCCATGACTATATCCTTCCCCTTTTGCAGGAGAGGAGGATAAGCGCCTTCCTGACAATGGACAGGAGCAGACTGGATCCCGCGTCAGATTCAGGGGCGGCGGCAATAATGTGTGATGATACACTTGCAGCTCTGGGGTCCATTGCCCGTGCACACAGGAAGAGGATCAACCCCAGGGTTATCGGAATTACAGGCACGAACGGAAAAACGACAACAAAGGAACTGGTGTACGCTGTTCTGAGATCACGTTTTTCAGTGCTGAAAAATGAAAAAAATTATAACAATGAAATAGGGGTCCCCTTCACCCTGCTGGGACTCGAAGGACATCATGATACTGCTGTAATCGAAATGGGCATGAACCATACCGGCGAGATATACAGACTCTCCGGCATCTCGCTTCCGGATATTGCCCTTATCACGAGTGTCGGAGAAGGTCACCTGGAATACCTGAGCAGCGTGGAAAACGTGGCGCTCGCAAAAGGCGAGATAATGGACGGCATGAAGGCCGGTTCCACAGTGATACTCAACAGTGACACAGAATGCATTGACCTTCTCATGAATATGGCAGCAGACCGGGGACTCGTGGTCAGGACCTTCGGCATGGACAAGAGCGCGGATATTATGCCGGAGAGCTACAGGCTGGGTGAAAATTATCTGCAGGTCATTTACCGCGGCGAGCCTGTTACTGTTCCGCTTTATGGCATACATAACGTGTATAATGTTCTTGCGGCAATAGCGGTTGCCGCTGAGCTGGGCATCGGGCCGGCGGAGACCGGGAAGGCCCTCTCAGACTTCAGTATGGTCGGGGGGAGGAGCAGTGTACTGAGGAAGGGATTCATAGTAATAGACGATACCTATAATTCGAACCCTCTTTCATCAAGGTACGCAATTGAATCCGTGCGCGAGGTGTTCCCCAGGCGCAGAAAAATCGCGGTGCTTTCTGACATGAAAGAGCTTGGCGGTTCATCCGCCCGCTTCCACAGCGAAATAGGGAGCCTTGTTGCCAGGAGCGGTTTTGACAGGCTCCTGGTGTGGGGGGAGATGTCAGGTGAATACAGGCGCGGGGCCATTAAGTCATCCATGAAAGAGGAAAATGTGCAGTGCTTCGCGGACAAACAGGAATTAACAGGCTGTCTTAAGAATATGATTGATGAAAATGACGTGGTGCTCGTGAAGGGCTCCCGTTCAATGAAAATGGAAGAGGTTGTAAGGGCCCTTACGGGCTGAGAGGAAACCCATGTTTTATCATTTTATACTGCCATTAAAAGAATACGTATCGTTCCTGCGCCTGTTCCAGTATATCACCTTCAGGTCCGCGTACGCGGCCCTGACAGCACTTGTGCTTGTGCTGATCTTCGGAAATATTGTGATACGCTGGCTCAGGATGCTCCGCTTCAGGGAGGAAATCAGGGAGCTGGGTCCTGAGAGCCACAAAGTCAAGGCCGGCACACCCACAATGGGCGGTGTTATAATTCTCGGATCAGTAATAATATCCATACTTCTCTGGGGAAACCTGGCAAACCTTTACCTTGTGGTGATCACATGCGCAACACTGCTCCTTGGGCTGCTCGGTTTCGCGGATGATTATATAAAATCCATACACAAGAAAAAAGACGGGATCCCCCCCAGGGTCAAGCTTGCATGCCAGGTGCTCATAGCGCTGGCAGTTTCGGTAATTATTTATATCAGTCCATCGAATCCGGAACACGTTACAGATCTCTTTATCCCCTTTTTCAACAACGCAATTATTGACATGGGTTACCTGTGGATCGTGTTTTCAGTGATAGTGATTGTTGGCAGCTCCAATGCCGTTAACCTTACAGACGGTCTTGACGGACTTGCCATCGGGACCGTTACCATTGTTGCAGTGACCCTGGGTATAATGACCTACCTCACAGGTCACATTAAAATTGCCGAGTATCTCGGTATACCATACGTGGCAGCGGGGGCTGAACTCACTGTTTTTCTGGCCGCGCTCATAGGGGCAAGCATGGGTTTCCTCTGGTTCAACAGCAATCCCGCGAGCGTGTTCATGGGTGACACCGGCTCCCTTGCACTTGGGGGAATTATCGGTATAGTTGCGGTCATGATAAAGAAAGAGGTTTTTCTCTTTATAACAGGGGGCATATTCGTTATCGAGGCACTTTCGGTCATAATACAGGTGGCCTCGTACCGCTTTACTGGAAAGCGTGTTTTCAAGATGGCACCCATCCATCATCATTTTGAGCTTTCAGGCTGGCCGGAACAGAAGGTTGTTGTGCGGATGTGGATTCTCGGTATTATTCTGTCCATCCTGGGACTGAGTTCACTGAAGATTTTATAAGAAGGTGTTTGAGTGGATGTAAACATGGTAAAACGGGCACTTGTTGTCGGCCTCGGTTACAGGACCGGGCTCTCTGCTGCGAATTTTCTCGCGGCCCGTGGTGTCCATACTGTGGTGTCGGACCTGAAGAGCAGGGAGGAGCTCTCCGGGATCATTGAAAAACTGGACCCGGAAGTCGGGGTAATTACCGGCCGGCAGGAGCCTTCAATCCTGGATGAGGGTTTTGACCTGGTGGTCCTCAGCCCGGGTGTACCTGTAACCATACCGCTCATACGCGAGGCACGTAAACAGGGGATACCTGTAGTGTCAGAAATTGAACTTTCCTACCTCTTCATGAAAGGTAAAATAATTGCCATAACAGGGACAGACGGCAAATCAACAACAACTGCAATGACAGGCAGTGTGCTCGGGGACCTGGGATTCAGGACATTTGTGGGCGGGAATATCGGCATCCCCATGATAACCCTGGCTGAACAGACCACGGATGATTCAGTATCTGTAATTGAACTTTCGTCCTTCCAGCTTGAAACAGTGGACACCTTCCATCCTGATGTGTCAGCAGTGCTCAATATAGGCTTCGACCATATGGACCGATACAGGGATGTTGAGGATTATCTCGGCGCAAAGATGCGGATCGTTTCGAACCAGACAGGTGAGGACTTCTTTATATACAACATTGACGACAGCAGGCTTAAGGCTGCTGCCGGAGGCGTGCCTGCAAATGCGAGGTCCTTCTCAATTGAAGATCTGCAGGCGCATGCCTTTTACAACGGGAAAGGGATCGTGATCAGGGCTGACGGCACTGAAACAGAGGTGCTGCGGGCCGAAGACATGAAGATAATGGGCGTGCACAATATCCAGAACGCAATGGCATGCCTGCTCATGGTAACTTCCCTGCTTGAGAAAAAAGGCATTGAGCCGGATTATGAATTAATCGCGCGTTCCATCTGCGCCTTCCCGGGACTCGAGCACCGGATGGAGCGGGTTGGAGAGTTCATGGGAAGGGTCTTTGTAAATGATTCAAAAGCAACGACCGTGACCGCTGTTGAAATGGCTGTAAAGAGCATTACAGGAGGAGGCGTCATCATACTCGGCGGGCGTACAAAGGGGGACGACTACGCAAGGCTGTCTGAGAGCATTGATCCAGCAAGGTGGGTGCCGGTGCTTATCGGAGAGTCAAGGGAGATGTTCGCTGAAATATTTGAAGGCTTCAGGTACCACACAGCTGACTCGCTTGATGACGCGGTCGCAAAGGCCATGAGCGAAAGTGCGCAGGGGCAGGCCATACTGCTTTCACCGGCATGCGCCTCATTTGACATGTTCAGCAGTTTCGAGCACAGGGGGGATGCCTTTAAAAGGGCATTTGAAAAACTGGTACAGGGGGAGCTGGCGTGGACCTGAAATCAGTGATAGACACCCGGAGAAGGGGGGAGCCGGACCTTACGCTCTTCCTGATTATACTGATACTTGCAGGAATCGGTATCGCAATAAGCTACAGCGCCAGCGCTGTATTTGCCATGAAGCACTACGGGGATTCGTTCTATTTCCTTAAAAAGCAGGTTCTCTGGTTCGGACTCGGTTTTGTCCTTCTGCTTGTGTTCCAGCAGATAGATTACAGGATATACCTGAAATACACAAAGTTCATGCTGCTGATATCCCTGGCGCTTCTTATACTTGTTCTTATCCCGGGGATCGGCCATAATGCAAAAGGTTCTGTAAGGTGGATCGGATACGGATCATTAATGCTCCAGCCGTCTGAATTCGTGAAAATATTCATGGTCATCTACCTTGTAAAGGTCTTCTCGTCCAGCACAAGCGACAATCACGTGATACAGCTCCTTATCCCGCTTGTGATAATAGCGGTCATGTTTGTCCTTATAATGATGCAGCCTGATTTCGGCACTGCAATGGACCTTCTTTTTGTGTCAGTGTTCATACTCTTTGTTTCAGGGTTTCCCCTGTTCTATATTATCATGCTGTTTGTCGTCAGTATCCCTATGTTCTACCTCCTGATTTACCAGGTTGATTACCGGAGGGAGCGGCTCATGGCCTACCTGGATCCATGGAAGGACCGCTTCGGGAACGGTTACCATATAATCCAGTCATTTATCGCCTTTAAAAAGGGCGGGTTTTTCGGCGCTGGGCTCGGCTACGGCACTCAGAAAATTAAACGCCTGCCTGAACCGCATACGGATTTTATATTCGCGGTTATTGCTGAAGAGGCGGGTTTCGCGGGTACAGTGCTTATTCTGATGCTTTTTGCCGCAATATTCTGGCGCGGGGTCCTTATATCACTGGATGCGCCTGATGATTTCGGAAAACTGCTGGCCATAGGGCTGAGCCTGCTTATTGTTGTGCAGGCGTTTATCAATATCGGGGTCGTGAGCGGAAGCCTACCTACAACCGGGATCCCGCTTCCCTTTATAAGTTACGGGGGCTCGTCCCTGATGTCGAGCATGATCTCAATGGGCATTCTCCTCAATATCTCCCGGTACAGGGAGGTAGCTATTGAGGGAATCAGGTTATCAGAAGAGGTATGGTTTTGAATAATATATCAGTAATAATTGCCGGGGGCGGCACGGGCGGACATATAAGCCCTGGTATCGCCCTTTACGAGGAATTCAGGGAACAGGGTGTGAGGGCCCTCTTCCTTGCAACAGGAAAGGACAGGCGTTTCTCATCGCTCGATGATATTGAGTCCGGGGACCTGTTTTTTTACCCGGCACCGACCATGACCAGGAACATACTGAAGCTGCCCGTGTTCGCGATCAATTTCATCCTTGCAATGTTCAGGACAAGGTCCATTATATTGAAATTCGGGGTAAAGGCCGTTATCGGCATGGGAGGATACGTGTCAGCGCCGGCCCTTTTGTGCGCAAAGATCATGAAGGTCCCGGTATTCCTGTGTGAACAGAACTCAGTACCCGGGCGTGTTACCCGGATATTCGATACAGCGGCAGTAAAGATATTCAGTACCTTTGAAGGGGCACGGGCGCATATAAAAAACGGGGACGCCTTCATGCTCACAGGCAATCCCATCCGGGGCAAGGTTCTGTCAGAAGTTTCGCAGGAGGAGGCGAGGAAGGCATTTTACCTGAGCCACTGCAGGTATGTGCTCCTGGCAATAGGCGGCAGCCAGGGAGCCCTGCGCATAAACGAGCTGATTTATAAACTGAAAAAAAATTATCCGGAACAGCTCAAGGATACCGGTATTATCTGGAGCACGGGGGACTACTCTTATAAAAAATACAGGGACCTGATCCAGAATGAAATGGGGGAGGGAATGATATATATTTCCCCGTTTATCGATAACGTGGGTCTTGCCTACCGTGCCTGTGACATTGCCATAAGCAGGTCAGGCGCTGGTGTGATGATGGAGCTGGCGGCAATGGGGGTTCCGTCAGTTCTGATCCCGTATCCGCACGCGGCCATGAACCACCAGGACAAAAACGCGGATGAGTTTGTTGAAAGGGGGGCGGCCCTGAAGGTCGGTGACGCTGATGCTGACCCTGAAAAAGTGGCCCCGGTTATCATGGGACTGCTTAATGATCCCCGAAGGCTCAAAAAAATGTCAGGGGAGGCCCTTGCTGTATCAAAAAGGGACTCTTCTTCAATAATAACGGGGGAAGTGATCAGGCATATACGATGATGCCCTGACGCCCTTTTCGGCGCGGGCACTGATCAGGAAACGAGGTATAAAATTGTTTAGAAATTCACGGAAAATGCATTTTATCGGGATCGGCGGAATCGGAATGAGCGGTATTGCCGAGATCCTGATCAACATGGGCTACAGCGTGTCAGGTTCGGACCTTAAAGAATCTGACAGGACAGCCCACCTCAGCGGGATTGGCGCAGAGATTTTCACGGGGCATTACCCGTCAAATATAAAAGATTACAGCGTAGTGGTGACCTCAAGCGCGATTGACCAGAACAACCCTGAACTGATTGAGGCTCGCAAGAGAAGGATACCTGTAATTCACCGCTCAGAGATGCTGGCGGAACTGATACGGCTCAAGCACGGTATTGGCGTGGCCGGCACTCACGGCAAGACCACCACATCATCAATGCTCTCCTATGTGCTTTACCACGGCGGGATAAATCCCACGGCAGTTATTGGGGGCAAGGTGCTTAATTTCGGTTCCAATGCAAGGGTGGGCGAGGGAGAGTATATTGTTTTTGAGGCAGATGAGTCTGACGGCTCATTTTTGAAGCTCCTCCCCAGTATCGCAATTGTGACTAATATTGACGCTGACCACCTTGACCATTACAAGTATTTCGAGGGTCTTAAAGAGGCCTTTGTGACCTATATCAACAGTATACCCTTTTACGGATATTCCGTGCTCTGCATCGATGATGTAACAGTACGGGAGATACTGCCCAGGATAGACCGTCCCTTTACAACATACGGGTTTTCAGAAGATGCCAGGTTCAGGGCCGAAGACGTGCGTGTTCAGGACGGCAGAACATTTTTTACAGCTTCATTTAACGGGGAACGGATAGGCGAGTTCAGCATAGGACTGCTTGGAAACCACAATGTACTCAATGCCCTGTCCGTTATAGCAGTTGCGCTTGATCTTGGTCTCGGATACGAGCGTATCAGGGACGGCCTTGCAGATTTCAGAGGTGTGGGCAGGCGCCTGGAAACAGTGGGCGAGGAAGGGGGGATAATGGTCGTGGATGATTACGGGCATCATCCTACTGAGATACGGGTAACCCTTGAGGCCCTGCGAAGGCTTGACAGGCGTATAATCGCGGTTTTCCAGCCGCACAGGTACACGCGCACCCAGTATTTATGGGACGAGTTCGGCCAGTCCTTTGCAAATGCAGACCATGTCCTGCTTACAGAGATATACCCTGCAGGCGAGGCGCCCATACAGGGC
>Ga0272441_10010356_pt1 | contig 14131 bp, 5 predicted proteins | sample SSMProp6N_FD_193582 | JGI IMG/M metagenome (GOLD analysis project Ga0272441, IMG submission 193582) | Marine sediment archaeal communities from Little Sippewissett salt marsh, Falmouth, MA, United States - SSM-Prop-6N | ecosystem: Environmental > Aquatic > Marine > Wetlands > Sediment ... | reverse complement strand
GCGGGCCTTGCCCCCGGAGAAGCGAAAGGCCTCATGATAGGGATGCCCTGCGGTTCCGGCAAGACCACGCCGATCGTGGCGGGACAAATAGCATGTATTGAGTACATGAAGATGAGCGGCGTGAAGGACTGGCAAAGCAGCAAACAGCTTTCTCTTACCCTTAGCGAGGACCTCGTGAACGAGTTTTTCACCAAGACTGAATACAGGGTACTGAAGGCTTATTTGGCTGCGAAAGACGGGGGCGGAGGGATGAGGGTCTATAAGGCGACGGGTGAGACGGGTGTGCAGGATATGCAGAATATTGTAGCCGAGATGAAAAGGACCGGCAAGGGCGGGATCGTGGTCATGGATGTCAAAACATCACTGCATTTGGCGGGAAGGCAGGCGACAAAATCGTTGCTTCACGGTTTCTGCAAGGTGACGGTCGACGAGTTCGAGGCGACGCTGCAGACCACGAGGCTGACATTCTCCGAAAAGACCGACGTCTTGAAACTGTGGGCATCGGCTTCCGCCAAAGAAAAGACTACTTTCAAGGCCATGTTCGAAGTGTTGTGCAGGTTCTATGAGGCCACCCAAGAAGCGTACAATTCGGGCGGGTTCGAGAAGGGCGGCGTTATAGACAGGGACATGAACAGCGGCAAGCTGAGCTGGACCACGCGCGGCGGCAAGAGCACCAAACTTTATCGTACGATGATCCAGGTAATGAACTCCGCGGAGGGTAAGGCCGCCGTGAGGATCCTGGGCAAGACTAGCGTCCGGAACATGCTTTACGAGGCGGCGGGCACGAGAGGGACGGGTTATTTCCTCGAGTCGGCCGACAGGGGCGGCACGTACACGTTTAACCGCGGGGCGAACGGTAAGGTCACCGGTTATAACACGATGGCGCAGGCCGGCGAGGTAGCGGAGAACACCAGGCTGGGCGACACCATGTCCGCTATGGCTCTTATGGCCAAGGCCCGCCACATGTACGGCGCGAAATCAGTGGATATAATGACGGCCTATGCCGAGTTCAAGACGGCCTCCGGCAAGGGCGTGTCCGTGCAGGACGTCTTCAGCATATTGAACAGTAATAACTCTTGGGGCACGGGCAAGAGCATCATAGTCGGTTACGGCGGAACTTACAAGGGATGCGAGAAGACGCTGGCCGCGATGGATTATGAGGTGCTGAACCTGGGAACGACCGATCAGAGCCAGGTGGGCGGGACGGTGCTCGCCGACGGACAGAAGTCCAGTTACAGGAGAAGCAGCTTTGAAGTTATCAAATCCTGGCTATCTGGTTTTAAGAAAGGAATGACTAACACGCACAACTCGATGGCCTCTTTCACCTTCGTGGAGGCCAAAGAGTGCGCCAAGACCCTGGATAGCGTGATGCAGAGGGTATCTAAACGTTTCGGTTTCACCTATAACGGAAAGCATATCTTCACCGAGGCTCAGACAGCGGAGTCCAAAGCAGGGTTCCTGTCGTTCGCCCGCCAGGTCATAAAAGGAAAAGGCAATTCCGGTGTTATCGTATTCGAGAACGCTACGGCTGCTGGCAATGCCAGGCAGATGATCTACGATAAGTTCGGCCTGGCCGGCCTCAACAAGTTCCTTAACAAGTGCGTAACCGTTTACGGCGAATTCGGCATAGGATCCAACCTGCTCGGTTCGAATGAGTTAGGTTATATGGAACTTGATATTAAGGTGAAAGGCAAGAACGGAAAGGTCAACACCGAAAAGGTCGCAACCGAAATGAACGACGGTAAACTGGTCGGTATAGGCGAGGCTAATACCATCTCCAACGAATGGCAGCAGGCGGCGCGCGGCAAGGTCGTCACCGAACGCGGTTTTCAGCGCATGAGCGTGGACCACGTCAGGGTGCTGGACGTCAACGGCCTCAAGGGCACCGCGGAGGAGATAGCCGGCATCAAGAAGCTGATGAGTCAGGGCAAGACGGCGGAAGCGCAAGCTGAGGCCTGGAAACTGATGGACCGCTATAATACCACGCTTGACGCCCAGAGAAGCGTCGAGGTGGTGGAGATAAAGGCGAACACCGGGGCCGATTATCACTTCGGATTGACCGCGGCCATGGTCTCCGTGCCCAACCTGAGGAAGGCGGCGGACAGCATAATGGCCACGGCGGGATGGAACGGCCTTTCAAGCGAGGATAAACGTAAGAACATCATGGGCGACGCGGAATTCAAGAAGCTGGACGCCGTGGAGGCCAGGATGTTCCTCGCAGGTTTTGACGCCGATAATACCCTGATGGGTCTCGGAGAGGCTTTTGCCGAGACGAACGGCATAATAGAGGGGCTTGTGGGCACCGGCACCGGCGAGGGCAAGGCCAGGGCCGATGCCTGGAACAAGTCTTCCGACCTTTCCAGGCTGGTCTCCGTCGCCGGCGCTATAAGGCAGGCAAAGACCGGGGTCACGAGGGCCATGGTGAACCGCGCGTTCAACGACAGGTTGTCGGTGGTGGGCACCATGATAGAAGCCGGCATCGTCAACATGGTAGGTGAGGGCAGGATAAGGCAGATGATGGCCGAGTCAGGCGCGGACGCGAAAACCACCGCTATCGGCTTTGTCAGGACAAAGATAATGTCCGAGGGCATAGGCAGGGTGCTTGCCGAAAGTTCCCCGGAAGTGAAGAAAGACGTGCAGGAAAAGCTCGCCGCTGTCCGGGGGGATATTCTGGGGCAGAGGGGGCAAAACGCCGTCGCCGGCCTTGCGGAGCACATGATGCGTGATAATCTGGACAGAAGGAACGAGTCGCACATACCGGTCTTTGAAGCGGCGGCCGCGATGCTTGGGCGGGACTCCGACGAGACCGAGACACTGGTAAAGAGCTTCTTCGGGGGCACTTCGGATGCCTATCTTGGGAATAAGTTCTTATCCGAGATGGCCAGGCTGACGCCGGAGGCGGCGGGGGATATTCCCGCCGCGGCGACGGAGGCCGGGGTGGCGAAGCTCGGCATCGACGTAAGGGGCAAGTTCGCGGAGAAGGCGCCGGCGGCCAGGGCCAACCAGCGGCTGCTGGACAGGGCGGACAGGATAATGAAGACGCGGCAGGAGACCGGGGCGAGGACGGTCAACATACAGGCCGCGGGCCGCACCGTGAGCGTGGTGGTGGATCCCGCCGTGGACAGGGCCATGGGCGCGAACATGGGCGCCGTGATGGCCGCCGCTCTGGGCAGGTGCGTAGCGGCCCGCGGGAATATCGCGGGAGAGAAGCTTTCTTCCAATATCGTGGTCGTGATGGCGAAACGTTCCGGGGCAATGATGGAGCACCAGCCGGCGTTCGGCAACCACCGGGCGGACAGCGTGATATCCGTCAACAGGGCGTTCTTCGAAGCCCTTGACACGGCAGCGTCTAAACTTGACCTGTCGGCCGAGCAGAAGGAGACCGTCGCGGGCGCTCTCATGGAGACATTCATGTCGCACGAGATGAGGCACGAAGCGGGCTTCGGCCACACGGCGGCCGATGAAAGGGCGCTGGCGGTCGAGGACGTCTCCACCTTCCTGCGCTCCACGGCGGGGCGCTCGGACGCGGCCACGCTGCGCCAGGCCATGGGCGAGATGCTGAACGACACGAGGTTCACCGCCCAGGGCAGCATGCTGCAGGAGGCTTATAATACCATAACGAGTGAGGACATGAAGGCGAAGGCCTTTGCGAGGGGCTTAGAGAATGGCAGGATATCCATAAGCGCCGAGGACGGCAACGCCACGGCTACGGTCAGCATGGGAGAGGTAAGGGATACCGGCTCCTTCGCCGACGCCGCGGGCGTCATGGCTAAGCTCGGCGTTTCCGCCAAAGGCGTTACCAGCGGCGGCACGCAACTCAAGACCCGGGTGGCCGACGGGCGCGTGACCGGCCTTGACGCGGCCAATACCGTTTCCGGAGTCGGCCTGACCATGAAGGCGGTCGACGGCGCCGTTAACGCGCAGGGGGCCGATGCCGTCATAGCCGCGGTGGAAAGGACCGGTTCGGCCAGGATAGATAACGTATCCCAGATGAGGCAGGCCGTCAACGGCGTGCTCGAGACGGCCGCGCGGAGCGGCGTCCAGGTCAGCTCGGTCAGGGTCGACATGGACCGCGCGGGCGTGCAAATGATGATGGACGCCAACCAGTTAAAGGGCATCAGCATCACCATGCCGGCTCAGCAGGCTGAGGTAGAAGTGAGCGTGGTTGCCAGGGGCACTGACTTCAACGCCGCCGCGGCGGATATCACCCGGGAAATGATGGACACGGTCGACCGCCTTGGCTCCGTGTCCGGCGTTGAGGAGTTCAACAGCGCCGTCTCTCAGATAAGGGGCACCGCCGTCAGCAATAATGCCATGCTTGATTCCGTGGAAGCCCGGACGACGTTTAAAGCGGCGGAAGCAGACCACAGCGTCGGATTAAGGGCTACATTCGCCGATAACGCAGTGACCGGCATAAGCGTCACGGACAGGACCACGGGCGTCGCGGCTGACGTCCGCGTCAACGAGGGGATAATGGGGACCAGGATGATGGATACCGCCTTGGGTTCGATAGCCTCGGCCGTCGTGGAAGCGGGCCGGTCGGACACGGTAAGCGGTTTCGGGGTCACCGTTGACAGCATAAGGAGCGCGGCGGCGGACAGCGGCGTTTCAGTGGGTGCTGTGACGGGCGAAGCGCGCGGCATGAGCCTGAGGGCCGATCTTTCGGGCAACGAAGTATCGGGCATAGGGATGACGCATAACGCTACGGGAATATCCGCCCGGATCCGCGGGAACGACGTGGCCGCGGCGGGAGTGGTAGCCGGCGCCGTTGAAAAGGCGGCCTCTCTGCCCGTGATCGACGGCGCGCGGCATTTCAATTCGGAAGTGGTCTCCGGTATCGCGGCGGCGGCGGCGGGCGCCGGCATGAGCGTTGATACCGTCAGGGCCGAGGGGCACGGCGGAATGAGGTTCGAGGCGAACCTTGCCGATAACGCGCTCGCCGGCATCAACGTAACGCATGGGCCTTCCGGCCTGGGCGTGAGCGTGCTGGACGGCGACGTGGATTCCGCGCAGGCCGCGATGGGAGCCCTGGAGAGCGCGGCGGAAAGGATCCCCGCCATAGACAGCGCGGCTTCATTCGCGGGCGCGGTAAGAGAAGTGATCCGGGCCTCGGGCGGCGCCGGGATAAGCGCGGTTTCCGCGCGGACGCCGGCGGGCGCCCTCTTGAGGGCCGAGCTGGCTGATAACGCGGTTACAAGGTTCGATATAACCCACGCGACGGGCCTGGGCGTGAGCGTGATAGGCGATAAAGGCGCCGACGCCGACGTCATGATGGCCGCTATCGACAGGATCGCTTCTATTCCCGCCGTGGAAAGCGCGAGGGATTTCAACGGCACGGTAGTGCCCGAGGTCATAAACGCGGCGGACCAGGCCGGTGTCCGCCTGGGCGCCGTAAGGCAGATCACGCCGCAGATGACGGCGCGGGCCGAACTTAAAGGCAGCGCGGTCACCGGCGTCTACGTGGAGCACGCCTCCGGCATATCCGCGCACGTTACGGGGGACAACGCTTCCGCCGCGGACGCGGTAATGAACGCGGTCCGTGAAGCCGGGACGGCCGCGCCGGCGGTAAGCGACATGAGGGCGTTCACCTCCGGCATAGTGGCGCCGGTCATGGCGGCGGCTGACAGGGCCGGGGCCAGCGTCGGCAGGGTCAGCTTCGCGGCGCCGCGGATCACGGTGCAGGCCGACTTCGCGGATAACACCATGCAGCAGATAACTTTAAGTAACGAGTATGCAAGCGCTACGGTAACGGCTCATGAGGACCGCATAGAGTCCGCAGGAGCGGCCATGAACGCCATGATGGTTGCCGGCAGGATAGAGAGCGCGCGGGCTTTCAATGAGGCGGTATCGCGCGTCAGGACCGACAGCCTCAGGAGTTTCAGCGCCGACCTGGGCCAGGGCACGGTCCTTGAGGCCAGGTTCACGGAAGGCAGGATCTCTGAACTCGTCCTGGTCCAGCGGACCGATGCCGGGGCAAGAAGCGTAGGCCTTGGAGAGATCACACCCGCGATCGTGGGCGCCGAGGCGCGGGAGATAGACGGACGGATGGTGGACCGTATCTTAACAGCAGCCAGGGATACGGCGGGCATAGCTGACGGGAGGCTCTTCGCGGACACCGTCAGGCAGAGGGCCGGCCGTATAGTCAGGGAAGAGGCCGCGCGCCCGACCGTCGATAAGGCGATAGATTCAGTTAGCCGCTCGGCGGTGTCGGTCGGATTCATGGGCATGGCGGACCGGGCGGTCGACGATACGACAGCCGCCGTGGACGCCGTTAACAAGGCGGTCGAGTTCACCCGGGACGTTATGGGCCGCGGCACGGTGACGGTCGACACGAGGACGCTGGACGCCCTTAAGAACCGCAGGCCCAGCCTCGGGGCGCAGGTCGAATCCCTGAGGGGAGTCGAAGGCGTCGAGGCGAAGATATCGGGCGCGCACGTGGACGATATGGTAGGCTCCATGAGGACGGCGGGCAGGGTCCTGAGCGGCAGCTTCGGCGTGGACGATCCTATCTTCACCATAGAGGGGAAGGATAATGTCGAGCTCATGTCCGACGGGTCGGGCAATATACGCATAAGGTTCACAGACGCCGGCGCCATGGAAGATTTCCAGAGCGGCAGGCTCGCCTTAAGGAGCGAGCGGAAGGATAAGATAAGCTCGGCAAAGGCCGATCTTGACGGGGCCATTGCCTCGGGTGACAGGGAAGCCGCCGCGGCCGCCGCGAAAGAGCTTACCCAGGCTCTCGCCCCGGTGCTCGTGGAGATGGTCAGGTACCAGAAGGCCGGTTTCGGTTTTGACGCCGGCTCGAGGGCCGACAAGCAGCTTGTCCAGGAAGCGGTAGCCAGCGTGATAGAGAGCGGGGCCGATGCCAGGCAGGCGCTCGACCGCAGAGTCGAGGAGCTCGCCAGGTCCGACAGGGAAGCTATAGAAGCGGTCAGGAAAGAGGAAGGCGTTTCGGAGCAGCTGGTGAGAAGGATAGAGGCGGTCGACAGGAAGCTGGAAGCCGTTTCAATAAGGGCCGAGCTTGATAGACAGCTGCCGAAACTTGTGGAAAAAGCGGTGACAGAAGCTCCCAGGTTCCCGGCCGCGGGTGAAGTAGCCCCGACCGGCACCGTGGCGGCTCCGGGCGCCGGGGCGATATCCGAGAGGATGGCCGTAAAGGCCGAGGTCGAGGCCGTGGAGAAAGAGATGCCGCGCGCTCCGGAAGCGGAGACGCGCGCCGAGGGCTTAAGCATGCGCGCGGCGCTTAGCGCGATGGCCGATGGGATAAAGATAGGTTATGATATGGTCAGGGAACTGCTGCCGGACGTCGGGATGGTCGTAAGGATGCTCAAGCGCGGCATGAGGCTCTCCAACGACAGCTATGTATACGTACTAAGCGCCGGAGTGGTGGCGAAGGACCCGAAAGGCTTCAGAGATTTCGTTGATACTTTCAAGGTCATAAACGGCTACAACGCCAGGCTGGGAAGGAAGCCCCAGTTCCACGTTGTGGTAGCCTACGACGAGGTGCTCAGCGCCGAGCTTTCACCGGCCCAGCGCGAGGAGATAGGCCGCATGCAGATCGAAGGCAGCCTGCATTACGTATCCGCCGCCCAGATAGAGAACGACTGGATAGGCCAGAACATACAGAGGATAGAGGAAGGCGGCACGATCCACAGGACCGGGATAGCGACCGGACTGGAGGTGGAGACGGGCAGCGCGATCGTGGACAGGTTGGCCACGGCCTGCGACAAGATCGTGTTCGCCAAGACATTCAAAGACGCCCTCATAGGGGCCATAGTGAGTTCCAGGGAATTCACCGACAGGTTTACCAATAAGGGGCAGGAGATACTCAGGAAGATGGCGCGGAATGCAGTCAAGGCCGGCGGCCAGGGAGCGCAGGCCGTGTTCAGGATAGACAGCGCCGGTACGGCGGAGACGGACAAGGCTATAGACGATTACCTGTTCGGTGACTTAGAGGCCGAGACGGCGTTTTAACGGGAGGCGCCCTGTAAAAAGGGCATAATAGCGGACGACTGCCAGCTACCAGCCGGCCGCATGAAAGACAGCCAGGGCTTACAGCCCCGGCTGTCTTTTTTTAGGCGCCCTTGCTTTCTAAATGTTCAACGTGTATTATTTTTATGTAGCTCCAAAATAATATGTTCCTTATCCGAAAGGGGGAGATATGACATCTGACAGGGACAGGATAAACGCTAAAGTTCAGAAAGAAAGCGGGTTCGTAAAGGACCTCATGGAGGCGATCGGCACCGTTATAGTAGGGCAGAAATATCTGGTGGAAAGGCTGATGGTCGGCCTTCTCGCCAACGGCCACATGCTGGTGGAGAGCGTGCCCGGCCTCGCGAAGACGCTCTCGGTTATGACCCTTTCCAGCTCCGTTGACGCGAAATTCCAGAGGATACAGTTCACCCCGGACCTTCTGCCGGCGGACATAGTGGGCACCCTTATATACAGCCCCAAGGACAGCAGCTTCCAGGTAAAGAAGGGGCCTATATTCTCGAACATCGTCCTGGCCGACGAGGTCAACAGGTCCCCCGGCAAGGTGCAGGCCGCCCTGCTCGAGGCCATGCAGGAGAGGCAGGTCACCATAGGCGACACTACCTACAAGCTCGAGGAGCCTTTCCTTGTGATGGCGACGCAGAACCCCATAGAGCAGGAGGGGACCTATCCGCTGCCCGAGGCGCAGGTGGACAGGTTCATGCTCAAGATAAACATAACCTATCCCAAACCCGAGGAAGAAGAGGAGATACTGACCAGGATGGGCCACACACACAAGAAGATAGAGGTCAAGCCGGTAGTTGGCCCCGCCGATATCATAAAAGCGCGCGGCATAGTCGACGAGGTCTATCTTGACGAGAAGATAAAGAAGTACATCATAAGGATAGTTTTCGCGACGAGGTTCCCGGGCAAGTTCGGCATACCGGAGCTGGAGAACATGATACAGCTCGGCGCCTCGCCGAGAGCGAGCATAGCCCTCACAGTGGCTTCAAAGGCTTACGCGTTCATCCAGGGCCGGGGTTACGTGACCCCGCAGGACATAAAGTCCATCGGCTACGATATACTGCGGCACAGGATAATGCCGAGCTACGAGGCGGAGGCGGAGGAGGTAAGCTCCGAGGATATCATAAAGACGATATTCGAGAAGGTCGAGATACCGTGACGGGTGACAAGATCGCCGATCAAAGTTGCCAGGCCCCGGACATGGGGGTGTTTCGTACGGGAGGATCCACACCGGGCGGAGGGGCCCGGTAGAAATACCCCCATGTCCGGGGCCTATCGGATTGGAAATTAAATGATACCGATAGAGATACTCCAGAAGATACGCAGGATACAGATCACGACGGCGAAGAAGGCCACCGACGTCTTCGCCGGCGAATACAAAAGCGTGTTCAAGGGCCGCGGCCTGGAGTTCGTCGAGGTCCGGGAATACCTGCCCGGCGACGAGATACGCTCCATAGACTGGAACGTGACGGCCCGTATGGGCCGGCCTTTTATCAAAAAATTCATAGAGGAGAGGGAGCTGACCATAATGTTCCTGCTCGACGCCTCAAGGTCCAACTGTTTCGGGACCGTCAACCGCCTGAAAAGGGACCTGGCGGCCGAGGTCTGCGCGGTGCTGGCCGCCGCGGCCACAAAGAACAACGACAGGGTCGGGCTTATCGTCTTCACGGACAGGATAGAGCTTTATCTTCCGCCAAGAAAGGGCACCCGCCACGTGTTCAAGGTCATAAGAGAGGCTCTTTACCGCGAGCCCGAGGGAACAGGCACTGACATACCGCTCTGCCTGGAGCACCTGAACAGGTTCATGACAAAGAGCACGATCACCTTCATGATATCCGACTTTTACGCGGCGGGCCTCAGGAAGCCGCTTTCCATAGCTAGCAAGCGGCATGACATCGTGGCGGTCCACGTCTCGGATCCCAGGGACGCGGAGATGCCCGATGTGGGGGTGGTCAAGCTTGACGATTCAGAGACCGGCAGAAGTTACCTGCTTGACACATCCGATCCCGCGGTAAGGAAGGAATATGCGGCGAAGGCCGCGGAAAAGGCCGAGCAGTTGAAGAAGCTCTTCTATGCCGTGAACATAGACAAGGTGTCCGTCAGCACGGCGGAGCCTTACGAGGAAGCGTTTATACAGTTCTTCCAGAGAAGAAAAATGAGGAGGGGCAGGTAAGTTGAAATTCCCCGGACGCGCCGCGGCTTTCGCGGCCGCATTGGCCGCGGCGGCCATCCTGGTGTTCTTCTTTTTCTCGTCAAAAGGCGGGAACGTCAGGGTAAGCCTGTCGGTGAGGCCGCGCGGGGCCCTTGTCGGAGACACCATAACGTACAGGTTGACCGTCAGGCGCGCCGTGGACGCTGAGCTGGAAATCCCGGAGTTCAAGGGTATCTTCGAGGGGTTCGATATACGCGGAAGTTCTTTCTCGGGCGACACGGGCGTCGGTCGGGGGGACGTGGTAGTGGAATATCTCCTCGCGCGGTTCGAACCCGGCGCGCGCGAGATACCCGGTTACGATATACGTTTCAGAAGAAGGTCCTTGGATAAGTGGGAAAACGCCGCGGTGCCCGGCGCAAAGGTCCGGATAAGGCCGCTGTTGAGAGTGGACCTTCTCGCGGAGCAAAGGATAGAGATGGCCGGCATGGCCGCCGGCGCGGTCCGCGGGAGAAAAGAACGAGCCCCTGGCGCCCCCAGGGACATGTCGGTCGACGCCCCGATAAGGTTCCGCATAAAGGATATCGGAGGCCCCAGGAAGGTCATGACCTGGCTTGATCTGGCGTTCTACGCTTTTATTTTCGCGGCGGGAGGCGCGGTCCTGGTCTTTATAGCGCTTTTCGGCTTTGCAGTCGCCGATTACAGACGCGAGCGAAGGGCTCCCACCCTTGAGCAGGTCGCCGTCAGGAGGCTCAGGGAACTGCGCGACCGTGGTTTGTTGAAAAAAGGCGGGGCGGATGACTTCTGTTCGGGTCTGAGCTCCATACTAACGGATTACGCTCGCGCGAGGTTCAAGATGGGTATGAGGGCCATGACCGCGGCCGAGTTCCAGCGAGAGATAGACAAGCTGAGTGATCTTACCGGTGAGCAGAAGGAATTCATCAAGGGACGCGTCAGGCTTTGCGACCTTGTGAGGTATTCCGGATACACTCCCGGGGCCGGCGAGCTGGACCCTAAGCTGGCCAAAGAGATCGGTTTTATAAGGGGGATGGGCCGAGCGGAAAAGAGCGAAGAGAATAAGCCATGATATTCAAGAGCGCCTGGGTATTGTTCATTTTGCCGGTCTTCGTTTTTCTGTTCTTATTGACGAGAAGGCACCGGAGGCCGGGGTTCCTTTTCCCCTCGGGGGAGATCATAAACGCGTTCAGGCCCGGGTCCAGGGCCTGGCTCGCCGGCAAGGCCGTGTACATAAGGGCGGCCTGTATAGTGCTGGTGATAATAGCACTTGCCCGACCGCAGCTGAGCAGGGAGACCCGCGTCAAGAAAGAGGGCATCGCCATAATGCTCGCCATAGACTGCTCAAGCACCATGCTGGCGGACGACCTCGAACTCAGCTGGGAGGACCTGGGCAGGCGCGAAAAAGGCGACGCTTCCAGGTACGAGAAACGCATAGACGCCGCGCGCGAGGTGGCGAGGGATTTCATAAAATCGAGGCAGGACGACCTGATAGGCCTGGTCGCTTTCGCGGCCCAGGCTTACGTGGTCTGCCCGACCACGTTCGACCACGACTGGCTTACGCGGTCACTGGACAGGGTGAAGGTGGGGCTCATCAAAGACGGCACGGCTATCGGTTCGGGTATACTTTCCAGCGTAAATTCCGTCAAGGAGACAAAAGCCAGGACCAAGATCGTCATACTTCTCACCGACGGGATAAACAATTTCGGGAACGTCCCGCCGCTTGTAGCGGCCAAAGCCGCGAGGGCGCTCGGGATAAAAATATATACCGTAGGCCTTGTGAGCAAGGGGCCGGGCCTTTATCTCGCCGGCGACGGGACCGGGCGGCGCGTGTACAGGGATTTCAAGGTCGATATAGACGAGGATGAGCTCAGGCAGATATCGGCCCTTACAGGCGGCGAGTATTTCAAGGCCACCGACCTCGAGACCCTGCGCCAGAGTTACAGGGAGATCGACAGGCTCGAGAAGTTCGGGATGGAAGAGTCCAGGTACGAGGAATACGTCGACGTCTTCCGGTATTTCCTAATACCGGCCCTGGCCCTCCTCGTAGCGGATATTATATTGCGTAAAACGTTTTTGAGGAAAATACCGTAGCGTGTCATCCCGAGCGAACGAGCAAAGCGAGTGAGTCGAGGGATCTATATCATGAGATTCGGCAATTTACAAATATTCACTTACATGGTCTGGCTCCTGCCTCTTCTGGCTGTCTTTTACATCTGGGCGCTCAGAAAGGAAAGAAGGGCCATGGAGGCCTTCGCCCAGAAGGAGCTTATCCCCGGCATAGCGCCTTCCTACAGGAAAGATCCCAGGGTTCTCAGGTCGCTGCTCAGTATAGCCGCGCTTGGGCTGATGATCCTGGCCCTGGCCAGGCCGCAGTGGGGTTTTTACTGGAGAGAGGACGAGCGCAAGGGGGTGGACATACTCATAGCCATCGACACGTCCAAGAGCATGCTGGCGGTGGATATGCTCCCTGACAGGCTGTCCTTTTCCAAGAAGTCGGTGGAGTCCTTTCTCAGGGAGCTTAAAGGCGACAGGGTGGGGCTTATAGCTTTCTCGGGCAACGCCTTTCTGCAATGCCCGCTTACTGTGGATTACAGCGGTTTTCTAATAGCGCTGAAGGACATGGGAGTGGACACGATATCGAGGGGGGGGACTTCCATACCGGCCGCCGTGGAAGAGGCCGTGAGAAGCTACAAAGGCGCCGAGACCAACAACAGGGCGATGATAATAATAACCGACGGCGAGAACACGGAGGGCGACCTTGACAAGGCGATAGCCCAGGCCCGGAAGGCGGGCATCATGGTATCCTGCGTCGGCATAGGCACGGCTGAGGGCAACCCGATACCGGTCCTGGACGAGAAGGGCCGGAAAACGTTTTTGAGGGACAAGCAAGGAAAGATAGTCAGGTCGCGCCTCATGGAAGGCGCGCTTAAGGCGATCGCGGAAGGCACAGGCGGCATCTATGTCAGGGCAAGCCAGACCGATTTCGGCCTTGATACTATATACAGGGAAAGGCTGGACAAGCTCGAGAAGAGAAAGACCGAGGAGAAGAAAGTGAAGGTGTACAGGGAAAGGTTCCAGTATCCGCTCGCCCTGGCCCTTGTTTTTCTGATCGCTGAAATTCTGCTGGAAAGAAAATGACACTTAAGCGGGTTAAGATAATATTCGTTTCCACTGTTTTAGCAGCTCTTTGCGCGCGCGCCTTCGCGCTCGGGGCGGATGACCGCCTTCTCGATTTCGCGGATAAGCTTGCCGGAAAGGGAAAATATGACGAAGCCCTGGGCATATACTCCGAGCTCCTCAGGGAAGACCCGGATTCTGATATTGTAAATTATAACGCGGGGACGGTATATTACCTCAAGAAGGATTATAACGCGGCTCTGAGCTCTTTCAGGAAAGCGCTTTGCACAAAGGATTTCGGGCTTGAGAGGGACGCGTTCTTCGCCATGGGCAATACCTACTACAGGATGAGCGAGAAGGCCGAGGAAGATGACGTAAAGGAAGCGATAGAACTCTGCAAAAAGAGCATGCGGTCGTACAAGAACGCGATCGAGATAGACCAGAGGGACAGGAAGGTCAAATATAACTACGAGGTGGCCGACAAAAGGCTCAGGGCCCTTGGAAGGAAGCTGCAAAAGGAGAAAGATCCCGGGATAAGGGGCGGGGAGAAGCTCAAGGCCGGCAGGCAGAAAAAAAGGGATCAGGAAGAGAAGAGACGCAAAGAGGAGGAACACAGGAAGAAAAGGCGGAGAGAGAAGGAGGATAGGGAGAAAAAGGACCGCCGTGAGGAGGAAGACCAGAAGAAAAAGGACCGGCGGGAGAAAGAGGACAGGCAGCGCGAGGAGAAGAGGCGCGAGGAGGACCGGGAAAGGCAACAAGAGAGGCGGGAAGAGGACAGGCGGGACCGGCGGGACAAGACCAAACCGCAGGATGAGGAGTCCAGGAAGAAGCGCCAGGAAGAGCGGGATGAGC
>Ga0272441_10010355_pt1 | contig 14133 bp, 10 predicted proteins | sample SSMProp6N_FD_193582 | JGI IMG/M metagenome (GOLD analysis project Ga0272441, IMG submission 193582) | Marine sediment archaeal communities from Little Sippewissett salt marsh, Falmouth, MA, United States - SSM-Prop-6N | ecosystem: Environmental > Aquatic > Marine > Wetlands > Sediment ... | reverse complement strand
AGGCAATTGTTCATATTCCACATTGATCAAATCCAATGCTTCTTCTGCAATGTCCTCTGAAATGGCAGCAACAGCAGCGATTTCATCCCTGTAAGATCTTACCTTATCTGTCTTCAATATGGGGTGATCCTGCATGAAACCTATATTCATACATTTTACGTCATGACCTGTAATGACAGCACGGACACCGGGAAGACTTGCAGCCCTGCTTGTATCAATGTTCAATATTTTTGCGTGGGGATGGTCAGATCTTTTAATCCTTCCATATAACATTCCGGGTAGTTTAATATCATGACCATAATTTGATTTTCCTGTTACTTTATCGAGAGCATCGATCTTTGGAATATTCTTTCCTACATATGAAAATTTGTTATTACTCATAATTCTTCTTATTTACTATTCCTGAGAATTTCGGATGCTTTCATAATTGCATTGACTATCTTTTTATATCCCGTACATCGGCATAAATTCCCTTCGATGGCTTCTTTGACCTGAATTTCAGTCGGTTCGGGATTCTCTTCGAGAAATGATATTGCCTGCATTATCATTCCGGGAGAACAGTAACCACATTGAACTGCACCTTCATCTATAAAAGTCTGCTGGATAGGATTGAGTTTACCTTCTCTATCGAGACCTTCAATGGTTACGATTTCTCCACCATCAGCATCTGCTGCCAAAAGGAGGCATGAATTGACAGCCTTTCCGTTGAATAGAACCGTACAGGCACCACAATCACCCTGATTGCAACCCCTGTTAGTACCAGTGAGACCGACTACATCACGGAGAACATCAAGCAGAGAAAGATGGGTTTCGACATATAATTCATAAGGATCACCGTTGATATTTAAATTAATGGGAATTTTCAATTAAATAACTCTCCAAGTGTTCTTTTAATTAACACCTTAACCATTTCTCTTCTGTATTCTAGAGTTCCTCTGACGTCATTAATAGGTAAGGATTCATTCATTGCAGCAACTGCAACAGTTTCGAAAATTTTATTTGTACCATCATATTTGTCCAACAAACTTTCCGCCTTTTTTGCTCTCATTGGAATAGGTGCAACTGCTCCCAAAACTATTCTTGAGGATTGAATATTCCCATCAACTTGTAAAAATCCAACTGCAGCAGATATGATGGCAATATCCATTGCTTCACGAAGCGTATGCCTTCGATAAGTCATCTTGAATCCATCAGCAGGTTTAGGAATTAATATCGACTTTAGAATTTTATCATTTTTTAAAACTGATTCACCGGGACCCTTGAAAAAATCTTCCAGTTTTATTTTCTCTTCACCTTTTTCAGAAACGAGAATTACATCAGAATCAAGGGCAATCAAAGGTGGAGCCATGTCTGCTGAAGGAGCTGCATTGCATAAATTACCACCAATAGTGCCGAGATTTCTTACCTGTGGGGAAGCCATCATAAGAGCGGTCTCAGGAAGTATGGGTATTTCATTTTTTAACAGGTCGCTCTTTGCAATCTCGGATAATGTAACAAGTGGACCTATTCTGATATATTCATCAGTATTTTGTATCCCCTGTAATTCGTTGATATCTTTGATATTAATCAAAGTTAGCGGTGCAAATCTCTTCATCCTGATCTTAATCATCAAATCTGTGCCACCTGCCAAAAAAGCGCTTCTTTCGCTGTATTTTCTTTTTAGAGCGAGAGCTTCATTGATAGAGGAAGCTTTATAATAGTCGAATTTCATATTGATATTTATAATACCTTATTTAGGCTTTTATTTGAAGCCCCAGATCATCCGTGCTTGGTTTTTAGGATTCTGATTTATTGTTACACGTTTCAATTTCAGGGAATGGATTTTTCCACTGCCAACCTATTTTGCCTGTTAACCTGTATCTTTCAAGCCTTCTAATGGTTATTTCAGCAAAAATTGGATCTAAATCAAAAGTAAAAATTTTTCTATTATGTAATTCTCCAGCTAAAAGCGTTGTTCCTGAATGAGCAAAAAAATCAACTACAAACTCTCTTTTTTTACTGCTCGTTAGCAAAATTCTTTCTATAGCTTTCAGAGGTTTTTGTGCATAACAACCCGGTACATTTTCTTCCCTTCGATAGAAAACCTGTTGAATATCGATCCATACATTACCGGGCCTTATAAAGTCGGATTTACCCCTTTCGGTGTTTTCAGTTATTTTGCCTCCCACATTTTTATAATATCCTTTTAAAACCTTGGGAATATCGGTATAGACAACTTTGAAATCCGGTTTACCTTTCACATAATGTAAAAGTTCCTGCCTGATCCACATCCAGTTCTTTTGTGTTCCATAACCTCTTTGATTTCTTAAAGTAATAAAATTTCGAGGTTTGAATTCTTCAAATTTTCTCATCATGATCATGAAATCGGGCAAAGGCTGGAATTTATCCTTGAAGTCAACACCAAGCCAAATATAAAGATGAGAGTCATCTTCCATTATTTTTGCTGTATTCTCTAGCCACATCCTTGAAAATTCAATATATTCATCAAGTGATTTTTTAAAAAGGTTGGGCGATTTAGCCCTTCCAACAACCAGGTTATATGGTGGATCATTTATAATCAATGCAACCTTATCATTTTTAACAATCTTTGCAATATCATCAATCTTTGTTGCATCAAGAACGCCAACCCGATGACCTTTAACAGGATCCTCCCATATATCACCGTATTTCAACCTGCAAAAAGGGAGAATCTTTTTTCGAAGTTTCCTATCGAAATCGAGTCTTTTTATAGTTTCTGATGTTTTTTTATTTTCCAATACTGTAAGAAAAAAATTGTTCAATAAAATCTGAAATTTTTTAAATCAAACAAGGGAACTTCATCCAGCTTTCCTCTTATCATGGCTGCCTGCAAAAGCCAGAGGTAGTGCTCAGGGTGCATCTTCACGATAGGTTCAAACCATTTGACAAATTCTCGAATGATATCTTCCGGTTTCTCATCGCCGCCTGAATATATGGGTTTCTCAATTTTCAAAATGTGTTTATTCTTTTTTCTCATAATATAAACAGGAAGAATAGAAGCACCTGTTTTAACTGCAATCTGACATGGAATTGTCGTTAAATTGGCTTTGTGATTCAAATAATCGACTTTCTCCCATTTACTTCCGCCCCTCCCATCAAAGGCAACGAGGAGAATTTCACCTTGTTCCAGGCATCTTAAAGCAGGACGAATACTCTTTCTAATATCCAGAAAATTGACGGGCAGATGGGATTCACAATTTCTTTGACACTTATAGGCTAGCTGCTTTAATTTTCCTGTAATTTGTCCCGATATCTCCTCCCATGCTCCCGGGAATGTGCTTATCTGGTTTATCGGGTAACCTTTATGACCCAAAGCTGGAATTATGAACTGGTTTGCACCGAAATGACCGAACATCAAAATGACACCTTTTTTGGATTTGATCACCAGATCCAGATTATCGAGTCCTTCGTAATCTACATATTGATCAATATTTTTCGGGGAGATCAACGGATATCTCATTACATCGATTTGATTTTTTATAGATAATCGAAGGGTTTCAAATGATAGTTTTTTTGCGTCAAAGTTGTCTTTGCAATCAGGAAAGAATCTATTGAAGACATCCTGAATGAGTCTCAATTTTCTTTGTAATAGGAACTGAAGTATCGTAAGAGTTAAATCAGAGATAAAATATGCAGAATTCAAAGGTAATAACCTCATGAACCTGCTTATATAACACCATTGAATATAAGTTACGAGATCTTTAATATTTCTCACCCGGATTTGAAAAAATTCTTCCCTTTTATGAGGAAGGATTCCAAAGCTATTGTAATATCAACATTCATTTCGATATCAGATAGAGTTTCATCAATAAGATCGATAAGATTTATAAGTCCTTTTTCGCTGAAAAATGATTCGAGTTTGTTCAAGTCTTTTATGATATTCAAATTGATAATATCTGGATCGGCATCTGAAATTTTTAACAAAACAATGTCCCTGGTCAAACCTTTCATAATGTTCAATCGGTCTTTGACGATATTCCTTTTCTCGTTCAAATCACCATCTGCTGGAATAATTTCCTTCAAGCATTCTTCGACTGAAGCTGAACCTGAAGATGACAGATATTTCAAACTCAATAAGATTTTTTGCTGGTTTGAAAGAATCTCATCAGGATCGGAAATTATTGCTCTTTCGAGGTTACCACCTGCCATCGATGCAATAAAAGAAACATCATCTTCCTCTTGCAATTCATGCTTCAGGAGAAACTCTGATATCGTGCTGCGGGGAATTTCAGAAAACTCGATCTCCATGCACCTCGACAGAATCGTTGGCAGAAGTTTCTGTTTTTTTGAAGTTGTCAGAATCAGAATCGAATTTTCAGGTGGTTCTTCGAGTGTTTTCAGCACAATGTTTTCGGAATTTGCGGACATTTTCTCGAATTCATCGATTATAAAAACTTTATACGTCAATTCATAGGGTCTAAAGTTTATTTCATCAACAAATTCCTCCCTTAAAATATCAGTTTTGATACTCTTAAAATAGGTTGTAGTAAGCTGATAACTATATAATTTTCTTGCCATTTTGAAGGCAGTCATAGATTCATTCTCATCGCTTTTCATCAATTTTTCGAGGTTCGACATTAAGAATTGACCATCGGGAAAAGAGTCTGATTTGCTTTTGAAGACTATGTCTCTGTTTCTGAAAAAATAATCTATTTTTTTCATTCTGTAATCAATTTTTTTTTGTTCAAGCAAAAAACCACTCGCTTTTAATTTTTCAATGCTTTTGATATAACTATTTTCTGATTTACAATAGTCATCCGGATCTAAAACTGGCTTAGAGATAGATTCTATTAAAAATTTTCTGTCGATGATCAAAGGATTCTGGATGTCGGAGAAAATCTTGAAATCAGAATGGGTGATGAAAAATGTATTGAAAAGTCTGCAACTATCGCAAGTCTCACAGGGATTAAGATCATGAGAAAGTGATGTACAGTTCAAAATTTTTGCAAAGATGATCGCCGTAGTTTTTTTCCCAACGCCATCTGGTCCGGTGAATAAAAGCGAATGATGGATTCTTCTTTTTTTCACCATCCCCTCGAGGATACTTTTTGCACGATCCTGGTGCAGAATACCGTCAAAGTTTTTTATCATTTTAACGCGCGATCTCTGTTGCAAGATTATAAAGTAAAGATTCCGGTGAAATTGTTGATGATTTCATCTTTTTGTCGATTTCCTTTATTTGAACCAGGTAGCTATCAATTTCATTCTCTTCAAATCGGTCTGTTTGTTTGAATAACATAAATATGCGATAAGGTTTCAAGCTCAATAATTCTTGAAGAGACCTGCTTTCTATTATTCCATTTTTCTTTTTTTCAAGCAGTGGTGACAGGTAATTGAAGCTGAAACCCCGGTAAACCCAGCTTTGTTTATAGTTTTTAGCAACAGGAAGTTGAAGTATCTCTTTAATGTTTTTCATATTTTTCAAGTTATCGAACATAAGCTGGAGGATATAAACAGGGCTTTTTGCTGAACCGAGGAAATTCTCTATAGTTTTCAATATATCGTTAGCATTCCTTTTTCCGATTGCTTCACCCAGGGCATAGAAAGCCATCTGGGTTGTTTCCTCCACAAGCTCTATTATATCCCTTTTCCGTATCTCATTTTCCTTACCTATATACAGGATCAGTTTGTCTAACTCGCAGAACATGGATCTCAGATCATGGTCTGTCCGTTCCAGCAAAAGCTGGTAAGCATCTTTCTTTATGGTTTTTCCTGCTTTTTTGACTTCGTTTCCGACTAACCTGAAGATCTGATTCTCAATTTCTGGAGTCCAACTTCTAATATCCTTTAAATGGGGAAATTCGATAACCTCGCCGCAGTCCTTTATCTTCTTAAACAGTTTGCTTCTTTTATCAACAACATTACAACCACAAAGTATCAGGATATTTTGAGTTTGTCGATTTGCAATCTTATCAAAATAATCTTCGAGTTTGTCGAGTTTACTTGCAGTTCTAGCCGATTTTGATGGTAAATATGCAACAACGACTTTTCTTTCTTTGAAAAGAGAAATAGTGCTTATTGCATTTAAAACTTCATTCTCAAAATCTCTTGATGCATCATTAATCGATTCGAGATTGAAATTTTTTTTATCTCCAGGAAGAAGGAGAGATAAAAGAGTGTTTTTTACCTTTCCGATCAAATACTCTTCGTCACCAATAATAAGATATACAGGAGCAATATTACCTTGATTTATATTCCCGATAATCCTGGTAACATCTTCGAACATGACTATGTGAAAATATCAGAGTAAGACTGTCATGTCAATAATTGTTTTGTAATTCAGGAAGTTTCTTTGCCCTGAAAATCCTTATGCAATCCTGATTTAAAATGCAGATCACGTTGTGGGAAGGGTATCTCGATACCTGCAGCTTTAAAGTCTTGAAAAATCGTGAAATAGAGTTTGCTTCGCATGACCCTTTCTCCGATTTTACGAACATCAAACCAGACTAAAAGATCGAAGTTAATAGAACTATCTGCATACTCCTTGAAAAACACATCTGGCTTCTTGTATTGTATTGCTTCAGGATGTTTTTCCGCAGATTTAATCAGAAGTTCTTTTACATGTTGTGGATCGGAGTTATAAGACACTCCGACAGGAACCGTTAATCTGATCAATGGTGAGGAAAGAGTGTAATTGACAAACATATTTGAGATGAATTGTTCATTGGGGATAATATACTCGATGTTATCTCTTGACTTAACCTTTGTAGCTCTAATAGAAATTTGAGTTACAACTCCTGTTGTATCACCGACCTGAATCCAGTCGCCCTTTCTCAACCTTTGACCGAAAAGCAGCATAAATCCACTTAGCAGATTTGCTGCTACATTTTGTAAGCCGAAACCAATTCCAATACCGATAGCACCGGTGAAAACCATTAAAAACCTGAGGTCGAAACCAATATAGAAAAGGGCGAATAGAAATCCTATCCCGACAAGAAAATAGTTAAGAAAAGAATCTATAGCATATGCTATACCGGTATCTATTTTGAAGAAGGGATAAAATTTGTAATCGAGAATTGCCCTTAATAAGTTTGAAAAATAGAAGAAAGCAACAACGATAAAAATAACCTTAAGAAAACTCAAAACTGAAAGATGAGTTTCGCCTACCTTTAGAATTGTGAATGATAGCATGGTAATAAATGGATTGATTAGACTCAGTAAATATAGTGTGGATAAAATGAGAGCAATTACCATTGAAAAAGTCAGCAGAGATTTTAAGGATTTGAATAGAGTATTCTTTGTCTCATTTTCCTCTTCTGATCCCACTTTTTTTGCATCCCATTTCAATAGTAATTTTCTCAAAAAGTGATAGATCAGCATTATCAGGATATATACACCAGCAACAGCCCATGTTCTAGTCAAAATTATCATCGCAAACCTTTTGAATCCAAAGCACCACATCAAACCTACAAAGAAAGTGAGTAAAATTGATGTGAAGTAGTATCTATCCAGAGTCTTGATAAAAATTTCGTAACTTTTATATGGAAGTTCAGGAAGTATTGACAGCAAGGCATTTTTTTTATTCAAAGGGATCAGGAATGAACAGACAATTGTCAAAGAGATGGCAAACTTGATAAAAGCTAGAATATCAGGGGGAAGTCCTATCGCTTTTGCACTTATAAACAGCGAGATTGAACCCATAGTGTAGATGAGTACGATCCTGGATAATCTGAAAATTGTCTTCCCATAATTCGGTGATATTTTCGATATTTCACTTATCAAAGACTCACGCAGGAAATTAATTATCAATGCGCCTAAAGTCCAAATCCATAGAAGCTTTCCAATAAGCGTAAACCAGTTGGCCCTGAAGACAATTGCAGTTTTAATTACTAGAAAAATCAATAAAAGTAAAAATGGAAATAATGAAGCAATGAGAATTTTAGAAGCTGAAATTAGATAAGGATAATAATCATCAGGTAATTTTTTCTTCAAGGGAAGTAAATAAACTTCTATTTTCTTCAATAGTCTTTTGGAAATAATCACGCTGTATATAATTGCAAACAGAAAAGCTAAAATTATTATGGAACCGACAAATCCGAGTACACGACTCTGCTCGATAGTAAAATCGATTAATTCGGGAACTCTCCTGGGAAAACTTTTAAACCAATCATATATGGTTTTGATCGTATTTATGTTCCATCCCATAGGTGTGTGAGTGAAAAGGGATTGTGCCCTTGTTTGAAGTTCCTCTCCAATCTGACTGACTTCATCTTTTACTGTTGCTCCCACATTATCAGCTAATGATATTATTGGTTTTGCTGTAATATCAGTTTCGACAGAATTTTCTTCAACCGTTTGGGAGAATGTTATTGTGAAAGATGCAAAAAGTACTATTAAAACCAAGATAATTTTGCTATTTGTGATCATTTTTATCCTAAACGTATATTAAGATAGAATATAATATGCTTGCCAATATAACACAGATTTTTACCAGGTTCTATATTATTATTTTAACAACGACCTGATACAGGATTATGCAATTTTTCAAACTTGTTTTTCTGATAATGAGATTTTGGGTATAAAATAAATGATTTCCAATCACTGTTTCTTATCTTTCGTAAATTTATCTGATTTTGATTGAATCAATTGCAAATAATATACGGGTAAACTCAAATTCTATTGAATAAGCGAAATAGATAAAAAAAGATACATGAAGATTAGAAAGTTAAATAAAAGTTCATCTATTAAATTGAATTATTATAATTTTATATGGGGAAGAGATTTTACTTCGAAAGAAATTTAAAATTGAATTTTTTGTTAATTTTTCACAATTCAACAGACCAGAGAAATTAACAAAGTTTAAAATAATGTTTTTATTCTAATAATTTGTCTTGTCAGTTTTCCAATTGACACAATAAATATCAATTAAAAGATTTTTCGAATCCTTGTATTTGGTCCACCATACCGAAACCGTTTTTATAGATAATGCAATTAGTAATAAATTTACTTTTAATGGAGCTGATCCGTAAAAATCCTCGAGAATCGTGGTCGAAATAGTTCTGAATATCAATAACAATTTTTTCACCTGGTGTAAGGTCATAAGATAGTTCTTTTTCGGTAAGTGTATATTTATCGCTGATAATTATATTGAATTTCGAGGTTTGTGTATCAACATTGTAAATATATAAATAAGAAGTAGTTTTAATTTTCGGACTGACGATCCACAAAGGGATAAAAGCCTCAGCTGATAGAGGTTTTTGAATTTTTGTTTCGTTTGTTTGCCTGTTCGTATAATTTATGCAATATGAATAAAATTTGATGTCTGATTCATAAGTTTTGGTTATTAATGCATAACCTGTTTTAGTGATATTCATATCTTTGTGAAGATCGATATATTTTGTTTCATTTGGTGAAAAAGTTAAATTTACAGTGTTTTCATTAGTGTCATTCACTGTTTCATAAAATTTTATAATGGACTCTGTCGAATAAGTGCTAAAATTTGTTGCTATCAGTATAGTATTGATATATTCTGAGTTAATGATAGGGAAATAGAGATTTTCTGTTTGAAATTGATCTTCAAATAGTTGAACTCTATCTATACCGAATTTGGTGCAAGTTTTAATTTCTATAAAATGATTTCCTACAGTTAAGGCTGGGGGTAGTTTGATATTGAAATACTCCAAAGCGCTGTCGAAGAGACCATCTTCAGGTTCACAAGTTTGCCAGCCACCTGCATCGATTCTGATTTCGACATTCGAGATTTTATTCACGGTAATATTTCCGCCTGAATCATATTTATTCATGTTCTCGAGAGTATTTGTGCAGTCAGCAAATCCCCTAAGCTCTGGAGCAGAAGAGCTTGAAATGGATGTAATTTTCGATTTTTGATCAAAGTCCAAAATCTCTAAAATACCGTCATCGTCGTTATCTCTCCAACCAATCTGTTCCCTTGTATATTTGCAAAGTTGTTTTTGGTAAAAGGCTATGTTTGCATAGGTTCTCATCAAGCATTGATCGTTTGTAAGGCAATTACCTTCATAATTCTGATTTTCAACATTCAAATATCCTGATCTTTCAGTGCAGTAAGAACCCGATCCGTAATACTCATCTAAAGCATAAAAAATATGAGCAGTCTCGTGGGCAACTATTGCATTATAAGGTTTTTTTGATGTAGAATCGAAATCTCTTTTATAAACAATAACAGTAAAAGGTCCACCCAGCCAAGAGTATGCAAACCATTTAAATTCCGAACCCGGGCAGTCGGGATCGATATCCTGCTTGAAATTGCCGTCGGAATCGTTGCTGCCATCTACTGCGAATATAACGAAAGCCCAGTCAGTTTTGTATTTATCAATCTGATAGTTGTTAAATTCTCTCACTTTATCGATATAATTTTCATAATTATTGAATCCCAGATTCGTCATAATCTCAGATGACCAAACTTCTTCATGACAATAATTATGATTAATAGGTTCAATAGAAACCGGTTCTGTCATCCATTCATATATGAACCTGAGTTTAGCTTTTGGTTCCCTTTCGACCCACCAGTTCATGGCATCCTCTACTCTCGTCAAAAAATTGTACTGTTCAAAATATAATTCCCAATTTTCTGTATTTTCCTCACCAGTTCCATCGCTTTCAGGGAAAATAATCGTGACAGTTATGTTGCCAATCATATACTCAGAGGTATCGCAAAAACCAGCACCGTAGGGGGATGCTTTGACCGTCATTTCGGTATTTAAACTATTGCAAATTGTATTTTTATTTATAAGAAGATCCTGTTTGATTGGGATAGAATTGAATTCTTTCTGACTTTCCCTTTGAAATCTTTCAGTACTGTTGACATGATTATAATTCCAGATTAATGCAGCAACATAAGCATAATCATCATCATAAGATTTAATTTTATCGAGATCAACGTTCGAAGCTGAAAAATATTGGATGTGTTGTTTAATCCGGGTATTATCGAGGTTATTAGAAGATAGTTCACCAAAAATCGTTTTATCGGGAAAGACATGGTAAACAGATCCTTCTCCTCTGGTTATTTCATCAATCAATAAATAAAGGGATTCATAAGATTCAGAATCTGTATATATAAAGGCTTCAGCAGTTGAAAGTTCTATTTCAGAGCTTCCAATTCTAAAAAAAGAGAAAACTAATATAATGGACAGTAAAATTATTTTCATGCAAACCTCATATGGTCATTTCAATTTTAAGAGAAAAATCAAAATAATGCAAAGGATAACAAAAATACTCTGGGATATTAGTTCGAACTTTGAAGGATTTGGAACGATTCTTTTTCCATTTTCATCAATTTTTTCAAACCAGTGGATGAAGAAATGAAAACGCTGGATTTGAGACAAAATTTTTTTTAATGTTATCGGTAGTTTGAATTTTGCAAGTGATGTGGATACACAATCGGGAATAAGTGATGCAACAGAAGAAACGATTATCAATATTGGTTGATCAGAAATAAAAAGGGTTAATAATATAATAGAAGCAGAGATAGCAAGCTCGATGTAGAAAGACCGTAGATTATTTCCGGTATCAAAAGGATTGAGTGTATGCCCATGGGGAATAACATCGAGAACATAATGAAAAAAAAGGTTTATTACTATAACAGAAGCATATATCGTACCCAAGTCGATAGATCCGTTGTTTTTGTAAATTTCTTCAGCTCCGGTTCCTATAAGGCAGGCCAGCGCAACGTGGGGAGGTGTAATCAAAAGGTTTTACCAGCTTTTCATTCTTAGATTACTGAAATTTCAAACGCTTGAATAAATTCTCAGATTGAGGTCGATTTATTCGGTTCAATTTGAAGGTTTTCTTTTCCTTTGTGATGTATAAACGCATTTTTTTTGAGCATTAAGTATAAAAATGAAATCGCACCAGTATATAGAGTCCTAAAATCATGCCTTGTTCTCACTCCGAAGATGCGTCGTAAAATGTACTTGGGTCTTCTGTAAAATCTTCTGAATGCTAATTCTCTCAATTTGAATATTTCGTCTCTTGTCATTGAATAAGGAATAAAAGCAGCCATCTCGAAGTTGAATTCAGATTTATCACCAACGATTGTACCATATTCTTTTACATTATCGTGAATCGGTGCTCCCGGATAAGGTGCTAATGTGTGAAAATTTACATAATGAGGATCAACTTCTATTGCAAATTCTATTGTTTTAAGTCCCTCTTCAAAAGTTTCACCCGGTACCCCGAAAATATAGGGAGTATAAACCTTTATTCCAGCCTTTTTAGACCATAGGACAGCGTTTCTGTTCTGCTCGACTGTCACATTTTTAGCCATTGCATCGAGATTCTTCTGAACTCCGCTCTCAATTCCGATCAAAAGTTCCCAGCATCCTGCATGTCTCATTTTCTTCAACAGTGGTAAATCGACAGCATCAGCTCTGACCGAAGCATGCCAAGGGAATTTGAATCTACTTTCCTCAATCAGCTTGCATAATTCTTCAGTCCATTTATAATCACCAGCAAAATTATCATCTATGAATCTTATTTCACGAGCACCATATTTTGTAATCAACTCTTCGATTTCCAACATTACATTTTCGGGACTTCGATACCTGATCCCCGGTTGTTTGCCGACCTGGAAGCAGTAGATACATCTGTTATTACACCCTCTTGAACTTAATACAGTACCAACAGGATATTTTTTATAAGAACCTGCTGTAGGTCTATACCATTTCAATGGATGAGCAAGGTCGCGAGCTGGGAAAGGCAGTGAATCGAGATCCTCGATTAACGACGGGGGACCATTATCGATGAGTTCATAAGAACCATCGTCTTTTCTCTCCTTATAAATTACCCCGGCGACACCTTTTAATGATTCATTTTTTTCCAAGCGCTCTATTGCTTCCGGTGCAGCAATATCACCTTCACCGGTGAAAGAAACATCGAGATTATCGAAATCTTCGAAAACTTTCTCTCTAGCTCCAATTGGATAGGGACCACCAACAGCTAAAAATATATTCTTGTCGATTTTTTTAATATCATTGATTGTATTGACAGTTTTATACCAGAGAGGGGCATTTCCATATACTCCGGCAAATTTCGGTTCGAATTCTTTGATCCTTTTCAAGATATCGTCATGTTTGATAAACGCACCATCAAGTAACAATACATCGTGCCCAGCTTCTCTTAATGCGGCAGCAACATACAAAATACCTGTCGGTTGCTGATAATGTATTTGTGATCCCGCAAAACCGGAAATATAAACGTCGGATGCTTCCCATGCAGGAAAAATTATTGCACACTTCACTTTAAAAAACCTCTTTTCTTTATAAAAGGGGATAAATAAAATTTCTCCAACTACGCGGCAAATGTACCCCTCTTAAATTTGCTTTAAATCCATATGTATTATAGTTTTCAGGACATCTTTTGTCAAATGATCCTTAAACCAGAGGATTTATAGAATATAGATTTTGAAAACATTCATTATCCCTTTTATCTGGTATGAAACTTGCAATTAAATTTTGTAAAGAGAGGAGGAGACAAAATGATTACAGTTACAATCATTACAATGGCTATGATAGCCGGAATTATCATGATAGGCATTCTTTTAAGAGAAGAATCATGGTAAATCGTTATCAGTAATATACCCCCATTCACATTTTTTGATTGAATATAGAGTGGGGGTATAATAAGCCTGACTAAAGTAATCGTCCTAAAATTATACAATTAAGTGTTCAAGAGTTGAATAATCAATTAGATTTGATCATTATCTGGACTATCATTTTCCGTCTCAGGTGTTATTACTGTAAGGATCGGATTTTTGAAATATTTCTTTGACACTTCTTTGATATCATCCAAAGTGACCTGGTTTATTTTCTCTTCGTAGTCATCCATATAAGTATAACCAACGCCGAACAATTCATATTGTGCAACTCTTTGTGCTTGAAGTGAATTCGTCTGATAGTATAGCAATTCACTCGTAATAGATATTTTTTTTGCCATTTCGAGTTCTTCCTCTGTGTATTCTCCTCTTACGGCTTTATCCATTGTTTCTTCAATCAAAGAGATGACCTGATCTTTATTATCAGGTTGACATTGTGTCAAAATGATAATACTTCCCGGATCGACTTGATTCCAAAGCATTAGATGAACAAAATAAACAAGATCATTTTTCCCTCTGAGTGCATCGTGAAGCCACCCGCCAGG
>Ga0272441_10010354_pt1 | contig 14134 bp, 9 predicted proteins | sample SSMProp6N_FD_193582 | JGI IMG/M metagenome (GOLD analysis project Ga0272441, IMG submission 193582) | Marine sediment archaeal communities from Little Sippewissett salt marsh, Falmouth, MA, United States - SSM-Prop-6N | ecosystem: Environmental > Aquatic > Marine > Wetlands > Sediment ... | reverse complement strand
GAAATAGCCATTTTTAAAATAATAAAGAATTAAATGATGAAACCTCCATGCTACTAACCAAGGAAAAGAATTATTTTTTCTTATACATGGAGGTTCCATGTGACCAATAAAATTAAAACTATATACACATGAAACGAATTTTACTCTCATTAACCATTTTATGCATTGGAGCCGTTTTATTCGCACAGTCCCCGCAAAGCCTTAAATACCAGACTGTTGTACGTGACAATGCAAATGAAATCCTTGATAACGAGAATGTATATTTCAGGATAAGTATTCTTCAATATTCTGATGTTGGTACTGCTGTATATGAAGAAACTTTTGACCGTACTACAAATGATTTCGGTCTTGTGACTTTCAACATTGGTGAAGGAACTGATAAAACAGGCTTATTTGAAGATATTGACTGGAGCGACGGCCCATACTATGTTAAAGTTGAAGTTGATATAGACGGTTCTGGCAGCACTTATGGTTATGAAGTGACAGGTACAAGCGAGCTCCTCAGTGTGCCCTATGCATTACATGCATTAACATCAGAAGATTCATTCAGCGGAGATTATAGTGAATTAGAGAATTCTCCGGCATCAGTACAGTCAGATACAACATTTTATGTTAAGCTTACAAGTGCTGAGGAGGATTATATTGACTTCGGGACATTTGAAGGATTTACAAACAGTTCCGACTGGTCGATAATCAGCCGTTTGATGATACCTGCCGGTACCGGTTCAACAGGAGCCTACCAGGTATTCAGAGGCAAAGGATGGCTGGATAAGGAGGGCGATATTATGTTTCGTATTTCATCCACAGAAGCGTATGTATGGTTAAGGCAGGGAACATCATGGTATGAGGTCAGCTACTCAGCAACACTGAATGAAGAAGAATGGTATGATATATGTATTGAGTATGATGCCTCAGAAACCACACTCTCACTATACCTTAACGGCACTCTTGTGGATCAGAACACAAGTGTGGCACCTCAGGATGATTCGGGTAATACAAACAAGCTTTTCTGGGGAGGACAGGATGTCGATCCTGCTAAAGGACACGGAAATTTATATTTAGAAAAAGATGTTGTAATATCCAGTCAGCACTGGCTTCAAAGGAAACTTACAGAGGATGAGATAATTAATTATGATGGTTATATGGAACCTGAAGCAGATCTGTTCTTTTCAGCAAAAATTAACAGGGATAATGTAACTGATGACTCAGGCAACGGCCATAACGGAGCAAACGGAAACAGCCCAGAATATATTTATGATGTTTATAAACATACAGATTTTGCTGATGATCTGTATATCAGCGGAGACCTAACGGTGTCGGGTAACCTAAAGGTTCTTGGAAATCTTGAAGTGGGTGGTACTATAAGCGGTAGCGTTGAAATTGACACCATACATTTTTCACAGATATCAGGTCTCTTGGGACAGGGATATACAGCTGTATTTCCACAAATTTTAGATAATAAATGTACTATTGAAATCCAGGGAATTACTTTAACTGATGATGTAGTAATAGTTAGCAGTATTGGAACAGAGACTGAAAGGATTTCTGAGTTTAAGGATGTATATCATGATAACATAATAAGATATAGAGAAACTGCAGGCCCCACTATGGAATATCCACTTATATTTGAGACAATGAGTGAAACAGATATGCAGGCTGTTAAGGCATGGTTTGATGAAGCCTCACCGGTGGAAAAAGATGTCTCGGTAATAATTAAAAACCTGGCAGGAACAGAAACCGACAGATGGAATCTGCAGTTTTACCTACCTGATGGATATGAGCCGGGAACTGACGGTAGAACCCGCTTTACTCTTAAGCATAATCTTCCACCAGATAATTATAACGCCTGTATATACGAGAATGACTTTGGGAACCAGCATTCTTACAATCCGGAGACTGACAAGTTATTTGAAATAACAGATGTTACACATCCATGGTTTACTCCGGCCGTACAGGTTGATCCTGATGAAAGAACTGTAACACTAACGATGGATTATATTGAAGGTGCTGGTATTTATTCCTGGGTAAATGATATAATTTCAGGAGTACAGGCACAAAGATCAATGTCTCTAATAGAAACCACTGACGGAACTCCCAATACAGAATATCAGAGATTTAATTTTTATGAAGCCATACCTATAAAATATGAACATTTCTATGGTTTCGGGCAGAATAACAAACTCAAGGCAAGGGTAGTTATTGCATATGGTTTCTGGGAAGAGTCATACTAGTCTGTGATTATATTTAAATCCTCCTAAAAATTTTCACATTCTGTCACATTAAATAACTATGAAATAGAGAAAGGGAATGTTTATTTATTTTTAATATTAATCACCTGTAATTAGACAGCCTAATGCACGGATATACCAGACAGATGTTTAGTTTCATAATTAATCTTTTAAAACTATATTTAATAAATCGAATATTTTTACAAATAATAAAAATGAAGATCACAACGAAGCATCTTGCTTTACTGTGTCTGGTCTGTTTTATATCAACAGTACTTCAGGCACAGGAGGTAGTCACCACAGCAGGTGGCTACGGAAGTTCTGCAAGTGCAAAAGTTACCTGGACAATCGGGGAACCGGTGACCGAAACGGTAACAGGCACAAACAGCATCCTTACACAAGGATTCAACCAGGGGGATCTTATCCTGACCATTATTAAAGATCCGGAATTATCTGGTTTGAATATAAAAGCATACCCAAACCCTACTACTGATAATCTAAAAATATCAGTTGGCGATTCAGAGCTTGACTACCTTGATTATATCCTCTTTGATATAAGAGGGCAGATTGTTAAAAAGAACAAGTTAAAAGGAGCATATTCGGAAATTCCTATGGGGAGACTCGCTCCTTCTACATATTTTCTCAAGATTTATAAAAACAATACGGAAATAGCCATTTTTAAAATAATAAAAAATAAGTGATGAAAAAGATTTTACTCTCATTAACCATTTCGATCATTGGAGCCGTTTTATTCGCACAGGCTCCACAAGGGTTTAAATACCAGACTGTTGTTCGGGATGCAGGCGGTGTGATAAAAGCTAACCAAGATGTCTCTTTCAGGATAAGCATCCTTGAAGATGTCACACCAGTTTATGTTGAAAAATTTGTTGCTATAACAACAAATGATTATGGACTTGTTACACTTGAAATAGGGAATGGTACTCTTGTATCAGGAGACTTTTCAACAATTGACTGGCAGAACGATGGTCCATTTTCTCTTAAGACAGAGATCGATATGGCTGGAGGCGAAATCTTTACTGATGTTGGTACCAGCACACTTCTGAGTGTTCCATTTGCATTGCATTCAAAAACTTCAGAAGATTCATTCAGCGGAGATTATAATGAATTAAAGAATCTTCCCACAGTTGCACAAACAGATACATCATATTATGTTAAATTTACCAGTGCTGATGAAGATTATATTGATTTCGGAACATTTGAAGGGTTTACAAACAGTTCCGACTGGTCGATCATTGAGCGTGTTATGATGCCGACAGGAACAAGTTCAATCCCAGGTTATGATTTCTTCAGGGGGAAAGCATGGGAGGACAAAGAAGGTGATATTAATATTTCCATTTCATCCACCCAAATATCAGTTATGTGTCAACAGGAAGGATGGGAAAATATTAATTATAGTTCTACATTCAGCGAAGATACATGGTATGATATATGTCTTCAGTATGATGCCTCAGAAACCACACTCTCACTATACCTTGACGGGACACTGGTCGGACAAAATACATCAGTGCCACCCCAAGATGACTCAGGTAATACCAATAAATTGTTCTGGGGAGGGCAGGATGTCGATCCATCAAAAACACAAGGGGATCTATATCTTGAAAAAAATATAATATTTTCAAGTCAATATTGGCTGCAAAGGACACTGACTGAAGAAGAAATAAGTAATTACGATGGATATATAGAACCGGAAGCAGCATTATTCTTTGCAGCTAAAATCAATACATCATCGGTTACCGATGAATCAGGAAACGGGCATGACGGAACAAATGGTAATTCACCTGAGTATTCAAATGAAGTTATTCACCTCGGATCTGAACAAAATGAGCCATTAAACATAAGTGGTGTAAGTACTTACGGCACCATCACATCAAATCCTGTAGGACTGGCAGCAGCTCTTTATATGAATTCAAATGGTGAATATGAAGCAGCTGATGCTGATAATGTTGCCACAATGCCATGTGTTGCAATGGCACTTGAATCAGGTACCGGCAATAAGAAGATACTTCTCCAGGGTTATATAACCAACGAATCATGGGCATGGACTACTATTGGCGGATTGATTTATGTATCTCCCGAAACAGGCGAATTGACTCAAACAATACCGGCATCCAGCGGCCAACAAGTACAGATCGTAGGATATGCAACAGGATCAGATATGATGTATTTCACTCCGAACCTGATGCTGATTGAAATTGAATAAGCCTGATATGAAGAAATTCTTATTACTGTTTATTTCAGTATTTATCTGCTGTTCTTTATTCGCACAGGAAGCAGGCAAGATCGGAAACACTGATGTTGAGAATATCAACAAAATAGGATCTGTTCCGATCATTGCAACAGGCGGAATCGGAAATATTGCTGTAGAGGTGTATCTGCCAAATTGCATGGCAATTAAAGAAAATAATCAGGCTGCAACAGATGGTATTTATACTATCGATCCGGATGGAGAAGGGGAAATTGAACCCTTTGATTGCTATTGTGATATGACCACTGACGGTGGCGGATGGACACTGGTACTTTTAAGCAACAGCTCAGTAGCCGGTTGTCCACGCCCCTACTGGATAGACGTTGTTAATAATGTCAATCTCAACGGAACCCTCTCAGAAGATATCACCTCATTCGATCTCTTTCTGGGTGTAAGAAACTGGAATTTACTCGGAAACACAGCCAGGCTTGACATGGGAGCATCTCCCTCAAGTCTCTCCCACAGAGCGTATTATACTTTTTCTCTTGATGAAGGTAAAAACTATGCACTGACAATGTCAGATGAGTCGGTGACAATCTGGACAGAAGGTACTGAAAGTCCAGGGATGAAAACATATCACAATGGGAGGCAACTTACAACAAGGAATGCTGATCATGATGCCAGCAGCCACAACTGTAGTACATTATTTTATGAGTCAGCATGGTGGTATGGTGATTGTTGGAGTGGCAGCTTCTGGGGAGGAGGATTGGAATCTTTCCAGGATGCTCCATACTGGTCTGGTAGTGGAACTGAATATTTCAGCTATGGATCCATCTGGCTCAGATAAGATGGATTCATAATCATAATCACTATTAAAATATATACAGGAAACATGAAGAAATTGATATATTTTCTGGTATTCTTATTACTACCGTATTATTCGTTTGGCCAGGAAGCCGGAAAAATAGGCGGAACAGACAAAGATGCAATAAATAAAATTGGAGACGTACCTGTTGAATCAATTAGCAAAATAGGTAACGTATCGTCACCATACTACTTTAAAAGCTGCGAGGAAATACTCCTGAACAACCCCGGATCACCTGATGGCATATATACAATTGATCCAGATGGATCGGGAGATATTGAACCTTTTGACTGTTATTGCGATATGTCTACTGATGATGGTGGCTGGACGCTTGTTACTATCCATAGTGACGATAGCCAGGACAACTGGACATATAATAACCTTGCTCTTTTCTATAATGACACCTATATAGGCAGCACCGATCAACTTAACCTTGACTATAAAGGTCAGGCCATGGTACAGCTTAACTTTTCCGACGTACTTTTCGTACATGCACCATCGGGTGTATGGGCTGCATACCATAATGTTGGCAATGGATCCAGCTCCTTTGGCGATCATATAAATACCTTTCCCTTTCCTTACTGTTCGACAGAACCTGCCGGCACGATGTCGGCCGGTACACTTTCCACAGACGGGACCTCCCTTTGCAGTACCGGTCTTTTTTTCAATGCTGGGGACTGGGAAGGGACAAGCATGAGCAACTGTGCGAATCTTTACAGGCCCTTTCCATATAATGAAGCAGCCTGGGGCCCTGTCTGGAGTGTCGAAAACAATAGTGGTTGTCCTTTTGATGATCCCGGCTCACATAGTAGTCTCGGTCCGAACTTTCAAACAAAAGACACAGAACAATCTGCCATAGGTTTCGGCTGGGCTATTAATGGAAATACGGGCATATCAGGAACAGGTGAGAATAATATGAAAGTCTTTGTACGCTAAAAAAATAATTGCATCTCAATCGTAATATATAATTTGTATATTAATAACGTTCGAAAGTATAATGATATATATTAACCTATTATTCTATTCCTTATCATTACGATAAGTTTATTAAGTTTAACTGGTCGAAAGTTCTTTGCTATTAGTCCGATATTGTTTACTTTTGACACCGTCAAAAAAAATCGGGTATGGACTTATCTGGTAAAAACTACAAAGCCTTTCTTGAACGACAGGAAGAGCTGAAAAAGCAATACAGCCAAAAACAGGCAGATAAACAGCATTCAAAAGGAAAACTTACCGCGCATGAACGCATAAGTCTGCTCTTCGACACAAGTACTTTTGAAGAGATAGATGCTTTTGTCACTCCTGCCAACCAGCCTGTTGAATTCGGAAAAGTAGAACGTACCTATGGTGACGGGGTAATAGCAGGCCATGGTAAGGTAAACGGACGTCTCATCTTTGCTTATGCACAGGATTTCACAATCATGGGAGGATCACTGGGATTCATACATGCACGTAAAATAGCAAAGATACAGGAGATGGCCCTGAAAATGGGCTCGCCAATAATAGGAATGATGGATTCGGGCGGCGCAAGAATACAGGAAGGTGTAGCAAGTCTGGCCGGCTATGCAGCTATTTTCCATAATTGTGTTAATTCCTCAGGGATAATTCCCCAGATTGCCGTAATAATGGGACCATGTGCCGGCGGCGCAGTCTACTCCCCTGCACTGATGGATTTCACCTTCATGGTAAATCATACCAGCTATATGTTCGTTACCGGTCCCAGTGTCGTCAAAGAGGTTCTTAACGAGGAAGTTACATTCGACCATCTCGGTGGTGCCGAGGCACATGCACAAAAAAGCGGTGTTGCCCAGATGATATATGACGATGAGGAAAATACGATCCTGGCATTAAAGAAATTCCTTTCATACCTGCCCTCCAACAATGTTGAAAATCCACCTGTCGTAGCTGACAGCAGCTCTACCCCTGATGTAAATGAAAAACTCAGGGATATAGTACCCGACGATCCCAATAAACCCTATGATGTAAAAGATGTAATCGAACTTGTTGCAGACAAAAACAGTTTTTTTGAAACAGCCGAACTCTTTGCCCCGAGTATCGTAACAGGTTTTGCAAGGCTTAAAGGCAAGACAATCGGTATCGTCGCAAACCAGCCGAAAGTACTCGCAGGAGTACTTGATATAAACTCATCGACAAAAGGTGCAAGGTTCATAAGATTTTGCGATGCCTTCAACATACCGATCCTGACCTTTGAGGATGTTCCGGGCTTTTTGCCCGGTGTCGACCAGGAACATGCCGGTATAATAAAACATGGAGCCAAATTGATATATGCATACAGCGAAGCTACCGTCCCAAGGATAACAATCATATTGAGAAAAGCCTACGGAGGCGCATTCATAGTTATGAACAGTAAGGCCCTGGGCGGTGATTTCAGCTTTGCCTGGCCAACAGCCGAAATAGCCGTGATGGGTCCCGACGGAGCTGTGGCAATACTTTATAGAAAAGAACTCGCAGAATCGGAAAACCCTGCCGGGATGAAAAAAGAACTGGTAAAAAAATACCGCGATAAAATAGCCAATCCCTTTATTGCTGATGAACTTGGCTATATCGACGAGGTTATCGATCCTGCTGTAACAAGAAAGAAAATAATATCCGCCTTTACAGCCCTGAGCAATAAATGGGTAAAGGTACCGTCACGTAAACATGGCAATATGCCGCTTTAACGGCACAACGGCGCAACGGTACAAAGGTATCAGAGATAATAAGTAACATATGTAAAGACGGCATGCATGCCGTCTCAACACTAAAAATATGAAAATCAAAAAAATACTTATAGCAAACCGTGGTGAGATAGCAGTAAGGATAATGAAGACTGCCCGGCTGATGAAGATCAATACAGTAGCCATCAGGACTGCAGTGGAACCGGATGCAATGTATTTATCCTTTGCTGATGAAATATATGATAATACAGAAGACGATTCTGAAATACCTGTCTTCCTGAATATCGAAAAGCTGATAAACATAGCACTTAAATCCTTAGCCGATGCTGTCCACCCGGGCTACGGTTTCCTTGCTGAAAATGCATATTTTGCACAGAAATGCCTCGACAACAAGATTATTTTCATTGGTCCTTCCCCTGATGCCCTGTATAAGATGGGCAACAAGACAATAGCCCGTAAACTGGCACTGAAAAGCGGTATACCCATGGCTATGGGGAGCAATGAAAATATCTCCAATGAAGAGGAAGCTGTGGAAATCGCCTCCAAAATAGGATACCCGGTAATAATAAAAGCTGCTTCAGGCGGCGGGGGAAGAGGAATGCGCATCGTCAGGAAAGCAGAGGATATGGAAAAGCTGTTTCCTATAGCAAGTAAGGAAGCTGAAAAGGCATTCAACGATCCCTCAGTATTTATTGAAAAATATATTGAGAACCCTAAACATATTGAATTTCAAATACTTGGCGACACAAAGGGTAATATAATACATCTGGGTGAAAGGGAGTGTTCTATACAGAGAAAGCATCAGAAGCTGCTTGAAGAAGCGCCGTCATGTGCACTTGATTCCAGACTGAGGAAAAAGATGGGAAGTATGGCTGTAAAGATTGCTAAAGCAGTGGATTATTACTCAGCCGGCACTGTTGAGTTTCTTCTAGATTCTGACAGGAACTTTTATTTCATGGAAATGAATACACGGATACAGGTTGAACATCCGGTAACCGAAATTGTAACAGGCGTTGATCTTATAGAACAGCAGATAAGAATAGCCAATGGAGAGGCACTTAAAATAAGTCAGCAGGATGTCAGGCTCAAGGGCTGGGCTATTGAATGCAGGATAAATGCAGAGGATGTTCAGGCCGGATTTGCCCCCGATCCGGGCAAAATTGAAAAGTTAAGCCTGCCGTCTGATCCATATGTCAGGATAGACACAGGTATCAGGGAAGGATCAGCTATAGTATCAAGTTACGACTCAATGATAGCCAAACTGATCATCAGGGGTAAAGACCGCAAGGAGGCCATAAAGAACTGTAAGATGGCTCTTGATAAGGTATGGATTAAAGGGACAAAAACGACCCTTCCCTTCTTCAGGATGCTGGTACGTAATGAACTTTTCCAGAATGGCAGTTTTACCACTGCTTTCCTTGAAAAGGACCTCGACAAATTCTATCTGAACAGCGAATACGAAGAGATGCTTGCTGCCTGGCTGGCAACAAAGCTATTTGTTGAAGAGAATCTTGAGGAAGACAGCATAGCTGTCGATTTTGAAAACACTAAGGAATTAAGTCCATGGCTCCTCAATAAAAGGATCAGTCAGTTTTAATTTGATATACCAAATGCATGAACGATAAACTCCAGATAAAAAGACTTTATACACTATCCTCAGAGAACAGGAAATTCAGCTTTGCATTGCCATTGAAAAACAAGATCAGGATCGGAAAGAGGAATTATATAGTACAGCTGCGGGGAGATGAGAAACATGGTATATATATACTTTGGAAAAACCGTAAATATCCTGTCGAGATTGTACGATCGCGTCAGAACAGATATGAGATACTTTTTAATGATATAAGCTATACTTTTACTGTTGAGACTCCCTTTTCACTTAAGAGGATGAAAGTACTTCATTCACAAAGGGGCAAGGTCGAACAGGAATCTGTAAGAGCCCCTATGCCGGGAAAAATAATCGATGTACTTGTTCGTGAAGGATCACCTGTATTGCGTGGCGAATCACTGATTATCCTTGAGGCGATGAAGATGCAGAATGAGATCCAGTCGCCTGTTAACGGAACCATAAAATCAGTTTCAGTAAAGGCCGGTGCCAACGTCATGAAGGATGACGTGCTGGTGGAGATAAAGGTGGAGTAGCCTCACCCCAAACCCCTAAATACACCTCACCCCAACCCCTCTCCCGGGGGGAGAGGGGCTTGTTTTGATTTTTTTAGCTTGGGGCTGTTGAAAAAGTAAATTTATTTCATGTTTTTGTTAATTTAACCCCATCCCCAGCTCCCGCCTGAGGCGGGAGTTAGGGAGGGGTTGAATTCAATTGATAATAAGTTTTCCCAGACTTTTTCAACACCCCCATGGGTGGGGGTGAGGTTACATCCCCGGCACTTGTTTCATCGTTTCACACAGGAAATCGAAGAATTTCTTTACCGACGGAATATGTACCTTTTCATCCGGAGAATGCGGATACCTGATTGTCGGTCCGAATGATATCATATCAAGGTTCGGGTATACGCCTCCTATTATCCCACACTCCAAGCCTGCATGAATAGCTTTTATCTCTGGAGTCTTATTGTACATCTTCTTATAAACACCGCTCATAGTCTTAAGTATTGGAGAATCCATATTGGGTTTCCATCCCGGATAGCTCCCTGATAATGTTACTTTTGCTCCGATAAGATGAAATACCGCAGCTAATCTCCAAGCTACTGCTTCTTTAGCAGAATCTACTGAGCTGCGTGTGAGGTTATATACTTCAAATTTACCTGCGTTACATTTTACAATAGCCAGGTTATTCGATGTTTCCACCAGACCTTCCATTGCCTGGCTCATTCTTTCAACACCATGCGGACAGGCAAAAACAGATCTTATAATCTTATACTGGTCTTCCTTTCCTATTACCTTTGCAGGTGTTTTTATTTTTTTACATTTAAACGAAAGGTTTGGTTCAGTATCGGCAAATTCTTTCCGGTACATAAGTTCGTATCCTTTCACGAACTTCTCAAATTTCTTTGCTTTTGCACCGGCAACCGTAAGTACCGAATAAGCTTCTCTGGGAATAGCATTACGGAGATCCCCTCCTGCAGTTTCAGCAACGGCTACACCGTAATCTGATTCGGCCTGCATCAGGAACCTGAACATAAGCTTATTTGAATTTGCGCGTCCCAGATTTATGTCTACTCCGGAGTGGCCGCCCTTAAGTCCTTTAAGATCTACACGATAGGCTACCATTCCCTGTGGCGGTTTTTCTTCACGGTATTTAAGAAATACACTCACATCGATCCCCCCTGCACAACCCACATATAATTCTCCCTCATCCTCGGAATCAAGATTCATCAGTATGTCTCCTTTAAGAAGACCTTTCTTCAATCCGTTGGCACCGGTCATTCCTGTCTCCTCATCAATGGTAAAAAGAGCCTCCAGGGGTCCGTGCGGGATATCTTTTGATGCCAGCACTGCAAGGGTTGCAGCAACACCTATCCCGTTATCCGAGCCAAGTGTTGTTCCGTTTGCCTTTACCCAATCACCGTCAATGACGGTTTCAATAGGGTCTTTTTCGAAGTCGTGTTTTTTATCACTGTTTTTCTGTGGTACCATATCGAGGTGAGACTGGAAAATGATGCACTTACGCTTTTCCATGCCTTTTGTCGCAGGCTTCCTAATAATAACATTACCTACTTTATCAACAACTGTTTCGAGTTTATGGTCTTTACCGAATTGAACCACAAAGTCAACCATCCTTTTTTCTTTCTTTGAAGGACGGGGAATTTGGGTTATCTCATAAAAATAATGCCATAGAACATTTGGTTCAAGCTTACGTATGTCTTTCATCAGGTTTACTTATCTTTTGGTTAATAATTAATACTAATATAGTTAATATATTCTGCCAAATTAATAAATGATTATCATTTCACAAGTATTATATTTATTCAGTTCTATTCTGATTCATGAATTGTAACAAAAATTTAACAATCAAATAATTTTGTACTTCTTATCAATTATATTAATTTCAGAACCACTTTCAACCTATGGATTGCCGTTGTTAATATATTGATAATAAGCCATATATTATGCCGCAAACAAAAGTCAAAGCATACAATAACCACATCAGATCAAATCTTTTTTTCTCATTAAATACAAATATATAAGTGAATATATATCTCATATTTGTAATTATCCTGTTCATTCTGGCTGTATCAGATCTGATAGTAGGTATATCAAACGACGCTGTAAATTTTCTTAATTCATCGATTGGTTCGAGGGTTGCTCCTTCAAAGGTCATATTAATAATTGCTGCTCTTGGTGTATTCATTGGTGCCACCTTTTCAAGCGGGATGATGGAAGTAGCACGTTCCGGAATATTCCATCCTGGACAATTCTATTTTTCTGAGATCATGATAATCTTTCTTGCGGTTATGATCACAGATGTCATTCTGCTTGATGCATTCAATACATTTGGTTTTCCTACCTCAACAACAGTATCAATAGTATTTGAGCTGCTTGGTGCTGCTGTTGCCGTTTCGCTTATCAAGATATCAAATTCACCTGATACTGTAGCCAATCTTAATACATATATTAACTCTGCCAAAGCACTTGCTATTATATCAGGTATTCTTATTTCAGTAGTAATCGCCTTTGCGTTTGGTACAATAATTCAATTCTTAACAAGGTTGATTTTTTCATTCAACTATGAACGTTATATGAAATATTTTGGTGCACCGTGGGGTGGATTAGCGCTTACTGCGATAGTATATTTCATACTTGTTAAAGGAGCAAAAGGTGCTTCCTTTATGACACCAGAGGCAATAAGCTGGATCGGCACACATACAACTCAGATACTCTTATTTTCCTTTCTTGCCTTTACTGCTGTCCTTCAGCTGCTTTATCTTGCCTTTAAGATAAACATCCTTAAGATAATTGTCCTGGCCGGAACTTTCTCCATTGCCATGGCATTTGCCGGTAACGACCTTGTTAATTTCATTGGAGTTCCTTTAGCAGGTTTCGAATCATTCAGGGAATTTATGAATAGTACTTCCATGAATGCTGATACATATAGTATGGAAGCTCTTGCCGGACCTATAAAAACACCGACATTGTTTCTTCTTGGTGCCGGACTTATTATGGTAATTACGTTATTTACCTCAAAAAAAGCCAGGACAGTATCCATGACTGAGATAAACCTTGCAAGACAGGGCTCAGGAAGCGAAAGATTTTCATCGTCATTGTTTTCAAGATCAGTTGTTCACGGAGCTGTAGGTATGTCAAAGATCTTTAAAAAGATCATACCTGCTAACATATCTGTCTTTGTTAATAAAAGGTTTCAATTCAAGACAGAAAAAAAGAAATATAAACATTCAAAAGACTTAATATCATTTGATCTGTTACGAGCCTCGGTTAATATGTTTGTTGCCAGTATCCTAATTGCCACAGGAACTTCGCTGAAGCTACCTCTTTCAACCACTTATGTTACATTTATGGTTGCCATGGGTACTTCCCTTGCTGATCGTGCGTGGGGCAGAGAAAGTGCTGTCTATCGTATTACAGGAGTCCTGTCAGTTATCGGCGGTTGGTTTTTTACAGCACTTATAGCCTTTACAGTATCATTCCTGGTGGCACTGTTCCTTAACTGGGGAGGAATAATAGCAATATTTATTGCACTGGCCATTGCATTGACCTTTGTTATCAGGACAAATATCATTCATAATATGAGGCTTGCCAAAGAAAAGAAAAAGGATGAATTTGACGATCATGAATCTCTTAATGGTCAAAATATTCTGGACAGATGCAATTCTTCAATCATTGACGTTGTTGCTTCAGCTTCCAAACTTTATTTTTCAAGTATCCTGAATCTGATAAAAGAAGACAGGAAAAAAATGAAAAAAATAGTCCGCACCGTCGATGAACTGAATCAAAAGGCAAAAGACCTGAAATACAATCTTCATTCAACCCTCAGAAAACTTGAGGAAGAATTCATTGACACAGGGCAATATTACGTACAAATACTTGATTATCTGAGAGAGATAGCACATTGCCTGAAATTTATTGCTGATCCCATTTATGAACATCTTGATAATAACCACCCACCCCTGCTTAAAGAGCAGATTAAAGAACTTCACGAGCTCAATGAATCTATATCTTCATTCCTCGACGATATACT
>Ga0272441_10010353_pt1 | contig 14136 bp, 10 predicted proteins | sample SSMProp6N_FD_193582 | JGI IMG/M metagenome (GOLD analysis project Ga0272441, IMG submission 193582) | Marine sediment archaeal communities from Little Sippewissett salt marsh, Falmouth, MA, United States - SSM-Prop-6N | ecosystem: Environmental > Aquatic > Marine > Wetlands > Sediment ... | reverse complement strand
GTCATCACCCGACTGGCTCTCCTGGTCGTTGTCACGGATGGCGTCGACCACATCTTCGGCTTCATCAATGACATCCCTGGCCTCGTCCATGATTTCGTCCATGTGGCCGCACGACGTAGTTGATGCCACAAGCAGAGTCGAGAGCAGAACGGCTACGAAGATCCTTGTGACAGGGCCCCGTCTTCCAGGCATGTCATATCTCCTATGGCAGATGTGGCAATTCCAGTCAGTGGCTCTCACGCCGGTTACCTATCGACGAGCCAGCGGGAGCCAGCTTGAGACCTGTCGATAGCCACGTGTGTGGAGTCGAGTCTACCACAACGTCTTGATATCGCCCTTGTGTTGAGGGCGCACGAGCGGAGTTGGGAAAGGCGGCACGTAGAAGAGGCCCGGGCAATCCTGCACGGGCCTCTCTTGTCTCTGGACTATCCCTGCCAGACGTAGTTGTAGCGGTATGTGACCGAGGCGAACGCGAGGAACTTGACCTCCACCGAGACGGCGTTGTAACTGTCGGTTCCCTCATGCAGGGCCGTGAGTTCGGCGATTGTCGAATCCTCGAGGGAGGGCGTGTCCCTATCGACATGCTGGTCGATCCTGCCTTGATAGCCGCTTGCTACCAATTCGCAGAGCAGGATGCCGTGGATATCGTCGAACGCAGGGGCTTCAGCAGCGGATGGTGCGTCAACGCTGCTGCTCATCTGGAGTGAGACTGTAATCGGCTCATCGGGCGCTAGACAGTCGGGAGGAGGCGTCCATGAACCCGACTGGCTGTACGTGGCGTACACTTCTCCGCCCGGCTGACCCGGGCTGAGGTCCCTCACCGGCCAGCGAACCGTGTAGGAGAAGCTGCCGTTGCTGTGCTGCAACGGCTGGATGTACTGCTCGTATTCGGTGTTCTCTCCGCCGTAGTCATGAATGACATCGACCGAGTCCAGCACCCATCCGCTGCACTCCGTCTCCTCTTCTCCGTACTGGATATTGAAGTACTCAAAGTCGATGTACCGATAGTTGCGACTCTGCGGGTTGTTGTTGACATCGCCCCATATCTCGACGCCGATGAGGTTGTTGCCTTTCTTGAGCTCGTAGTCGCCCTTGTCGTCCTGTGCGAGCCTGGCGCCGTCCCTATAGACCCTTTGGCCGATGGGCGTATTGCCGCACGTGGTCACAAATGCGATCTTCTTATCCTTGCTCTCATACCCATCAAGAAGCGGTGTTTCTTTGCCTTCGCTGTCGACCGCGACTACCTGGCACGCAGGAAACACGTCGTTGCCGATGGTCCCTGCCTTGAATTCGTTCCATCGAGCAGCGATGACGTTCCATCCGACGCTTGCGGACTTGGCCACGTAGCCTATGTCGTCATATGTGGTGCTATTGCCCGCCGCGATTTCTGCGGCATTCGCTCCAGACTCGTATGGTTCCATCTGCCCGTTGGTGAACACGATGCGACGCTCTACGTTTCCAGGATAGTTGGGGTCGGAGATGTAGAGCTTGTTGTCAAGAACGCGGTAAACGACCATTGCATGGCCACCGCCGTTGGCACTGCTCCACACATAGATGACCTGGGGTTCACCGGTGAGCTCTATGGCGTAGGCAAAAGCCTGGAAGTTCGCCTCGTCATCAACCCCCGCCAGACCTCGAAAGAACTGGTTCTCGAACTTGAGCCACACGGCACCGAGGTCCTTCTGGACGGTTGAGGCCAACCGGTAGCCGTGGGAATCGTCCGCCCAGAGGTCGGGAGTTGCAGGGTGGTTGCCGTTGTTGTCGTAGCGACCATTGAGCGCCAGGTCCTGCCCGTCGGGCTGTTCACAGTAGTACCACAGCGCGGTCAGGCACTGTCCCGCGCAATGGCCGTTGGCAGCGACATAGGAGCCATTGTTGACGAACTGCCAGTCGTCGATGCCTGGCCTGAAATGGGAGTCTATGTCGCCGTCAATCAAGTCCTGCAGTGCGGTGTTCCTGACGATGCTGACGATGATGTCACAAAAGTGGCGCGTGACTATCGTGATGGACTGCTCGTCGACAGCGCTGAACGGCATGCCCTCGAGCGTGCCGCTTGTCTCATCGTAGTAGAAGGCCATGGCGAAGTGGTCCGGGGGTACCTCAACGGGAATTGTGACCGTCATGAATTCGTCGGAGTAGTCGCCTCCATTCTCGATGCTGATGAGGGATGTCGCAGGCGTGAAGTACTCGCCGAAGTCATAGTCCTCAACTGGTGCGGATGAGACATCGAACTGCCGCGAGTCTGGATACGAGCCCGGAGGCACCTGTATCTCCAGTCCATCAAGCGGGTCGCCCGGGTTCTGGACTGTTACAGTCCCGCCGTTGGGGCCGACAGTCTCGCTTGCGAGGGGCGTGCTCTGTCCCGTGTTGATGAAGCCCGTGGGCTTGGGAGGTCGTGACACCGTCTGGCCGCCCGAGGACGCGCCACCTCCCGAGTGACCGCCCGCACCGCCACCTGCCCCGGACTCGTCTCCGCCCTCCTTGATAGCCTCGCCGACCTCTTTGACGACGTCGCCGGCTTCATCGAGGACGTCTTTCGCCTCGTCCATGATGGTGTCCATGTTGCCGCAAGACGTGGTGGTCGAGAGAAGAAGGACTGTGAGCAGCGTCGTCGCTATGCGCCGGTGAAGTGTTCGGACTGTCTTCATCGTGTAGCCTCTTCTGCCTCAGACGCGGGCGTGTAGCGTTGGGTTTGCCGGGGTTGAGCCAGGATGCAAAGCCGCATAGTACTGAGAGGCGCAGTCCGGCCATGGGCACGTACTTAGGCCTTGCTCAATACGTAGCTGCGATGCTACCACAACACTCTGTCGCAGTGAACAGGTTCAGGCGAGCTTCGTGAGAGAAAATGGACGTGCGATTCGCGTCCACTGTGTCCGCAGCGCGGACTGGCGCACGAGTGAAGGCGAGCGAGGAAGTACGGACCGGTGGGAGGCTGCCGCAGGCCTCCCGTGCGTTTGCTCTAGTCCTGCCAGACGTAGGTGTAGACGTATGACGCCCAACCCGCGTCTGTGGCACATCTTACGGACACGTCGAAGGACTGGCCTGGTCCTCCTTCCCACGGACACGGCCACTCGGTGGTCACCGAGTCATGCATGGTCGGATTGGCGCTGTCCACGGCCTGGTTGATAATCACGGGACTCTCCCACGGACCGGCCACACTCATGTCGTTGTAGATGCAGCACCACTCAACGGGACTGCTCAGGGTCAAGCTGGAAGTGCAACTCACCGTGAATTCAGCCGTTTCCCCCGGTCTGATGCAGTCCGGGTATGTCCATGAACCTGAGGCCGAGTAATCTGCCAGGACGTCCCCATCAATCGTGGGGAGAACCATCTGCCCCGAGCCTCTGTATGCCCCATCGACCGTGGCTGTAAAGCTGATGTTCCGCTCGTAGTCATTTCCGGGACGCACTGTCAACTCCTTCTCTTCGATAGAATCGAGCACCCACCCGTGACACTCTGACGCCCCGTACTGCACGTTGAAGTACTGGAAGTCGATGTAGCGGTAGTCCCGGTTCTGCGGGTTGCTGTTCACATCGCCCCAGATGTCGATTCCGATGAGGTTGTTGCCTTCTGCCAGTTCATACCTGCCGTTGGAGTCTTGGGTTATCCTGGCGCCATTGCGATACACTCTCGTTCCGACGGGTACATCGGACTTGACCTGAATTGAGATCTTCTGCTCTTTGCTCTTGTATCCGTCAGTGAATGCTGCCTCATTGCCCTCGTGGTCGACAATCACTATCTGGTACTCCGGGAAACTGTCATCTCCGATGGTGCCGTCTTTGAATTCGTTCCATCGCGCGGCAATCGTCTTCCAGTTGACCGTGGCTGACTTCGCACAGTACTCGATGGTCTCGTAGGTCGTACTGTCTCCTGCCGCAATCTCCGCAGCGTTGGCTCCTGACTCGTACGGTTTAAAATGCCCGTTGACGAACTGGATGCGACGCTCGGTGTTGCCCGGGTAGTTCGGGTCGGCGATGTAGAGACTATCGTTGTGGACGCGATAGCAAATCATGTCGTGACCGCCGCCCGCGCTGGCGAAGATGCCCACTTCCTGGGGCTCGCCGGTGAGCTGGATCGAGTAGGCGAAAGCCTTGAGGGTCAGGTCATCATCCTTGCCTGCGAGGTTAGCCATCAGTTCGTTCTCGAAGCTGCTCCAGTTGATGTCCTTCTGTACTGTGGACGCGAGCCTGTAGCCATGTGAGTCGTCCTCCCACAGGTCCGGAGTGAAAGGGCGGTTGCCGTTGTTGTCGTAGCGACCGTTGAGCGTCAGGTCCTGCCCGTCGGGCTGCTCGCAGAAGTACCACAGTTCTGTCAGGCATTGTCCTGCGCAGTGTCCTCCCCTGGCGATGTAGGAACCGTAATTAGTGAACTGCCAGTCGTCGATGCCGGGCCTGAAGTGTGAGTCGATGTCGCTCTTCATCAGGTCATCAAGAACCGAGTTCTTGATGATGCTGACGATGATGTTGGAAAAGTGGCGTGTCACGATGGTGATTGAGTTCTCATCCATCGCGTTGAACGGGATACCTTCGAGTGTCCCGGCCGTGTCGTCGTAGTAGAAGGCCATCGCGAAGTGGTCGGGAGGCACTTCCACGGGAATGGTGACGGTCATGAACTCGTCGGAGTAGTCACCGCCATTCTCAATGCTGATGACGGGTGTCGCCGGGGTGAAGTATTCGCCGAAGGTGTGGCTATTCACAGGTGCCGCCGATACCTCGAACTGCCGTGAGTCAGGATACGAGCCGGGCGGCACCACTATCTGTAGCCCATCGAGCGGGTCACCCTGCTTCTGCACGGCAATCGTGCTTCCGGATGGAGCGACGGTGCCTGATGTCAACGAAGCCCGGTCACCCGTTGAGATGGAGCCAGTGGGCTTTGGGGGCCGCGATACGACCTGGCTGTCCGAATTAGCGCCACCCCCCGCGTGCCCCCCCGAGCCGCTACCTGCCCTGGAGTCGTTCCCGCTATCCATGATGCCGCAGGAGGTGGTGGTTAAGAGAAGGACGAAGGTGAGCAGCGAGGCTATGGTGCGGCGGCGCAACGTCGGACGCGTCTTCATCGTATGCACTCTCCTGAGCAGGATGTGGCAATCTCGCGTTGGAGACTGCAGCCGGATTCTGTAGATGGTCTGCATCGAACCGGGAGTCGCAAGCCGCCTGGGGGCGCGTTCCTGCGCGACTCGATGCTCAGGTAGGATACTATCACACCACGCAGGCGCGAGGACCGTGGCGCGGCTAAGTCTCGTAAGGAGGCCGACGAGCGCCAGTCCGGTTCGTGGCATTCTGAGCCAGTGGGGGCGTAGGTGTCCCTGGTTCGTGGTGCTACGATGTTCACTGCTCCACTCGACAGGAGGCGGTCACATGACAGACAGCTACTACCTGGGCATCGATGTCGGTTCCAGCGCTGTGAAGGTCATGCTGGTGAACGCCGCCGGCCAGCCGCTGGCAGTGACCACATCAGTCTATGCGACCTCCTATCCGCACCCCGGTTTCGTAGAGCAGAACTCTGACGACTGGTACGACGCTGCCTGCATCGCGGTGCGAGAGGTTATTGCCTCCTTGCAGGTGTCCGCCAGTAGGGTCAGGGGAATCGGTCTATCCGGAACCTCTCACGTTCCCTCGTTGCTCGACGAGAACTACAAGCTTGTACGCCCGGCGATACTCTGGAATGACGTCCGTAGCGGTGAACAGGTCAAGAGACTGGCAGACCAGCACGGTGAATTCATTGAGAGGACGGCGGGAAACTCGGTCAACTGCACATGGTCGCTCGCGCAGCTTGCGTGGGTTCGAGAGCATGAGCCCGAGGCCTTCTCGAAGGTCCGCCACGTGCTCTTCTCCAAGGACTACCTGGCGTATCGGCTCACGGGCGTGATGGCTGCGGACCATAGCACGGCTGTGAGTTCGCTCCTGGTTGATGCGTCCACACTTGATTGGAGCACGGAGCTACTGCACCTGGCAGGGTTGGGGCCAAAATCGGTTCCCGACATACATGCATCGACCTCGATCGTTGGAGGGCTAACGACTGCGGGAGCGTCGGACATGGGAGTGTGTGAGGGGGTGCCTGTGGTCAGCGGCATGCTCGATTCGGCGGCGGAACTGATTGGCGTTGGCGCGACTGACCCCTCGATTGCAGTGATACGACTGGGGACAGCCGGTGGAGTCATGGTTCTGAACAAGAAGCCGGAGTGGCGAAAGGGATGCATGCTCTATCCTCATCCCGTGCGCCCGTTCTGGTACTACCAGGCCGGCACCAATGCCGCGACCGTGTCGCTTCAGTGGGCTCTGGACCTCTTCGGGTTGGCTGGCTCCGACTCTGTGTACGAAGAGCTAGACGCACTTGTGGGTGAGGTTCCCGTTGGGGCCGACGGACTGCTCTTTCATCCGTACCTCATCGGCGAGAGGGCACCGTACTGGAGCAGCAACATCAGGGGTGGGTTCAGCGGCCTCACCATCAATCATGGCCGTCCGGCCTTCCTTCGTGCTGTTCAGGAGGGAGTTGCGTACTCTCTTCGCGATTGCACCACGCTCCTCGACTGGAGCCCCGTGACGGACATCCGCCTGTGCGGTGGTGGCGCCAAGAGCCTGGCCTGGTGTCATATCATCTCGGACGTTCTCGGCCTACCGGTGGACCAGATGGAGGTTCAGGACGCCTCTGCGCTTGGTGCGGCCCTGGTTGCGATAGCGGGATGTGCTGAGGCCGACCTCAGGGAGATTTCGCAGACCAGCGCGCGAGCCGTGACTCGCGTCAGGCCGAACCCCGCGAATCGGGAGGTCTACGACAACGGCTTCCGGGACTTCGGGGAAATCGCAGCGCAGTACCTGAGGACGTTCGACCGAACGTAGAAGAATGGTGGAGCGGGCGACGGGATTCGAACCCGCGACGTCCTGCTTGGGAAGCAGGCACTCTACCGCTGAGTTACGCCCGCTGGCGGTAGAAGATTATCGGCCGCGCGCCTCGAGGTGTCAAGACGCGCGGCCGAGGTCGTGCTAGTCGATGGTCATGGTCATCAGCTTCTGGGCGATGTCCGGATACTTGCAGATGAACTTCAGTTCGTCGGTGACCAGTGGCTTCTGCGCAAGCACATTGGCGTAGCGCACGAGCTCGAGCTTCCTGCGGGCGTCGTCCGCGTCGTCAAACGAGACGGCCATCCTGCCCATGAGGTAGCGGAAGCCGGACACGCCGCCGTACTGGCCGGAGCAGATCTCGCGACCTGTCTCAACCATCTCAGGCTCGCCGCGTCCGAGGTCTTCGTAGCTGTACAGTTCGTAGTTCTCGGGGTCCTTCAGTACGCCGTCCGCGTGAATGCCTGAGGCATGCGCGAACGCATTGGCGCCGACGCCAGGCTGGTTGATCGGTATGGGCACGCCGAACGCGTAGCTTGCGTACTGCGCAAGCCTCCATGCCTTAGTGAGGTTGATGGGCTTGCCAAGCTCGTACTTGTCAGCAAAGCCCTTTGACTTCGTAACAGCCAACACGCACGCAACGAGGTCGGCGTTGCCGGCGCGCTCACCGATGCCGTTGACGGTCGTGTTGATGTAGACGTCCTGCCCGCCATCCAGTACGCCCTTGGCGCCGGCAAGGGAGTTGGCGACGGCCATGCCCAGGTCGCCGTGGGTATGCACTTCGAGAGGCAACTGGACTTCTTCAGCGAGCACCTTCATCGTCTCATAGATGGAGAACGGGTTGTCGTAGCCCAGCGTGTCGCAGTAGCGAACTCTGTCAGCACCATTCTCTTTGGCAGCGCGGGCGAAGCGGATGAGGAACTCGAGGTTGGTGCGCGAGCCATCCTCGGCATTGATGCCGACGGACTCAGCGCCATGCTCTCGAGCCGCCTGAAGGGCCTGCACCATGCTGGCGATGACGTCGTCTTCACCCATTCTTCCACCCCACTTGCCGACAATCATCTGCTCGGATGTGGAGATGGAGAGGTTCATATGTTTGAGACCGGGCACCATCTTGTATGCCAGGTGCACGTCGTCCGGGGTGGCGCGGAGCCATCCGGAAAGTCGTATGGGGCGCATCCTGCCCTTCTCCTGGTGCTCGATGTTGGCCTGGAGGTAGGTCTGTTCGTGTTTGGTAGTAGGGAAACCGAACTCGGATTGGAAAACGCCCATCTGGTTGAGGTATCGGTTGAGCATGGTCTTTTCCAGCTTGGATAGTCCAAGTCGGGCAGTTTGCACACCGTCACGGTTGGTTACGTCAATGAAGTAAATCTTGGGCATCGTTGTTCTTGCCTCCATGCAAAAAAACTAAAGAGTAAATGTATCGTATAGGCAGACACGCGTCAAAGTTGTAGCAAGCTACTGCGCATATTGGGCCGGAGGTGAGTCGCGTTCGCCCGTAGTGTATAATTGGGGTTCCAATCTATGACTACCCCACGTGCGGCCATCATAAACGTCACCGGCTACATAGGCGTCGACATCGCGCGCGTACTGCTGCGCCATCCCGAGGTCGAGCTAGCCTGCGTGACCGGTCGCAGTCTTGCCGGAAAGCCACTTGCAGAGGTCTTTCCGCACCTGAGCGCGTCCGACCTGGTGATTCAGCCGGAACTGGACGGTTCGATAGACGTCGTCTTCTCGGCGATGCCGCATAAGGCCAGCGCGGAGGTGTGCGAGCCACTCGTGTCCCAGGGACTGAAGGTCATAGACATCAGCGCCGACTTTCGACTGAAGAGCCTCGCGGAGTATGAGTCGTGGTATGCAGTTCAGCACCCTTGTCCGCACCTGCTTGATAGTGCGGTGTATGGCCTTCCCGAGTTGCACCACGAGGAGATCAAGAAGGCGCAACTCATCGCAAATCCGGGCTGTTATCCCACCGGAGCAATACTCGCGCTGGCGCCTGCCATGGCCAGCGGCATGGTAGAAGGTGACATAATCGTTGACAGCAAGTCAGGAGTGTCCGGCGCCGGACGCAGCCTCACGCTGACCACTCACTATGCGGAGTGCAACGAGAGCGTCGCAGCGTACGCCGTCGGCGGTCATCGGCATATGCCCGAAATCCGGCAGGAGTGCGCATTGCTCAATCCCAGTCTGGGCGATGTGGTCTTCCAGCCTCACCTGATTCCGATGACGCGGGGCATTCTCAGCACGTGCTATGCGCGCCTCTCAAGTGAATGGAAAGCAAAGGGTGATGCCCTGGCGAAGAGTGTGGCTGAGGTCTATGGAGACTTCTATAAGGACGCTCCCTTTACCACGGTGGTAGGCACGCCGCCGGCAACCAAACACGTATGGGGCAGCAACTACTGCCATGTCTACGCGCAGGCGGACGCTCGAAGCGGACGTTTGCTTGTAATCAGCGCTATTGATAATCTTGTACGAGGCGGTGCGGGAGAGGCGGTCCAGAACATGAACCTCATGTGCGGGTTCCCTGAGACGTATGGCCTTGAAGCGCTGCCGGTCTATCCGTAGTTTTGTTCCACGCCCTCATCGTCTAGAGGCCAAGGACGCCAGCCTTTCAAGCTGGAGATCAGGGGTTCGAATCCCCTTGGGGGCATTTCCTTCTCATCCGTTCCACGCGCCGTCGCCTATCAGTGGCACGAAGAAACACCCGCCCATGTCCTCGATCTCATCTCCCTCCGGCTTGCGCAGAATCCTCAGGAGGTTCTGTTGAACGCGAGAGCCCACCGGTATGACCATTCTGCCGTTCCATCTGAGTTGGCCCAGCAGCATCGCGGGCACTGAAGGGGCTCCGGCTGAGACGATGATGGCGTCGTACGGAGCCTCGGGGAGCCAGCCAAGGTTGGAGCGGGGAGCGACGTGGATCGAGACGTTCTCGTAACCCAGCCTCTGAAGAGTGGCGGAGGCGGATTCGGCCAGTTCAGGGATGATCTCCACGCCGACCACCTGTGCCGCCAATTGGCCGAGTATGGCCGAAACGTACCCGCTGCCGGCGCCTACCTCAAGGACTTTGTCGGTCTTCTTGAGACCCAATGCCTGGACCATCATGGCAACGATGAACGGTTGGGAGATGGTCTGACCGTGGCCGATACTCAGTGGGCGGTCTTCATAAGAGACGTCGTGCTGTGAGGCAGGTACGAACTCCTCCCGGGGGACGCGCTGCATCGCATCGATGACACGCTTGTCCTGGATCTCCCAAGAGAGATGTGAGAACAGTTTTGTCCTGGCTGCTTCGAGATCCACCCGGATCCTCTCGCAACAGGAACCTAGCCGAGTATGGCCGTGAGTATCAGCAGAACGGCCAGGAATGAACCTGCAAGTATGCCAATCTGCTTCAGCTCCCTGTTGACGTAGCTATACCGTTCGGCAAAGTCCTTCCACGTTGGCTGGGCCTTGCTCTTGGCCACGGGCGTTGCCCGTCGGGCCGGGGCAGCACTGACCGTCGATGCTGCGACCGGAGCTTCCTGGGGGGTCTCCTCCACCGCGGCAACAGGTGCAGGCGCACTCTGGGCAGGGGGCGAAGCCCTACGTGACTGCTTGCGTCGCTGTTTCTTTGACATAGTTCCTACTTCACAGGTGATAGTGGTTGGCGGTATACACGCGTGCTGGAGATATACGCATGGCCTAGAGCCTGTTGCAGGGTGCGGAGGTCGGCTCCGCTCTGGACCTTGCGCATGGCGAAACTGTGTCTGAGAGTGTGTGGCGTGACACGCTCGCCGAGTCCGGCACGAGAGGCGTAGTTCTTGACTATCTGCCAGAAGCCCTGGCGCGTGAGCTGGTTTCCACGACGGTTGAGAAAGAGCGCCGTCTCCTTCTCATCGTAGAGAAGGTCAAGCCGCCCATTCGAGATGTACTCGCGCAGAAGCTCAACAACCGAAGTGGAGAGCGGGATTTGCCGGCGCGAGTTGGCGCTCCTGCAGTAGAGGGTGGAAGTCGAAAGGTCGACATCATTCATCTGCAGGGAGACGACCTCAGTTGCCCTCAGCCCCGTGGCATACAGCAACTCAATCATCACGACGTCTCTCCTGGCCTCGGGAGTCGTCATAGCCTTGGGGACGTCTAGCAGCTTCGCGTACTCCGCCTGGGTCAGGACTCGGGGCGCCTTCTTGTTGACAGTGGGCGTCTCGAGATTGCGTACAGGGTTCTCGCGCAGCTTGCCTGTTTCGACCTGGTACTTGAAGAACGACCGCGCCGACGCGACCTTGCGCGCCGAAGTTGCCTGGGAATACCCCTTGCCCTTGAGGTGAACGAGATAGGCCATCAGCAAGTCCTCCTGTGAGGACAGTATGCCTTTCGCCTTCTCAGTCTCGACGAACTCTGCAAGCTGGTTCAGGTCGTTCTGATACGCAGCTATCGTGTTCTGTGACGAGCCTCGAGTCTTGGCAAGGTGGTCGAGAAAAGCAGCGATGTCCTGCTTCATGGGGTTTTCATTGTAGCACAGCACTACCCCTTTTGCTGGGTATTTTGGCCCTTGCTAGAATCCTCCTGGATGGTTTCTTCCACGATTGACCGCAAGCTGGCGTTGGCTCCACGCGCACCCGGTGTCTACCTTTTTCGAGACTCCGCCGGTCGCATCATCTACGTCGGCAAAGCTACAAACCTGCGAAACCGCGTGCGAAGCTATTTCGGCTCCAAGAAGGGTCTCAGTACCAAAGTTGTGCGCATGGTTTCGGAGATTCGTGACGTTGAGTTTGTGATTGTCGGTAGCGAGCAGGAGGCGCTTGTTCTCGAAGCCGACCTGGTGAGGCGGTACAAGCCTCAGTACAACGCACGGCTCAAGGACGACAAGAGCTTTCCTTATCTAATGGTGGACGTGCAGAATGACTATCCGACCGTGGTGGTCACGCGGAAGCGAAACGATGACGGCGCGAGGTACTTCGGCCCGTTCTCAAGTGCGCGTTCCGTGAGACAGACACTGCACCTGATTCGGAGGGTGTTCAAGTTCAGAGTGTGTACCGGCCCCATCGACGGACAGCGGTCGCGTGCCTGCCTGAACATGCACATCGGCTTGTGTCCCGGTCCATGCATCGGGGCCATCAACAAGCAGGATTATCGCCGGGGTATCGATCAGATAGTGCTTTTCCTTGAGGGGCGCCATCGGGATGTAATCGAGTCCCTTAAGAGGGAAATGAGAGAGGCGGCGGACAGTCTCGACTATGAGAAGGCGGCGGCCTTGAGGGACCGCATCGAGGCCGTGGAAATGGTTACTCAACGCCATGCGGGGGTCACCGCTCTCAGAGGGGACCAGGATATCCTGGCTGTCGCGCAGGATAGGGGAGTCACACTTGTCGAGGTGTTCTCAGTGCGTGACGGACGAGCTCTTGGGCGAAAGGACTTCCCGATTCAGTCTTCTGGCGACCTGAATGTCTCCGAGGTGCTCAGAAGCTTCGTATTGCAGTACTACAGCGCCGGGTCCCAGGTGCCTCCCACTCTGCTTTTGCAGCATGCCATCGAGGATGCTCCTGCTATACGGGGATGGCTCTCGGAACTTCGAGCGGCCCCTGTCAGCATCGTTGTTCCCCGGCAAGGTATTCGCAAGCAGCTTGTGGACAACGTGGCTGATAGTGTTGCGAGACAGCTCATCGCGCAGAAGCTCAAGACGGGACGTGGCGCGGAGCTGCGCGAGGCCGGACTCAAAGAATTGAAGGACGTCCTCCGACTCCCCGGACTGCCGAGACGCATCGAGGGATTCGACATCTCGACGATACAGGGCAAGGATTCCGTTGGCAGCATGGTTGTGTTCGAGGACGGTATTCCAAGACCGTCTGAGTACCGGCGCTTCAAGATACGCACAGTGAAGGGGCAGGATGATTACGCGATGATGCGCGAGGTCCTGCGGAGGCGCTTCCGTCGGTTGGAAGCCGGAGGAGGCTCGGGTGACGGGCGTGGATGGAAGACCACGCCCTCACTGATGCTGATCGATGGGGGCCTTGGTCAGTTGGGAGTCGCACTGCGCGAAAGGGATTCCGCGGGATTCGTTCGTATACCGGTTGTCTCGCTGGCCAAGGAGTACGAGCTTGTATATACGGAAGGGACCGTGCGACCGGCCGGATTCGCAGCCGATGCGGCAGGATTGCGGATTCTACAGGCAGTGCGCGACGAGGCGCACCGCTTCGCAGTGTCGTACCATCGCAGCCTGAGAGACACGTCGACCATGGGTTCTCTGCTGGACGACGTGAGTGGCATCGGCCCCCGCCGCAAGCGTGCGCTGTTGCTGGCTTTCGAAAACATCGAGGAGATACGCTGCGCGACGGCGGAAGATATCTCGAAGCGCGCGGGTATACCGCTTACAGTGGCAGGCGCGGTCAAGGAGAGCCTAGCAGGGTCTTGAACTGCTCGGCGTTCTCAACTGCGTGTGCGTTGATGTCGTTGTTGAAGTAGACGAACGTTCTGGAAAGCTCTGAGCCTTCCTCTTTGATTCTGTCTGCCCATTCTCGCAACAACGATGTGCCGTATTTGCCGGCATATCTGGCTTCGGGCCCGTGGAAGCGGACGTACGTGAAGTCCGCTGTTGAGACCACGGGTGTGCTTGTGGCTTCCATGTCATAGATGCAGAACGCAACGCCGTATTGGCGCAGCAGCTCGTAGACTGGTTCGGTCCACCAGGATGCGTGCCTGAATTCTATGACGTGAGAGAAGTCGGAAGGCAGAACAGATAGGAAGTCTCTCAGGCGGGCGTCGTCTCTATGCAGCGACGGTGGCAACTGCCACAGTACTGGCCCGAGGTGGGGGCCCAGCCCCTCAACCCTGGAGCAGAATGTGTGAACGCTCTCTTCGGACTCCTTGAGTCGGATGATGTGCGTCACGTAGCGGCTGCCCTTCACCGCGAAGAGGAATCCCGGGGAGGCTTTGCGCAGCCACCCGGCCACGGCGGCTTCTGTCGGCAGTCTATAGAATGTATTGTTCAGTTCGACTGTACGGAATCTCTCGACGTAGTAGTCAAGCCACCTCGACCTGGGAAGCTCCGGCGGGTAGAATCTGCCACGCCAATCGTCGTAGTGCCATCCGCTGCAGCCGATGTATGCCTGCATCCTTTTTGTTGCCCTGTCCTGAGCAGGACTTGCTATATCCTGCGGGCGTCATGTATACTACTCCTCACAAAGAACCTCTTGGTGACTGGAGCGGAGCGGACCCACCCGTTCCCATCCCGAACACGGAAGTGAAACGCTCCAGCGCAGACGATACTTGGGGGGCAACTCCCTGGGAAAATATGTCGTCGCCAGGGGGTTCTTTTTTTTTGTGC
>Ga0272441_10010352_pt1 | contig 14137 bp, 11 predicted proteins | sample SSMProp6N_FD_193582 | JGI IMG/M metagenome (GOLD analysis project Ga0272441, IMG submission 193582) | Marine sediment archaeal communities from Little Sippewissett salt marsh, Falmouth, MA, United States - SSM-Prop-6N | ecosystem: Environmental > Aquatic > Marine > Wetlands > Sediment ... | reverse complement strand
TCCGCTCGAGCGTATCGGCATGTGTAGCGCTCAGAATTACCGGAGGAGCTACATCGTTTTCAAAAGCTTCACGCCACCGGTCTGCACAGAGACACCACCGATCTCCCGGTTTTAATCCGGGAAACCCGCTCATTGGAAGTGGCGTCGTCAGGTCATTTCCCCGGCTGCGGGTGAAATCCAGAAATTCCTGCGTCACCTGTGCACAAACACCATGCCTGCCGATATCCTTTTCCGGCATTCGACAGTCACCTTCCCGTAAGAAACCTGTCAGAGGTTGAACGCTACAAGTGTCAAGCGGATTGCCGAGTACGTTTTTCTGAAACTTTTTCATTTTATCCCTCCCGTCGCTTGCATTTTCTACAACAGCTGTAAATGATACGAGGTAACTTTGCATGTCGCGTGTCATAAGATTAATAGAATGAAGATTAGAAGCTACGTTTACATCTGCAATGCTAGTCGCCTAACCGTATGGTGGTGGGATAAACCTATCAATAGAAACCAGTGCTCGTCCATTCGCGGCCAGTGTCACTCGGTTTTCTTCGAGAAAGCTGAATCCCCTATGGGGGTGGAAATTGTTCGCTTCTGCTGTCATGGAAGACGCCGCATATAGTCTTTCCATTTGCTTTTGCGTCTCTCACGGCTCAGATGATACATAATTCCTTGACAGTTTATCGTGCACCCATCTATGATTCCATTTCGTAGGCAGCATTCCCTGGTCCCGAAACGGTCACACCTGACCGTCTTGAATTGACTCGTTCAAATAAGCGATGACACGCAGTAAGGTGATTCCATGCAGCCGATTGATATTCAAGGCCTACTTTCTCCCTGGCAGCCTGGTGTTTTCAGTCTGGTGATCTACACGGTCGTTGTCCTCGGATTGACCCTGATTTTGCTTTTTCTTTCTCGCTGGCTGGGCCAGCATCTACCCAACGATGAGAAACAGCGCGTTTACGAAAGCGGCATCATCCCGACCGGCCCCGCCAGGCTGCGCTACCCGGTACCGTTTTTCATGGTGGCGATCTTTTTTCTAATTTTCGATGTGGAGGGGGCCTACATCTTCTCATGGGCCGCAGCGGGGCGCCCTTTGGGGTGGACAGGTTGGCTTCAGATTCAATTTTTCATCGGTGTACTTATTGCCGGCCTGGTTTACATTTGGGTCAAAGGAGGCCTCGAGTGGGGTCCACATCGCGATTGAATTCGGACACCGCCCTGGCTGGTGTTGACCTGCTGGTCAACTGGGCGCGCCAATACAGCTTGTGGCCCATGTTTTTCGGCCTTTCCTGCTGTTTTGTGGAAAAGGCCGCTGTGTTTACCGCCCGTTACGATATGGCCCGTTTCGGTGCTGAAGTTCTTCGGCCCTCACCGCGTCAAGCCGATCTGTTGGTCACTTCCGGAACCATTTTCAAGAAAATCGCACCGGTGATCCTGCGGCTCTATGATCAAATGGCCGAACCCAAGTGGGTCATTTCCATGGGTTCGTGTTCCAACACTGGTGGCATGTACGACGCCTACAGTGTGGTCCAGGGGGTCAACCAGATCCTCCCGGTGGATGTCTATATCCCTGGGTGTCCACCGCGCCCCGAAGCGGTGCTGGCTGGTCTGGTCAAGCTGCAAGAAAAAATCGAAGAAGAGAGGCCCTCCCGGCCGATTTTTCATCTGTCTGGCGGCAGCCAGGGCACTCAACGGCCGCTACTGGTGGACGGTGTATCCAAAAGTCGCGATCCTCGCGGCCCGGGAATGACCGGCACCGACATTCGCGGAACGTCGGTAACACCGCCGATCTTTGCAGACAGTCGCAGCGACGGCATGTGGACGCCGCCGCCGGCGGAGCGCCCATGGAGTGAGAAAGAGAGTCGGTTGGTCGACACCCTGCGGCAACGCTTCAACGATGCGGTCCGCATCGTATCACCGACCCCTGACATGGCCGCCATAGAGGTGGTGCCCAATGCCATCCGAAACGTGTTGACCTTCCTGAAAGAGGATGCGACACCACGATTTCGGCGCTTGGACGACCTGACTGCCATCGATGAAACAACTCGCCGACAGCGCCGAACTGGCCACGATTTCACCCTGGTGTATCATCTGCTGGCTTTCGAACCGGCCACCCGACTGCGGGTGACGGTGCCACTGGCAGGAGAGGCCCCGCATGCACCGAGCGTTACGGGCATCTGGCCATCTGCATCCTGGTATGAACGCGAGGTGTACGACATGTTCGGCATCCACTTCGACGGTCATCCGGATCTGAGACGCATTCTGATGCCCGAACACTGGCAAGGCCACCCTCTGCGCAAATCTCATCCCGGCCGAGCCACGGAAATGGATCCCTACACAGCGGCCGATGGACGTCGGCTCCAACCGCGTGACGCTGGCTTTTTCGTTCGTGACGGCGACAAGCGCGACCTGATCATCAACGTCGGACCGCACCATGTCAGCACCCACGGCCTGATCCGCTATGTGCTGGCCCTCAACGGTGAAACCATCTCCGATATGGACATCGAAATCGGCTACCACCACCGGTCAGTGGAAAAAATCGGTGAGCGGCAGACCTGGCACCAATTCATTCCCTACACGGATCGGGTGGACTATCTGGCGGGAGCCGCCAACAACCTGCCCTATGTCCTGGCCGTCGAAAAACTGGCCGGCATTACCGTGCCCGATCGCGCCCAATGCATTCGTGTTTTGCTTAGCGAGTTGTTTCGCCTGAGCAACCACCTGGTCTGGCTGGGTACGTACGCCCACGATGTGGGTGCCATGACGCCAACGTTCTACACCTTTCGCGAACGTGAAATGATCCTGGACATCGTCGAACGGATCACCGGAGGCCGCTTGCATCCCTCCTGGTTCCGCATTGGCGGTGTGGCGGCGGATCTGCCCGATGCATGGAAGGCCCCCGTAGATGACTTCACCCGCGTCTTCGACCAGCGCATCGATGAATATGAGGCCTTGATCCGCCGCAATCCCATCTTTCGTGCACGCACCATGGGCATCGGCGCCATTAGCCAGGATGATGCCATGGACTGGGGGGTGACCGGGCCCAACCTGCGGGCCTGCGGAGTGGCCTGGGACCTGCGCAAGGCATTTCCCTACAGCGGATACGAACAGTTTGATTTCGAAATTCCCACGGCCGAGGAAGGCGACTGCTACGCGCGTTACTTGGTGCGGATCGAAGAGATGCGTCAGAGCCTGGGCATTATTCGCCAGGCGGCCGCACAAATGCCGCCGGGACGCACGGTAACCGATGACTACCGCTACGCGATTCCGAATCGCAAAGATATGCTCACGGATATCGAGAGCCTGATCCACCACTTCATCAACGTGACCCGCGGCCCCAAAATCCCCCGTGGTCAGGCATACACAGCATGTGAAATTCCACGGGGCGAACAGGGCTATTTCGTGGTTAGCGACGGACTCGGGTATGCCTACCGCATGCGGATCCGGGCCCCGGGTTTTGCGAATGTGCAAGCCATACCCCTGATGGCCAGGGGGTGGACGCTCTCCGACCTGATTACCATTATCGGGTCGGTGGATTACATATTACCGGATATCGACCGCTAGCATGACGGCTCCGTAAGAGATCCCATATCGGCGTTATGCTGCATCCCTCATCGCTGCGGCATACTTCGTGTACGCCTCGCTCTTCGGGATTGGCAAGCCTTGATCTTGAATCTCTTACGGAGCCACCCGACAACCATGAGTTCCGAGTATATTGAGTCTATGTTGCTGGAAAAACTGAAAAACGAATTGCAGGAGAAAATCGGCGGCGTAGAGCATCCACGGGAAATGGCCATCGACGTCATCAATGCGCTGCAGGATCATTTCGGCTATTTCTCCGACGAAGCACTGGACCAGGCGGCCGAGCTGCTGGGTATGTCGAACCTGGAGGTGGAGGAGCTGTCCACTTTTTACACATTTATTTACCGGGAGCCGGTGGGCAAATACGTGATTCACCTGTGCGACAGCCTGATTTGCTGGATGGAAAACGGGGACGACCTCGCGGGCCACTTGCAAAAGCGGCTGGGCATCCAGATGGGCGAAACCACTGCGGACGGACTGTTCACTCTATTGCCCGTCTGCTGCATCGGCTATTGCGATCGGGCTCCTGCCATCCTGGTCAACCGCATGGTGCACGGACCCTTGACCCTTGCGTCCCTGGATGCGTTGATCGACAAACTGCAGCGGGAGGCATCGTGAGCGGCTCCTATCCCCGGGTACTCTTAGGTAATCGCAAACCGGACCGTATCACCACCCTGGCGGAGTACCGGGAGGTGGACGGCTACGCGGCCCTGCAGCGGGTTCTGCGCCTCGGGGACACCGCGGCCATGAAAACGGAACTGTCCGATGCGGTGCTGTTGGGGCGGGGCGGTGCCGGATTTCCGGCCGGCGTCAAAGTTCAAACCGTTAGCGAAGATGCACCCCATCCGCGTTATGTGATCTGCAATGCGGACGAAATGGAACCGGGCACCTTCAAGGACCGGGTTTTCCTGCATGCTGAACCGCACATGCTCATCGAGGGTATGACCCTGGCCGCCTATTCCATCAGGGCGTCCCACGGCATCATTTTCATCCGACCCGAGTACGAAAGTGCTGCCCGGATTCTGGAACGGGAGGTGGCCATTGCCCGCAAGGAAAATCTGCTGGGAACATCAATTCTGGGCAGCGATTTCGATTTCGACATCGACGTCCATCGCAGCGGCGGACGCTACATCTGCGGCGAAGTGACAGCTCAGATCAACGCTTTGATGGGCATCCGGCCCAATCCCAAACAGCCACCGCCGTACCCGACGGACAAAGGGCTGTGGGGACAGCCGACCCTGGTGAACAATGTGGAAACGCTGGCCTGCATCCCGCATATCGTTAACAAGGGCGCCCAGTGGTTCAAGGATCTGGCGCTGACACCCGAAGCCGCCGGGACAAAGATTTTTTGCATATCCGGCAAGGTGAATCGTCCAGGCGCTCACGAACTGCCGTTGGGCATCAGGCTGTCCGAAATTGTTGAAACGTATTGTGGCGGCATTACGGGTGGGGCCGAATTCAAGGCCTGCTTGCCGGGTGGGGCCTCCACCGGGTTCTTGCCAGCCAAGTACTATCATATTCACATGGATTTCAACGCCCTCAAGGCGGTGGGCAACCGGTTGGGGACCGGAGCCATCATGGTGTTTGATCACCACACCTGCATGGTAGCCGTAACCGTGAACCTGACGAAATTTTTCGCCCGTGAATCCTGTGGCTGGTGCACGCCCTGCCGGGAAGGATTTCCCTATCTGCTGGATTTGCTGCAGCGCATCGAGAACGGACAGGGAGAACCGGACTTCATCCCCCGGATTAAAACGATCTGCCGACACCTGTGGAAATCCTACTGCGCTTTCGCACCCGGTGGTGTGGGTCCCGTTGAAAGTTTGCTGGAATACTTCTCGGATGAGGTCATGGCGCATATTGAGGGCAAGGGTTGCCCATTCAAAAAATCAGGTAAATGATGGACGACTGAAGGCTATGCCACTTCTCAAGATTGACAATCGAGAAATCGACGTTCCTTCTGGCACCAAAGTGATCGATGCTGCCGAATGGCTGGGCATCGCCATTCCCCGGTTCTGTTATCATCCGGCATTGGGATCCGTGGGTGCCTGTCGGGTCTGCGCCGTCTCCTTCGAAGAGGGACCCGTCAAGGGAATTAATATGAGCTGCATGATTGATGCCCAGGACGGCATGGTGGTCTCCACCACGGATCCCGAGGCTGTCGATTTTCGCAGGCACGTCATCGAGTTCCTCATGCTCCATCACCCCCACGACTGCCCGGTATGCGACGAGGGTGGCCACTGCCTGCTGCAGGATCTGACCGTGGCCGGTAACCACGGCCTGCGCCGGTATCAGGGGTTGAAGCGAACTCACCACAATCAAGATCTGGGGCCGCTTGTCCAACACGAAATGAATCGTTGCATCCAATGCTATCGCTGTTCGCGCTATTATCAGGAATATGCAGGTTATCGGGACCTGGGCGTCATGGGCATTGGCAGCCGGGTCTATTTCGGCCGCAGCCAGTCTGGGATCCTGGAAAGCCCTTTTAGCGGCAACCTGACCGACATCTGCCCTACCGGGGTCTACACAGACAAACCCTCGCGTTATTTCGGGAGACGCTGGGACTACGAGCGACACCCCTCGCTATGCATTCACTGCTCGTTGGGATGTAACATCACGGCATCGGCCCGATATCGTCGGGTGGTTCGCCACGAGGCCCGGCCCAATCAAGCTGTAAACGGATATTTCATCTGCGATCGAGGGCGGTACGCTTACACCTATGCCAGTGCGGCCAACCGGCCCCGACAGGCGTCAACTTCAGGAAAACCAAAAACCGTGCCGGCGTGTCTGTCCGCGGCAGGCAAAGCGATTCAGGAAATCGTCGATCGGCACGGTGCCGGCAGTGTGGCGGTGGCGGCATCTGCGCGCTGCAGTTTGGAAACCCTCGCCGCCCTTCGCCAATCCTGTCGCCAACACGGCTGGACCGGTCCGGTGACGGGGCAGACGCGCCGTCAGGCCGCAAATGTGAAGATGGCGGTCCGCTGCCTGAAGCCGGCGTTGGCCGTCTCCATGAATGACCTGTCGAACGCCCATGACGTACTGGTGGTCGGGGCAGACCCGATCAACGAAGCCCCGATGCTGGCCCTGGCACTGCGCCAGGTGACACGTCATGGCGGGCGAGTGACGGTTGTGGACCCTCGTGGAATTGACCTCCCATTTGAATTCGACCATTGGGCTGTCCATCCGGAAGGTCTGACAGCGGTCCTCCGGGCAATCCTCGGGCAGATGGACAGCGGCCAGGCGGTGCATTCCCCGGCGGAAAACCCGGATAATGTCCCGGTTGTATCACTGGCCAAACGCCTCAACAGCAGCCCCCGACCGGTTGTCGTCTGCGGAACCGATATCACGACCCCCGAAGAAATTGCCTTGGCGGCCCAGCTGTCCGATGCGCTTTACCTTACGCACATTGCCAGCGGACTTTTTTATCTCCTGCCAGGTGCTAACAGTTTCGCTGCAGGGCTGATGGACGGGGATTCCCTGTCCACGGATCAACTTGTCGTCGACATCGAACAAGGTCGAATCCGGGCTCTGGTGGCGGTAGAAACCGACCTGTGGACAGCTTACCCGGACCGCAAACGGCTGCAGAATGCGCTGGATCAGTTGGCGTATCTGGCAGTAGCGGATCATGTGGACACGCCACTTATGGAAACTGCCGAAGCCTTCATCCCCACCCAGACCCTTTATGAGTGCGGGGGACACTGGATCAACAACGAGGGGCGTCTGCAAATCGCCGACCCGTGCATTGCCGGCGGCGACCCAATTGATATCACGGGGAAAGGCAATCATCCACCGCGTGTGTTCGAAAGCGAGATTCCCGGGAGCCGCCCACTACCCGCCTGGCAGGCCGTACTGAGCTTGGCAGGGGCCTCAGATGCCGAGCTCGAAACGCTGTTGGACCGAGCGCTCAAGGACCTGCACCCGCTGGTGCGCTTGCCGCTCGGTACTGGTGTGGGCCAGCGCATTGACCTGGACACAGCGGCGAGCATGCCAACCGTCGACTGGCAGCCGGATGAATCGCAGGAAGGCGGCATCACACTTCTGCTGGTGGACTGGACGTTCGGTACCGAATCTCTTTCGGCACGCTCGCCGACCTTGGCCAAGGTCACCCCAACGCCGAATGCCCGATTGCATCCGGAAACCAGAGGCCGCCTGGGACTGGACGGAATCCATCACCTCACCGTGTCGACACCCGGCGGGCAAATAACGGTGGCGCTCAACACCGATCAGCGCGTCGCGCCGGGGGTGCTGGTGATTCCGCGCCACCACTCGATAGAGTGGCAGGTTGTGAAAGATACCCGGATGGTGCTGAAACAGACGCACCTGTCCGGTCATTCAGGTTCGCGATCGGCGCCTTAGCAGCGGCTCCGATCGCGGATATCATCATCCTTGTAGGGAACGCATGGACTATCTGTTGGGAGTAATCATACTGTTCATCAAAATCGCCGTCATGCTCGGCGGGCTGTTGCTGGCGGCCAGTTACCTGGTATGGTTGGAACGCAAGTTCCTGGCTCGCCTGCAAATACGGTTGGGACCCAACCGGGCGGGGATTTTCGGGCTGCTTCAGCCCATCGCCGACGCGGTCAAACTGCTCACCAAGGAGGATATCGTGCCTGCCCAGGCAGACGGGGTGATCTTTCGCCTCGCTCCAGCAGTAGTGGTGGTAACGGCCATGCTGATGTTCGCCGTGGTGCCCATTGGCCCGGATATACGCGTGTTTGGCCGTGCTGTTCCCATGGTGATCAGTGATCTGAACGTCGGTTTGCTCTTCGTATTCGCGCTTTCATCCCTGGGCGTCTATGGCGTGGCCCTGGGCGGATGGGCGTCCAACTCCAAATTCGCTCTGCTGGGTAGCATCCGAGGAGCAGCCCAAATGATCAGCTACGAACTGGCGCTGGGGTTGTCCCTGGTACCGGTGGTCATGCTGGCCGGTTCTTTCAGTCTTAAAGCCATTGTAGACGCCCAGGCCGATATTCCCTTTATCGTGCTTCAGCCGGTATCCTTTGCCATTTTCGTCATCAGCGCCATGGCTGAAAGCAAGCGTATTCCCTTCGATCTGCCCGAGGCGGAGAATGAGCTGGGCGCTGGCTTTCACACCGAGTACAGCGGAATGCGATTTGGTCTCTTCTTTTTGGGTGAATATGTGCACATACAGGTATTGGGTGCGTTGACAGCGGTCTTTTTTCTCGGCGGTTGGCGGGGCCCCTGGCTGCCACCGGTGGTCTGGCTGTTGCTTAAAATATTCATGGTGGCCGTGATCATGATCTGGATCCGTGGAACCCTACCGCGACTTCGCTATGATCAGCTCATGGCCCTGGGATGGAAAGTACTGATTCCGGTATCGTTGATCAACATTGTGATAACGGGAGCATTTATTCAAACTGCCGCATAAACAAAATGAAATCTGCAATTTGCGGTTTTTGCCTCAACCCAAAAAAATCCTTTTGATCGAACACTGTGGAAAGTACAAATGGATCAAGAGAAAAATAAGACAAAGCATAAACCATTGAAGCCGGAAGAGAATTCGGCCTGGTCGGCGCTCAAGGCGCTGGTGGACGGATTCACCACAACGGCCAAACATTTGGGACGCCGGCCCATCACCGAATCGTATCCGGAAGTCAAGCGGGAACTGCCTGAACGCTCACGAGCCCGTATCGTGCTGACCCGCGACCCGGATGGCCGTGAACGCTGTGTGGCCTGCTATCTTTGCTCGGCAGCCTGCCCGGTAAGCTGCATCTCCATGCAGAGCGCTGAGCAACCGGACGGGCGACGCTACGCGCGCTGGTTCCGCATCAATTTTGGCCGCTGCATCTATTGCGGACTGTGCGAAGAGGCCTGCCCGACCTCAGCCATCCAGCTCACACCGGATTTCGAAAACGTCCAACGCGATATCTTGACCCTGGTATTTGAAAAAGAGGACCTGCTGGTGGAGGGTTGCGGCAAGGACCCGACATACAATTTTTACGAGGTTGCGGGCATCACCACCAGCGAACGCGAGAAAGGCGAACATGCCCGGGAGGCACCTCCGGTCAATGTAAAAAGCAATTTACCCTGAAGTTCAAAAAAACGCTTATGAAAACCCAATTGCGCAGCGATAGGCTGCGTCTGGAATGCCGCTCATGTCCATGCTAACCATCCTTTTTTATGTTCTGGCGTTGTTGATCGTCACCGCAACGGGTTTGGCCGTCACCCGGCGCAACATGGTTCACGCGGTGCTTTACCTGGTGCTCTCGTTCTTCGGCTCGGCCCTGCTCTTCTATCTGCTGGGCGCACCCTTTCTGGCAGCACTGGAGGTGATCATCTATGCCGGGGCCATCATGGTACTGTTTTTGTTTTTGATCATGATGATACGCTTGAAAAAGATGCCGGGCATGTTTTTTCCAGCGACGCAATGGGTGCCAGCCATCTTTATCAGTGGTGTCTTCCTTGTGGTGAGCATGGTCTTGGCCGGGAAGTATACCGCGGGGTGGACGCCGCTACCGGCAGCGCAGGCACCCCCCAAGGCGTTTGGCGTCTACTTGTTTCAAACGCACTGGCTGTCCGTGGAAATTGCATCCATGCTATTGCTGATTGCCCTGGTCGGCGCATATGTGTTGGGCCTCAGAGTCCGGCGATCCGAAAGAGAGGAGCGGTCGTGATCGTACCCTTGAACCATATTTTGCTGCTGTCAGCGGTGCTGTTCAGCCTGGGAATGTTCTGTACCCTGGCCCGCCGGAACCTGATCATGATGCTGCTGGGTGTCGAAATCATGCTCAACGCCGCCGCAGTGGCCTTTATCGGGGCATCTCTTCACTGGCAGCAGATGGAGGGACAGGCCGTGGTCATTTTCATCCTGGCCATCGCCGCCACCGAGGTCTCCATCGGTTTGGCTGCCATTATCGCCATTTACAAACGCAGTGGATCGGTGGATCCCGACCTGCAGACAACACTACGAAAAGTGGAAGGAAACCCTTCGTGATGGGCACGCTGACTTCATATCCCCCGAGTTTGATCGCCGCTGCGGCAGCGCTCGTAATGCCGCTTCTGGCTTTCGGCGTCATCATCGTGGGTACGCGCTCCCGGCATGGTCTTTCGGCGGTTCTATCCATCAGCGCCAGCGGTTTTTCAACCGTAATGGCGATCAGTCTGCTGGTCAAGCACTGGCATATGACGGCACCTCTGACCTACCAGACCACTTGGATGGCCTCCGGGATCATGGCCATTCCCATCGGCATCCAGCTGGACCCGCTGAGCCTGCTGATGTTCACCGTTGTAGCCGTCATCTGCCTCCTGGTCCAGTTGTATTCGCTAGGTTACATGGCCGGCGATCCCGGCTTCGGCCGCTACTACGGATTTATGTCTCTGTTTGCCTGGGCCATGTTGACCCTGACCCTTTCCAGTTCCCTACTGCAGCTGTATATCTTCTGGGAACTGGTGGGACTGGCCTCCTATTTACTCATCGGATTCTGGTTTGAAAAATTCAGTGCCAGCGAGGCCGGAAAAAAAGCCTTCGTGATGACCCGCACGGGTGACGTGGCCTTTTTGCTGGGAATCGTGCTGCTCTGGCTGCAACTGGGCACCCTGGACATCCCGCTTCTCAATCATCCGGAAATGGTAAGCCGCCAATTGTCGCCGGGAATGATCACCCTGACAGCATTGCTGATCTTCGGGGGCATTGCCGGCAAAAGTGCTCAGTTTCCCCTGCTGACCTGGCTGCCCGATGCCATGGAAGGCCCCACACCGGTCAGTGCATTGTTGCATTCGGCCACGATGGTAGCTGCCGGCGTCTACCTGTTTGCGCGTCTGTTCGGCTTCTTCTCCCTATCGCCAACAGCCATGGGCGTCTGTCTGGCCATCGGGACGATCAGCATGCTCATCGCCTCTACCATGGCGATGGTGGCCCGCGACATCAAACAGGTTTGGGCCTACTCGACGATCAGCCAATTGGGTTTTATGCTGATGGGGCTGGGAGCCGGCAGTTTGTTTGCCGGCGTGTTTCACCTGACCACCCATGCGGGGTTTAAGGCCCTTTTGTTTTTGTGTGCGGGTGTCTTTATCCACCATCACGGCACCAACGACATGTTCGAGATCGGCCGTCAGGGCGGACGCAAGCGCAAAACCGCCGTCGCCGGTTTGCTCGTGGGTGCCGGCGCACTGTCCGGCCTTCCACCCCTGGCGGGTTTTTTCAGCAAAGAGTTGATCTTGGGGCATTTGCTGGACAGCGGCCATTGGCTGGCCTTTCTGGCGGCGGTCGTCGGTGCCTTTTTGACCACCTACTATTCTTTCCGGCTGATCTTCATCATTTTGTTTCCGAAAGGCGAACAAATCCCTGTATCGAATCCGCATCACAGCGAACCCCACCCTGCCCGCGGCGAACGAGCTATGGCCTTCGTGCTGTGGGGGTTGATCGGTGTCACGCTCGTGCTGGGATTTTTTCAGAACCCGCTGCAGGCATTTGTCACCCGCTTTGTCAGCGGAGCGGACCATGCGACCCATCACCTCTGGCTGGCCGTGGCTGCCTGCATTCTGGCGACGGCAGCCATTGTGCAAGCCTGGTTCGAGTTCGGTCACAAAAAAGCGCGCCAAATCGGCTGGGTGGAGCGCATTCCCTTTCTGACGGATCTGTTCGGTCAGCGCTGGTACCTGGACCGCCTCTATCGCTACTTGCTGGATACAGTGATCTACCGCGGTGTCTCAAAACTCTTCACAGCCAACGACCGGCATGTCATTGATGGTGCCGTCGACGGACTCGGGCGATCGACCATCGATCTAGGCCGCCTGGTATCCCGGCTGCATACCACGATGATTCAGTACCGCCTGATGGTCATGTTTGCGGTGGTGATCCTCCTGATCCACTATATTGGATGGGGCTTTTGAACATGATAACGCAGCTGGCACAATTTCCCTGGTTAACGTCTCTGCTGCTCTGCTGCGCGCTGGGGCTGCTGACGATTCTGTTCATTCCCGGCCGTCATGCTAAAGCGATCAAGGTCGTCAGTGCGGTGTTCAGCGGGCTGACCCTGGTCATCTCGATTTACCTGTACGCGGCCTATGACCAGCAGGCGGCGGGATACCAGTTCGTCGAGCGGGTGTCCTGGATTCCGTCACTGGGTATCTCCTATTTCAACGCCGTAGACGGCTATTCCCTGCCCATGCTGCTGCTTACAGGTATTGTCTTTTTCACGGCCGTATTGACCATGTGGGAGTTGGAGCTGCGGGTCAAGGAATTCATGGCCCTGGTATTCCTGTTGGTGACGGGTGTGTTCGGTCTGTTCATGAGCCTGGACCTGTTTTTCATTTTCGTTTGGTTTGACGTCTCTCTTTTCCCCATGTACCTGCTCATTGCAATTTGGGGAAGCACCCGCAAAGAATACGGCGCCATGAAGCTGACGCTGTATCTGCTGGCGGGCAGTGCCCTGATCCTTCCGGCCATTGTCTATCTGGTGGTCCAGTCGGGTGCTATGACCTTCGATCTGTTGGTGCTGATGAACGGGGAGTACTTTTCACCGAAAGTGCAGCGCCTCGCCTTTCTGCTATTGTACATCGGGTTCGGCATTCTCGCCGGTGTTTTCCCCTTTCACACCTGGTCACCCGTGGGCCATGTGGCCGCCCCCACGGCCGTATCCATGATCCACGCCGGCGTTTTGATGAAAATCGGCGCTTTCGGCATTCTGCGGGTGGGGATGTTTCTGTGTCCGGAGGGGTGGCACTACTGGGCACCGTTGATGGCAGTGCTGGCCACCTGCGGTATCGTTTACGGGGTCCTCGTTGGCCTGAGCCAAACCGATCTGAAGTACGTCATCGGCTACTCCAGCGTGTCGCACATGGGCATTGTCGGTTTGGGGCTGTCCACCATGACCATCGACGGTATCAATGGTGCAGTGTTTCAGATGTTTGCCCATGGAATCATGACGGCGCTGTTCTTCTCTTCTGTAGGCTATATCTACGATCGAACCCACACCAAGGCCATCGCCGAGCTGGGGGGGCTGAGCCGCATCATGCCGCGGGCCGCCAGCTTTTTCATCCTTGCTGCGCTGACCGGTATCGGTGTTCCCTGTCTGGCCAGCTTCTGGGGTGAAGTGGTGGTTTTCATGTCCTGCGTGCGGGTCTATCCCGTGGCAGGGGCTCTGGCCATTGGGGCGTTGGCTGTGGGTGCGCTGTTCATGCTGCGGGTCGTGCAGAAAACCTGCTATGGTCCGCCGGTGGAAAAATTCTCCCACCTAACTGACGTTTCAACCCGTATGGCGATCCCGCGGGTGATCCTGGCCTCGGTGATCGTGCTTTTCGGGCTGTTCCCGGGGCTGCTGTTTGACATGATTGATACAGCAACCCGAACCTTTCTGGCTGGATAGGAGTGCGATGAACTGGACGTTGCTAACGCCTGAAATGATTTTGCTACTGACGGCAGCGCTGTATCTGGTGTTGGCCTGTTTCAAGCCGGATGCACAGCGGGACTACCACCTGGGTGTGGCGATGGCCGCCGCTACGGTGGCCGTAAGCCTGATCAGTGTGCCCATGAGCGGCAGTCTGTTCAATCACGTCTATCGGGTGGATCTGTACTCCCAAGTATTCAAGACAATGCTGTCGC
>Ga0272441_10010351_pt1 | contig 14139 bp, 13 predicted proteins | sample SSMProp6N_FD_193582 | JGI IMG/M metagenome (GOLD analysis project Ga0272441, IMG submission 193582) | Marine sediment archaeal communities from Little Sippewissett salt marsh, Falmouth, MA, United States - SSM-Prop-6N | ecosystem: Environmental > Aquatic > Marine > Wetlands > Sediment ... | reverse complement strand
AGAGGAGCAGATGGAAATAAAGAAGGTTGGAATAATCGCAAATTGTGACAAGGAACATGCCGTTGAACACTCCCGTCGATTGAGTGACTGGCTCCTGGAGAGGGGAATCGACGTCTGTTTTGATAAAGAAATTGCCGACAGGGTTGATGGTGTGGAAGGCGTCGAACGGTCGGAACTCGGTCCCATGGTGGATATCATTGTGGTCTTCGGTGGTGACGGCACGCTCTTGACAGCAGCCCGCGCGGTAAAAAAACTGGGAGTTCCCCTGGTGGGTGTCAATCTGGGCGGTTTCGGCTTCATGACCGTGATCGGTCTCCATGAAATGTTCGATGCCATGGAGATGATTCTTGTGGGAAAGTTTGACACGTCGAAGAGAATGATGCTTGAGGCCTCGGTGGGAGGGGTCGGGCATTCCGCGCTGAATGATATCGTGGTGACCAGGGGAGGCCTGTCCAAGATGGTCAACCTGGAAACCTTTGTCGACGGAAAGTATCTGACCACCTACAAGGCCGACGGCCTTATCATATCGACACCGACAGGCTCCACGGGGTACTCTCTCTCGGCGGGCGGTCCCATTGTCAAGCCCGAGCATTATTCGATCATTATTACCCCCATCTGTCCCCACACGCTGACCAACCGGCCGATCATGCTCCCGCCCGAAGTTTCGATAGACGTGGTGGTCCTGACTCCCGAGGAGGGAATTTCGGTAACCCTGGACGGGCAGAACCTTTTCATGCTTAAGTCGGGCGACCGGGTACGGGTGAAAAAATCACCATGCGATATTAATCTTGTCAATTCGCCCCACCATGATTACTGGGAAATATTGCGGACGAAACTGGGTTGGGGCGGATTGCCGTAGGGGCAATGTTACGAGAACTGAATATCAGAAATCTGGCAATCATTGATGAGCTGCAGGCTCTGTTTACGGGGGGACTCAATGTCATCTCCGGTGAAACCGGTGCAGGCAAATCAATAATAATCGGAGCCGTGAGTCTTTTGCTGGGTGACAGGGCGTCGAGCGATCTCATCCGTTCATCGGAGGAATCGGCGGAAGTGGAAGCCCTGTTCGATATCAGTGCCAACGCGGAGATTCAGGAACGGCTGACCGACCTCGGATTTCATCATGACGGTGAACTGATTCTCAGGCGTGTCGTCTCGCGGTCGGGGAAAAACAGGATTTACGTCAACGGCTATGCATCGACGGTTTCGATGTTGTCATCCCTCAGTGAACTGCTGGTGAATATATGCGGGCAGCATGAACACCAGATCCTGCTGGATGTAGACAACCACATCGACCTTCTCGACCGGTTCGGCGGTCTTATGCCGTTGGGGACCGATTATGCCGCCCTTTTCGACGGGTATCAACTGCTGACAAAGGAGCTCGAACGGCTGAAAGGTGCCCATGCCGAGCGAACGACACGGGAGGAACTGCTCAGCTTCCAGATTAGAGAGATAGAAGAGAGCGGGATCGTTCCCGACGAGGACCTGATTTTACAGGAAGAGAAGAAGATACTGGGCAATGCACAGCGGCTTCGCGAATGTACGGAAACAGCCTACGACCTCCTTTACGCAGGGAGCGGTTCCGTCCTTGAAGGACTGAATGGCGTAATGAGGGCGGTGCAGGAGATCAGGGAGATTGACAGGAGCATCGCCGTAACGGCGGAAGACCTGGAAACGCTTTCCATTTCGCTTGAAGAAACGGCCTTTACGGTAAGGGATTATCTCAGGGATATAACCTACGATCCGGTGAGACTGGAGGAAATCGACGAGCGACTCCAGTTCATCGGCCTCTTGAAACGAAAATACGGAGGTTCCATTGAATCGATCCTCCGGAAAAAAGAAGAAATCTCTGAAGAACTGAAAACGATTTCTTCGCTGGAGGAAAATATTCAGCAGGTTGAGCAGGACATCGCGCGGAGGGAGACGGACCTGATCGCGACGGCGGATGAATTATCCTGCAAGCGAAAGGGGGTGGCGCGGGTTCTGAGCGAGGCCGTTGAAAAAGAAATCCACTCCATGAGAATGGAAAACACTGTCTTTGAAGTACGGTTCCTTGAAGGTGAAACAACTGCGGTGACCCCTGCGGCGCTGCACCGCAAAGGAGTCGATATTGTTGCCTTCTACCTTTCGACGAATCTGGGCGAAGATTTAAAGCCGCTGAACCGGATTGCCTCGGGGGGGGAGCTTTCCCGAATCGTCCTGGCGATGAAGAATGTCCTGGCGGGAACCGGCACCGCCGACACGGTGATCTTCGATGAGGTCGACAGCGGCATCGGCGGGGCGGCCGCCGAGGTGGTGGGCGAAAAGCTGAAAAACGTGGCGGATCATCATCAGGTTATCTGTATTACCCATTTGCCTCAGATCGCCTGTTTCGGCGACACCCATTTTGTCGTTGCGAAGGAAGTGAGGGACGGCCGGACGACGACACGGGTGAGTCATCTGAACGAAGGCGAGCGGCTCGATGAAATCGCCCGCATGCTGGGCGGCGTGGAGCTTACCGAAAAAACGAAAGAGCACGCTTCGGAGATGCTCAAGATGGCACGGCGCGAATGCCCGGGCGAGCGCTGTTGAAGTAACGACTTGAAGCGAGATGAATGAATGATACGAAAGGCAAAAGTAAGCGATGTGAAGACCATCCACCGTTTGATAAACGGTTCGGCGCAGAAGGGAGAAATGCTTCCCCGTTCCCTTATGGACCTTTACGACAGCCTCAGGGATTTTTATGTCTTTGTTGACGAGGAAAAAGAGCAAATTGTCGGTCTCTGTGCGTTGCATATTTTCTGGGAAAATCTTGCCGAGGTCCGTTCCCTCTATGTGGCTGATGAATATCGGCGAAGAGGGATAGGCAGGGCGCTGGTCGAGGCCTCCGTCTCCGAGGCTATCACGCTGGACCTCATGCGTATTTTTACGCTCACTTACCGATCCGAGTTCTTCAGGTCCCTGGATTTCAGGATCGTCGACAGGTCGATCCTCCCCGAGAAGATATGGTCGGATTGCTTCAAATGTCCCAAGTATCCTGATTATTGCGATGAAATAGCAATGATTCTGGAGTTGTAAGAGAAAGAGACCTTCTTGGTGCCGGATATTGATATGAAATCGAAATGGTTCCTCCTTTTTGCGATGCTGTTTCTCTGGACGGGTTGTGCGACCGTCACGGAGAAACCCCCGGTTCAGATTCCCCCGGTTCAGGTTCCTTCGACGCCGCTCGTATTGATCGGGCAGGATGAGTGGCCCCCCCTTTTCGATGATCTGGACGGAGAATCACTGGCACTTGCCGTTGACCGAAGTCTGCAATATTATGAGCGGCTGCCCGATGACATGGTACAGAGGTATGGTGAAAGGACCTGTACGATTGCCGAACTGCGTCAGTCCCTCGAGGAATTCCTCCTCATATACCAGATGGCGGAATCCGAAGCGATGCGTGAGCGGTGCATACGGGAGGCCTTCGATATGTATCGCGCCGCTGGAAGAGACGGGCGGGGTGAAGTCCTTTTTACGGGATATTATGCGCCTCTTCTTGAAGGTTCTCTGAAAGAAACCGTCGAGTTCCGATATCCAATTTACCGGACGCCCGATGATCATGTGGTAGTCAATCTCGGAAGATTTAAGGCAAAATACGAGGGTGAGAGGGTTATCGCCCGCATCGAGAACGGCGAAGCGGTCCCGTACTATACCAGGGAACATATCGATATCGATGAGTGCCTGAAGGGGAAGAACCTCGAGATCGTCTGGCTTGCAGACCCCGTTGATGTCTTTTTTCTGCATATTCAGGGGTCGGGCATTGTACGGTTTCCCGACGGTTCCTCCATGAATGTCAGTTATGCCCAGGCGAACGGCCATCCTTACCGCAGTGTAGGCAGGCTGCTGATAAATCAAAGGGAACTCACCGCCGGCCAGGTGTCGATGAAAGGAATAAAGCGGTATCTCCGGGACCATCCCGACGAGATGCTGGACATCCTTGCCCATAATGAAAGTTACGTCTTTTTTCGCATTGTTCAGGAGGGGCCGATCGGCTGTCTTAATGTACCGGTTACCGGGGGGCGGTCCATCGCCACCGATTCATCTCTTTTTCCGAAGGGGGGCCTTGCCTTTATTCGTGTGCAAAAACCGATTGTCGATGACAACGGCCGCATAGTATCCTGGACGCCCTTTTCACGCTTTGTCCTTAATCAGGATACGGGCGGAGCGATCAAAGGCCCCGGCAGGGTCGATTTGTTTTGTGGGGAAGGGAGATATGCGGAAGTTCATGCCGGTCATCTCAAGGAAAACGGGGACCTCTATTTTCTTATTAAAAAGAAGAATAATTAATGATATCGGTATTTAATATGGTGACGTGGCGATAATGCAACTATAGCATATAACAGGGGGGGATATAGTCCGAAAGTCTGCGCCAGTATTACATTTTTCCTTGATTGTTGTTTTTCTTTATGTTAGAAATCTTGGCATCAGAGCCTCCAGAAACATATGTGTAAGTGAATAGGTATTGAAACTGAAAAGTCGTTCTTTGAAGTGGTACCATGGAATGGTAACGATACTTAGTTTGAGATGGTGGAACATTTTATCGTGTTGGAGGTTTCCTTTCGGGTACTGACTTTGTAATTTAATCAAAAAAAAGGAGGACAGGACGCATGACGAAAGCTGAATTAGTTGCGGCAATGGCAAAGGATGCAAAGGTAACGAAGGCGCAGGCAGCGAAGATGTTGGATTCATACATCACGAACGTTGCAAAAGAACTCAAGAAAAACGGTAAATTGGGATTGGTCGGCTTCGGTACTTTTTCAGTGGTGAAAAGAAAAGCGCGAACGGGCAGAAATCCCCAGACGGGAGAAAAAATCAAAATCAAAGCGAAAAACGTAATCAAGTTCAAAGCCGGAAAGGCGCTTGCTGCGAAAGTGTGATGCATAACCTGTAACATGGATGCACTCGTAAAAAGTAAATATTCGATGGCACGGTAAAACGCTTCAGATGCAGGGCGCGCAAATCCTGCAGAATGATGCGTATGCGCGGTATGATGCATGGTCTGCCGCCGTGGAAATGAGGGAAGGACGCGGTGCGGCGCGGAAGTCGGACGTTGTACGAAGCCATCAAGATTCAAAGGTTATAGGAACATCAGGGCCCCTGATTGATGTGTGTGATCAGGGGTCTTTTTTTCGCATGTCTTCTGCAGAATCATGACGGTCCCGGGCCGCATCTCCGGTCTGGCCGCCGAAGCAACGCGGGGGACTGTAATCAGGTGTCATCCTTGACCGGGAGTGCTCCCGCAAGCCGCGCCTTGCAGGCGGGGTAAAAGGGCACAATATAGTTAAACAATTCCTTGCCGGGAAGCCCCGCCCCATGGGCAGGGAGCTTCACATCACCTGTGATATCGGAAAAGTAGGGCACGTCAACCTGTTTGACATATATCGCAGATATCTGTTATACATCCCGCACGTTTTTCCGGAAGGATGTGAACCCGGCGTGCATGATATGGAATGGTGAAAGAGGGGCCGGCGAACAGACAGGAATTCAGCAGATAGAGGTAAGAAGGTGGAAAAAAAGAGAATATTAAGCGGAATGCGACCGACAGGAAAGCTCCATCTCGGAAACCTGCACGGGGCATTGCAGAACTGGGTGGATCTCCAGGGGCAGGGCGACTACGATTGTTTTTATTTTGTAGCGGACTGGCACGCATTGACCAGTGATTATAAAGATACCGGTCGTATCGGCGAGAACTCCCTCGACATGGTTATTGACTGGCTCACGGTGGGGCTTGATCCTGAAAAGAGTACCATCTTTATCCAGTCGGCGATCAAGGAGCATGCAGAACTCTTCCTTATCCTTTCGATGATAAGCCCTCTTTCGTGGCTCGAGCGGAATCCCACCTACAAGGAAATGAGAACGGAATTGGCCGACAGGGATCTTTCCACCTTCGGCTTTCTCGGCTATCCCGTACTTCAGGCTGCCGACATAATCATATACAAAGCCTACGGTGTGCCTGTCGGTGTGGATCAGCTGCCCCATGTCGAATTGACCCGCGAAATCGCCCGGCGATTCAATTTTCTTTATAGAGAGGTATTCCCCGTCCCCGAACCGTTGTTGACGGATGTGCCGAAACTCCTCGGGATCGACGGCAGAAAAATGAGTAAATCTTATGACAATGCGATCTATCTCAGAGATCGCGGTGACGTCCTGAAGCAAAAGGTCCTTACCATGTTTACCGATCCGCAGCGTCAGAGGAAAAGCGATCCCGGAAGACCCGAACTCTGTAATGTGTTTCTGTTCCATGGCATCTATACGCCGGCGGACGAGGTGGCGGAAATTGAAGGGGCATGTAAAAAAGCCGCGATCGGATGCGTCGAATGCAAAAAACGTCTCCTCGAGAGGATCGCGCAGGGCCTGAAGCCGATACATGAACGCCAGGATTATTATCTCGGTCATACCGATGAGGTGCGGCAGATAATCAACGACGGTACCGCACGGGCAACGGGGATCGCCCGTGCCACCATGGAAGAAGTCAGGGATGCCGTGAAGATATAATGGGAGGTGGCCGGCCGGTATTGCTGTCGGCCCGGGGCCTTTTCCTGTAATAAAAACACGCTACTTGTACGATCTTTGTCGTTTCGCAGGCTTCCGCAATGGGATATGAAATCAAACTTGACATCTTCGAAGGACCGCTGGATCTCCTCCTGTACCTCATAAAGAAAAATGAAATCGACATTTACGATATACCCATAGCGCTTGTTACCGGCCAGTATCTCGAGTATATGGAATTGATGAAGTCCCTGAATCTCGATCTGGCGGGGGAATACCTTCTTCTTGCCTCGACGCTGATTCACATCAAGTCGAAAATGCTTCTTCCGCCCTCCGATGACGAGACCGAAGACGAGGAGGACCCCCGGGAAGAACTGGTGCGGCAGCTCCTTGAATATAAGGCCTTCAAGGAGGCGGCGCTCAATCTCAGCGGAATGACGATGCTCGGCCGGGATGTCTTCGGCCGGGATCAGGCAGTGGAGGAGGGGCCTGAAAAGGATGAGCTCCCGATCAGGGAAGTGGGTATCTTCGAGCTTGTTGAAGCCTTTCAAAAGCTCGTTGTCCAGAAAGGCGAGGAAGAACTCCTGGCAATCGATATCGAAAAGATATCCCTCTCAGACCGGATCAATGAAATAATGGACCTGCTGAATGAAAAAAAAGTGCTCACCTTTACTGAACTGCTGGGAGACATGAAAAGCAGGATGGGTATTATCTATAATTTTCTTGCGATTCTGGAACTCATGAAACTTCGTGTAATCAGAGCGTACCAGGCGGTTCCCTTTGGGCCGATACGCCTCTATCTTGCCGTGAGGGATTAAATGATGAACGTGAAAGCAATCCTGGAAGCCATGATCTTTGTTGCTGAATCGCCCCTTCCCCTGAAAAAGATACGAGAAGTCCTTCAAGACTCGGAGGAGAATGAGATATTAGGACTGCTTGGGGAGCTTGAAGAGGAATACCGTGAGCGGAAGGGCGGCATCCAATTGAGAAAAATAGCCGGTGGATATCATTTCCGGACGACGGAAGAAACCGCCCCCTGGGTGACGATGCTGAAAGGCGTCCGACCGCTGACGCTTTCACAGGCGGCTCTGGAAACGCTTGCGGTGGTTGCCTACCGGCAGCCGATTATCAAGTCGGAAATAGAGAGAATCCGCGGCGTTGATGTGAGCGGCACCCTGAAGGGCCTTCTGGAAAAAAATCTGGTGAGAATCGTGGGCAGAAAGGATGTGCCGGGCCGTCCCATTATTTACGGTACGGGAAGGAAATTTCTCGAGGTCTTTGGTCTCAAGGATCTTTCAGAGCTTCCGACCCTGAAAGAAATTGAAGAATTGGAAGAGTAGGAAGTTCTCCCGTGAAAGAGCGTCTGCAAAAAATTATTGCCCGTTCAGGTATTGCATCACGGCGTGGGGCCGAAAAGATGATACGGGAGGGCAGGGTAAGCGTCAATCAGCATACCGTTATCGAACTGGGGACGAAGGCCGATGAAAGGAAGGATGAGATACGGATCGACGGGAAGCTCATCGCCACGGATGCCCTTCACATATATCTCATGTTGCATAAACCGGGAGGTTTTGTGACAACCCTGAAAGACCCTCAGGGGCGGCCGATTGTCACCGATCTGATAAAAGGCATTCCGGAACGGCTGTTCCCGGTGGGCAGGCTCGACTATGAATCGGAAGGACTCCTGCTGTTGACGAATGACGGCGAATTTGCCTACAGGGTCCAGCATCCGAAGTTCGAAATTTCCAAGACCTATATGGTCAAGATCAAAGGAGCCCTCTCACGGGAGGAGATGGAAATCCTGAAGGAGGGCGTGCAGCTTCAGGATGGATTTGTGAGGCCCCTCGGAATCAGCACGGTGAAAAAGAACAAAAAAAGCTCCTGGATTGAAATAACGATTTCAGAGGGAAAGAACAGGGTTGTCAGGAGATTTTTCGAGTCGATTGAACGCCCCGTCACCAGGCTCGTGAGAATTGCGATCTCCGATGTTAAGCTCGGAACGTTGCGCCCGGGAGAGTTCAGATATCTCCGTGAAAAAGAGATAAAACGTTTACGGGGTGATTAAAATATACGCTTTTTGAGAAATTTATCTTGACTTTCGTAGTAAAATAAACAATATGTAGATTCATTATTCGTTGTAAGTGTATAAAAAATACGTCACGTTTTTCGTGACCCGCTATTGGTGAGAAAATAAAGGGGGTCTTATGAACAAGTCCGATTTAATTGATGCATTGAGTAAGAAGGAAGACCTGACAGAAAGACAGGCGACAGATGTGGTAAATCTGATATTCAAGGGGTTCAGCGATGAGCTCAAGCAGGGAGGCAGAATAGAAATCAGAGGCTTCGGGAGCTTTGTCGTTCGGAATTATGGTGCCTACGCAGGACGCAACCCCAAAACAGGCGGTACGATCCAGGTGACGCCCAAGAAGCTGCCCTTTTTCAAGGTTGGAAAGGAACTGAAAGAAAGGGTCAACGAAGAGTAATAAGAGGGGTATCGGAGATTTGGTAAACGAGACCGGCTGATCACTGTCGGTGTTTGCGTAAAGGGGGTGTCAACCCCCTTTTTTGTCTTCCGAGTACAACACAGGGCAACTCATTCCGCCAATGATCCCTTGCATACTTCCATGCCGGGAACATGCGTGGCGGCGTCAGACCGTCTTTCCATGTGCTGCATGAATTCTTGATACGCTCCGCGCCATCCCGGGAAGTTTTTCCTCGACAGCCCCATCAATACCATTTAGAATGACACGTAAAATGTCTGAGGCCCCGTATCACGGTGCGGAGATGCGTGTGTGGCAGTCACCGACTGAATCGTCCCCCTGGAGGTTCCCATGAAAGACGAAGGGAAAACAAAGAAAGCGCTCATCAGCGAAATAGGCGCGCTTCGTCTGCGGATAGATGAACTTGAAAAAAAACTGTCCACCGCGGTATCGGCAGACACCACCACAAGTGAGAGTCTCCACAGCAATTTCTTCGAGGAATCGAGAGACGCCATTATCATTGCCGGCATGGACGGCCGTTTCGTCGATGTCAATCAATCGGCGCTCGACCTCTTCGGGTATACCCGGAAAGAAATGATGCATATGTCCGTGCGTGACTTTTACGTTCATCCCGATGAACGTAATCGTTTCTTCAAGGAAATCGAACAGCGGGGATCGGTCACCGATTTCCCGGTGGAACTCCGGAAAAAAAACGGGAAACCCATGGACTGCCTCGTCAACATGACGGTAAGGAAAAAAGACGGCACGGTGCGGGGGTACCAGGGTATCATTCGGGACATTACTCAACAGAAGCAGGCGGAAAAGCTCTACGACGCCTTCGCCAGCAATTCTCAGACGGGTGTCTATATCGTTCAAGACGGAAAGTTTCGTTTTGTGAATCCCCACGTTCTGAATTATTCCCGCTATACCAGGCTGGACGAACTGATGCAGGAGGATCCCCTGTCGCTTGTTCATCCCGACGACCGGGACAGAACACGGGAAAACGCCGTTATGATGCTCAAGGGCAAAAAGAAGTCCCCTTACGAATACCGGCTGATTTCAAAAGACGGCAGCGTAAAATGGATACTGGAGACGGTGACTCCCATTGAATATTTTGGCGAACGGGCTGCATTGGGAAGTTCCGTCGACATTACCGCCCTGCGTGATACACAGGATAAACTGGATGAGATGAAGGCCCTGGAATCATCCATCCTCGCGGCCATTCCTCATGCGGTGATCGGTCTTGAAAACAGGCGGATTATCTTTGCCAATGATTCCGTTAATAACGTGTTCGGATGGAAGCCTTCGGAATTGATCGGCAAAATGACGCGGATATTCTACAGGAGCGACGAGGAGTACAGGGATATCGCGGAAAGGGTCTATCCCGTTCTCGAGACGAAGCAAACCTGGAGCGAGGAATTCCCCTGTCGTCGCAAGGACGGCTCCGACATCGTCTGCTTGATACATACCTCGAAAGTCGGCGACATCTTGAAGGAGAAAAGGATCGTCGTCGTCTATGAAGATATCACGAAACGGAAACAGGCGGAGGAGGCGTTGCGGGAAAGTGAAGAACGATATTCCGCCCTTGTTGAGCAGGCTATGGATGGTGTTGTCATCATTCAGGATGATGTCTATAAATTTGCGAACCGGGCTATGGCGAAAATGTCGGGTTATACCGTCAGAGAACTGGTGGGAAAACACTATCTGGACCTCCTGTTTCATGATTGCAGAAAAAGCTTTGCTGATATATACGACCGTCACATGAGCGGCGAAAAGATCCTTCCCGTTCACGAAACAAAGCTCCTCTGCAAGGACAGGACCGTGAAGGACATCGAAGTAGCCCTCGGAATAATCAAGATCAACGATGAACCTGCGGACATGTGGTACGTCAGCGATATCACCCTTCGCAAACGTGCCCAGGAAGAGTTGCGGCTCAGTTTCGAACAGCTGCAGAGGCGCCTGGAAGAAACGGTGAACGCCCTTGCCTCGATAACGGAAAAACGGGACCCCTATACGGCAGGTCACCAGCAGCGTGTCGCACAGCTTGCCTGTGCTATCGCTGAGGAGATGCATCTGCCCGATGATACCGTGGAAGGAATACGAGTGGCGGCGACGCTCCACGATATCGGAAAAATATATGAGCCGTCGGAGATCCTGAGCAAGCCGGGTGTCCTGACCGATATCGAATTTCTGATGATGAAGGTTCACCCCCAGATCGGTTACGATATATTGAAGAACATTGATTTTCCGTGGCCCGTTGCGGAGATTGTGTTTCAGCATCATGAAAAACTCGACGGATCGGGATATCCCCGTAAGCTTTCCGGTGACGAGATCCTGAAGGAGGCACGCATCATCGCCGTTGCCGATGTCGTTGAGGCGATGGCATCCCACCGTCCTTATCGTTCGGCTCTCGGTATTGAAGCGGCATTGGAAGAGATATCGAAGAACAGGGGGATCGCCTATGACGAGGCCGTGGTCGATGTCTGCCTCACACTCTTTCGCAAGAAGCATTTTGAATTCCGGTTTCAGGCCCCTTCGGAACTTCATCTGAACATTAAATCATGAGCGGCCCCTGTTCCCCGATCCTTCAGAGAACGGTCACCGTCATGAACGACGACGAAAAAATTATTGAAGCGGTTCCTCTCCTGTATCAGGTGCCGCACAAGGTTGAACATAAGATGGTAAAATGTGAGAAGTATGTGTATATCAGGACATTCGGCTGTCAGATGAACGTCCATGATTCGGAGCAGATGGCGATGTTGCTCAGGGAGTCGGGATATGGTGTCACGGAAGAGATTTCAGAGGCCGATCTTATTATTATCAATACCTGCAGTGTGCGGGAGAAGGCGGAACAGAAAGCTCACAGCTACCTGGGGCGGCTCCGGCGTCTCACGCAACGGAAAAGGGGATTGATTATCGGAATTGCCGGATGTCTCGCCCAGCAGTGGGGACGGGATTTCCTGCGGAAGATTCCCCATCTCGACTTTGTCCTCGGGACCCATAATATCGATCGACTTCCCGAAATTGTCGAGCGGATCGAGCAAACCCGTGAACGGATCGTGGCAACGGACTTTCGGGAATCGGTAACGTCTACGGGTATCTGTGTCATTCCCCGGAACGGAACCTTTTCCGCATACGTGACCATAATGCAGGGGTGCAATAATTTCTGTTCCTACTGCATCGTTCCCTATCTCAGGGGGCGGGAGGAGAGCCGCAGAAGCGACGATATCATTGATGAAATACAACGCCTTGCCCATCATGGAATACGAGAGGTCACGCTGCTGGGCCAAAACGTCAATTCCTACGGGAATACGGACGGATCGGAGGTCGGTTTTCCGGAACTGCTGCACATGGTCAACGATATTGAAGATATAGATCGGATACGTTTCACCACGTCCCATCCGAAAGACCTCTCGGAAGAACTCATGAAATGCTTTGCGTCGCTGGAGAAGCTCTGTGAGCACATCCATCTTCCCGTTCAATCGGGTTCTGCCGGCATCCTGAAAAGGATGAACCGGGGGTATTCTCCATCGGACTATCTTGAAAAGGTGGAGCGATTGAGGCACTGGTGTCCCGACATAAGTATCACCTCCGATATCATTGTCGGCTTTCCCGGTGAAAGTGATGAGGATTTTCAAAAAACTATTGACCTAATGGAAAAAGTAAGGTTTGATAATACTTTTTCATTTGCCTATTCCGATCGCCCGGGAATAGCGGCAGAGGTCTTTCCGGATAAGGTGAGCGACGAGGTTAGGAATCATCGCCTTCGCTTTTTGCAGTCCGTTCAGAATGAACATACCATCCAGAGCAACCTCCGCATGGTGGGAAGAGAGGAAGAGGTCTTTATTGAAGGTGCGAGCAGGAACAGGAAGACCGATGTGATGGGGCGAACGAGAAGCAACAAGATCGTCAACGTTCCTGGGGAAGTAACTTTGAAAGGTTCCTTTGTCCGCACGCGAATTACGAAAGCCTATGCGCATTCACTGCGAGGCAGAATCCTTTCGGAAAGGGAGGATTGACAATGCTCATACAAATGAAAGTGTTCGGGTTAGCCATTGATCCCATTACGAACACTCCTATCGTGATACTGAAAGATCTGGAAGAACGGCGTGCCGTTCCCATATGGATCGGCTTGTTTGAAGCGAGCGCCATCGCGACGCAGCTCGAGAAAATCGATCTGGCACGGCCCATGACCCATGATCTCATGAACGATATGTTGCGTGCCCTCAATGTGAACGTGACCAGGATCGTGATCAATGATCTGCGGAACAACACCTTCTTTGCAGTCATTCACGTCCTGCAGAACAGTGCCACCATTACTGTTGACGCGCGTCCCAGTGACGCGATTGCCCTGGCGCTTCGGGCAAATGCCCCCATTTTTGTTGAGGAAAAGGTGATTGAAAAATCCACGCAGATTGATTTCGGCAATGCCCCTGCCGATCTCAACAAGTACAGCAAAGAGGAACTGAAGGAATTCCTGGAGAATCTGTCAATAGAGGCATTCGGAAAATATAAGATGTAACTGATAAGGTTTCATGGCTTACGTTTTTACATGAAAGAAGAAATTCGTCGACTTTATCTCAAAACAGGCGATCAGGTCTATCACCTTCGATACCCTGAATGGGGCTTCGGTGTGGTAGTTGAAGAGAGGAATTCGGGAGTACTTGGCGGGATGTCCTACGTAAAGGTGACATTCCGAGACGGCAATACGCGAGTCTTTGACAACAACTTTGCAAATTCCTGTTGTTGTTATTATGCCGGGTTGAGGCGGTGTTCGGAGTGATAGGGGAGTACAGGCCGGTGCTGGAACGGTACCTGCGGTCAGAATGAAAGATTACGTGCGGGAACATGGAAATAGCGGCGGCTATCAAGGACTTCAATACTCATATCGAAATTGAACGAAACCTTTCCGTTCATACAAGGCGGAATTACCTTGTCGATCTGGGCCAGTTCCATGCCTTTCTCATGGAGAAAGGGGCCACGGAGGTCGATACAGTCGATCAGGCACTGATCCGGGCCTTTTTGGCCCATTCCTATCGGCGGGGGATCAAGAAGGTGACCGTTGCCCGGAAAGTGGCGAGTCTCAGAGCGTTTTTCAAGTATCTGCTTCGCGAAGGTGCGGTACGGTACAACCCCGCCGAAATGATTC
>Ga0272441_10010350_pt1 | contig 14140 bp, 10 predicted proteins | sample SSMProp6N_FD_193582 | JGI IMG/M metagenome (GOLD analysis project Ga0272441, IMG submission 193582) | Marine sediment archaeal communities from Little Sippewissett salt marsh, Falmouth, MA, United States - SSM-Prop-6N | ecosystem: Environmental > Aquatic > Marine > Wetlands > Sediment ... | reverse complement strand
TTATTCAATTGCTCATACTTGGCTACCGCTCTTTTTACAGAAGCATCAAAACGAGCCATTGTAATAGGTTTGTGGAGATAATCGGTTACATCATAATCAAATGCTTTTAGAGCATAATCCGGTTTGCCGGTTATCAAAATCACCTGAGGGCTATTCTCTAAGGACTCCAATAAGTCAAAACCGCTGATAATGGGCATTTCTACATCAAGAAAAATCAAATCGATTTCATTATTCTTGATACCGTTTTTCGCTTCAATAGCATTACTATAATCCGCTACTAGTGCTAGGTTAGGATGATTGTTAACTAATTTTGCAACTGCCATACGTTGCATAGACGAATCATCAACAACAATACTTCTTAGTTTCATAAAGGGGTTGATTTGTGGGGTTAAATCATCGACAAAGTACCGAAAAAACAAGTTTAACTGCAATAAAAGTTGTAAACATTGTTAATTATTACGTGTAAATGGTAAATGATTATACATTTTAAGTTTAATAGGTTAAGTTTAATTCTTTGATTCTTGATACCTATAACGAAGATTTTTTCAATTTCTTGTAATTAGAACTAATTATTATTACTTTTGCGCTCCTAAAAAACATAAAATAATATGAACAATTACGAAACTGTTTTCATTTTAAATCCCGTTCTATCAGATACTCAGATAGAGGAAACAGTAAAGAAATTTGAGGATTTCTTAAAGAAAAATGAGGCCAAAATAGTGGCTAAAGAAAATTGGGGGCTTAAGAAATTAGCCTATCCGATACAGAACAAAAAAAGTGGTTTTTATCACTTATTTGAATTTAAAGCTCCCGGAGAAGTAATTACTCCTTATGAGCAGGAATTCAGAAGAGATGAACGTATTATGCGTTTCCTGACCGTTAAATTGGATAAACATGCCATTGAATGGGCGGAAAAAAGAAGAACAAGACTAAAAGCTAAAGCGTAATTAATATGGCATCTATAGAACAACAAGCAAAAGGTAAAAAGGACGGTGAAATCAGGTATTTGACCCCCCTTAATATTGAGACTAATAAGCTGAAGAAATATTGCCGATTTAAAAAATCCGGAATCAAATATATAGATTATAAAGATCCTGATTTTCTGATGAAATTGGTAAATGAACAAGGAAAGCTTTTACCCAGAAGATTAACCGGAACTTCATTAAAGTATCAGCGAAAAGTGGCCCAGGCCGTTAAAAGAGCACGTCATTTGGCACTTATGCCTTATGTTGGAGATTTATTAAAGTAAAAAACAACGGATCATGGAACTTATTTTAAAAGAAGACGTCCAAAACCTTGGTTTTAAGGATGACGTAGTGAAAGTGAAGAACGGTTATGGTAGAAACTACCTTATACCCAAGGGAGTAGCCATGCTGGCCACTCCATCAGCCAAAAAGGTGCTTGCCGAAAACATAAGGCAAAAAGCCCATAAAGAGAAAGAGGTAGTAGCTACCGCCAATAAAACTGCAGATGCATTAAAAGAACTGCAGATCAAAATTTCAGCAAAAGTAGGAGCTGCAGAAAAGTTATTCGGATCTATATCAAATATGGATGTAGCGGATGCTTTAGCAAAAGAAGGTCATGAAATTGATAAAAAGTATATCATTATCAAAGGTGGAACAATTAAACGCGCTGGTCCTTATGAAGCTCAAATTAGACTTCATAGAGATGTAGTTGTAGAATTTCCTTTTGAAGTTGTGCCTGAAAAGAAGTAAACCAAATTGGTTGATAACTTAAAAGAGCTATGTCCGCATAGCTCTTTTTTTTTTTTATATTTTTAATTCATTGAAGCACTAACAACTAAACTCAAAACCAATGAAAATCTCATCACTTCTAAGTCTTATTCTTCTTTGTATTGGAATTAATGTTAATGCCCAGGTTACCAGCTCTAACATCAGGGGATCTGTGGTTGATGATCAGGGTATTCCTCTTTTAGGGGCAAATATAGTTGCTGTTCATACTCCTACTGGAACTAAGAATGGCACAGTGAGTAATGAAGATGGCCGATTTAACATATTAAACCTCAGGGTAGGAGGACCTTACGAGATTACAATTTCTTACATTGGATTTAAAACACAAACCCAAAATGATGTTTATTTATCATTGGGTAAAACATTTAATGTAGATGCCCAATTGGTATCTGAAAGCCAGGCACTGGAAGAAGTTACCGTAACTTCTGACAGAGGTGGAACTTTTGGAAGTGATCGCACAGGGCAGGAAACCAGTATTGGAAACAGGGAATTAACTAGATTGCCAACCATTTCCAGATCGGCCTCAGATTTTACAAGACTTGATCCTACTGCATCTTCAGGCGCTTCCGGGACGTCTTTTGGTGGTAGAAATGACCAATACAACAATTTTTCCCTGGATGGTGCTATCTTTAATAATCCATTTGGATTGGATGCTGCAACACCCGGTGGGCAAACCAGTTCGCAACCTATTTCATTGGATGCAATAGATCAGATACAGGTGACAACGGCACCCTATGATGTTACCCAGTCCGGATTTACTGGTGCATCTGTTAATGCCGTAACTAAAAGTGGTACCAATGAGTTTTATGGAACGGTCTATGGCTTCTTTCGAAATGATGATCTGACCGGAGGGAAAATTGATGGAGATAAAGTATTTAAAAACGGATTGGAACAAAAACAATATGGTGTTAGTATCGGTGGACCTATTGTAAAGAATAAATTGTTCTTTTTCGTGAATTTTGAGCGCGATGAGTTAACATCACTCGGAACAGACGGCTTTGTGCCGAATACGGGTACAGGGGAAATAAATGAAAGCAGGGTATTGGAATCCGATTTTCAATTAGTCGATAATTTGCTTCGCCAGGTAGTTATAGGTCAGGATGACCGTGGAAATGATATTTTCTATAACCCCGGGAGATATGAGGGATTTAATTTTAATCAGGAATCAACTAAAGGGATAATAAAACTTGATTGGAATATTAATGATAAAAACCGATTGGCAATTATTTATAATTTTCTCGATGCATCAAAGGGTAAACCTGCTAACAGAGATGCTATAACCTTTAGGGGGCCAAATACCCAAACTTTACAGTTTGAAAATGCCGGTTATGAAATAAACAATAAAATTCAATCCATTCAATTGGAACTTAATACCAAATTAACAGATAAAACTACCAACAAATTGCAGGTAGGATATACACACTTTGATGACTTTAGGAATCCTTTCTCTACGCCTGCACCAAGTATTGTAATCCTGGATGATACAGGCAGCTCAAATTATATTATTGCTGGTCATGAGCCTTTTTCCATTAATAATACGCTGGACCAAAAAGTTTTTCAGCTAACGAATAACCTAAACTATTTTCAAGGAAATCATACATTTACGATTGGTTTTTCTTTCGAAAAATTTGAATTTGACAACTCATTTAACTTAGGGGCGTATGGTGCTCAGGGAGTTTTCTTTCCAACCACGACGATAACAGATTTTCCAAATTTCGCGAGTTCAGGAGCACTTCAGCAATCCTTTGATGATGCTATCGCTACTAATAATGCATTTAATGCCGCCGGAACGGGAAACCCCGGTGGATGGTCACTTGCAGAAACCAATGTGGGTCAATTATCTTTCTATCTGCAGGATCAATGGGATATAAAAGAAAATTTTAAGCTTACTTATGGCATTCGTTTTGACAAGCCCTTGTATTTTGATACTTCACAGAAGATCAAGGAAAATATTGAGCGCAAAGGCGGTGAAATGGGAACATATATTCCGTCAATACAATATTTTGACCCGGAAACTAATGAACCCATATTTCTTGATTCGGAAAAATTACCTACAAATAAAGTATTGCTCTCGCCGAGGGTTGGGTTTAATTGGGACGTTAATAGTGACAAGACATTGCAAGTCAGAGGTGGGTCAGGAATGTTTACGGGAAGATTTCCTTTCGTATGGCTTGGTAATCAGGTACAGGGCGTAGACTTTTTCTTCTATCAGTTAGTAGATCCTGATTTCAGATGGCCACAAGTTTGGAGAACAAACGTAGGGGTTGACAAACAATTTGAAGATGGGTTAATTTTAACAGCGGATGTATCATATACCAAGGATATTCATGCGGCTAATGTTCAAAACTGGGGTCTTAGCTCTCCTTCCCTGACATTAAATGGAGTGGATAACCGGGCGGTGTATTCAAACGACGATAAATCACAAATTTTCGGAGGACCTACAAATGCCTATGTGTTTACCAATTCCGATAAGGGAAGAATTTGGAACGCTTCCGTAAAAGCTCAAAAAACATGGAGCAATGGCATATACGCTATGGCAGCATATAGTTTTTTAAACGCAAAAGAAGTAAACTCAATAGATGCTGAAATCACAGGAGATGCCTTTGCCGGAAATGCCATAGTTGGTGATGCTAACAAGGATGTGCTTGCTTTTTCAAGATATGGCGATACCCATAGGTTTATTGGCGTTTTCTCAAAGGGATTCTCCTCAGGGACTACTGTTTCGGCATTCTTTGAATATGCAAAAAGCGGGCGTTATAATTATATTTATGGAGGAGATATCAACAATGACGGATCGAGTATAAATGACCTTCTCTATATTCCAACCGCATCGGAAGTAACCCAAATGGCCTTTAGCGGCCCCGGACAGGCTGAAGCCTTTGAGGCATTTATTCAACAAGATGATTACCTAAGTGGTCGAAGGGGTCAATATGCCGAGCGCTATGGTGCCTTAGCCCCTTGGAGGGGAACTTTTGATGTAAAGGTCTTGCAGGATATTAAAATAAATGACAAAAACAAATTTCAAATAAGTCTTGATATTCTTAACTTAGGAAATCTTATTAACTCTAATTGGGGTGTTGTAGAGGCGCCTAACTTTGACCAGTTAATGGGTGTAAGCGTTGATGATACCAATACACCTACCTATACTTTTGATCCAAGTAGAAATAGCACTTTTGGAGCTGTAACTTCAGAAATTTCCAGATGGAGAATGCAGATTGGGGTGCGTTATATATTTAACTAAACAAAATTTGATTTAAATAGGGCTGCACATTTTGTGCGGCCTTTTTATTTTTGTAAAATGAAATATGACAGGTTAACAAAACAGCAATTTGAAGAATTACAGAATGAGTTTATCAATTTTCTTGCAACACAGTCTATTACAGCAAGCGAATGGGAAACTATAAAGAAAAATAAACCTCAGGTGGTTGAAGAGGAATTGGATGTATTTAGTGATCTGGTATGGGAAGGTGTGCTGGGTAAGGTTACTTATTTGGAGAATATTTCCAGGCAGCAGATGCATTTATTCCATTTAGCGGATAAGGAAATGAAACTGATTTCCGTAAAAATCTTAAATCCGGATATTGATTTAAATACTTCTCTTGGTTTTAATTGGTTTAAAAAGAACTGGCAATCAGATTTTGTTGAATACCTCCACGCTTCCAAAGCGTATACGGAGGATAAAAATCTTGATAAATTTAAACTTATACAGGAAGGTTCGGTTATTACCAAAGGAGAATTATACCAATGGTTTGATAATATTATTGGATAATATTAGACCTCCATCTTAGACAGGTGTGCACAAACAATTATATTTGCAGCAGTTAGAATAATTTATGGCACAAAAACCATCCATACCAAAAGGAACCAGAGATTTTTCGCCTGCTGAGATCGAAAAGCGAAATTTTATTGTCCAAACCATTCAAAAACATTTTAAAAATTTTGGATTTCAACCTATAGAAACACCTGCTTTCGAAAACTCGGAAACCCTTATGGGAAAGTATGGTGATGAGGGTGATAGGTTGATTTTTAAAATTTTGAATTCCGGGGATTTTATAAGCAAGGTTGATGACGATACCTATAACTCCAAAAACTCAAAATCCCTTACCCGAAAAATTACGGATAAGGCGTTAAGATATGATCTGACAGTACCTTTTGCGAGATATGTAGTAATGCATCAGAATGAGATAGACTTTCCATTCAAGCGTTATCAAATTCAGCCGGTATGGCGTGCAGACAGGCCTCAGAAAGGAAGGTTTCGGGAATTTTATCAGTGCGATGCCGATGTGGTTGGCGCTAATTCCCTTCTTCAGGAAATAGAATTCATACAACTGTACGATGCCGTTTTTACAGATTTAAATTTGAAAAAGGCAACAATAAAACTGAATAATCGAAAAATTTTATCCGGCATTGCCGAGGTTATTGGAGAAAAACATCGCTTGGTAGACTTTACTGTAGCACTCGATAAAATAGATAAGATTGGTAAAGAAGGGGTTGTAAATGAAATGTTGAAAAAAGGAATTTCTCCTGTAGCAATAGAAAAGGCACAACCGCTTTTTTCACTTACCGGCACAAATTCTGAACAATTAGAACAGCTTAAAAACTTTTTGAAAGATTCTAAAGAAGGCCGTAAAGGGGTTGAGGACCTTGCCTTTATTTTAGATGCCGTAGCTGAATTAGGATTAATTTCTGCTCAGCTTACTTTAGACGTGACTTTGGCAAGGGGACTTAATTATTACACGGGCACCATTTTTGAAGTAGCGCCCCCTGCTGAAATAAGCATGGGTTCTATTGGCGGTGGTGGACGCTATGATGATCTAACCGGGATTTTCGGGTTAAAGGATATGAGCGGAATTGGAATTTCCTTTGGATTGGATCGAATATATCTGGTTATGGAAGAATTGGGCCTCTTTCCGGATAACATCGGCCGGGCATTAGATGTATTATTTTTGAATTTTGGCGAGCAAGAGGCGATGGCGTCCCTAAAATTAATTGGAAAGCTAAGAAAAGAAGATGTCAAGGTCGATATTTATCCTGATTCTTCCAAAATGCAGAAACAAATGAAGTATGCAAATAAAAGGAATGTGCCTTTTATTGTAATCATTGGTGATCGCGAATTGGCAGATAATTCATTTGTAGTCAAAAACATGTCTCAGGGAGATCAGAAAACCTATGACTCCAAAGATTTTGACGGATTTCTCCAGGATTTAAAGTTGTTCCTTAATTGACTTTATTATTGTTTTGTAATATTCGGTACTATGCGGTACATATTTCGCAGTATTGGCTAACCCCCAAACTTCTTCTGCAAACTTAATCAGCGGAATCATGTTTAAAGCTTCAACTTCGCTATCCTGTTTTTTTAAAGTGCTAAAAGGAACCTTCAAATTACATAGAAATGTATAGTGAAATTCATTATCTATGAGATCTTTTCGGTGATGCTGACTCGATTTAAAAACCCCGATTTTAATAAGATCTTCTTCTGCTATGTTCAGTCCTATTTCTTCCTTAACCTCCCTTATTGCTGCTTTGTAAATGTCTTCTCCTGCACCAATATGCCCGGCAACAGAAACATCCCAAAGTAGAGGATAAGTATCCTTGAATTTCCCTCTTTGTTGTATAAGTACTTCCCCTCTTTTAGTATAAAACCAAATATGCACTGTGGGATGAAAGACGCCTTGCTGATGTGCTACAGATTTTAAAATAGTCTTACCGGTAAACTTACCTCGTTCATCCAGCCTGTCTATAAGTTCATCCATATTCTGATTGCACAAAATATATTTATTTAAAAGCCTGAGTTAATCAAAGTAGCTGAATGTCTCTCCGGATTTAATATTTAATAAGGTTTCATAAATTAAGCGAATTACATTTTCCACATCATCCCTATGTACCGTTTCTACGGTTGTGTGCATATATCTCAAAGGCAGAGAAATAAGGGCAGAGGCCACTCCGCCATTGCTATAGGCAAAGGCATCTGTATCCGTCCCGGTAGATCTGGATGCCGCCATGCGCTGAAATGGAATTTTTTTGGCTTCGGCAGTTTCAATAATTCGTTCTCTTAGTTTATTCTGAACTGCCGGAGCATAAGAAATTACAGGGCCGGCACCTAATTCTGTATGCCCCTGTTTTTTCTTGTCGATCATAGGTGTGGTCGTATCATGGCACACATCTGTAATAATCGCAGCATTTGGGCGTATGGTTTGTGAAATCATTTCTGCGCCTCGAAGGCCAATTTCCTCCTGTACAGCATTAGTTATATAGAGTCCAAAGGGTAATTTTTTCTTGTTTTCATGTAAAAGTCTGGCAACTTCAGCTATCATAAATCCACCTGCTCTGTTGTCAATTGCACGGCATACGTATTTATCGTTATTCAAGATCTGGAATTCATCCGGATAAGTGATAACACAGCCTACATGGACTCCCATTTTTTCAACTTCTTCTTTATCCTTTGCTCCAACATCAATAAAAATATTATCTATTTTAGGAGGTTCTTCTTTAGCACGGTCCCGGGTATGTATAGCGGGCCATCCAAAGATACCTTTCACAATTCCGTTTTTAGTATGAATATTTACCCATTTTGAAGGAGCAATTTGATGATCACTGCCACCATTGCGAATGACATAGAGAAGCCCGTTATCTGTAATATAGTTTACATACCAGGAAATCTCATCGGAATGTCCTTCAATGACCACTCTGTATTTTGCTTCCGGATTAATAACTCCAACCGCGGTTCCGTAAGTATCGGTAATAAATGTATCAACATAGGGTTTCACATAATTCATCCACAATTTTTGACCTTCCGATTCATATCCGGTAGGGGATGCATTGTTAAGGTATTTTTCAAAAAAAGCCAATGATTTTTTGGTGATAATCTTCTTTTCGCTCATGTATTTATAATTTGAATACAAACTTAACAATATTCACTTTTATTTAGTAATGCAGTCCAATGTTTATCATTAATTTTGGCAAGAAATTTGAAATTTAAATATTTTAGTGAAAAAGTGTTTTCATCTTATTCTTATTTCTCTTGTGGGCTATATTGGGATTTCCCAGATAAAAGAGCAGCCATTGGATTCTCTGACTGAAAAAATGATAATCATTCAGGGGGATTCCATTTTTCAACAATCAATTGCCCTTGATGAGGTATACGTTTTTGGAAGGTTGGAGTTTTCATCTTACCAGGATAAATTGAAATATTATATTCTGCGCAGGAAGACCCTTAAGGTATATCCCTATGCAAAAATGGCATCGGAGAGGTTGGAAGAGCTTAATGATAGTTTGATGAAAATTAAATCAAAACGAAAAAAGAAAAAGTATACAAAACAACTGCAAAAATATATTGAAGGGGAGTTTTCTGATGAGCTAAAAAAGTTGACACGCACTGAAGGGCAGATATTGGTAAAATTAATTTATAGACAAACTGGAACTACAACTTATGGTTTGGTTAAAGAATTGCGAAGTGGGTGGCGTGCCTTTTGGTACAGTACAACGGCTAAAATGTTTAAGATAAACTTAAAAGAAGAATACCAGCCGGAAAACGTACATGAAGACTACCTTATTGAAGATATCTTACAGAGAGCTTTTGCGGCTAGTCAGCTAGTGCGACAGGAATCTGTTTTGGATTATGATTATTCTTCATTAACTAATAAATGGAGTAAGATAGAAAAGGAAAAAAAATAGTTGCAGATAACGTTAAAATGATGTAACTTTATAAGCCTTTTTTTGCTTTCAATCTTAGAGCAAAAAGCTAATAATAAGTACATTAAAAATTCAGGTTAAAATTATTTCATAAAAATAACTGAAATTTATTTTTAATTTAAAAAAGTGCTCTATATTTGCACCCGCTTAGCTGAGCAGTAGACACGGTTAGGTTTTTTTTGAGAAGGAATAGGATCTACTGAGAAAAAGTTCATTGACATATTGACAGACAGCGTTTTTCTGCTTATTTTTTTTTAGGAGAGATAGGTAGAAGAATTTGAATTATTTTGAGATAAGAATAAAAACAAGGGTTAGGATACAATTTTCATAGTTTATATAGACGTAGACAAGTATTTTACGATACAACAATGAAGAGTTTGATCCTGGCTCAGGATGAACGCTAGCGGCAGGCCTAACACATGCAAGTCGAACGGTAACATAAGGTGCTTGCACTTTGATGACGAGTGGCGCACGGGTGCGCAACGCGTATAGAACCTACCCTGTACAGGGGGATAGCCCAGAGAAATTTGGATTAATACCCCGTGGTAAATATGAATGGCATCATTTATATTTTAAAGTTTTCGGACGGTACGGGATGGCTATGCGTCCTATTAGTTAGATGGTGAGGTAACGGCTCACCATGGCAGCGATAGGTAGGGGCCCTGAGAGGGGGATCCCCCACACTGGTACTGAGACACGGACCAGACTCCTACGGGAGGCAGCAGTGAGGAATATTGGACAATGGGCGCAAGCCTGATCCAGCCATGCCGCGTGCAGGAAGACGGCCCTATGGGTTGTAAACTGCTTTTATACGGGAAGAATAAGGGACACGTGTGTCCTGGTGACGGTACCGTAAGAATAAGGACCGGCTAACTCCGTGCCAGCAGCCGCGGTAATACGGAGGGTCCGAGCGTTATCCGGAATTATTGGGTTTAAAGGGTCCGCAGGCGGGCAATTAAGTCAGGGGTGAAATGGTGCGGCTCAACCGTAGCACTGCCCTTGATACTGGTTGTCTTGAGTCATAGTGAAGTGGCCGGAATATGTAGTGTAGCGGTGAAATGCATAGATATTACATAGAACACCGATTGCGAAGGCAGGTCACTAACTATCGACTGACGCTGATGGACGAAAGCGTGGGGAGCGAACGGGATTAGATACCCCGGTAGTCCACGCCGTAAACGATGGATACTAGCTGTCCGCTGCCTTGAGCAGTGGGCGGCCCAGCGAAAGTGATAAGTATCCCACCTGGGGAGTACGTTCGCAAGAATGAAACTCAAAGGAATTGACGGGGGCCCGCACAAGCGGTGGAGCATGTGGTTTAATTCGATGATACGCGAGGAACCTTACCAGGGCTTAAATGCATAATGACAGGTCTAGAGATAGACTTTTCTTCGGACATTTTGCAAGGTGCTGCATGGTTGTCGTCAGCTCGTGCCGTGAGGTGTCAGGTTAAGTCCTATAACGAGCGCAACCCCTGCCGTCAGTTGCCAGCAAGTAAAGTTGGGGACTCTGACGGGACTGCCGGTGCAAACCGCGAGGAAGGTGGGGACGACGTCAAATCATCACGGCCCTTACGTCCTGGGCTACACACGTGCTACAATGGCCGGTACAGCGAGCAGCCACTCCGCAAGGAGGAGCGAATCTATAAAACCGGTCACAGTTCGGATCGGGGTCTGCAACTCGACCCCGTGAAGCTGGAATCGCTAGTAATCGGATATCAGCCATGATCCGGTGAATACGTTCCCGGGCCTTGTACACACCGCCCGTCAAGCCATGGAAGCCGGGAGTGCCTGAAGTCCGTCACCGTAAGGAGCGGCCTAGGGCAAAATCGGTAACTAGGGCTAAGTCGTAACAAGGTAGCCGTACCGGAAGGTGCGGCTGGAACACCTCCTTTCTAGAGAAATCGTCTATTATGGGGACTGTTTTTCTAACTCTTGTTTTTTTATCTCAAAATACTGTTTGTCATTATATTATATAAATAGGTTGTTGGTTTTAGGGCCAATCCTATAAAAGGGAGTCTTTTAAAAAGGAAGGCTTTTAAAAAATGCAGTCTCATAGCTCAGCTGGTTAGAGCGCTACACTGATAATGTAGAGGTCGGCAGTTCGAGTCTGCCTGAGACTACTTGAGAGAGTAGGGGAAGGTTGGAGAGGATTATAAGGATCACTAAAGGGGATTTTTTTCATTTAGGTGATTTTATATTACAAGTTCATTGAGAATAGATTATTGAAAGGAAATTCTAGAGGTTGAGAAGCCCCTTGTTTTTGGGATTTGGAATTTTATTTTAGAATTTCCATTTCTAGGAAAATGGGGAATTAGCTCAGCTGGCTAGAGCGCCTGCCTTGCACGCAGGAGGTCACCGGTTCGACTCCGGTATTCTCCACATAGGCCTTTTTTTTTTATAAGGTTAGAATTCACGGGAATTGGTTTTGATTACAGGGAGTATTAAGCAATGCTTTTGGAATTGGGATTCAAGGAGCTGTGAAGGAACGTTCATTGACATATTGAGACAGAGTGTGTATATTTTATTTATAGGATATATATACTCGGGAAAACACGAATTTAATAGAGAGGGTACAAGAGTACCAAAGAATACGAGGCGAGGCGACAAGCTAAGCAAGGGCGTATGGGGAATGCCTAGGCTCCCAGAGGCGAAGAAGGACGTGATAAGCTGCGAAAAACCGTGGGGATCGGCACATACGATATGATCCGCGGGTATCCGAATGGGGCAACCCACCATATTGAAGATATGGTATCCCGCAAGGGAGGCAAACCCGGTGAACTGAAACATCTAAGTAGCCGGAGGAGGAGAAAACAAGAGTGATTCTGTGAGTAGCGGCGAGCGAAAGTGGAAGAGTCCAAACCGATGTTGTTTCGGCAATGTCGGGGTTGTAGGACCACGATATTCGATGCATACTGAACCGGAAGCAACTGGAAAGTTGTGCCAAAGAGGGTGATAGCCCCGTATGGGTAAGGTGATGTTATTGATAGTGGTATCCTGAGTAGCGCGGGGCACGTGAAACCCTGTGTGAATCCGGCGGGACCATCCGCCAAGACTAAATACTCCTGGGAGACCGATAGTGAACCAGTACCGTGAGGGAAAGGTGAAAAGAACCCCGAACAGGGGAGTGAAATAGAACCTGAAACCATACGCCTACAAGCGGTCGGAGCCACGCCTTGGCGTGGTGACGGCGTGCCTTTTGCATAATGAGCCTACGAGTTGCCGTTGCTAGCAAGGTTAAGCCCTTCAGGGGCGGAGCCGCAGCGAAAGCGAGTCTGAATAGGGCGCTTTAGTTAGTAGTGGCAGACGCGAAACCGTGTGATCTACCCATGGGCAGGTTGAAGCTGTGGTAACACATAGTGGAGGACCGAACCCGTTGACGTTGAAAAGTCTTGGGATGACCTGTGGGTAGGGGTGAAAGGCCAATCAAACTCGGAAATAGCTCGTACTCCCCGAAATGCATTTAGGTGCAGCGTTGACTATAGTTTTATAGAGGTAGAGCTACTGATTGGATGCGGGGGCTTCACCGCCTACCAATTCCTGACAAACTCCGAATGCTATAAAATGATTATCAGCAGTGAGGGCATGGGTGCTAAGGTCCATGTCCGAAAGGGAAACAACCCGGACCATCAGCTAAGGTCCCCAAGTGTGTGCTAAGTTGACAAAACGCGGTGGAACTGCCCAGACAGCCAGGATGTTGGCTTGGAAGCAGCCATTCATTTAAAGAGTGCGTAACAGCTCACTGGTCGAGCGGTTCCGCATGGATAATGATCGGGCATAAGCACACCACCGAAGCTATGGCTTCCACGCCTCGGGCGTGGAGGGGTAGGGGAGCATTGCAGTGCCGCCGAAGGTGCATCCGTGAGGAGTGCTGGAGGAGCTGCAAACGAAAATGTAGGCATAAGTAACGATAATGTGGGCGAGAAACCCACACGCCGAAAGACCAAGGTTTCCCCGGCTATGCTAATCAGCCGGGGGTCAGTCGGGACCTAACGCGAACCCGAAAGGGATAGTGGATGGGCAAGCGGTTAATATTCCGCTACCCGCATTACATCAAAAGTGACGGAGATGAGGAGTTGGTGCGTGCAGACGGAATTGCACGTTGAATCCCGGGAAACCGGGAGATAGTACACCAAGGCTACGGCTGCGGTGATAATCCAGCGTATCGTCTTCCAAGAAAAGCGAGTAATGCGGCCCGTACCGTAAACCGACACAGGTGGTTGGGATGAGTATTCTAAGGCGCTCGAGAGATTCATGGCTAAGGAACTAGGCAAAATAGACCCGTAACTTCGGGAGAAGGGTCGCCACGCCATTAGGCGTGGCCGCAGTGAAGAGGTCCAGGCGACTGTTTATCAAAAACACAGGGCTCTGCAAAATCGAAAGATGAAGTATAGGGCCTGACACCTGCCCGGTGCCGGAAGGTTAAGGGGAGATGTAATCCGTAAGGTGACGCATTGAACTGAAGCCCCGGTAAACGGCGGCCGTAACTATAACGGTCCTAAGGTAGCGAAATTCCTTGTCGGGTAAGTTCCGACCTGCACGAATGGTGCAACGATCTGGACACTGTCTCAGCCATGAGCTCGGTGAAATTGTAGTATCGGTGAAGATGCCGGTTACCCGCAGTGGGACGAAAAGACCCCGTGCACCTTTACTATAGCTTCGTATTGACCTTGGGCAACCAATGTGTAGGATAGCTGG
>Ga0272441_10010349_pt1 | contig 14141 bp, 11 predicted proteins | sample SSMProp6N_FD_193582 | JGI IMG/M metagenome (GOLD analysis project Ga0272441, IMG submission 193582) | Marine sediment archaeal communities from Little Sippewissett salt marsh, Falmouth, MA, United States - SSM-Prop-6N | ecosystem: Environmental > Aquatic > Marine > Wetlands > Sediment ... | reverse complement strand
GATGCTGTCGCGGACGCGGGCGCAGAAGTAGAGCCCGTCGGTGCCGTTATGGGCAGCAATGTTGCTGGACCAGAGAGTCTGGCGCGTGCCCGTGCCCGGGTGAAAGCCGTGGCCACAGCAGTCGCGCACGTGGCAGTCGGTGACGCTGACGCGCCCGCCCATTTGCACCGAGATGCCGTCGTGAGGCCAGCCGACCACGCGGCAACGCGTGATCTGACTGTCGCAGCAGCGTACCAGGTGAATAGCCGACGCGGTGAAGTCGGGCCGCAGCGCCAGGCGCTCGGGCGTGCCTTCGATCGTCAGATCGGTCAGGTGGATCTCATACTGCATGAAGGCCCGCACCATGGGGAACCAGTGCACCACCAGCGTCTCGTCGGCGGCCTTGTAGTCGTTCCACAACGGGCGCGACAGGCGCAATGTGTTGCCCTTGATCGCGACCACAAGGGCGTGCGTGCTGTTCCAGCCGCGCTGGGTGTGCGACGTCACCATGATCTCATCGCCGACGGCGAAGCCCGACGCATCGGCCACCGTGACCGCATCGGCACCCTCACCCACGTCACTCGCAAGTCGAGATGCATACGCACGCGGTGCGACGAGTATGGCTCGGCCGCCCTCGCCGATCAGCGTAACGCTGGCGGAGAGCTCGACGCCGCGGCGAAGCACGTACCTCCCTGGCGGTATCGTGACTGTCCCGCCCGGCGGGCCGAGCGAATCAATCGCCTGCTGAAGCCCGCATGTAGGACTTTTCTCGTCGATGAAGCGGCTTGCGCATACAGCCGTCGGAGGGCACGGAACCGGCTTACCGTCGGCAGGTGCGATCGGGCCGGCCGCCAACCGGCGCACTTGCTCGTCGCTCAGCGTAGATTCAAAGACCGCCAGTTCGTCGACGGCACACGGCACGAAATGAGGCTGGAGCCCTCCGAACAACATGTATTGCTCGTGACCTCGTCCGAGGGGCAGGCCTTGCGTGGCCTTTGGGTCGCTGGCAACCAATCGGCCGTCGAGATACAGGCTTGCGCCGCCGGGCCCGAAGCTCACAACCACATGATGCCAACGTCCCGGTTCGAGCGCCTGGTCGCAGGTGAGCCGAGTCGAACCAAGCGCCAGGCCAAGCCCCTGGTTGGGCTCGGGTTGGACGACGATCTTGAACTGTTCCTGCAAACTGAAGACCGTTGTGTTATGGCCCTTCCGGTCCATCCGCAGACCCATGCTTACGGTGCCCGCTTGCAGAGCACCCACCGCCGGGCCGCGCACGTAGTCGAACCGATGTCGGAACGCCAGCCCTCTGCTCCGCCGCCCCGTACAGCCGACGGCCCCGTGAACCTGCAATGGCCGACCGTTGGTCACGGCGTTGGGAATGAGCGGACCTTCAGACTCGTCGAAATGCCATACTGCGATCGGACCGGCTTGCATCGCACACCCTGGGCTGCCTGGCAGAATCGTTCGCAGGCCACAACAGATGAACGATGATATCGCGTGGGAACGACTGCACAAGTCAGGCAGGGCCGGCTACGACAGGCCCAGCCACCGTGCGAAACGCTGACGGTTATGGAACATTTTGCCGACGATGCGAATCTGTTTTGGGCGATCGTACTGCCAGCGAGCCGCGTGCCATAGCATGTCGGGACTCGCCTGGCGGCCCCACCACGCCTCCAGCCGCTCGAGGTCGGGTGGGTCCATCGGGTCGGAGGCGTCGTCGAACGTCGACTCGCATCCACCGTGGGCTTCCATGACAGGGACGCAGACATCGCGCAACGTGCGAGACGCCAACAGGCGGATCTTTGAATCCGACGAACGAGCCAGCTTAAAGACCATCGAGGCTGCATCCGGCCGACCGCGTCGCAGGGCGCCATACGCCGCTGCCAATCGCGACCGTGGGTCGTCGCCGGTTGCCCACCGCTGAAGCTGCGCATCGCCGTCCGGCCACACCAGGTCCGACCACTGCTGCATCATGCCGAATCGGGTGTAGGCGTGTGTCTCGGCCTCGACCGCAGCGAGCAGCGCATCGGCAAGACTCGTCAGTTGTCGCCGTGCGATCGCACGGGCAGCGGCCAGCCGCACCGACGGCGCGGGATCGGCCAGTGTGGCCGCCAGCAGATCCGGTACGCGCCGATCGTTCGAGTGACGGAGCTTACCGACCGCTTCGCGCCGCAGTTCGGCTCGAGACGACCCAAGCTCGGCCACCGTCCGCCGAAACGGCCATTTCGGGAGTATCAACAGCAGCCCGACCACGCACGCCGCTGCCACAGCTGCCACAGCAACTACGGTTTGCCGTCGTCTCACAGGTCAACTCCGCCGCCGGTGCTCTTACCGGACACTGCCATCGGGCCACGGCGTGTGTAGTGCGCACCGGCTGCAACGAACGCAACACAGCGGCATGATGCCACCCCTACAAGAGCATCCTGCCCACCTCGGCAAGGGAGGTCACGTGAGTAACGATCATACAGCGCGACCGTCGCACGAATCAAAAGGTGCTCTGCCCACCCACTCCGGACGGGAATGCCGCGCACACGATCACTCGCGGCGAAAGGGATCGTTTGGCCTACGGCTCTTTCTTGGGGCTCTGCTCGTCCGGCTCGGGTTCGGGGGTGGGATGCGTACCACTGGCCGCCAGCGCCTCGAGCGCGCTGATGGGGTCCATCTCTTCGCCGGACAGGTCGGTCCGACCCAGGTTCGTATCACCCGACGGTGCAGCCATGCTGGCCGCTCGCGGGCGGTGCTCGAGGCGCGTCCGCACGGGTTTCATGTCAGCCGGTTCGCCATCGATTTGGACGCTGAAGACCACCGGCCCGACTACCACGTGGTCACCCGGTTGGAGTTGCAGCTCGGCCACTCGCTTGTTGTTTACGTAGGTGCCGTTGCTGCTGCCGAGGTCCTGAAGAACCACGCGGTCGGAGTGGAGCACAAACTGGCAATGCTTGCGCGACACTTCCGCCAGCGGGATCCTCAGGTCGCAGTCTTCCTTCCGTCCGACGGTGGTGATCTCGGAGGCCAGGGCAAAGTCTTTCTGCTGCCCGCTCTCCTTGAACATGATCAGTTTGACTTCCATCGGCCGATTCCTGCCTTTCTCGCCGAATGCCTGCCCCCGACTCGGCGTCAAGACATGCTCATCCAGCCTTTCACCACGGCTCGCCCGAATACCCTATTCCGTTGCCAAGCAACAGTTTAACGATGCCGGGCAAGTCGATCAAGTCTGGCGGATCGCTCTGCCGACGTCGCACAGCCCGACAAGCCCGGGCGATCCCTAAGTGCCTGTATCTGACGGACTTGACATCGCCGGCAGTCGGCAATTAGACTCGTTGGAAGACTCGGCGGGGCGTGGCGCAGCCTGGTTAGCGCGCTTGACTGGGGGTCAAGAGGTCGCTGGTTCAAATCCAGTCGCCCCGATTGCAACCAATTGCGGTATCTATGTTTACGACTTGCCTAGGTCGCTTGAGAGCGCTTGATTATTGGTCAAGAGGCCTGTGGCTTCATGCGCGGGCGCCGTTACTGGGGCATTTCGTTTCTGGCACCGCCAGCGCGACCGACCGCCACGGTGTGGTTCTTGTGGTTGCCCCGAGATTCAGTCGCTTGTAACTATATGCCCTTAAGCCACTTCTGTTCGTCGCTCGCGCTAGAGAACTCCGAACCCCAATCATCTATAAGAATATTCTGTAGGCTTTTTATCTTTCATCGATCCGATGCAAGAACGGGGCCTTGCCGGCGACCGGCGAGGGCGTGCGACCAATTCGCGACCAAACTGCAACCACTCTTGTCGCCAAGCGCCGGTCCTGATCTTGCGTCACTCCTGTGTCAGGTTGCTGGCAAGCAGGTGGCCCGACCATCACCTGTACATTAGTTGCACCCTTCGGGACGAGGCCGAAAAGGCGGGTTGTACGTGGTTTGCACACCGCCCGCACAGTTCGCCAGGACTGTCGATCCGGCCCTCTCGCAGCGAAGATGCACCATGATGCGGGAACCATATCACTAGATGGCCCCGCCTTGTGAGTGCACAGCATGGCCCGGCCCCTCTCTCGGAGTGAGGTGTTCAGCTTCTTTGACTGCGATTCAACCAGACTTCCACACAAGCCCGACAAGAATCTGCTTCCACGTCTGGGATACGAATCCGTTTCGGGGGAAGCAGACGTTCGTCTCGTCGACTGCCGGAAGCTCAATATCGGCCGAAGGACTGGAGCGCTTCCCACATCGCCAGGACGTTCGCCGGTGGGACGTCAGGCTGGATGTTATGCACGGTGTTGAAGACCCACCCGCCCCCAGGGGCAAGCGCCTCGACATTGCGGCGGACGTGTTCGCGGACCTGCTCAGGCGCGGCGGCAGGCCCAAGTGGGCCCGTAAGCGCTTGTAGGCCTGGACAGCGATCCCCGTAACCTGCGTACTGCCGAGGTCGTACGCAACGCGATCGGCCTCCTGATGATCGAGAGCGGCGAGGACGCGCTGGCGGCTATTCATGATCACCTCGAAGGGGCGCGGCAAAGACACCGATTGCCGGATGCCTGACCGCGGCGCTTTGCACCTGGAAATAAACTTGTCGCCCGTTTCCCAACATGCTCATTTTTCCGAATCATTCGTGGGCTGTCTACCATGGCCGCGCAAGGCACCCACTCACTCTTGCGCCACCACCAGGGATTCGGATTTTCCACTTGGCCCTCGGCTGACAAAGGTGATTGAGGGTGGGAAGCAAAAAACAAATCCTTCTGGCTCCTCTCCTCCTGCAGTTGCTGGGCCCATGTCTCGGCATCCATAATAAGCCCTTCCTGTGTCTTGTAGTCTTATACAATCAAGACGGTCTCGTTTGCGGCATAAGGCCGTATCGTTCTTACCAGTCAACTCTCCGCGCGCTTTTGCCCTCCGGCGCAGTAGAGACGACTCCAGGCGACAACGTGAGGCCCCACTTGGCTGAGCATCAGGAACCATCGCCACACACGTCGGTGTGAGAGCTGGAGATGCGACAAGCTGACCGGCTCGCGCCGACGCCGCTCCTGTCTGGCCGGACAAGATGGCCGGCGCCTCTAGCAGCGGCTTGCCGGAAGAATCGTCATCTCCCTTTAGTAGGAAGACTTAGACGACATCGCTGGTTTCCCGCGGGTGTGGCACGACTGTTGCACAAGGCCGTCCTATAGATACGACATGGTACCAAGCCTATTGAGCAACGACTGTGAGAAGAAGCATCAAGGCCCGACTACGGAGGATAAGCCGCTTGTATCGGCTGTAAACACGAGGGTGACGCCCTCGATGGCGTTTTAGCCGGTGTGGGTTCGCTCTACGACGCAGCCTTTAGAGAAGAAGGAGATATGCAATGTCTGAGGAAAGTGTAGTAGGCGTATACGACGCAATGTCCGGGGCGGAACAAGCTGTACGGCAATTGGGGCGCGCCGGCGTGCCGGTCGACCGCATCTCGATTGTGGCTCAGAACCTTGAGAGCGAGAAGGAAATTCACGGATACGTCAACGCGGGGGATATTGCCAAGGGCGGTGCAGGTACGGGCGCATGGGTGGGTGGCCTATTCGGTGTACTGATGGGTGTTGCCTTCCTGTGGGTGCCGGGCTTCGGTCCCTTGTTGGTGGCCGGTCCATTGTCTGCGGCTTTGCTGGGAGGCGTCGAGGGCGCAGTCGTCGGAGCCGCCGGCGGCGGGCTGCTGGGCGGGTTGATCGGGTGGGGCGTATCCAGAAAGCACATTCTGAAATATGAAGAGCACCTCCGTGGAGGCAAGTATCTACTCCTGGTACATGGCAGCCAGGAGGAAGTTCAACGGGCACACGACGTACTCCGAGACACGGGTGCCACGCAGCTGGACCTGCATAAGGAACCCGCGCCGGTGTGAGTTGCACGTATCATCTTCGCGAAAGGAGGTAACGTCAACATGCGTGAACGTTTGTGACGACCACGTACAGATGCAGAATTAGTCCACGCTTCAAACGCAATGTTTATGCGGGCATGTCCTGTCCAAAGGTGGGCGGGGACCCCCGCTGAAAAGGAGGCCTAGAGATGTCTAATGACCGCAAAACTGGCGTACGATCCCTCGTCACTGCGACGACCGCCTTGGGACTCTTGGCGTCATGGGGGACTCAGTTGCAGGCCGAGGACCTCATCACCTCAAACGTCACCGTCAAGTGCAAGAGAACTCTCAGCGATGCGGAGCATCGCGCGCTATCTTTGGCGGCGACCCGGATACTGAAACACACGGACCAGGCACGGACCGCAATCGCGGACAAGAACAACGCAGAGGCTGCTGAGAACATTGACAAAGCGCTCACACTGGTCGGTTTGGTGGAGCGCGCCGCCCCTCGCTACCACGTCAAGGCGGAGATCAGATCGGGGGACATTGTGTATCAGGACGAGGACGAGGAGATCTCGTATTACGTGCCGATCTACGATGAGCTGGACAAGGTCGATGTCGTCGGACCGGTAGTTCGTGCCAGCAAGGAGCATGCTTCGACATCGAACGACTCGGAGGCAGTTCGGGCCTCGGCCCTGGAGTTTACCGCTGTAAAGCTGGACGTGAGGTTGGCGAAAACGGCTCTTGAGACCGCGAAGAAGGATCTGCACGATGGCAAGCTGGGCGACGCGGACGAGGCTCTTCGGGCAGTTCAAACGAATGTGATCCTCGAAGTTGAGACTGCGAAGCTGCCCCTTGTTCGCGCGGCCGACAACGTGAAGCTGGCGCAGTACGAATTGCAGGAGGGACATCAGGAGAAAGCGCGAGCCGCCCTGAATGAAGCCAGCGATGCCCTCCAGGAATATCAGAGGGATGCGGGCAAGCACCGTGCCGCCGAGGTCAAGCAACTTCGGCAGGAGATCGAGCAGTTGACCGCCTCGCTCCATCAAAACTCAAGCGAGGCGAAAGGGATGATTTCGAGTTGGTGGGATCGCCTCGTCAAGTGGTTCTAGCCGTGACTTTGTCACGCGGGACACCAACGAGGCGGCCGGCGTTTTGTGGAAGCGGCAACGATCTGTCGCTCAGAAAGAAGACTACATCAGGAGCTGTAGACGCTCAATGGAGCCGTCCGATAGGAAGGAGTACCTACCATGAGACGACTGACTCATAGCGAAGTGTTGTTCGTAGTTATCACGGCTATGGCGATGGCCCCAGCCTCGGGACGGGCGGCGCCGCCGAAGGACGAGGCAATCACGAGTTGGGTCAAGGAAGCGATTCGCGTCGATCCACGAGTGCACGAGTCGATGATTGAGGTCCGCACGGTCGACGGTGTCGTGACGTTGGCCGGTGACGTGGAGAGTCTGGCGGATAAGAAATACGGCGTCCTGGAAGCCGCGAAGATCCAGGGAGTAAAAGGCGTACTGGACAAGATGTCGGTGATGCTCAGCTATCGTTTCGATACGGACATCGAGCAGGACATCCGCCGTCGCCTCCTGGAGAGCGTCTCCCTCAAATCGCAGGATGTGAGGGTGCACGTATTGGACGGGCAGGCGACGCTGACTGGCCAGGTGACCTCGTGGGCGGAGAGAGACGAAGCCGAACTCTTGGCCAGCGAAGTGCGAGGCGTCAGGGCCATAGTGAATGATATTGAGGTCAACTTTGACAAGATGCGATCGGACGATGAGATCCGAAAGGATGTGATCGCTGCGCTACGCCGCGATGTGTACCTCACGAGTGTAGGGTTTGCGGTGGATGTCACTGATGGCGTCGTCACTTTGCAGGGTGCGGTTGGCAGCGATTATCAGAGGGGACGCGCGGAACGAGACGTGCGCTGGATCCAGGGTGTCAGAAAGGTGGATAACCAGGTTGAGGTCGAATGGTGGGAGGCCAGTCATGCACGCGAGAAGGCTCCGGCTCCCTCCAACGATGAACTGAAGGAATCCGTTCGGTTGGAACTCTACGAAGATCTACGAATCAACCCGACAGAGCTGAAAGTGGACGCGTCTTATGGGCACGTGACGCTTCGCGGCACGGTTCCCACGTACTATCAGAAGCGCCTCGCTGAACAGGACGCGCACAACGTCGTCGGCGTCGCCTGGGTCAGCAATCTCCTGTCGGTTCGGGCCGCGAAACGCAGTGACGAGGCTATCCGTGACGGCGTGCAGTTTGCCTTTGACAGCGACTATGCTCTCTCCGGTCTGGACATCAAGGTGCACGTCAAGCACGGCATGGTGGCCTTGTCCGGCACCGTAAACAGTCCTTACGAAAGGGCGCACGCTGCGGAGTTGGCTTCAAAGGTTCGAGGCGTGATCGGTCTGAACAACCTTTTAATTGTCAACTGGTATCCCCGATATTCCGACGCGTCGCTGCGCGAGCGGATCGAAAAGCGTTTAGCCGCCAACGCTGAGACCCGATGGGTGGCCGACCAAATCCACGTCCGTGTTGTCAACGGCAAAGTAACATTGACCGGCGAGGTCAGCTTCTGGTTGGAGCGCGAGGAGGCCGAGAAAGTAGCTCTTCTGACAGACGGCATTTGGGCGGTTGACAATCGGTTGACGGTTGCGGGTGCCGACTATAAATGGGAGGACTGGCATTACGCGTGGCCGGAGCCTTCCACGGCGAGTCCACGCGGTCCCGTGCATCAGGAGTACTACTGGACGCCGTAGCAGACCGCTAAAGCTTCTGGTTCTCGCCGTACGACGATGAGACCGGTCTGACTGACCCCTGCGAGAGGTTAGGGCGCAGGGGTCAGTGCCGTCCAGGCCGAACAGCACCATGTGGGTGGCCCGATCCTCCCGGCGGGATGGTTGGAAGGCTGGCGCCGCGCCGCCCTGACCCCGGCGAAGGAATCTTGACCACAGCCAGAACGCTCACGAAGGCGCTGACGGATTATCTCTTTGTCCTTTTCGACGGCGCACGAGGACGACCACGATCACGCAAAGCACCGCACCGGCGATCAGGAGGAGCTGTACGCTACGCTCCCAGTGACGGACGGCATCAATGTGGCCGGAGAAACACCAACCGAGCAGTATGATGGCGGGTACATGGATCAGAGCCGCGCTACCGTCAAATGCAAGCAATCTCCAGAAGGGCACTGCGCACGCGCCTGCTGAAAAGAAGAACACGGCACGGACAACCGGCAGGAATCTTGCGGCGAAGAGGACCTTGCCGCCGTGGCGATCAAAGGCGACTTCCGCACGTCGAATGCGTGCCGGCGTGATGAACCGGCTCATTCGATGCGAGTGGAGAGCCCTGCGCCCGTGCCGCCTGCCGGTCAAGAACAGGGCTGAATCGGCGAGCATGACCGATAAGAGCGCGACGACGATCCCGATCCGCATATCGGCCAGGCCTTGCGCGCTGAGGTAGCCGAATGTCAACAGCGTAATGTCCTCGGGTATCGGCAGTCCGACGCCACCGCCGAGTAACACCACCGCCAAACCTACGTAAACGAAGTGACTAAGGAAAACTCCCATGGCCGTGTTCCCTAGGCATCGATCCTGCGGCGGTGTCGTGACCTGGCCAGTGCTGCACTGCCCGACAGCCCATTTCCATCAACCGAATTCTCTGAGCCGCGCGGTGTTGGCGGCAAGCACCGATGCGCTTCCGAGCATTGGCAGGTCACGCCCGTGACCCGTACGTTTTAGCTCAGGCCATATTCATTGATTTTTCTCTGAAGCGTACGCACGCTGATGGCCAGCGTCTTACTTGCCCTGGTTCGATTACCATCGGCGCGGTTCAGAGCCTGCACGATGGCTTGTTTCTCGATTTCCGCCATAGTCATTCCCGGCTTGGCCACGCTGGTAAACGAATATACGGGTTGAGCTCCGCGCACCATCTCCGGCAGATCGACGACGTCGACGACCTCGCGGGACGACATGACGATGGCGCTTTCCAGCACATTCCGGAGTTGCCGAACATTCCCCGGCCACTCATAGCCTTTCAGCAACGCCAGCGCCTCGGGCGTCACATCATGGGCAGACCGGTTGTTCTCGGCAGCGATTTCGTCTATGAAGGCGCGCACGAGAAGGGGGATGTCCTCTTGCCGGTTCCGCAGAGGCGGCAGGTTAATATTAACCACGTTGAGGCGGTAGAACAGATCTTCGCGAAAGTCACCCTTGCTTACCAGCTTCGCAAGATTTCTGTTGCTGGAGGCCACAAGCCGAACGTCGACGGGTATCTCTCGGTCTTGCCCGAGACGCGTAACACCACGCGATTCGATGACACGCAGCAGCTTGCTCTGCAGGTCCGGATGCATTTCTCCGATCTCGTCGATCAGCAATGTCCCGCCGTCGGCCGCCTTAAACTTGCCTGATCGCGACGACACCGCCCCTGTGAACGCGCCCTTCTCGTAGCCAAACAGTTCGCTCTCGATCAATGAGGACGGAATCGCAGCACAATTAATCGCGACAAAAGGCTTTCGGCGCCGAGCGCTGTTGAAGTGCAGCGCCCGTGCAACAAGTTCCTTGCCGGTGCCACTTTCTCCTTGGATCAACACGGTGCTCCGCGTGTCAGCCACCATCTTGATCTGCTCGAAAACCTTACGCATGAGTTGGCTCTTGCCAATGATATTGGCAAACCCGAACCGCTCGTCGAGAGTCTCATGGAGAGCAGCAATCTCGGCAGCCATGTGGAACTTCTCAGCCGCCTGGCGAACCAGGCCGAGCAACTCGTCCGGGTGGCCGGGCTTGGTCAGATAGTAGAAGGCTCCTGCCTTGAGAGCCGCGACTGCCGCCGCTTCACTGCCGCGGCCGGTCATCATGATCACCGGCGTGTGGGGGGCCTGCTCCCGAGCCGCAGCCAACACCTCCATGCCGCCCACCGTCGGCATCACCAGGTCGGTTATGATGACGGAAAACCCCTCATGAAGCCGGCCAAGGGCCTCGCTGCCGCCGGCTGCCGTAACAACCGTGTAGCCTTCGGACCCCAGCAGCAGTCCCGTCGACTCTCGGCTTGACAGGTCGTCGTCAACGAGCAGGATCTTACTCGAGGTAGTCGATGTCACGTGCTCGAACGTTCCTCACTCTCCATGCCACGCGTTACGCTGCCCACAGCCCCTCCGTCGGCCAGAGGCAAGTATATCTCAAACGACGTACCGCGTCCCACCTCCGACTCAACACGTACCCGCCCGCCCGCCGCCTCGACGGTCTCCTTTACGATGGGTAGCCCCAACCCTGAGCCCTCGTCTTTCGTGGAGTAGAACGCCTCGAACGCGAGCGGAATTCTCTGCTCGGGAATGCCGCATCCGGTGTCCGACGCCGTTATCCTCACTTCGTGGTCTGACGTCCGCTCGCACCGAAGCGTGAAATGACCGCCCTCGGCCATGGCTTGTCTTGCGTTCTCGGCGAGATTCAGCAGCACCTGGCGCAGCTTATCTCGATCCACGCGAACAACGAGTTGGCCCGGGCCACCATGGCCTTCGAGCTTCACCCGCACTCCCGTCTGCTCGAATTCCGGCTTGATGAATTCGACGACGTCCGCCGCCACACAATACAGATCGACATTCTCGGACTTTTCGCTGCCCGGTCGGCCGTACGTGAGGAAATCGCTCGCCAAGCGCTCCACCCGAAGCACTTCGTGCTCGAGTCGTTCGAGCTGGGTAATCGTGAGACGCAGGTTGTCCGCATCGGGCCGCTTCAATTTGTTCCGTATAACAGCAATCTGCATTCGCATGGCGTTAAGCGGATTGCGCACTTCGTGAACGAGGCCACTTGCCAGCTTGCCGACTTCGGCCATCCTCATGGCTTTCTCGGCGCGCTTGCGCTCCGTAATATCCATGGAGTAGCCTATCATCCCGGTCGGAACGCCCTGATCGTTCCGAAGGAGAGACAGAGAGATACTCGCGTAGAACTCCTCGCCGGATTGCCTCCGCATGCGGACTTCCACCTCGTGTTCGCCCTTGCCCTTCAGCGGCGCAATCACCTCATCCTGAAGAAAGCCATGCTGATCGTCCGGATAGAGACGCCGTACGTGTCCGCCCAGCATCTCCTCCGCCGTATAGCCGAAGAGTTTGCCTGCGCCTCGGTTCCAACTGGTTATATAGCCCTCCAAGTCTGTCGACACCACGGCGTCATGAATCTGATCGATGATCTGGGCCTGCACGCGCAGCGCGTCCTCCGTCTGTTTGCGATGTGTAATATCGCGGGCGGTCGCCGAGAAACCAATTACCTTTTGCCCTGCGTCGTGAATGGGGGAAATGGTCAGAGAGAGCCATGCCGTCGTCCCGTCCCGGCGCACATGCAGCGTCTCGTGGTAACGGATTGACTCCCCGCCTTGGATCCTTTTGAGGATCGGACCGACAGCGTCGTGCTCATTCCTGGGAAAGAGCAAATGGAGAGTTCGCCCAAGCGCTTCTTGCGACTTGTAGCCGTATAGTCGCTCAGCGGCACGATTCCAACTCGTCAGGACCCCGGCAGGCGTGCCGCCGAGGATCGCGTCATCGGACGCCGAGACGATTGCGTACAGCCTCCTGGAACGCCGGTCTGACCGTCTGCGTTCGAAGTAGAGCATGGGGGCAGTAATGGCGACGAGAATCCAGCCGCTGTACGTGTCAAGTCGCGTCAGTGTCCGCACGTTCTGCGTGTAACGTACGACACCTCGCTCGGCCGCGAACAACCAGAGGCCTCCGAGGATGACATAGGTCCAGGTAACACGCCCGGCCGAGTCCAAAGGGAAGCGTCTCATGATCTGCTCCCACTTTCACCGTACCCGCGCGAGCGTGGATGTGCGGTCCGACAGCCGTACTTGCTTGCACATCAGGAATCTCGCGTTCAGGTAACAACGCATTATAGCACGGACTTCCATACCTGACGACGTACCAGCCCAACAGCTTTGGGACGTTCGTGACGGAACGCCCCAGGTACCGTGGATTGCGTAAAGAGTCTTTTAGCGTGCTCTATCGCTGACGGCTTTGGCGATGGTGTCCAGCAGTTGGGCGGGAGCCAAGGGCTTGGCCAGAAACGCCTTTGCCCCGGCCGCCATGGCGCGCCGCGCGACTTCCGGATGATCGTCACTGCTGATCAGAATGACGGCACGAACCAGACCAGCGCCAAGAGCAGTCGCGGCCACATCGATCCCCCCGAGATCCGGCAAATGCACGTCGACAATCGCCAGATCCACATCGTTGCGCCGCAACCGGTCGAGGCCCTCCACACCGCCGAACGACTCAATCACACGGTAGCCATGATCGGTCAGGAAAATGGCCACAGCCTCAACAAACGAGCGATCGTCGTCGACGATGGCAAGCGTCCCCCGACACATCAGAGGCACTCCCATGTAGGGGCAGCCCGACGCGGTGACACCGTACGAAGGATGGCGTATTGCTGGACACAGCAAGCGTAGACAGGCACAGGCTTCGGCCCAAGAACATTCAGCCCCTCTGCGCGCGAACCTATCAACCGCAAACTGCGGCTCTTCAGCCGTATCAGTCTTTTGCCGAAGGCGCAAAGGATTTCTGCAAGTAATGGGGCCATCATTTTTCGCGCGGCGATCACGGGCACGCACAGACTGCTACAGAGTCTCGACCCACCGGGCTCGCTATGCGGCGATCCTTGTCTCATCACACACCTTCCCTTCCGGCACCTGCCGCTCTTGCTGTCGACATGTCCCACCCGATGCGAGCGCCGAGCCGCTAACTGGCAGCGCTACGCCACTGGTCAAATATGCTGCAATCCGCATGCCAGCACCGCGTCCCGAGGTGATCATTCGTAATCCTTTGCCGCCAAGCGTTTTACGGATCACCACACCGGCGGTGTAGCCGATGCCCTCGACATAATATCCGGTTGAGCCAACCAGGGAGGGGTTCACTATACGCGCCGCGCCCCATGGCGAGCTCTGCGCGCACTTGAAGATACGCCCGTCAGGCCTGTTCAGAGCGCCCTCGCGTCGCTACGTGCCGCTTATCCGCGTTTTTTCCCGTCAAGGCCACGGCCCGATCCCATGTGCGCTCAGCGAACATTCTGGACCCGCTGCGGGAGCCGTGCCAAACACTACTTGGCCCGGAAGCCCGTTTGGGCAAGGCGACAGAATGTCATAGTCGCAACGACGCCCGGCCACATTGACCGACCTGGCTACCATGTACATGTATGGGAATCGACGATTTCGCCTCGCTACGACCCCCGGTCACATGGCATGGCTTTTGTAGAGTACCTATCCAACGTGAGCGGGCACTGCTCACGCTGCCGAGCTTAAGGAGCAATAGAATGAAACGTGTAAACGACCGTCTGATTCCAGTTATTGTTGTCGCAACGACGGCAGGCATAGTGTCGAC